>OBBQ01000016.1_pt1 | contig 333723 bp, 332 predicted proteins | sample 1480811 | NCBI WGS metagenome assembly OBBQ01 (sample SAMN05301489, study PRJEB22388) | human gut metagenome | isolation source: Infant 2 DOL 11 gut | host: Homo sapiens | place: USA: Pittsburgh, Magee-Womens Hospital of UPMC | collected 2013/2014 | reverse complement strand
CCGAACTCAGAAGTGAAACGCCGTAGCGCCGATGGTAGTGTGGGGTCTCCCCATGTGAGAGTAGGGAACTGCCAGGCATCAAATTGCAGTAAGCCGGGGTGACAACCGGTGGTAATAAAGCGAAGAAATTCGGTGGAGCGGTAGTTCAGTCGGTTAGAATACCTGCCTGTCACGCAGGGGGTCGCGGGTTCGAGTCCCGTCCGTTCCGCCACTTATTAAGAGCCCTGAGCATTTGCTCAGGGCTTTTTTGTTTGATCTGTTCTCTATTATTGCTAATTCAGCAAAAATCCTCTGCATTAATCGCTCTTTTTCCCCTCCACACCATCAGCCATAATTTCATCCGTTAACCGAAATGAAGAAATAACGAGGAAAATCATGGCAATCCCTGCATTTGGTCTTGGCACCTTCCGTCTGAAAGATGATGTTGTTATCGCATCCGTAAAAACCGCGCTGGAGCTGGGCTATCGTGCTATCGACACCGCGCAAATCTATGACAACGAAGCCGCGGTGGGTCAGGCTATCGCCGAAAGCGGCGTCCCGCGTGATGAGCTGTTCATCACTACCAAAATCTGGATCGAGAACCTGAGCAAAGACAAACTCATCGCCAGCCTGCAAGAAAGTCTGCAGAAGCTGCGCACGGACTATGTTGACCTGACGCTCATCCACTGGCCATCACCGAACGATGCGGTTGCCGTTGAAGAGTTTATGGCAGCCCTGATGGAAGCGAAGAAGCTGGGTCTGACCCGTCAGATTGGTATCTCCAACTTCACTATTCCACTGATGGAGCGCGCGATTGCCGCCGTTGGCGCTGAAAACATTGCGACCAACCAGATTGAACTCTCGCCGTATCTGCAAAACAGTAAAGTCGTCGACTGGGCACGTGAGCACGGCATCCACATCACCTCTTACATGACGCTGGCTTATGGTAAGGCGCTGAAAGATGAAGTGATTGCCCGTATCGCGGCGAAACATAATGCGACTCCGGCGCAGGTTATCCTGGCATGGGCGATGGGCGAGGGGTACGCGGTGATCCCGTCCTCGACGAAGCGTGATAACCTGGCCAGCAACCTGAAGGCGCTGGATCTGCAGTTGGATGATGAAGATCGACAGGCGATCGCTGCGCTGGATTTCAACGATCGGCTGGTGAGCCCGGAAGGTCTGGCGCCGCAGTGGGATTAATCACTCGCTACCGGTATGCCGTTCACCCTGCCGCCCGAGAAGGTATTACGACAGCTCCTTCGGGAGCTGTTTTACGTGGTCGCTCAGAAAATCAATAAATGCCCTGATGCGAGTGCTGACCGCCCGGTCGCTGTAATAGACGGCACTGAAAGGCATTTCCACCGGTAAGCGCTTATCGGCCAGTAGCTCGACAAACTCTCCGCTGGCAATCTCTTTATCCACCATGTAATCCGACAGGCAGGCAATACCGTTGCCGGTCAGGCATAGCTGCTTGAGCGTTTCGCCGCTATTGGATGACACCGCCGCTTCGATCTCTAACAGCTGGCCATCGCAACAGGAGACCGGCCAGGTATTCAGCGATACCGGCTCGGTGAAGCCGAGGCAGTGATGCTGTTTCAGATCGGATGGATGCTGCGGCATACCGTAGCGCGCGACATAGTCGGGCGAGGCGACGATCTTACGATAGCTGGTAAACAGCGGTCGGGCGCGCAGGCTGGAATCCGTTAAGGTCCCGGCCCGAATGGCCACATCCACTTTCCGTTCAATCAGATTGATAAACGTCTCAGACGAGACGAGCGACAGCGTCATTTCCGGGTAGCGTTCGCGAAATGGCTTCACCAGCGGCATGAGAAAATGCAGCATCACCGGCGTCGCGGCATCTACCCGCAGCAGGCCCCGCGGCGTCGTGCGCGTCTCCAGCAGATCGTTCTCTGCCGCCGCCATTTCCTGCAAGACCACCTGCATCCGGCGAAAATAGCGCTCGCCTTCTTCTGTCAGGCTGAGCTGGCGGGTGGTCCGATTGAGCAGGCTTACGCCTAGCTTTGATTCCAGCTTTTTGACCGCCCGGCTGACGGCGGAGTTGGCCTGTCCGAGCTGCTCGGCCGCCCGGCTGAAACTCCCGCTTTCCACCACCGCCACAAAGATGGCGATCTCCTCTGATGTGGCTCTCATTATTGCACCTATAGCAAAATTCTATTGATACTTTGATAGTTTTTGTTATTTATACAACCCTTCATACTACGTGTCATCTTAATCCTGATGCTACGGAGTAAATTATGCCACTGGCGCTATTTGCCTTAACTATCGGTGCCTTCGCAATTGGCACCACTGAATTTGTGATTGTCGGCCTGGTCCCGACCATCGCCCAGCAACTCTCTATCTCTTTGCCTTCTGCAGGACTGCTGGTCTCTATCTACGCGCTGGGCGTAGCTATCGGCGCTCCGGTGCTGACGGCGTTGACCGGGCGTATGCCGCGTAAACAGCTGCTGCTGGCGTTGATGGTCCTGTTTACGGCGGGTAATGTGCTGGCCTGGCAGGCCCCGGGCTATGAAACGCTGATCCTGGCGCGACTGCTGACCGGCCTGGCACACGGCGTGTTCTTCTCTATTGGCTCGACAATTGCTACCAGCCTGGTGGCAAAAGAGAAAGCGGCCTCGGCCATTGCCATTATGTTCGGCGGCCTGACGGTCGCGCTGGTAACCGGGGTACCGTTCGGGACTTTCATCGGCCAGCATTTTGGCTGGCGGGAAACCTTCCTCGCGGTATCGATTCTGGGCGTCATTGCCCTTATCAGCAGCCTGATTCTGGTACCGAATAATATTCCGGGCCGCGCCAGCGCCAGCCTGCGCGATCAGCTGAAAGTATTAACTCATCCGCGCCTGCTGATGATCTACGCCATTACCGCGCTGGGCTACGGCGGCGTGTTTACCGCTTTTACCTTCCTGGCGCCGATGATGCAGGAGCTGGCCGGTTTCAGACCGTCAGCGGTGAGCTGGATCCTGCTGGGCTATGGTGTCTCGGTCGCTATCGGTAATGTGTGGGGGGGCAAACTGGCCGATAAGCATGGCGCCGTCTCCGCGCTGAAGTTTATCTTCGCCGCGCTGGTGGTGCTGCTGCTGGTCTTCCAGTTGACCGCCAGCGTTCACTATGCCGCGCTGGCGACAGTGCTGGTGATGGGCATCTTCGCCTTCGGCAACGTGCCGGGTCTGCAGGTCTATGTGGTGCAAAAAGCCGAACAGTACACGCCTGGCGCCGTCGACGTCGCTTCCGGCCTGAATATTGCCGCCTTTAACGTCGGCATTGCTCTGGGGTCGATCGTCGGCGGACAGACGGTCGAGCGGTACGGTCTGGCGCAGACGCCGTGGATTGGCGCGATGATTGTGCTGGTCGCTTTGCTGTTGGTGGTCCTGAGCGGACGTTTAGATAAATTGCCACGCCGTTCGGCAGCGCTTTCTCCCGAAGGCTAAGGGTTTCTCGCAATTTGCATTGAAAGTGTATGGGAAAATCCCTATAACAGAATAACCAGTCGTCGTCGGGCTGGTTTCTGTTATCGAGGATTAATGCCCAAATTGCGAAAGAACACCTACGCCATGCGCTATGTCGCCGGACAACCTGCGGAGAGAATATTGCCTCCGGGGGCGTTTGCGGGCGTGAGTCGGGTTTATCCCGCCGGTACGCCATTAAGCAGCGATGAGAAGATCCGCGTGCTGGTATGGAATATCTTCAAGCAGCAGCGCGCAGAGTGGCAGTCGGTCCTCAAAAATTTCGGCAAAGATGCGCATTTGGTCCTGTTGCAGGAGGCGCAAACCACCCCAGAACTGGTCCGGTTCGCGACTTCAAACTATCTGGCCGCCGATCAGGTGCCGGCGCTGGTATTGCCGCAGCATCCTTCCGGCGTAATGACGCTGGCCTCCGCGCACCCCATCTATTGCTGTCCGCTGCGCGAGCGCGAGCCTATTTTGCGATTGCCGAAATCGGCGTTAGTGACCGTTTATCCGCTGCCGGATGCGCGGTTGTTGATGGTAGTCAATATCCATGCCGTCAACTTTAGCCTTGGCGTCGACGTCTACAGCAAACAGCTGCTGCCAATTGGCGATCAGATCGCCCATCACAGCGGGCCGGTGATCATGGCCGGCGACTTCAATGCCTGGAGCCGGCCGCGGATGAATGCGCTGTACCGCTTTGCGCGTGAGATGTCGTTACGCGAAGTTCGTTTCTCAGACGATCAGCGCCGCCGCGCGTTTGGTCGTCCCCTCGATTTTGTGTTCTACCGTGGGTTAAGCGTGCACGATGCTTCCGTGCTGGTGACCCGCGCCTCCGACCACAACCCGCTACTAGTCGAATTCAGTCCCGGCAAGCCTGATTAATTTAAGGTTGGTCAGGCCTGCCATGGGGCAGGCCTGCGCATGCATGGTGCTGCCTTTTATTACTCAAAAAAAACCGTAAGGACAAGACAACATGACAACACGCTCTCACCATGACAACGTCGAAAAGCAGTTCGGCTCCCAGGCCAGCGCCTATCTGACCAGCACCGTACACGCCTCTGGTCGCGATCTGCAGCGGCTGGCGGAACGGCTGGCTGATTTTCCTCAGGCGAAAGTGCTGGATATGGGCTGCGGGGCAGGGCACGCCAGCTTTACCGCGGCGGGACAGGTTGCCGAGGTGACCGCCTATGATTTATCAAGCCAGATGCTGGAGGTCGTTGCCACCGCGGCAAAGGAGAAAGGTTTTAGCAATATCGTGACCCAGCAGGGGTACGCCGAAACGCTGCCGTTCGCTGATGCCAGCTTTGATGTGGTGATTAGCCGCTACTCCGCTCACCACTGGCATGACGTTGGCCAGGCGCTGCGTGAGGTGAAACGTGTTCTCAAGCCGGGCGGGGTGATTATCGTGATGGACGTGATGTCGCCGGGTCATCCGGTACGTGATGTCTGGCTGCAGACGGTGGAAGCCCTGCGCGACACCTCGCATGTGCGTAATTATTCCAGCGGCGAGTGGTTGACGCTGGCGACTGAAGCGGGGCTGGTGGTTAACCAGTTGTTGACCGATCGCCTGCCGCTGGAGTTCAGTTCATGGGTGGCGCGGATGCGTACTCCTGAGTCGCTGGTGGAGGCGATTCGCTTATATCAGCAGAGCGCTTCGGCGGAGGTCAAAGCGTACTTCGAGTTACAGGAGGACGGATCGTTTACCAGCGATACCATTCTGTTCGAAGCGCATAAAGCGGTTTAATTTAGGCAACAAAAAAGGCACCGGGGAAGTCGGTGCCTTTTTGTCGAACCAGAGGTATCAGGACTCTGGTCGATCGCTGTTTTTGACAAACAACGTTAGCTGATCGCCTGGGCGCAGGTTGTCGGTATCGCTGTTCCAGCGCATCACGTCGCGAATATTAACGCCGTGACGTTTGGCGATGCTCGACAGCGAATCGCCTTTACGAACGCGATAGGTGATGCTATCGCTGTTGTTCGCCAGACGCTGGGCGCTGCTGCCTGCGCCAATAACCAGATTCTGCCCAACCTTTAATCCAGAGCCGCGCAGGTTATTCCACTGCTGCAGATCGCGGGTCGTCACACCAAGACGGGAAGCTATCCCGGAAATGGTGTCGCCGGAACGCACCTTATAGCTACGGCTGGTCAGCGGCGTATTGTCCGCGAGCTGCGTCGGCTGCACGGCGGCAATGTCGCCAGAGGCCAGCGATTCACGCAGCTGTGCGGCGTGCTTCTGCGGCACCATGACGTACTTTGGCCCGCTCGCGCCCAGCGTTGACCCTTTTACGCCCGCATTGAACGTCTTCAGCTTGCTGACCGGCATACCGGCCATGTCCGCGAGCTGAGAAATATCAACCGGACTGTCGAGGCGAACGCGCGCCAGCGCACGGCTTTCATCAGCCGTAGGCAGCTTTACGCCGTAACGTTTGCTGTTTTTGAGAATGTCGCTCAATGCCAGCATTTTCGGGACGTAGATTTTCGTTTCATGCGGCAGAGACAGCGACCAGAAATCGGTGGGTTTGCCACGCGAACGGTTCGCTTTTACTGCCTTCATGACCCGGCCTTCGCCGCTGTTATAGGCTGCGACCGTTAACAACCAGTCGCCGTCGAACATTTTGTTCAGACGTTGCATCATGTCCAGCGCCGCGGTAGTAGACGCGACGACATCACGACGCGCATCGTAACTGCGGGTCTGTTTTAAACCATAATTGCGCCCTGTGCTCGGAATGATCTGCCAAATGCCTGCGGCATTGGCGCCAGACGTCGCGTGTGGGTCAAAAGCGCTCTCCACTATGGGTAGTAATACCAGTTCCATTGGCATGTTACGTTTCTTAACCTGCCCGGCTATCCAGTACATATACGGCTCTGCCCGTAAAGTTACATCGTGGAGATAGCTCTTATTTCTTAAGTACTTCTGTTTCTGTTCGCGAATCCGGGGATTATCCGGTATTCCCATCTTTAGCTCGTCGCCTATGGAAGTCCACAGATCCTGGTCTTGCGCGTAGAAGGTTCCATCATCTAACCAGCGCGCTTGACTTGTGAACTTGCCTGCTTCCCCTTGACCAGCCGCAGAAAGGCTCTGTGCTCGCTGTTCGACGGTGCCATCGTGCTTAGACGCCTGGCACCCCACCAGCAGGACAGAGGCGAGTAATATCGCTCGTGCCTTCATGTGTGTGTCAATAGTTGCTTAAAAGACGACCAAGGATAACGGCGAAGTTGGCCGATGACAAGAATTAAATATCAGAAGTCATCTTTCTTTGACCTTAACCATGCAAATCGCGCCACAGAGTGTTGCAAATTTGTTTCTTTGTTAATTTTATCAATTAAATCAATATCATTTACGCGTAAAAATAAATTTATACGCCGCTCATTTTTCAGAGTTACGGGTAGTGTTTTTTGTTTTTTTGCACGTAACTCATTAACTTTATGATAGTAATCGTTTATGTCCCTATCATCTGGCAGGATACTCAATGCAAACTTCATATTCGCTAACGTATATTCATGTGCGCAACATATGAGGGTTTCTTCAGGAAGGGCGTTAATTTTCATAAATGATTGATACATCTGCTCTGCTGTACCTTCGAACAGCCTTCCACAGCCGCCGGAAAACATCGTATCGCCACAGAACAGATAAGGTTCGCTGTAGTAACAGATATGTCCTAATGTGTGACCTGGCGTAGAGAAAATGGAAAAATCGTGCCCGAGAATTGACAGCCGATCGCCATCGCCTACCACCTGAGTGACGCCTTTATCCTGGGTTTCCGCCGGCCCGTAAACCACTATAGAAGGGAATTTTTCACGTAATTGTTTTACGCCGCCGACGTGATCCTGATGATGATGGGTCAATAAAATAGCCTCGGGCTGCCACTGGTTTTCCTCGATGGCCGCCAGAACCGGCGCGGCTTCGCCTGGATCTACGATGATGCAGCGGCCGTTATTCTCACTGAGAACCCAGATGTAGTTGTCCTGAAACGCGGGAATACTGATAAGATTCATAAATTACCTCTAAAGCGTAGCGGAAGGTGGCAATGAAGCCGGCAAGGATACCTCACACAGTGACAGCGCCTGAGCATTGGTCCAGTATGCCGTGGGGCGAATACTATCGCGAAACGCTGGAGCAGCAGATGAAACCGTGGCTGGCTAAATTATATGGCTTTCATCTGCTTAAGATTGGCAATCTGAGCGCGGAAATCAATACCGAAGCTTGCGCCATCTCGCACCAGGTGAATGTCTCGCTGGCGGGAAATCCAATGCAGGTCCGGGCTGACCCGCTGCATTTACCCTTTGCCGAAAAGTCCGTTGACGCCTGCCTGCTGGCGCACACCCTGCCGTGGTGTAGCGATCCGCATCGTCTGCTGCGGGAAGCCGATCGTGTACTGATCGATGATGGCTGGATGATCCTGACCGGGTTTAATCCGGTCAGCCTGATGGGGTTGCGTAAGCTGGTGCCGGTCCTGCGCAAAGGAACGCCTTATAATAGCCGTATGTTTACGCTGATGCGCCAGCTGGACTGGCTGGCGCTGCTCAACTTTGAAGTGCTGCACTATGGACGTTACCAGGTTTTGCCCTGGTCGCGCCATGGCGGCAAATTGTTGAGCACCCATCTGCCGGCGCTGGGCTGTTTGCAATTGATTGTCGCCCGCAAACGGACCATTCCGCTGACGCTCAATCCGATGAAATCCGGCAAAGCGAAAACTCAGCTGCGGCCGGCGGTGGGCGCCACCCGGCAGTGGCGCAAAGGGCAGAATTAACTCTCAGGCAGGTAGCCGACATCGTCCAGTGTGGGGTGGGAGGCCGCCGCGCGCGCCAGCTCGTCGCAGCGTTCATTTTCAGGATGGCCGGCGTGGCCCTTTACCCATTCCCATTTAATTTTATGCTGGCCAAGCGCGGCGTCCAGCCGCTGCCAGAGGTCGACATTTTTCACCGGCTTTTTCTCTGCCGTTTTCCAGCCGCGCTTTTTCCAGTTGTGGATCCACTGGGTGATCCCCTGACGAACATACTGGCTGTCAGTGCTGAGCACCACTTCGCAATGCTCTTTTAACGCTTCCAGGGCAACAATTGCCGCCATCAGTTCCATGCGGTTATTGGTGGTCAGACGGTAGCCAGCGCTGAAGGTTTTTTCGTGCTGGCGGTAGCGCATGATGGCGCCGTAGCCGCCAGGTCCTGGATTACCCAGGCAAGAGCCGTCGGTGAAAATTTCTACCTGTTTGAGCATCTCTGGTAGACTTCCTGTAATTGAAATCGATTTGTAAACGATAAGTCTGACATAAATGACCGCTATGAGCACTGCAATTACGCGCCAGATTGTTCTCGATACCGAAACCACCGGTATGAACCAGATCGGGGCACACTACGAGGGACACAAGATCATTGAGATCGGCGCCGTGGAGGTGATCAACCGCCGCCTGACCGGTAACAATTTTCACGTCTATCTGAAGCCCGATCGGCTGGTGGATCCTGAAGCATTCGGCGTACACGGGATCGCCGATGAGTTCCTGCTGGATAAACCTACCTTTGCCGACGTGGCTGATGAGTTTATGGATTACATCCGCGGCGCGGAGCTGGTGATCCATAACGCCTCGTTCGATATCGGCTTTATGGATTATGAATTCAGTAAGCTAAACCGCGGCATCGGAAAAACCGAGACCTTTTGTAAAATCACCGACAGTTTGGCGCTGGCGCGGAAAATGTTTCCTGGCAAGCGCAACAGCCTCGATGCGCTATGTTCGCGTTACGAAATAGACAACAGCAAGCGTACGCTGCACGGGGCGTTGCTCGATGCCCAGATCCTTGCCGATGTCTATTTGATGATGACCGGCGGCCAGACTTCGATGGCGTTCTCTATGGAAGGCGAAAGCCAGCAGCAGGCGGGAGAGATGGGAATTCAGCGCGTCGTCCGCGCCGGCAGTCAGTTACGCGTGGTTTATGCCTCAGATGAAGAACTGGCGAACCATGAATCCCGCCTCGACCTGGTACAAAAGAAAGGCGGAAGCTGCCTGTGGCGTGCCTGATAGCCACTAAAATGAATTAAAAATAGGCGGTTGGGTGATTTTTGCAGCAAACGATTCAAAATGGTAGAAAAAGCGTTGACGGGGTAGAGGGGAATCCGTAATATTCGCCTCGTTCCCAACGGAACAACAACGCGGAGCGGTAGTTCAGTCGGTTAGAATACCTGCCTGTCACGCAGGGGGTCGCGGGTTCGAGTCCCGTCCGTTCCGCCACTATTCAGAAAGCCTGAGTCAGCAATGATTCAGGCTTTCGTCGTTTTCGTCGCCGAATTTCAGCGCGCCTCTTGTTCCTCCTGCATGCACTGCATAAATACCCGCATCGCCGGACTGATAGCCTTCCCGGCATGGTGGGCGCAGAGCGCATGGATCGTCAACGGCGTCTCGCTGAATGGCAGCTCAACCAGCGTCCCGCGCTTGAGCTCGTCCTCCACCGCAAAGCGTGGCAGAAAACTCACTCCCAGATTTCCCGCCACGCACTGCTTGATACTCTCAATACTCCACAGCTCAATGGTGTTCTCCAGAGTAATTTCGCGCTGGCGCAGGGTGCTTTCAAAAATCTGCCGGAACACGCACTGGGGTTCGTTGATGATAAAGCTCAGCGGGATATGCTGCCGCGGGCGCATGAAGTCTACCGGCGCCTGCTCGACCGATGCGACCAGCGCCAGCGACTGCTGGCCAAGCTCCATTATCGTGAGCGCGTCATCGTTACCCACCCGGTAAAACACCCCCAAATCGACCTCGTCGGCAAGCAACGCATCGCGGATGCTGTAGCAGTTGAGCGACTGCAGCGACAGGCGCACTTTCGGAGCGCGTTGCTTAAAACGCTGCAGCACCCGCGGCATTTTATACGCCAGTAGCGTTTCGCCAGTGGCGACGCGAAGTTCGCCGCCGGGCTCATCGTCTTGGCGTGCCGCCTGACGAATCGAGGCCATCACTTTAGTCAGGTCGTAGACATGCGGCAGGACCTTCTTACCGGCGGCGGTGAGACACATCCGCCGGCCGATTTTCTCAAACAGCGGGATGGCAAGCTCCTGCTCCAGCTGCTGGATATGAAAAGTCACGGTGGACTGAGTGCAGCATAGTTTCTGCGCTGCGCGCAGAAAGGAACCTTCTTCGACAACAGTTTTGAAGGTGATGAAGCGTCGCAGATCCATATTTCCTCTTTGTATCGATACTATCGAAGCGAGAATGAAAAAATATTCATTTTTTTAAATTATCAGCTTCGGGTAGTGTCTGCCAGACAAGAGGAGAAAACCCGTGACACCTACCCTGATTAGCGCCTTTTTAACTTACACTTTGATCACCGCCCTGACACCCGGGCCCAACAATATCCTGGCGCTGAGCAGCGTCACTTCCCATGGTCTACGCCGCAGCCTGCGGGTGCTGGCCGGGATGAGCGTCGGGTTTATTATCACTATGTTGATTTGCGCGGCTTTAACCTTTTCGCTGGTTGAACTCGACTCACGCTTTACCCTGGTATTGGGATGGATTGGCGCGGCGTACATCCTGTGGCTGGCCTGGCAGATTGCCAAAAGCAAACCGGCGACAGGGACGCCGAGTGCAGAACCGGTAGGCTTTTGGGCAAGTCTGGGGCTACAGTTCGTCAACGTTAAAATTATTCTGTATGGCATCACCGCGCTTTCTACCTTTGTTCTGCCCGTTACTCGCGAGCCTGTTTGGCTTATCAGCGTGAGTCTGCTGCTGGCGGCGATTGGCGCGCTGGGAAATCTGTGCTGGGCGCTGGCGGGGCATCTGTTTCAGCGCCTGTTTTTGCTGTACGGGCGGCAACTGAACTGGATGCTGGCAGCGTTATTGGTCTACTGTGCTGTGCGGATCGTGGTGGAATAAAAAGGGAGCGCAGCGGCTCCCGAAGGGTGATTAGCCGATCGTGAAAGGATCGGCATCGCGCCAGGCGGGGAATTTTTCACGATATTCCTGAAGGGCGCTCAGCGACAGCTCGGCATCAAGACGAGTGGCCTGATGCGGATCGGCGGTGGCGATAATCTCCCCCTGGGGATTGATAATCCGACTATCGCCGCGGTAATGATGGCCGTTGCCGTCAGTGCCAACCCGGTTACAGCCGGCGACATAGGCCTGGTTTTCAATCGCGCGGGCGATCAGCAGCGACTGCCAGTGCAGCGAGCGCGGCGCCGGCCAGTTGGCGACATACAGCGCCAAATCATAGTCGTTCTGATTACGCGACCATACCGGAAAGCGCAGGTCGTAACAGACCAGCGGCAGGATCCGCCATCCACGCCATTCAAAGACCACGCGCTGGTTTCCGGCCTCATAGTGATGATGTTCATCGGCCATACGGAACAGGTGCCGTTTATCATAATGGTGCACCGTACCGTCAGGCTCGACCAGCAGGAAGCGGTTAACAGCGCCGTGTTCAGTTTGCAGCGCAGCGCTGCCGGCAATCAGCGCCTGGGATTGCGCAGCCCGGGCATGCATCCACTCCACCACGTCGGCCTCGGGTAAAGACTGTTTTGCCGCTTCCATGGCAAAGCCGGTGGTAAACATCTCTGGTAAAACAATCACATCGCGCCCGGTGATTCCTTCCAGTTGGCGATCAAAATGGCGCAGGTTGGCAGGGCCGTCCATCCAGACCAGCGGTTGTTGCAACAGCGAAATTTTCAGGCCAGGCACAATGGTCAACTCCATTCTCATGAGGGGGTTAGGTTAACTGTAACACCATATCAGCCGCGCGGCGGTCCGCGGAATATTTTGTTAAAAAAATGCTACTGATGGAAACGAAAGGGGAGGAGAGGGCGAAAAAAAGGCGGGGAAAGTTCCCCGCCCGGCGTGTGATGTGGTAGTGGTTTTATTATGCAGCTTCAACTTTACGAACTTTTTCCGGCAGCTTTACCGGCTTTGTCGCCAGCTCCTCTGGCGCAAAGTCGTCGACGTTAATGCTGCGCAGACGGCTATGCTCTGCACGGGTAAGAATGGCGGCCTCATCCTGACTGATTAATCCTTTGGCCAGCGCGTTGTGGGCCAGCTCATCCAGACGGGTGAACGGCAGATTTTTACCCAACTCTTTGCAGATCCGCTGGTGGATAGGATCGGCCGCCATCACTTCCAGCAGGGCCTCTTCCAGCAGGCCTACCGGGTTATGCTCGCTCGGCGTCAGATACTGACCGCGACCGATGCGGGAGCGCGTGGCGCTGGGCACCTGCAGAATTTTGGCGACCTGGTGGTCCAGCCTATCCGACGGCGCATGATGATGACGGCCGGTCGGGAAGATGACCAGGCGCATTACGCCTGCCACCAGACGGTTCGGGAAATTGTCCAACAGATCGTCAATGGCTTGCTCGGCCTGGTGCAGCGCGTCCTGTACCCCCCAGTGAACCAGCGGCAGATCGGCTTCATTGCGTCCTTCATCGTCATAGCGTTTCAGCACCGCCGAGGCCAGGTACAGCTGGCTTAACACATCCCCCAGACGGGCGGAGATACGTTCGCGTCGCTTGAGGCTGCCGCCGAGCACCGCCATTGAGACGTCTGACAGCAGTGCCAGGTTGGCGCTCAGACGATTCATTTGCTGATAGTAGCGACGGGTGGCGTCACGAGTCGGCGCGCTGCTGGTGCGCCCGCCGGTCAGGCCCAGCCAGAAACTCCGCACTTTATTACTGCCGACATGGCCGATGTGTTTGAACAGCAGCTTGTCATAGGCGTTCAGGTCATTATTCTGCGCGGCGGCCATCTCCTCCAGTACGTACGGATGGCAGCGAATCGCCCCCTGACCGAAGATCATCATGCTGCGGGTCAAAATGTTTGCGCCTTCCACGGTGATGGCGATAGGCGCGCCCTGATAGGCCCGGGCGAGGAAGTTGCCTTCGCCCAGCATAATGCCTTTCCCGCCGGTAATATCCATCGCGTCGATAATGGAGCGCTGGCCGCGGTGGGTGCAGTGATATTTCACGATAGCGGACAGCACTGCAGGTTTCTCGCCGAGCATGATGCCGTAGGTGATCAGCGACGCCGCAGCGTCCATCACATAGGCGTTACCGGCGATACGCGCCAGCGCCTCTTCAATCCCTTCCATTTTGCCGATGGAGATTTTGAACTGGCGGCGAATATGGGCGTAAGCGCCAGTCGCCATGGCAACGGATTTCAGACCACCGGTGGCGTTGGACGGCAGAGTAATACCGCGGCCGACCGATAGACATTCAACCAGCATGCGCCAGCCCTGACCGGCCATGCTTGGGCCGCCGATGATGTAATCGATAGGCACGAAGATATCTTTGCCGCGGGTTGGACCGTTCTGGAACGGCACGTTCAGCGGGAAGTGGCGACGGCCGATTTCCACGCCCGGGGTGGAGGTGGGGATCAGCGCGCAGGTGATACCCAGCTCTTCTTCTCCGCCCAGCAAACGATCCGGGTCAGAGAGTTTGAAAGCCAGCCCCAGCACGGTGGCGATAGGCGCCAGCGTGATATAACGTTTGTTCCAGGTCAGGCGCATCCCCAGCACCTGTTGACCCTGCCAGTCGCCCATGCACACCACGCCGGTATCCGGGATGGCGCCGGCGTCAGAGCCCGCTTCCGGGCTGGTGAGAGCGAAGCAAGGGATTTCCAGGCCGCGTGCCAGACGCGGCAGATAATGATTCTTCTGTTCTTCGGTACCGTAATGCTGCAGCAGTTCGCCCGGGCCCAGCGAGTTCGGGACGCCGACGGTGATCGCCAGGATGCCGGAGACGCCAGAGAGTTTCTGCAGTACTCGTGCCTGAGCGTAAGCGGAGAACTCAAGTCCGCCATACTCTTTCTTAATGATCATCGCGAAGAAGCGGTGCTCTTTCAGATAGGCCCACAGCTCCGGCGGCAAATCGGCCATTTCGTGGGTGATGGCGAAGTCGTTAGCCATCCGGCAGGCTTCTTCAACTGGGCCGTCGAGGAAAGCTTGCTCTTCGGCGGTCAGCCGCGGCTGCGGATAGTTATGTAACTTTTGCCAGTCAGGATTGCCGCGAAACAGATCGCCTTCCCACCAGGTAGTGCCGGCGTCGATGGCTTCTTTTTCCGTGCGCGACATCGGCGGCATCACCTTGCGGAATGTGCGAAACGCCGGTGCGGAAATCATGGATTTACGCATAGGCGCAAAGTTAAACGGCAACAGTATGATCGCCAGCGGCAGCAGCAGCCAGATATTCCACACTCCGGCCGCGCCGAGCGCCGCGGTCCAGGCGAGCAAAATCACGCTGCTGAGCAGCAGGCTGACCCGGTGATAGAAGAGCGCGCCGAGTAAAACGACGGTTGCAACAATACTCAAAATCATCATAGAGAAATGCTCCCTGAGCTTGTAGGAGGTCTGACCACTTGTGATGTATTGGTTGTAGTGCATGCGTTTTTATTTAGCAATGTGTTTACAAAATAATTACAACCTTGCTCACATTGTTGTATGCAAAAGCGGCACATAAAATCAAAAGAGCGAGGGATAACGCTGCCTGCTGCTTCTCGCTTCGACGGCTATCCGGTACACTGCCGGGGTTATTCCACTCATACTGAAGGATTATCCTCATGTACCAGGATCTTATTCGTAACGAACTGAACGAAGCCGCGGAAACGCTGGCTAACTTTCTGCAGGACGAAGCCAATATCCATGCTATCCAGCGTGCCGCTGTCCTGCTGGCGGATAGCTTTAAGGCGGGTGGGAAAGTGCTGTCCTGCGGTAACGGCGGTTCCCATTGCGATGCGATGCATTTTGCGGAAGAGCTGACCGGACGTTATCGCGAAAACCGCCCGGGTTACCCGGCCATCGCGATCTCCGACGTCAGCCACCTCTCCTGCGTGAGCAATGATTTTGGCTATGAGTATGTGTTCTCCCGCTACGTTGAATCCGTTGGCCGCGCAGGCGATGTGCTGCTCGGTATCTCCACGTCTGGCAACTCCGGCAACGTGATTAAGGCCATTGAGGCCGCGCGGGCGCAGGGGATGAAAGTGATCACCCTGACCGGTAAAGACGGCGGTAAAATGGCCGGTAGCGCTGATGTTGAAATTCGCGTGCCGCACTTTGGCTACGCCGACCGCATCCAGGAGATCCATATCAAAGTGATCCACATTCTGATTATGCTGATCGAAAAAGAGATGGCGAAAGGCTAACAGGCAGGTGAGTGTGTACTGTTGACGGTGGCCTCGCTCCGGCGCCGTCGTGATTTGTGAGGGTGAGGTGATCTATGTGCGAACTGCTCGGGATGAGCGCCAATGTGCCAACCGATATCTGTTTTAGCTTTACCGGGCTGGTGCAGCGCGGCGGCGGGACGGGGCCGCATAAAGACGGCTGGGGCATCACCTTCTATGAAGGTAAAGGCTGTCGCACATTCAAGGATCCCCAGCCGAGCTTTCAGTCGCCGATCGCGAAACTGGTTCAGGATTACCCCATTAAGTCCTGTTCCGTCGTCGCCCATATTCGTCAGGCCAACCGCGGGAGGGTGGCCCTGGAGAACACCCATCCCTTCACCCGCGAACTGTGGGGGCGCAACTGGACCTATGCGCACAATGGGCAGCTAAAAGGCTATAAGTCGCTGAAAACCGGTAATTTTCATCCGGTAGGTGAAACCGACAGTGAAAAAGCGTTTTGCTGGCTGCTGCACCGTTTAACCGAGCGCTATCCGCGCACGCCGGGCAATATGCTGGGCGTTTTCAAATATATCGCCACCCTCGCGGGTGAACTACGTGAGAAAGGGGTGTTCAACATGCTGCTGTCGGACGGGCGCTACGTAATGGCGTTCTGCTCGACCAATCTGCACTGGATAACCCGGCGAGCGCCGTTCGGCGTGGCAAAACTGCTGGACCAGGATGTGGAGATCGACTTTCAACGCGAGACCACACCCAACGATGTGGTCACGGTTATCGCCACGCAGCCGCTGACGGCCAATGAAACCTGGCATAAGATCATGCCAGGCGAGTGGGCGTTATTTTGTCTCGGGGAGCGTGTAGTTTGAGGCCAGCTGCGGCTGGACAACCTCGTGGCTGAGCGGCTTGCTCACCACATAGCGGCCGTCGGTCACTGATACGACCGGCGGTTTGTGGGTCTGCTGGAAATAGTCATAGCCTGGCTTGAGCTGTTTCCAGAAATCCGCGTAGTAGGAGTATTTGTGGCGTTCCATGTTGGCGTTGGTCATGCGGAACGGATAGATACTCACCTGCACGCTTGGCTGGCCGAAGACTAAGGCGCCGGTCACGAACTGGAAGATCTCATCGATACCGCTGTCGGTCATGGCGTAGCAGCCGACTGAGACGCAGTCGCCGTGGATCATCAGGTATTTCCCTTCATAACCATGGGCGCGATCGTAGGCGTTCGGGAAGCCGATGTTAATCGCTTTATAGAAGCGGCTGTCGGGTTTGAGCTGGCTGCGGGTGACGTTATAGAACCCTTCCGGACTCTTGAAATCGCCCTGGCGCTGTTTCGGACCGAGGCCACCGGAGTAGTTGCAGATCCGGTAGCTGTCGAGGAGCTGGTAGGTCTCACCCATTTTGACGTAAAGGTCGAGCATGCGCTCTTCTTTAAAGATCTCAATGTAAACCGGTGAACCCATTAATTGCTGCTTATATTCTTTGCTTACCGGCGTTGTCGGGCTGTTGCTGCTGAGCAGCCCGGCAAATGACACGCACGGCAACAGAAGCATCGCAATAAATAATGCGATTTTGCGCATACTGCTTGTTCCTTGATAAAACAAAATAGCCACATTGCCAGGACGGCAAGAGAGACCCGAAATCAGAGTTTTCTGGATTTAGAGCGCTCACATTAGCATCACGGCATTTTTTCGCAAGGGCGACGTGGCGGCGTTTACAAATCAGCCTCACTTTATACCCTGCCAGCGACGAAAACACAGTGAGAACTTTGCGCAATAGCTCGCATTTTAGAAGCACTTATCGCCCCTTGCGCTACAGCCGCCGCTCACGAAATGTTACACTTGCGCCGGTTCATCATCAGAGTAAGAAAGGATGCTTCTCTTCCGTCCTGAGCGCTACTGGCGCCGTTTCGCCCTTTCTTCTCTGCCATTCTGTCAATAAGCTGGCCCTGACCTGCGTCGGGGTTGAGGTTACGGATACCTGCTAACGATATGATTAAAATCACGAAAGGGCTGGATTTGCCCATAGCTGGCATGCCATTACAGCAGATTTCTCCCGCGCCAGCGGTGAAGCGCGTCGCGCTACTCGGCGAAGAGTACGTTGGCATGCGCCCCGCGATGGCGGTTAAAGAAGGCGATCGGGTCAAAAAAGGTCAGATCCTGTTCGAAGATAAAAAGATCCCTGGCGTCTGCTTTACCGCCCCGGCGAGCGGGATCGTCAGCGCGATCCACCGCGGCGAACGGCGCGTGTTGCAGTCGGTGGTGATTGATATCGAGGGCAATGACGCGGTGGCGTTTACCCGTTACGCCGCGGACGCGCTGGCCGAACTGCCGCGCGACACCGTACAGCAGCAGCTGCTGGCGTCGGGCCAATGGACGGCGCTGCGTACCCGACCGTTCAGCAAAACGCCGCTCCCGAGGAGCACGCCCGCCGCTATCTTTGTTAACGCCATGGACACCAATCCGCTGGCGGCGGAGCCGCAGCCGATTATTCTGGCCGAACGTGCCGCCTTCGACGCCGGTCTTACCGTGCTCACGCGCTTGACCGACGGGAAAGTGCACGTCTGCCAGCCCAGCGGCGGCAAGCTGGGCGGTCATCCTCTCGGCCAGGTTTGTTTCAATCAGTTCAGCGGGCCGCACCCGGCGGGGCTGCCGGGAACGCATATTCACTTTCTGGAGCCGGTGAGCCTGAATAAGCAGGTCTGGCACCTCAATTATCAGGACGCGATCGCCATTGGTAAGCTTTTCCTCGACGGGGAGCTCTACTGCGAACGGATAATTGCGCTCGGCGGCCCGCAGGTAACATCTCCGCGGCTGGTCAAAACGACGCTCGGCGCCAGCCTGGAGGATCTGCTGGCAGGTGAGCTGCAGGAGGGGGAAAACAGGGTCATTTCCGGCTCGGTGCTTAGCGGCGCCCGCGCCCATGGCCCTCACGCCTTCCTGGGGCGCTTCCATCTGCAGGTGAGCGTGGTCAAAGAAGGGCGGGAAAAAGAGCTCTTCGGCTGGGTGATGCCGGGCAAAGAGAAATTCTCGATTACCCGCACCACGCTGGGCCATTTCTTCAAGCGCAAGCGCTTTCATTTTTCCACCGATACCAACGGCGGCGAGCGGGCGATGGTGCCGATCGGCAACTACGAGCGGGTGATGCCTCTGGATATCCTGCCGACCATACTGCTGCGCGATCTGCTGGCCGGAGACACCGACAGCGCTCAGGCGCTGGGCTGTCTGGAGCTGGATGAAGAAGATCTGGCGCTGTGCACCTATGTTTGCCCTGGAAAGTATGAATATGGCCCGGCGCTGCGCAGCGTGTTAACCCGGATTGAGCAGGAAGGATAAGAGATGGGCTTAAAGCACCTGATTGAGAAACTTGAGCCGCATTTCACGCATGGCGGCAAGCTGGAAAAATATTACCCGCTGTATGAGGCGGCGGCGACCATCTTCTACACGCCGGGCCAGGTAACCCGCAGCGCGGCGCACGTGCGCGACGCCATCGACCTGAAGCGGATGATGATCCTCGTGTGGTTTGCCGTATTCCCGGCGATGTTCTGGGGCATGTACAACGTTGGGCTGCAGACCATTCCGGCGCTGCACAAGCTATACGGCGCCGAACAGCTGCAGCAGGCGATCGCCAACAACTGGCACTACAGCGTCGCCCAGTGGTTAGGCGTCAGCTTCAGTGCCGACGCCGGCTGGCTGAGCATGATGACCCTGGGCGCGGTATTTTTCCTGCCTATCTACCTCACCGTCTTTATCGTCGGCGGCTTCTGGGAGGTGCTGTTCGCGATTGTGCGCAAGCATGAGATTAACGAAGGTTTTTTCGTTACCTCTATTCTCTTCGCGTTGATTGTGCCGCCCACGCTGCCGCTGTGGCAGGCGGCGCTGGGGATCTCCTTCGGCGTGGTGATCGCCAAAGAGATTTTCGGCGGCACCGGGCGCAACTTCCTCAACCCGGCGCTGGCGGGGCGCGCGTTCCTGTTCTTCGCCTATCCGGCGCAGATTTCCGGCGATCTCGTATGGACCGCGGCGGACGGTTTCTCCGGCGCCACGCCGCTCTCCCAGTGGGCCAGCGGCGGCGGTGAAGCGCTGGTGAACGTGGCGACTGGCGTGCCGGTGAGCTGGATGGACGCCTTCCTCGGCAATATTCCCGGCTCAATTGGCGAAGTGTCAACGCTGATGATCTTCATCGGCGGGGCGATCATCCTCTTTGGCCGCGTCGCGTCCTGGCGCATCGTCGCCGGGGTAATGATCGGCATGATCGCCACCGCCACCCTGTTTAACGTTATCGGCTCCGACACCAACCCGATGTTCGCTATGCCATGGTACTGGCATCTGGTGCTCGGCGGTTTCGCCTTCGGGATGATGTTTATGGCGACGGACCCGGTATCCGCCTCGTTTACCGATAAAGGGAAATGGAGTTACGGCGTGCTGATCGGCGTGATGTGCGTGCTGATCCGCGTGGTGAACCCGGCTTATCCGGAAGGGATGATGCTGGCGATCCTCTTCGCCAACCTCTTCGCACCGCTGTTCGATTATCTGGTGGTGCAGGCCAATATTAAGCGGAGGAAGTCGCGTGGCTGAGAAGAAAAGTAACGATAGCATCGGCAAAACGCTGCTGGTGGTGCTGGTGCTTTGTCTGGTCTGCTCCATCGTGGTGGCGGGCTCGGCCGTGGGGCTGAAATCCCGCCAGCAGGCGCAGCGGGCGTTGGATAAGCAGCGCAATATCCTGGCAGTGTCAGGGCTGATGCACCCCGGTATGGATGCGGATGCGGTAGCGGACACCTTCGCGGCGCGCATTACCCCGCGACTGGTGAATCTGGCCACCGGAGAACTGCTGGAGAAAGACCCGGGTAAATTTAATCAGGCTCAGGCGCTGAAGGATCCGCAGCAGAGTATGGCCCTGGATGCCAGTCAGGATCCGGCTGGTATAAAGCGACGCAGTAATCTGGCGGAAATTTACCTGGTGCGCGACGCGCAGCAGAAGATTGAGCAGGTGGTGCTGCCCATTTATGGCAACGGCCTGTGGTCGATGATGTATGCCTTCGTGGCGCTGGACGTCGATGGCCGCACGGTAAAAGGCATTACTTACTACGATCAGGGCGAAACGCCGGGGCTGGGCGGCGAGGTGGAAAACCCGAACTGGCGCCAGCAGTTTGTCGGCAAGCAGGTGCTGGATGACAACGGCATGCCGGCGCTGAAGGTGGTGAAAGGCGGCGCGCGCGCAGGCGATCTCCACGCGGTTGACGGTTTATCCGGCGCCACGCTGACGTCCAATGGCGTACAGCATAGCTTTGATTTCTGGATGGGCGAACTGGGCTTTGGTCCGTTCCTGAAAAAGGTTCGTGAGGGAGAGCTGAATAATGGCTGAACAGAGCGATATGAAAGAGGTGAAGCGCGTGCTGGTGGGGCCGCTCATCGCCAATAACCCCATCGCCCTGCAGGTGCTGGGCGTCTGCTCCGCACTGGCGGTAACCACCAAACTGGAAACCGCCTTCGTGATGACCATTGCGGTGACCCTGGTGACGGCGTTCTCCAGCATGTTTATCTCGATGATCCGCCACCATATTCCCAATAGCGTGCGCATCATCGTGCAGATGGCGATCATCGCCTCGCTGGTGATCGTGGTGGATCAGCTGCTGCGGGCTTTCGCCTATGAGACCTCCAAACAGCTGTCGGTATTCGTCGGGCTTATCATCACCAACTGCATCGTGATGGGCCGCGCCGAAGCCTACGCCATGAAGTCGCCGCCGCTGGCGAGCTTTATGGATGGTATTGGCAACGGTCTCGGCTATGGCGCGATCCTGATTATCGTCGGCTTCCTGCGCGAGCTTATCGGTAGCGGCAAGCTGTTCGGTATCACGGTGCTGGAAACGGTGCAGAACGGCGGCTGGTATCAGCCGAACGGCCTGTTCCTGCTGGCGCCGAGCGCGTTCTTCATTATCGGTTTGCTGATCTGGGCCCTGCGTAGCTGGAAGCCTGAGCAGCAGGAAAAGGAGTAATCGGTGATGGCTCATTACATCAGCCTGTTTGTCCGCGCGGTGTTCGTTGAGAACATGGCGCTGGCCTTCTTCCTCGGGATGTGCACCTTTCTTGCGGTGTCGAAAAAGGTCTCCACCGCCTTCGGCCTCGGCGTCGCGGTGACGGTAGTGCTGGGGCTTGCCGTGCCAATCAATAACCTGGTCTATAACCTGGTGCTGCGCGACGGCGCGCTGGTTGAGGGGGTGGATCTCAGCTTTCTTAACTTCATCACCTTTATCGGAGTGATCGCCGCGCTGGTGCAGATCCTCGAGATGATCCTCGATAAGTATTTTCCGGCACTGTACAACGCGCTGGGCATCTTCCTGCCGCTGATTGCGGTTAACTGTGCGATTTTCGGCGGCGTTTCGTTCATGGTGCAGCGCGATTACAACTTCCCGGAGTCCATCGTCTACGGCTTCGGCTCCGGCATTGGCTGGATGCTGGCGATCGTGGCGATGGCGGGGATCCGCGAAAAAATGAAGTACGCCAACGTGCCTGCCGGTTTGCGCGGGTTAGGGATCACCTTTATCACCACCGGACTAATGGCGCTGGGCTTTATGTCCTTCTCCGGCGTGCAGCTATAAGGGCGAATAAGTATGGAAATTATTCTTGGCGTCGTGATGTTCACGCTGATTGTGCTGGTGCTGTCGGGGCTTATCCTGGCAGCGCGCTCAAAGCTGGTGAACGCGGGCGACGTGGTTATTGAGATCAATAACGAAGCGGATAAACAGATCCGCACCCCGGCGGGTGACAAACTGCTGAACACGCTGTCCAGCAACGGGATCTTCGTCTCCTCCGCCTGCGGCGGCGGCGGCTCCTGCGGCCAGTGTCGGGTAACTGTTAAAGAGGGCGGCGGGGATATCCTGCCGACCGAGCTTTCGCATATTACCAAGCGGGATGCCAAAGCCGGTTGCCGTCTGGCCTGTCAGGTGGCGGTGAAGCAGAACATGAAGATTGAACTGCCGGAAGAGATTTTCGGCGTCAAAAAATGGGAGTGTGAAGTTATCTCTAACGATAACAAAGCCACTTTCATTAAAGAGCTCAAGCTGCGGATCCCGGAGGGGGAGGTGGTGCCGTTTCGCGCCGGGGGCTATATTCAGATTGAATGCCCGCCGCATAAAGTAGCCTATGCAGATTTTGATGTTCCCGATGAATACCGTTCAGACTGGGATAAGTTCAACCTGTTTCGCTATGTCTCTGAGGTGAAAGAGCCGACCCTGCGCGCCTACTCAATGGCTAACTATCCGGAAGAGAAGGGCATCATTATGCTCAACGTGCGCATCGCGACGCCGCCGCCGAAGGTCCCGGATGCGCCGCCGGGGATCATGTCATCCTATATCTGGTCGCTGAAGCCGGGCGATAAGGTGACGATTTCCGGGCCGTTTGGCGAGTTCTTTGCTAAAGAAACCGACGCCGAGATGGTGTTTATCGGCGGCGGCGCCGGGATGGCGCCGATGCGTTCGCATATTTTCGACCAGCTCAAGCGCCTGCACAGCACGCGCAAAATCAGCTTCTGGTACGGCGCCCGTTCGCTGCGCGAAATGTTCTACGATGAGGAGTTTGAACAGCTGGCGCGCGACAATCCAAACTTTACCTTCCACGTCGCGCTCTCCGATCCGCTGCCGGAAGATAACTGGACCGGGCATACCGGCTTTATCCATAACGTTCTGTACGAGAACTATCTACGCGATCACCCGGCGCCGGAAGACTGCGAGTTCTACATGTGTGGGCCGCCGGTAATGAACGCCGCGGTAATTAAGATGCTCAAAGATCTGGGCGTCGAGGACGAGAATATTCTCCTCGACGACTTTGGAGGCTGACGATGCTGACGGTATTTATCGCGACCTTTGTGATTTTTGCGCTGGTGATCCTCGGCATGTCGCTGGGCTACCTGGTGAAGCGCAAGAGCATCCAGGGCAGCTGCGGTGGGATCTCCGCGCTGGGGCTGGAGAAAGTCTGCGATTGTCCGGAACCGTGCGACGCGCGTAAAAAGCGCCTCGCCCGCGAGGCGCAGCGTCAGCAGCGGCGTATTTTGTAATGCCCGGCGGCGCTGCGCATGCCGGACCTGCTGCTTCAGTTTTGTAGGCCGGGTAAGGCGCCAGCCGCCACCCGGCATAAAGCGGCTCCGTGCCCGGCGGCGCTGCGCTTGCCGGGGCTGCTGCTTCGGTTTTGTAGGCCGGGTAAGGCGCCAGCTGCCACCCGGCAACAACATGCCAGCAATGTGAGGCCGCTTTCGCGGCCTTTTTAGCCGTTGACTCCCTTACTGCCAGCTTTTCGCCTGCGCCGGAGAATCCACCATCACCCCGTCGGCGCCCAGTTCTATCGCCATGCGGTAGTCTTCCGCACTGTTGATGCCGAAGAAGATAATGTGCGCTTTATCCTGCGAGCGGAAGCAATCCATTGCCTCTTTATCCCAGGTGAGCGTCGCCGGGGAGATCCCTTCGCCAAGGGTGAATTTCTCCACCACCTCGACTTTGCGCTTCAGCTCCAGGCCATACCACTGCTCACCATCGCGTTGACTCGCTGGCTGGCACTGATGGCTGAGCGAAATATTGGCAAGCCTGGTGCGGGTTTCACTGCGAGTGACAAAGCGAGGGATGGCTGGCGGCAGGGCGGCGATATAGCGGTCTTCGGTGGAATAGACCCGCACGCGATCGAGGCTATCGGTGGTTTTTAACACTTCAAGCAGGCGCTGGCCCATCACGGTCGGATCGGCATCCGGAGATTTGATATCGATATAGAAAAAAGTGTGCGGCCATTGCTGTAAAACGCTTTGCAAGGTCGGAATGGTGGCCTGCTTACCACGCCACGGGTGGCTGTCATCCCCCCATTTCCAGCCGGCGTCGACTTTCGCCAGCTCGGCGGCGGTCAAACTGGAAACTTTGCCCTCGCTATTGGTCAATGCGGAAAGATCGCTTGACCGGTAGAGCACCGGTACGCCGTCGCGGCTTAACTGCACCGTGACCCAGATGGCTTCGGCGTTATTCTCCAGCGCCAGCTTAATGGCCGGCAGGGTATTTTCCGGCGCATCGCCGGTGCCGCCGCGGTGGGCTATCAGCTGTGGAGCGGCCCAGGCGCCGGCGGTGGCCAGCAGGCAAAGCGCGGTAAGTATTTTCTTCATGATTATATCTTCCTGATTTATCTTTTAACTCAATGAAAATAAACATAATTTATTGCAGTTTTATGTTTTAACCGCTTTTTTAGCCGATGAAATAAAAAAAGCATAAAATTCGCATCTGTTTTTGCTATGCTGTATGGGTATACAGTGTTGAGTCTGACGATGCGTAAAATTATCCATGTCGATATGGACTGTTTCTTTGCGGCGGTGGAGATGCGCGACAACCCAGCGTTGCGCGATATTCCCCTCGCGATAGGCGGCAGTCGGGTACAACGTGGCGTGATTAGTACCGCGAACTATCCTGCGCGTAAGTTTGGCGTGCGCAGCGCCATGCCGACGGCGACGGCGCTCAAGCTGTGCCCGCACCTCACGCTGCTTCCTGGCCGCTTTGATGCCTACAAAGAAGCCTCGAACCATATCCGCGAAATTTTCTCCCGCTATACCTCGCGCATTGAGCCGCTGTCGCTGGATGAAGCCTATCTTGACGTCAGCGACAGCGAGCATTGTCACGGGTCAGCCACCCTGATAGCCCAGGAGATCCGCCAGACCATCGAACGGGAGCTGCGCCTCACCGCCTCGGCGGGGGTGGCGCCGGTGAAGTTTCTCGCTAAAATCGCTTCAGATATGAATAAACCCAACGGCCAGTTCGTTATCGCTCCCCATCAGGTGGCAGAGTTTGTGCGGGCGCTGCCGCTGGCGAAAATACCCGGCGTCGGGAAGGTATCGGCAGCGAAGCTGGAAAATATGGGCCTGCGAACCTGTGGCGATGTGCAGAACAGCGATCTGGCCATGCTGCTTAAGCGCTTCGGTAAATTCGGGCGTATTCTGTGGGAGCGCAGCCACGGGATTGATGAGCGGGAAATTCATAACGATCGGCAGCGTAAATCGGTGGGCGTGGAGCGCACCTTAGCGGAAGATATACATGAATGGCCGGAGTGCGAAGCGATTATCGAAAACCTCTATCCCGAGCTGGAGAGGCGACTGGCGAAGGTCAAACCTGATCTGCTGATCGCCCGCCAGGGCATTAAACTGAAATTCAATGATTTCCAGCTGACCACCCAGGAGCACGTCTGGCCGCGGCTGAACAAAGAGGATCTGATCGCCACCGCGCACAAAGCCTGGGATGAGCGCCGCGGCGGACGGGGCGTGCGCCTGGTTGGGCTCCACGTGACGTTGCTCGATCCGCAGCTGGAAAGGCAGCTTTTATTAGGGATTTAGCCATGCATATTCTTGCTTACCGCGACAGCGATTTGCCACTGCTCTGCCAGATCTTTCTGCGCGCGGTGCGGGAAACCGCCAGTCGGGACTATACCCCGGGGCAGATCGCGGCCTGGGCGCAGGTGGATGAGACGCGCTGGCGACAAAAGCTGGCCGACTCAATCGGCCTGGTGGCCGTGGTCAACAGCCAGCCGGTTGGCTTTATCACCGCCATCGGGACGCATATCGATTTGCTGTTCGTCTCGCCGGATCGTGCCCGCCAGGGTATCGGCGGCGCGCTTATCGAGGCGCTCTGCGTTCAGTATCCAGCGCAAATCCTGACGGTGGACGCCAGCATTACCGCAAAGCCCTGTTTTACGGCTCATGGTTTTAAGGTGGTGGCTGAGCAACGGGTGGCGGCGCGCGGGGAGTGGTTTATTAATTACCGGATGGAAAAACGCGTGGCGCTAAGGTGATGCGGGGTAAAACCGGCGGCGGGCCGCCGCCGGTTGTGGGGCTTATTTAGCCGGAATGGCTTTCAGCAGCTCGGTCAGCAGCGTCCAGTACTGACCGACGCTCTCGATATGGACCTGCTCATCCGGGGAGTGCGGACCGGTAATGGTTGGCCCGATGGAGACCATGTCCATCTCCGGATACGGTTTTTTGAACAGACCGCATTCCAGACCGGCGTGAATGATCTGGATGTTCGGCGTCTTGTTGAACAGACGCTGGTAAGTCTCGCGCACCAGGTGCATCACCGGCGAATTGGCGTCCGGTTGCCAGCCAGGGTAGGCGCCTTTGGCTTCGGTTTTCGCCCCCGCCAGCTTACCCAGAGAATCCAGCATGCTGACCACGTAGTCTTTGCCGCTGTCGATCAGCGAGCGGATCAGGCAGTGGATCTGTACGTTGTCATCGGTCATGGTGACGACGCCGACGTTCAGCGAAGTTTCCACTACGCCTTTCGCCACGTCAGAGTTGCGGATAACCCCGTTCGGCGTGGCGTTCAGCAGACGGATGAAAGTGTCGCGGGAAGCCTGAGTCAGCGCCGCTTTGTCGTTATCGACCGCTTCCACGAGCACCACCAGGTTCTTCTCTTTGGCCTCCAGCTCGTTTTTCAGCAGCGCCTGGTAAGTATTCACCAGCGCTTTCAGCGCATCGGCTTTATCCGCGGCGACGGCGACAGTAGCGTAAGCTTCACGCGGGATGGCGTTGCGCAACGTGCCGCCGTTGAAATCGACCAGACGCAGATCCAGCTCATCGGCGTGGCCGGCGAGGAAGCGCGACAGCAGCTTGTTGGCGTTACCCAGACCAAGGTGAATATCACCGCCGGAGTGGCCGCCTTTCAGCCCTTTTAAGGTGACTTTAAAGCTCTGGAACCCGGCGGGAATCGCTTCGCGGGTCAGCGCCAGGTTAGAGGTGAAATCGATCCCGCCGGCGCAACCCATGTAGATTTCGCCTTCTTCTTCGGAGTCGGTGTTGATCAGGATATCGGCCTGTAGCCAGTTGGCCTGCAGACCGAACGCGCCGTCCATGCCGGCTTCTTCGGTCATGGTCAGCAGCACTTCCAGCGGGCCGTGAGCGACGCTATCATCGGCCAGTACCGCCAGTGCGGACGCCATTCCGATACCGTTGTCCGCGCCCAGCGTGGTGCCGCGCGCTTTCACCCATTCGCCGTCAATGTACGGCTGGATCGGATCTTTAACGAAGTCGTGGACGGTGTCGTTATTTTTCTGCGGCACCATATCGAGGTGCGCCTGCAGCGCTACCGGCTTACGGTTTTCCATACCGGCAGTCGCGCCTTTACGAATCAGAATGTTGCCAACCTGGTCGCGTTCCGCATGTAAGCCTTTTTCTTTTGCCCAACCCATAATGTGCTCGGCGAGCTGTTCTTCGTGATAGGACGGGTGCGGGATGGAGCAAATCTTGGCAAAAATATCCCAAAGCGGCTGCGGGGATAGTTGAGACAGTTCAGACACGGTAAGTCTCCTTACAGACTCCTGCATACAGCGGTTGCAGGACGAGGGTTAGCGTTAAAATACACAACAAGCCCGGGCTTGCGCGATGGGGTTGAGAATACCACTTTCCACCGCCGCAGGTAGTGTAAACAACGCAAAAAGCGTTGCGCAAACCGCTTAACACTGGTTTTTAGTGCGTCAGATCTCTATAATCTCGCGCAACCATTTTCCCCCTCGAACATTATTTAAGCCGTATTACACAGGCTGGGACACTTCACATGAGCGAAAAATACGTCGTCACCTGGGACATGTTGCAGATTCACGCCCGCAAACTGGCCAGCCGTCTGCTGCCGGTTGAGCAATGGAAAGGCATTATTGCCGTTAGCCGCGGCGGACTGGTACCGGGAGCCTTACTGGCGCGTGAACTGGGCATTCGTCATGTTGATACCGTATGCATCTCCAGCTACGACCATGATAACCAGCGCGAGCTGAAAGTGCTGAAACGTGCGGAAGGCGATGGCGAAGGCTTTATCGTCATCGACGATCTGGTGGATACCGGCGGTACCGCCGTGGCGATCCGCGAAATGTATCCCAAAGCGCACTTTGTCACCATTTTCGCCAAGCCGGCAGGCCGCCCGCTGGTGGACGATTACGTTGTGGATATTCCGCAGGATACCTGGATTGAACAGCCGTGGGATATGGGCGTGGTGTTTGTACCGCCTATCGCAGGTCGTTAATTCTTCAGGACAGTGCTATTTACCACGCCCGGCTTGCCGGGCGTGGTTTTTTTTATCCTTTAGCAGGTTACAATATCCGGAGTGGCACTACGACGGAGACTGCACATGTCACAGGCTAACCTCAGCGAAACGCTGTTTAAACCTCGCTTCAAACATCCCGAAACTTCTACGCTGGTGCGTCGGTTTTCTGCCGGAAAACCCCAGGCGATGCAGTCGGCGCTGAGCGGCAATCACGTCGATCACTGGTACCGTCTGATCAACCGTTTGATGTGGATCTGGCGCGGCGTAACTCCGCAGGAGATCCTCGATGTGCAAGCGCGCATTGTGATGAGCGAGGCCGAACGAACCGATCCTGAGCTGTTCGATACCGTCATCGGCTATCGCGGCGGCAACTGGATCTTCGAGTGGGCGAAAGAAGCCATGCAGTGGCAGCAAAAGGCCGGGCAGGAAGCCGATCCTTTGCTGAGCGGCCGCCACTGGCTGCATGCCTCGAACCTGTATAGCATTGCCGCTTATCCGCATATTAAAGGCGATGAGCTGGCGGAACAGGCGCAGGCTTTAGCCAACCGGGCGTATGAAGAAGCCGCCCAGCGGCTGCCGGGCTCGCTGCGCGAGCTGGAGTTCACCATCCCTGGCGGCTCGCCGATAACCGGCTTTTTGCATATGCCGAAAGGCGAGGGGCCGTTTCCGACGGTGCTGATGTGCGGGGGGCTGGACTCGCTGCAGACCGATTATTACAACCTGTATGAGAACTACTTCTCACCGCTCGGCATTGCCATGCTGACCATTGATATGCCCTCCATCGGCTTCTCGTCAAAATGGACGCTAAATCAGGACACCAGCCTGCTGCATCAGCACGCGCTGCGCCATCTGGAAAATGTGCCGTGGATTGACCATACCCGGGTCGCCGCTTTCGGCTTCCGCTTTGGCGCCAATATCGCGGTGCGTCTGGGCTATCTGGAGCCGCAGCGGCTGAAGGCTGTAGCCTGTCTGGGCCCGGTCGTTCATGGTCTGCTGGTGGATCCCCTGCATCAGGGGCGCGTGCCGGAGATGTATCTTGACGTGCTGGCTTCGCGGCTGGGCATGCATGACGCGTCCGATGAAGCGCTACGCGTGGAGCTCAACCGCTATTCGTTAAAAACCCAGGGACTGCTGGGGCGCCGTTGCCCGACGCCGATGCTCTCCGGCTTCTGGAAGGACGATCCGTTCAGCCCCGAAGAGGAGTCGCGGTTAATCACCTCGTCATCTGCCGATGGCAAACTGCTGGAGATCCCGTTTAACCCGGTGTATCGCAATTTTGATCACGCATTGCGACAGATCGCCCGCTGGATCAATCATAGATTTGGTTAATTTATTGCTAAATTCTATTGGTTTGGTAAAACAGTTGCATCACTAAAGGAGATCGCAATGACGTTACCGAGTGGACACCTGAAAAGTAAGTTGATCAAGAAATTCACGGCGCTGGGGCCTTACATTCGCGAAGAGCAGTGCCATGACAACCGTTTCTTTTTCGATTGCCTGGCAGTTTGCGTCAATGTTAAGCCCGCACCGGAGAAGCGTGAATTCTGGGGCTGGTGGATGGAAATGGAAGCACAAGAGTCACGTTTCACCTATAGCTACCAGTTTGGCCTGTTCAATAAGGAAGGATCATGGCAGGCGGTCGACATTGGCGACCCGGAAGTGAGCGACAGGCTGGAAAAAACGCTGCGCGAGTTTCACGAGCGCGCGGCAGCGCTGCTGACCACCTTTAATCTGAAGCTGGAACCGGCCGACGATTTCAGCGAACCGGTTCGCCTGCGAGCCTGATTGATCTACGGATACGATTTCTCCACGCCCGTGCGGCGTGGAGATGCGTGCCGCCATACCCGTAATTTCCACCCCTCCATCTGACTCACCCTGCCTGCGGCGACAGCTTGCCAGCCATCGCCTGCTGAATAATCGGGATCGGAGTCAGTAAGTGCTCGCGCATCAGCGCGCTGGCCTGTTCGGCGTCGCGCGCCAGAATAGCGTCCACCAGGGTCTGATGCTGGACATGCTTATCTTCCAGCATCTCCACCGACAGCACGGTGGTGCGCAGCCAGATGAAGCGGTAGCGCGCCGCCAGATCGAACAGCCGTTCGCGCATCTGCAGCAGATACTGCGAACCGCAGCCGGCGACGATGGCGGTGTGAAACGCCTGATGGCGCTGGTCCCATTCATCGAGTAGGTGCTCACTCGCTTCGCACGACTCCAGCTTGTTGAGCAGATGGGTGCGGGCCAGCAGCTCGGCTTCCCACTCGTCGCCGCCGCGTTCAATGGCGAGACGCACCAGCATGGCCTCCATGTTGGCGCGCGCGTCGAAGATATCGAGAAGCTCCTGTTCCGACATGGGCGCCACCCGATAGCCTTTCTGATTGACCACCGTTACCAGCCGCTCGGCCACCAGTTGCGAAAGCGCCTCGCGCAGCGGACCGACCCCCAGGCCATAGCGCGACGTCAGCAGGCTCATCCGCAGCTTCTCATCGGGGTGGTAAACCCCGCGGATGATGTCGTTTTTTAACCAACGGTATCCGTCAATGGCCGTCGCCTGGGGAATGGCGGTCATGTTCTTACTCCTGAATACTCTTCCCGGCGGGCGCCGGGAACAGGGTTAACGCGTATTTTGCAGCGGCAGTTTTTGCCACAATACCAGCTTTTTCCAGCGTGACATAATCGGTACCGTACAAATAATTCCCAGAGCTAACAGGCCGGTAGAGATCACCTCCAGCTGCTGCGCCGGACGAAACAGCATCACCACCAGCACGAAGGTGATAAAGGCGATCACCAGCCAGGTCAGGTACGGATAGAGCCACATTCTCAGACGGATCTCGCCGCCTTGCGCCTGAAGGATTTTGCGCATCCGCAGTTGTGAAACGGCGATCACCAGATAGACCAGCAGGGCGATGGCGCCAGAGCTGTCGATGAGAAATTTAAACACTTTGGCGGGGGCATAGTAGTTCACCACTACGGTGAGGAACGCCGCGCCGGTAGAGAGCAGCACCGCCACGTATGGCGTTTTGCTGCGGTTGGTCCGGCCCATAATGGCCGGCGCATCGCCACGACGGCTCAGGGAGTAGAGCATCCGCGAGGCGGTATACAGCGCCGAGTTCAGACAGCTGGTGACCGACAGGAGGATCACGCCGTCCATAATCAGCTTGGCATAGGGAATATGCAGCAGCTCGAGCACCGAGCGGTAGGAGCCGATGCTCTTCAGCCCCGGCATATTCCATGGGATGAGGGCGACGACGATAAAGATCGAGCACAGATAAAAAATAGAGATACGCCAGATCACCGAGTTGGTGGCGCGCACGATATGTTTATCCGGGGTATCCGATTCGGCGGCGGCGATGGTGACGATCTCCGCGCCCATAAACGAGAACATGGTGATCAGCATCGCGCTCAGCACCGCGCCGAAGCCATTCGGCATAAAGCCGCCGTGATCCCACAGCCGCGAAATGCCGCTCACTTCGGCATAGGGGTAAAAGCCGGTAATGGCGACCGCGCCCAGTACGATAAACGCCAGAATAGCGATCACTTTGCACAGCGCCAGCCAGAACTCGAATTCGCCGTAGTTCTTGACGCTCAGCAGGTTACTGCCGGTGAGGGCGAGAGTGATGACCAGGGAGAACAACCACACCGGGACGCCCGGCACCCACGAATGCAGAATAATCGCCGCGATATTGGCTTCCAGCGGAATAACCAGGACCCAGAACCACCAGTACAGCCAGCCGATGGTATACCCCGCCCAGCGGCCGATGGCTTTATCGGCGTAGGTGGAAAAGGAGCCGGTATCCGGCGTGGCGACCGCCATTTCGGCCAGCATACGCATAATCATCACCACCAGCAGCCCGGCAAACATATAGGCCAGCAGCACCGCCGGGCCTGCCTCGGCAATGGCGACGCTGGATCCGACAAATAAACTCGCGCCGATCACCCCGGCGATAGATAACATCGTGACGTGGCGCGACTTCAGCCCCGCCCCTAAATCCTGTGATTGCGACAGTTGCCCCATCATTTACCCTCTCGAAGTGTGTCACCTGGGAGAGCGCCCCGACGTTCCCGCGCCGGGGCACGCGTATTATTGTTGTTTTGCAGGTCTCGTCTTCATTCCCTTACGAACGTACTTCGCTTCCGCATGTGTTCTGTTCTATGCCTGTTTCTCTATGCCTGTTTCGCCTCGCTAAAGCAGTCGGCGATGATCTTGAGCCCCTGCTCGATCTGCGCCTCTTCGATGGTCAGCGGCACCAGGATGCGCAGCACGTTGTAGTACGGCCCGCAGGAGAGCAGGATCAGGCCTTTGTCGCGGGCGCGGGCGACGATATCCGCCGTCAGCTTGGCATTCGGCCTGCTGCGGTCGCCCTCTTCAAACAGCTCAATGGCGATCATCGCCCCCAGACCGCGCACGTCGCCGATCTCCGGATGATCTTCAGCGATCGCCAGCAGGCCCTGGCGCAGGGTGTCGCCGAGCTGGTTGGCTTTTTCCAGCAGATTCTCCTGCTCGAAAATCTGTAATACCGCCAGGGCGGCGGCGCAGGCGATGGGGTTGCCGGCGTAGGTGCCGCCCAGTCCGCCGGGGGCGATGGCGTCCATCACCTCCGCGCGGCCGGTGACGCCCGCCAGAGGGAAACCGCCGGCGATGGATTTGGCGAAGGTGGTGATATCCGCCGCGACGCCCATCTGCTCCATAGCGAACAGGGTACCGGTGCGGCCCGCGCCGCTCTGGACCTCATCGGCGATGAGCATAATGCCGTGCTCGTCGCACAGGGCGCGCAGGCGCTGCATAAAGGCCGGGGAGGCGGCATAGAACCCGCCTTCACCCTGCACTGGCTCAATAATGATGGCGGCGATATCTTCCGGCGCGGCATCGTTTTTGAAGATGCGATGGATGCTGGCGATCGCCTCGTCATCACTGACGCCGTGCAGCGCGCACGGGTAGAGGGCGCGATAGACATGGCCCGGCATTAAGCCCATACCGGCGGAGTAAGGATTCACTTTGCCGGTCAGCGACAGGGTGTAATGGGTGCGGCCGTGATAGGCGCCGGTGAAGGCGATAGCGCCGCTGCGCCCGGTTGCCGCGCGGGCGATCTTCACCGCGTTCTCCACCGCTTCCGCCCCGGTGGTGACCAGCAGGGTTTTCTTGGCGAAATCACCGGGCACCTTCTGGTTCATCTTTTCGCACAGCGCCAGATAAGGCTCATAGGCCAGCACCTGGAAGCAGGTATGCGACAGCTTTTTCAGCTGGTCTTCGACGGCGGCGACAACCTGCGGATGCAGGTGGCCGGTATTGAGCACCGCGATACCGCCGGCAAAATCGAGATATTCCCGGCCTTCCACGTCCCACACCCGGCAGTTCTCCGCGCGTTCGGCGAAGATAGGGTGGATCTGGCCGACGCCGCGCGGGACCGCGTCGCTGCGACGCGCCATCATTGCTTTATTGCTGTTCATCCGTCGCTCCTGTTAAAGGCCAATGCACATATATTTGATTTCTAAGTAATCTTCGATGCCGTACTTCGACCCTTCGCGGCCGAGGCCGGAGGCCTTAACGCCGCCGAACGGCGCGACTTCGGTGGAGATAATGCCGGTATTGATGCCGATGATGCCGTACTCCAGCGCTTCGCCGACGCGGAAGACGCGGCTCAGATCGCGGGCGTAGAAATAGGCGGCGAGACCGAACTCGGTATCGTTGGCCTGGGCAATGACGTCGGCTTCATCTTTAAAGCGGAACAGCGGGGCCAGCGGGCCGAAGGTCTCCTCTTTCGCCACTTTGGCGCTGTCGGGAACGTTGACCAGGATGGTCGGCTGGAAGAAGTTGCCGCCCAGGGCGTGCGGTTTGCCGCCGGTGACCACCTTCGCGCCTTTGGCGATGGCATCGGCAATGTGTTCTTCAACTTTGGCCACGGCTTTCTCGTCGATCAGCGGGCCGGTGGTGACGCCGTCCTGCAGGCCGTCGCCAATGCGCAGTTTTTCCACCGCCTGCTGCAGCTTCTCGGCGAAACGGTCATACACCCCGTCCTGGACGTACAGGCGGTTGGCGCAGACGCAGGTCTGCCCGGCGTTGCGGAACTTCGACGCCAGCGCCCCCTCGACGGCTTTATCGAGGTCGGCATCGTCAAAGACGATAAACGGCGCGTTGCCGCCCAGCTCCAGGGAGACTTTTTTGATGTCTTTCGCGCACTGCTCCATCAGCTGGCGGCCAATCTCGGTAGAGCCGGTAAAGGAGAGCTTGCGCACCAGCGGGTTGCTGGTCAGTTCGCCGCCGACCGCGCCGGCGGAGCCGGTGACCACGTTGAACACTCCGGCGGGGATCCCGGCGCGATTCGCCAGTTCGGCCAGCGCCAGCGCGGAAAACGGCGTCTGGCTGGCCGGTTTCAGGACCATGGTGCAGCCGGCGGCCAGCGCCGGGCCCGCTTTGCGGGTGATCATCGCCGCCGGGAAGTTCCACGGGGTGATGGCGGCGGTAACGCCGATGGGCTGCTTAATCACCAGCAGGCGCTTGTCGGCCTGGTGGCCCGGAATGGTGTCGCCGTAGATGCGCTTACCTTCTTCGGCGAACCACTCAATAAAGGAGGCGGCGTAGCTGATTTCGCCTTTGGCTTCCGCCAGCGGTTTTCCCTGCTCGAGGGTCATCAGGCGAGCGAGATCGTCCTGGTTCTCCATCATAAGATCGAACCAGCGGCGCAGAATGTTCGCCCGCTCTTTGGCGGTCAGGGCGCGCCAGGCGGGTAGGGCGCGATTGGCGGCTTCAATCGCTTCGCGGGTTTCATCGGCGCCCATTTTCGGCACGCTGCCGAGCTGCTCGCCGTTGGCCGGGTTGGTGACCGCAATCACGTCGCCGTTGGGCGCATCGCGCCACTGGCCATCGATCAGCGCCTGCTGGCGAAACAGTGTCATATCGTTGAGTTGCATAATTGCTTCCTGTCTTCAGGGGGGGTTAACGGGTAAAAGCGGCGTGTAGTGTCTCCACGCTACGTGCCGCACGCAGCGTGCGTCCGGGATTGCTCTGGCTGGCCAGCAGGCTCTGCACCTTGCTGACGATATGCGCGCCGATCGGGATAGCGGAGGTGGCCGCTGGCGATGGCGCATTGCAGGTATGTATCGAACGCGCGGTGGTAACGAAGAGAAAATCGTCGATCAGCTTGCCCTGCGGCGACACGGCCTGCGCCCGCACGCCGGCCGGCCACGGGCGTAAATCGCTCAGCGTCAGGCTCGGGCAGTATTTTTGCACCAGCCGCAGATAGCCGCTTCTGCACAGCGAATTCTTCATTTCGCCCAGTCCGGAGCGCAGGTTGTTTTGCAGTACCCGGCGGATGCCGGGCGAGGTGAGGATCTCCAGGGTATCGGCCAGCGAGATATCGCGCTTGCGGTAGCCTTCGCGCTTCAGAGCCAGCACGGCGTTGGGGCCGACGGTGACGCTGCCGTCGATCATGCGGGTCAGGTGGACGCCGAGGAACGGCATCGCCGGATCGGGGATCGGATAGATCAAATGGTTGACGATCTGGTTGTGCTGCGGTGCCAGCTGGAAATACTCGCCGCGGAACGGACAAATGATAAACCCGGGGTCGACGCCGAGCATTTTTACCAGCCGATCGGCCATCAAGCCCGAACAGGCGATCAGCGTCGAGGCCTCATATTCTCCGCCCTGGCGGGTGCGGATCACCACGCCGCTGGCATGTTCTTTCAGGGCGCTGACTTCGGCGTTGTAGACGATCGTTCCGCCTTTCGCTTCGAAGTTCTTCGCCATTGCCGCCGCCACTTCGCGGTAGCTGACGATGCCGCTGGAAGGGACAAAGATCCCGCCGAGCCCGGTAATGTTCGGTTCGCGCTCGCGTAGCTCCCCGGCGCTTAGCCACTCGCGCTGCAGGCCGTTGGCGGCGGTGCGATCCCACAGGGCGCGCATCCGCTCCATCTCCAGCGATGAGGTGGCGACCAGCATTTTGCCGCAGACGTCATAGCGGATGCCGTTCTGCTCGCAAAAGGCCTTGGTGGCGCGGTTGCCGGCGAGGCAAAACTGCGCCTTGAGGCTGCCGGGCGTGTAGTACACCCCGGCGTGGATCACGCCGCTGTTGTGGCCGGTCTGATGGCAGGCCGGGCCGGCCTCTTTTTCCAGCAGCGCAATGCGGGCGTCCGGGTAAATCTCAATTAACTGCATGGCGGTCGACATGCCGATGATGCCGCCGCCGATAATCACGAAATCATACATCCGCTCAATTCCTTCGCCTGAAAACCCTTATTGATGAGTCTGGTAATGATTCGTGGAATACGCAAAGTAGCCGCGCTGGCGCATCAGCTCGCGGCGCAGGTCCGGGTGCGGCGTAAAGCGGTCGCGGCCGTGCAGCCAGAACAGGTTGTTAATGAGCAGAAATTTGCCCACCGGCACCGGTATGGAAAGGATGTTTTTGCTGGTCTCCAGCGCGTCGGAGAGGCGGCTCAGCCAGGTGCCTTCTTCGAAATCTTTCGGCTGGACGAACTGGTCGATATAGCGCATTACCGGGCGGCCCTGCGAATCGACGTCGAACACCGGGTGGAAAACATCCTTGCTGACGTTTTTGCTCGGCGGCGCGGCCCAGCGCATTGGGCGGCGAGCCAGCGGGTCGCGGAAAAATTCGTCGAGATGCTCCCAGTCGTCGAGATGCAGCAGCAGGGAATTGCCGCCCTGCATGTTCTGCTCATCGATCTTCATCATTAATACGTAGTCGGTTTGCTCTTCGACGTAGGTACCGTCGTTGTGCAGCTCCATCACCCGGTGCGGCTGGCGCAGGTAGCTGTCTGAGTTATCGACATTTTTCACCACGAAGCGGGCGTAATACTGACCGCTCATGGCGTCGAAGTTGGAACGACCAATCAGGTGGGCGACGGCGGTGGCCAGCTTGACCATCTCCTCGGCCTGGCTGACGTGATCGATCCCTTCGCCGTTGATAAGCAGCGCGCCTTCCGCGCGATCGAGCAATGTTTTGATCAGCAACGGCTGCAGCTGATTGCCACACAGATCGTCGAGGATCTTGCCGACCTGGAAGCGTAAGAAAGATTTGTACTCCAGCGCCTGCACCGGCCACTGCGCGACCTGCTGCAGGAACTGCGTGGTCGTTTCGGCGGAAAAGGTGAGCTCCAGCAGGCGCGGCGACTGGGCGGAAGGGGTGAAAGAAAAGCCAGGGTATTGCTGGGCTACCGGCGCGGGTGTCGGTTTTACTGCGGTCAGGGCGTTCATCAGGATCGTTCCTCGCTGTAAGGTCAGGGTGATGTTCATTTCGTAGCCATAAATTAAAAATATCTACATTTTTATAAAATGCGTACGAAATGGCCTTTTTGTTTCCATTTTGTGATCTGACAACAATTATTTAACAATGCGGGAGGGGGGATAAGGTGGTGGTGAAAGTGGCGGAACAGAGCGGGTGGCGTATAGCGCAAAATGGGGATAAGGCCGAGGGAAATCGTAATACCGGTCACAGTTTTTAATCTGCACAATATCCTTACCAGATGAAGGTGTTAATATTCAGCCGGTAAATACCTTTCAATGCTCACTGAGGCTTCGATGCTGGAGAATGTCATTATCAGATAATCAGTTTCCCGACCTGCCCAGGCCGGACTGATTATCGCTGCGCTTAAACCTTACGCACACACCTGCGGGTGTAGGCATGTTTTCGCACATGATAATGAACAGGTTTCAGTATGAATTTATCCCGTCAGGAACAACGGACCTTACACGTTCTCGCCAAAGGTGGCCGTATTGCGCACGTCCGCGATACCTCCGGCCGCATTACCGCCGTTGAATGTTACACCCGCGAAGGGCTGTTGCTGAGCGACTGCACCCTTGCGGTCTTCAAAAAGCTCAAAACCAAAAAGCTGATTAAGTCGGTGAACGGCCAGCCGTACCGGATCAACACGACCGGTTTGAATAACGTTCGCGCGCAAGCGGACAACCGCTGAAATAGCGACCCGGGCAGGGTCGCTGCCCGGGCGTATGGCTCTCAAGGAGAAAACCTCATGATCGATATCCCTCGCATTTTTACCATCAGTGAAAGCGAGCACCGTATCCATAACCCTTTTACCCCGGAAAAGTACGCCACGCTGGGACGGGCGCTGCGAATGGCGCCGGGCACCACCATTCTCGACCTCGGCAGCGGCTCCGGCGAGATGCTCTGTAGCTGGGCGCGCGATCATCAGATAGTCGGCACCGGCGTAGACATGAGCCTGCTGTTCAGCCAGCAGGCGGCCGCCCGGGCAGAGGAGCTCGGGGTGAGCGACCGGGTAACCTTTGTGCACCAGGATGCCAGCGGATATGTCGCCAGCCAGCCGTGCGATGTTGCCGCCTGCGTGGGGGCCACGTGGATCGGCGGCGGGGTGGCAGGCACAATCGAGCTGCTGAAGCAGAGCCTTACCCCAGGCGGCATGTTGCTTATCGGCGAGCCATGGTGGCGCAAACGTCCGGCCACGGCAGAAGAGGCGATTGCCTGCGGCGCGCAGTCACCCGATGACTTCCTGACGCTACCGGCGCTGGTCGCCCACTTTGGCGAACTGGGCTATGACGTGGTGGAGATGGTGCTGGCCGACCAGGAGGGCTGGGATCGTTATGAAGCGGCGAAATGGCTGACAATGCGCCGCTGGCTAGAGGCCAATCCGCACGATGACTTCGCACCGGAGGTTCGCCAGCAGTTGACCACTGCGCCGCTACACCATGTCACCTGGACCCGGGAATATCTCGGCTGGGGCGTGTTTGTTCTGATGGCGCGTTAACCGGCATGTCGGTAGCGTCAGGAGGCGCTACCGACCACCTTCAGACCTTCAGTTCGTCGTAGCTGACCATGACGTGCTGGCGAAAGGCGGGCCGTGCGGTTAGCCGTGCATAATACGCCGCAAGGTGGGGGAGGGGACGACGGGGGATATCGATTGCAAAGTAGCGGTACAGCACATGACCAAACTGGATATCGGCCAGGGTGAACGTATCGCCCACCAGATAGCGACTCCCGGCGAGACGTGCCTCGGCAATCGCCAGCTTTTGCTCCAGGGCCGTCACCGCCGCGGCGATGGCCTGCGGATCCCGCTCGGCGGCAGGCGTGCGCACCACGCGCCAGAACACCGGCGTCGTAAAGCCGAGGGCGATATTCTGCTTTGACCACTCGGCCCAGCGATCAACCTCAGTACGAGCCAGCAGTTCGCCCGGCCAGAAGGCGTCGTCGGCGTAGCGACTGGCTAAATAGCGAAGGATCGCGCCGGTTTCCCACAGCGGCGGATTTTCGTCATCCTGCAGCACTGGTACCGTACGATTGGGATTGAGCTGATAAAACGCCTCGCTGTCGGTACCGCCATAGCGATGCCCCACGTCGAACCGGAGATAGTCCAACCCAAGCTCGCCAACACACCACATCAGCGCCTGCACGTTAGAGGAGGTTTTTCGGCCCCAGATGGTCAGCATTGAGTTCTCCAGAGAACAGGGAAAGAAGGAGCATAGCAGGTTGGGTTGAAAACGGGAGGGGGTACAAAAGAAATGAGCCACCTCGCCGCGCAGGGGGCGGACGCGCTGGTCAGATGTTCAAACCAGGGGCGTAGCTGAGCCAGCTATTCAGTGCACAGTATAAGAGGAAGAAGCAGAGGGCAGCAGTTTGCCCTCTGTTTACTTGAGTGGTCTTGTACTAATGTGTGGCGCTAAAAAACTCGCCAAATTTGACGGCCAGCCAGCCGACAGGCGTCGTGGCGCCGCCGACGATATTGGTGATCTCGGCCATCCCTTCCGGCACCGGAATATGCGAGTTCACCGCCGCCTGAGTGTATTCTTGCGAAATGTCCGTCCCGACATACAGGATGCAGGTCACGATCAGGGTTCCGGTTATGAACATGCGGAACATATTTCGTTTACAGAACGGCGTGACCATTGCCAGCAGGAACATTAAGGAAGCCAGATCGACAAAGGGCAGTACGCGGTTGCCGGGCAGAATGATAGACAGCACCACAGCCATAGGGATTAACAGCAGACCGGTCGCCAGTACCGAAGGTTCACCGATCAGTAACGCCGTATCCATCCCGATGTAAAAATCGCGCCCCGGGAATTTAGCCTTCAGTTTTGCTTCAGCGGCATCACGGACAATCAACAATCCCTGCACCAGAATTTCAATCATTTTAGGCAGCAGCAGCATGGCGGCTGAAACCTTAATGGCCAGTGAAACGGCCGCGGAAACGTCATATCCCGCCAGGAAGGCCAACAGCAGTCCCAGTACGAACCCCAGGGTAAGAGGCTCGCCAAAAACGCCGAATTTTTTATTAATACTTTCCGGATCGAAATTGATTTTATTGATAAGCGGGGTCTTTTCAATGATGTAATTACAGGCAATGCCAAACGGCACGTAAGCTATACAGGTAAGATGGGGGAATGATATCCCTTTAAGATTATAGTTTTTTTGTAAATACGGCGCCGTTAAATCTGCCGCCAATAGCGTCAACACAAAAATAGCGAATGTAATACCGACCGAAAGCCAGTAATTTCCCGTTCCGGCATAGACCACAGACCCCATGATCAGGAAAATCCAGTAGTTAAAAATATCGATATTCACCGTTTTGGTTAATTTCAACAGAAGCATGGCCAGGTTGATGACGATAAAGCCCACCACGACGGGCAGCATCAGCGGCGAACCCCAGCCAATGGTCGATGCGGTAGGCCAACCGGTATCAACGACCGTTAACTGCAGGCCGATACGCTCAACCATCGCCTGCGATGCCGGGCCCAGGTTTGTCAGCAGCAGGCCAATCACCAGCCCCACCCCTTCAAAACCAATGCCTACCAGCATCCCTGCTTTAAATGCCGTACCGATTTTAACGCCAAAGCAAAGCGCGATAATAAAGAATATTACTGGCATCATTACTGATGCCCCCAGACTAATAATGCTGTTGATAATATCCATAATGATTCCTTAAAAGGCGGGCGAATTGGGCACGAGTAAACCCGTGCCCATTGGGCCCTGTTAATACCTTTAATGGTTCTTTTAATATTTAACTGAGTTTCTTTAAAAGGATCTCAGCGAAGAGTTTGGGCGAATTACTGAATGCGTCAATGGTACTCCCGGCAATATGCGGCGTAATGGTCACGTTATTCAGAGTATAGAATGCACTGTCGTCTGGAAGCGGCTCGTCATCAAAGGTATCAAGCGCGGCGCCCATGATTTGCCCGGATCTGAGCGCATCAATCATCTCTTTTTCATTGATTAACCCGGAGCGTGCCGTGTTAACAATGATGGCACTGCGCTTCATCAGCGCGAAATGGTGTGCGTTAATCAGATTTTCGGTTTCCGGCGTCAGGCGAGCATGTAACGAGATAACGTCGGCGCGTTGTACCAGTTCGTCCAGAGAATCGACTTTCTCATAACGTTCATGGCCTGCAACGTACTTATCGTAAAAGATAATCTCCGTGCCAAAGCCGCTGAGAAATCCCGCGACCAGTTGGGCAATATGACCGAGGCCAACCAGCCCCACGACTTTTCCGCCAAGCTCCGGGATCGCCTGATGGTTCGGACTGTCTTTACGCCAGTATTTGTCACGCAGGGCATCGTGTGAACGGGCGATATTGCGCATTTCCGCCAGGATCATGCCGACCGTGAATTCGGCGACGCTGCGAGCGTTACGCCCCGGGGTGTTCATCACCTCAACGCCCCGGGCGTTCGCCACCTGAAGATTCACGTTTTCCACGCCACCGCGGAGCACGCCTACATATTTCAGCTTTGGTAGTTTATCGAACACCGCAGTATTGACGGGGGCAAACTGAGTGATCAGGATGTCAATATCATCCGTTCCCTGAAGCAGCGCTTCCGGTAAGGCCACGGCTTCTGCTCCTTCCTGTTCAACCCGCAGATTATCTTCCTGAAGTTTCTCAACGGAGCCATGTGACCACTCGCGTACTTCTACTTCAATCCCGTTATCCCTGAGCGCTTTCAGTCCTGATTCCATCATCGCTGCATTGATAAACAGATCGGCAATTGCCAGACATTTCATAATGATTCTCCCTAGATTAACGCATCAACATACCGCCGGTAACGTCCAGAGTTGCTCCCGTCATATAGCTGGTCTTAGGAGAAACCATGAAGACACCGATGTCGGCAATTTCTTGCGGCTGGGCCACGCGGCCCACCGGAATACGACTGACGTAATAGTCAGGGTTTTGCTCAATGTTCTTACGGATCATCGCAGTATCCATGATCCCGACGGCGATATTGTTCACATTGATTTTTTGTTTGGCGACTTCCCGCGCCAGAGAGATAGCAAAGGCGACCAGGCCGGCCTTACTTGCCGCGTAGTGCGCATGTCCCGTCGTGGAGCCGTGGAACGCGGCCTGCGAGGTAATATTCAGAATGCTGCCCATCTGGTCATGCTGCAGGCAGTGATTTACAAACAGCTGGCTGAGATGGAAGATGGCTTTCAGATTGACATTCATCACCAGATCCCAGTCCTGCGGGCTGATCTCGGTGACGTAGCCGCTCAGCCAGATCCCGGCGTTATTCACCAGAATGTCGGCTTTACCCAGTCTGTCGATACAGGTGGCAAACAGATTTTCCCGGCTCTGTTCGTCAGAGAGATCGGTTTTGACCGCGATGATCTCTACGTTCGCGCTGGCCTTCACCGTTTCGATCAGCCGTTCGGGATGCTCTTCCTCACGCATATAGGTAAAGCAGATATTGACGCCTTCTTTGGCGAGAGAAAGAACAAACTCTCTCCCCAGGCCGGTTGCGCCGCCTGTCACGATGGCCGTACGATTCGTTAAATTCAGATCCATTTTTTCCTCACTTAGTGCGCGATGTAGTTGCTGCAGCTTTTCCACGGCGACTGCATTTCTGATAACAGGTTTTTATAAAGCTGGTATTTGGTCTGGTAGACCCGGTGGTTTTCCGGATTAGGGGAGACGGTGCGTGAGACATGGACCATGTCGTTTGAGGCAGAAAATACCTCCGCAAACCAGCCCACCATAACGGCGGCGGTCATCGCGGTACCCAGGGTCCCGTGCTCTTTGACGTCAACGATTTCCAGCGTGGCCTGGAAGATATCGGCGAATATCTGCAGCCAGACCGGGGAGTTCGTGACGCCGCCAGCAATACGAATAGTGCGGCTTAGCTTCGGGTTAATATTGCGTAAGCGCTCGGTGTGGTAGAGATGGCTGAAGGCCACGCCCTCATAAATCGCCCGCAGAAAATGGGCTTTTTTATGGAAGCTGTTGACACCGATAAAGCCGGCCGAGGCGTCGGGAATGGTGTTAGAGCCAAACACGAACGGAAAGAACAACAGGTGGCTTTCATCCGGCGTCGTTGACGAAACCAGCTTATTACACAGGTCATAGACCGACGATCCTTGTTCGGCGGAGGTTTTCCGATCGCTCTCCATAAAGTTGTTAATAAACCACTCCAGGTTGCTCGCGGAGGTGGGGCTGGCCTCGGTGATGAGCCATTTACCTTCAATGGGATAAATGGAGGTCATAAACAGATCTTTATCAATAACCGGGTGGTCGGTAACGTATTCGTTTATGCTCCAGGTGCCGGTGACGATCGCCATCTTATCGAGACCGTTAATCCCCGAGGCAATGGAAGAGGCCGAGATATCAAACACCCCGCCAGAAACCGGCGTACCTACGCATAAACCGGTCAGACGGGCCACGTCGTCAGTGATTTTTCCGCAGCATTCTGTTGAGCGTTTGATGGGGGGCAATTTGTCCCGCAGTTCATCAAGTCCCCACCATGCCAGTAGTTCATCGTCATACTTGCAGTCACGTACGTTGATCAGGTTGGTCCCTGAGATATCGGTCAGCTCAAGAAAAGCCTCTCCGGTCAGGTAAAAACGGATCAGGTCCTTGACCATAAAAATATAACGCGCTTTTTGCAGCGTCTCGGGCTCGAAATCCTTCAGCCATGCCAGCAGGGCGACAGGTTGTCCGGCCCAGATGGACTGCATCGTTTTTGGCAAAATGTCGGTAAGGAATTCTGGTGAGCGTTGCCATCTCTCAACGTACTCTTTTGCCCGGCTATCGGTGGATATAATGCCGTTACGCACCGGGTGACCTTCTTCGTCGACCAGATACAGACCGTTACCATGACCGGTGACGGCCACTCCTTTTATCTGGCTGGCGTCGATACCTGATTGCTCAATCGCTTTTTTAATCACTTCGACATTCGCGGCCCACAGCTCATCGATACTGCGCTCTGTGTGGAATTCCCGGGGTGTCAGCATCTGCGTGGATTTTGAGGCGATGGCGAGCACCTGTCCTTTACGGTCATAGATGGCTGCCTTGGTGACGGTTCCACCATTGTCGATGCCCATGACGTATTCATCTTTCATTCGCGTGGACTCCTTATTGGTTACCATAAGCCGGGCTCGCTGGTGGTTATCCCTTTAAATCCGGCATGGAATATTTTATCTACAAGGTATTTGCGCTTAACAAAGCCTCCGGCGATGAATACCACATCAAAGCCTTTCAAATTTCGGCTAATCAACTCCAGACACTGGCAGGCATATTCAGCAGGTAAGATTTCAATTGCGTCCGGTGGACTGTGTTTAACAATATCGAGCGACTGATCAAGCGATCGCGAATCGATAAGTAAAACCCGATATACGGTCAGCAATCCCTCTTTTTTGGCGTAGCGTAGCGCGGAGAGATTGGAAGAAATAACACCATCAACCTTGTAATAATTTTTCAGCAGATTGATCCCCGCCTGATCCGGTTTAAAGCCGCCCAGTAATTCAAGGTGAACGAGGACCTTCTTACCGCTTTGATGGCATTTGCCAATCAGCGACTGCAGATTGCCGATATTCGCTTCGGATAGCAGCACATATTCTGACTGGCAGGATAATGCTTTCTCAAAGTATTTATACTTCCTGATGGAAGGGATGATGGTGTTATTTGAAATCATATTAATTTCCGATGTTATTTAGCCATGTAGAGGCTGTATGCATCTTCCGCTGTTGCGTTTTCATGGATGATGGCATTCAGACCTGCTACCACTTTCGCCGGCTGCGGATCCTGGGTAATGTTTCGTCCCACAGCCACGCCTTTCGCACCCATCTGCATACAGTGCTGAACAAATTTGAAGTAACCGTCGATGCCGGTTTTTGGCCCTCCTAAGGCAAGCACCGGCACGCCAGCAGCTTCAACGATCAGTCGGTCCTCTGGTGAACCGGTAAAACGCGTTTTGATGACGTCCGCGCCCAGCTCCACCGCTGCGCGGGCCGATGCAGCGATGATGGCCGGATTGTTAGAGTCATCGCTGGTGACGGGATAACCATACGGGAGCGATTCGACAATCAGCGGTACATTCCAGCGATCCGCTGCCTGTGCGAGTTGCATCGCCATAATGTGGGTTTTTTCTTCATTGAAGGCGCCGGGGAAGGTCATGCAGACCACGCCCTCGGCAGCGACTTTAAGCGCATCTTCGACGGAAAAAACGGGGGTAGTATCGGGAACGGTATTGTCAAAGATACTGACCGTGCTGTCGACGCGTAACACAACGGGAACGCTGTTCAATGCTTCCCGATAATTCTTCAACATGCCGTACGTGACGAGCGCGCAATCCAGGCCGTGTTCCACCAGAGCAGGGAGCTGATTTATCGTATTATCAATACCATTTGTTTTCGTGGAAAAATAGTAGCCATCCAGCGCTAAGGTCACGGATTTACCGTCTTTTGCGAATATTCTTGAGAGACGACGTTCTTTAGACATTTATTTACTCCTGAGATAAAAAAACAAAAAAAAGCCCTCAGAGACTCGCGTCTCTGAGGGCTTTCTGTTCACATACCCTTTTGATAATGGTTCAGGGATCCAAAGCATTATCAATGCAATTTTTTAGCAAAGTGAGAAAGGTTTAACTTTTGTTTAAATTAAATCTGTTCTCTTGCGTGATTAAATAACTAACACACGCGATAACTTATTGTCCAGTTGGTATCATTGAAATGAGAGATTCATCACATCAATATGTTGTATTACCTGAGAAGTTCTGGGTTAAATACAGAAACCGACCCCTTAAAAACCAGGCAATAACGCATCCGGACAAGGGGAGAACGCCAGGCGTTTATTTCATCCGCATGAAGAACGCATCCATGCATGCTCCAGCCTGCAGGTCGTCATCCCCAAACGCGTATTTATTCCTGTCCGGATGGCGTACAAAAACGCTATAGCAATGTTGTCGGCATGGCGGTCTGTCCCCGGGATGATTTCCTCCTGCCGCCCGGGCAAATTACTCGTCCGCTTTGTGCGCCCAGGCAGGCATCGCCGTCAGGTAACGTTTTGCCCGTTTCCGTGATTCCGCTACGCCCACCTTTTGCCAGGCGTCGAGAAAAGCCGCCAGACCGGATACGGCCTCTTCCCAGGATTTCAGATTACCGTCGCTGTCGCTGCAATACGCGCAATATTTATCGCTGGCCCCTTGCGCATCGGGTGCGGACATCGGCATTCCGCAGGCCTGGCAAAACCTTTCGTGCTGTGTCATAGAGCGCTCCTCCTGTCGTTTGGTTGTCTACTAAATATACAGAATTTACGCATGGCGCTTAGCGTTTCAGATCAATAGATCCTGTCGTAACCGTTGTTGGGGATCTTCTGCCGGGGAGTGCGGGAGGGATAACGGGAACTTACTCCGTATCGCACAGCTATCGCCTCCCTTATTTTTTATTGATGCAACGGTTGGTCGCAGGCCGCGAGGATTGATTCATGCATCGCTTCGGAAAGTGTCGGATGCGCAAAGATCATCGACAGGAGACTTTCGTCTGTGGCCTCCAGGTGACGGGCGATGCCAAAGCCCTGGATCTGTTCCGTGACCTGTGCGCCAACCATATGCGCGCCCAGCAACTCGCCGGTTTCAGCATCGAAAATCGTCTTCACAAAACCCTCTGTCTCGCCGCTGGCCAGCGCCTTACCATTGCTCTGATAAGAGAACTTACCGATCCTGACGGGCCGTCCCCTGGCCAGGGCCGTCGATTCCGTCAGGCCCAGACTGGCAACCTGGGGCCGGGCATAAGTGCAACCAGGCACATAGTCGCGATCGAGAGGGTGGGCGCCTTCGACACCGGCCAGTGTCTCAATGCAGATCACACCTTCGTGGCTGGCCTTGTGCGCCAGACACGGCGGGCCGGCTACATCGCCGATGGCATAAAGCCCAAATACGTTAGTGCGACAAGCCGCATCCGTCTTGATAAAACCGCGGTCTAACTCGACGCCCAGTGCTTCCAGCCCCAGATCTTCAATATTCGGCTGTACGCCAACCGCCAGCAGCACACGTTCGACTTCCAGGAAAGATTCGGCGCTCGTATTTTTCATTGTACAACGCACCCCGGTATCGGTGAGCTGTACTTGCGTCACCTGGGTCTGGGTATGGACCTGAATCCCGCGTTTTTCGAATGACTTACGCACTGCTGCAGACACCTCGGCATCTTCCACTGGCAAAATCTGCGACGCTAGCTCGACCAGCGTCACTTTACAGCCCAGATCGTTATAAAGGCTGGCGAACTCGACGCCAATCGCCCCTGAACCGATGATTAAGAGCGACTTGGGTAAAAGCTTAGGCCGCAGCGCCTCGAAATAGGTCCAGATATGTTCGCCATCTGGCGCTATGCCTGGCAATGCGCGTGGTCGGGCGCCGGTTGCCAGGATCACGTGATCGGCCCGGTAATCGCGCGCCTCCCCTCGGGCATCCTCGACCGTGATTTGCCCCTTGCCGCGCAGCCGCGCGGTGCCATCAATCACCCTCACGCCATTTTTCTTCAACAGGTACGCAACCCCAGCGGTGAGCTGTTGCGATACGGTACGGCTAAACTGCACCAGTTTCTGCAGATCGACGTTCACCTCGCCCACGCTGATGCCCAGCTGACTGGCATGGGTGATAGTGTGCGCAACCTCAGCGCCATGCAGCAGCGCCTTGGTTGGAATGCATCCCCAGTTCAGGCAGATGCCGCCCAGATGTTGTTTTTCCACTAATACGGTACGAAGCCCTAGCTGGCCGGCACGGATGGCGGCAACGTATCCCCCAGGACCCCCGCCGATGATCAGCACATCGTATTTATCGTGCATAGCTCGTCTCCTGGATAAACATCAAGGTCGGGGTTTCAATCAGTCGCTTGAGTTCCCGGAGAAAAGCCGCACCTGCCGCGCCATCGATGACCCGGTGATCGCAGGATAGCGATACCGTCATTTGCTGGCGCGCGACGATTTGCCCGTCGCGTACTACCGCCCGGACCTCGCCGGCGCCAATGGCGAGGATTGCGCTTTGCGGTGGATTGATGATGGCGTCAAACTGCCGGATGCCGAGCATCCCCAGATTTGACAGGCTAAAGGTCCCGCCCTGGAACTCTTCCGGCTTCAGCGTGCCCGCTTTGGCTCTGGTCACCAGCGAGTGAATTTCGTTCGATATGTCGCTGATCGATTTCCGGTTCGCCGAGCGAACAATAGGGGTAATTAGCCCGGCAGGCAGCGCAACGGCCACCGAAATGTCGGCATCCGTAAAGCGGCGGATACTTTGTGCCGCTTCATCAAACTGGATATTGACGTCAGGCACGGCCACCAGCGCCAGGGCGCAAGCCTTCACCAGCAGGTCGTTAACCGAAATCTTGACACCGGGTACTTCGCGGTTAATTTCCTGACGAAACGCTAACAGTCGTTCCAGATCGAGATCGACACTCAAACGGAAATGGGGAGACTGTTGCTTAGAGGTTTGCAGGCGAGAAGCGATAGCCCGCCGCATACCGGACATGGGGATGCTCTCAAAGGGTGTCGGGGCACTCTCCTGCACAGGGCTGACCGGCGGGTGCCCGTCGAGCAACAACGCCGCAGCCAGCACATCATCGCGACTCACCCGACCGCGTGAACCGCTGCTTCGGCAGTCATGCAAGTTGATACCCAGTTTGCCGGCCAGACGGCGCGCCAGCGGGGTGGCCGATACCTGGCTATCATCGGCATGCGAGCGGGGCGCTTTGCTGGGACGAACGGGGGGCGTCGGAGAGGCCAGGCGACCGCCGGCGGCAACGATCGCGCTTTCCAGATCAGAAACAGAGATACGTTCCCCGCGCCCGCTGCCGCGGACCTTTTTCAGGTCGACACCCCAGCGGGCAGACAGTCGTAACGCATGGGGCGTGGCATTAACCTGAGTCACATCGGTCACGCCTTGCAGACTGACGGGGATGACGGTCTGCCCAACAGGGGGCTCCGGACTGTTGGATGGCGGCGAAACAACGGAAGGTGGCTTAGCGCCTGCCTGTGCCGCTACGTCCGGCGCGGCAGCCTCCGGGCCAGGTGCTGCGGGTTTCACTGTCGCCAGACTGGCAGCAAATTCGTCCAGTTCAGCATCGCTGACCGAAGCGTCAGCCGCCAGAGCCAGCACGGCGCCAACCTGAAGCGTCTCACCCTCTCGGGCGATTATCCGGCGTAATGTACCGGCAAAAGGTGCCTCCAGCACATTGACGATTTTACTGGTTTCAATCTCACAGATTTCCTGCCCTCTGGTGAAATCGTCACCCTCCTGGATTGCCCATCGAGCGAGCAAGCCTTCCTCCATGGAAAGCCCCCACTTTGGCATTTCAAGCGTCTTGATTTCGCTCATAGGTTAATCCTCCAGCACTTGACGGACGGCGGCTTCGATACGTTCAACGCCAGGGATCCAGAGTTTTTCGAGAGCAGGGGAGAACGGGACCGGCGTGTGTGGCGGCGTCACCAGCAGAACGGGCGCTTTGAGGAAATGGAATGCCTGGGACGCAATCAGCGCCGCGACATCATGAGCAAAACCGAAGCGTGCAGCGGACTCGTCGACTATCACGACCCGCCCCGTGGAAGCCACCGATTCCAGAATACCTTCCTCATCCAGCGGCGAAATGGTTCGCGGGTCGACCACCTCGACCGAGATCCCCTCTCTGGCCAGTTTGTCCGCCACCTGGTTTGCTTTATGTACCATTGCCGACAACGCAATGATGGTGACGTCCTCTCCTTCGCGCGTGTAGTTGGCTACACCTAGCGGGATGGTATAGATCTCGTCCGGTACCTCGCCCTTGAGGTCGTACAGCATTTTATGCTCGCAGAATACCACCGGGTCGTCGTCGCGAATGGACTGGATTAACAGACCCTTGACGTCATAAGGCGTCGAGGGCACCACCACCTTCAGTCCAGGCGTGGTGGCAAAGATATTATAGGGTGACTGTGAATGCTGGGCTGCGGCAGAAAACCCCGCGCCGATCATCCCTCGCATCACCAGCGGAGCTCTGGCTTTGCCACCAAACATGTAGCGGAACTTAGCCGCCTGGTTATACAGTGCATCGTGGCTCACACCAAAAAAATCCATGAACATCAATTCCGCGACTGGCCGCAGCCCCGTCGCTGCGGCGCCGGCCGCCATACCGATAATGGCCGACTCGGTAATGGGCGTGTCGATCACCCGATCGGAGCCGAACTGCGTCCACAGCCCTTTAGTGACACCCAGCACACCGCCAAAGGCTTCAATCTTCGCCTCTTCGGGCGCATTTCCGCCATGACCGCCACGCAAGTCTTCACCGATGAGTACCACGCGTTCATCGCGCTCCATTTCCTGAGCCAGGGCTTCCTTGACCGCTTCACGATAGGTTTTTATTGTCATGGTTATCACCCTCAGTATGAGACGTACACGTCTGTCAGCAGGTCTTCCGGAGCCGGGTAGGCAGCGGCGCGGGCCTTCAATACGGCATCGTTGACCAGGGCTTCTACTTCCTCGTCAATCGCCGCCAGTTCTTCCTGGGTGATATGTTGCTTGACCTTAGCGGTGAAAATCTTCAGCGGATCATGTTGTTCACGCAGGCGTTGCACTTCACCTTCCGCACGATATAGCGCGGGATCGCCCTCAAAATGACCATGCCAGCGGAAGGCTTTGGCCTCAATGACGCTTGGGCCACCGCCTTCTCGCGCACGCTTGACCGCCTCTGAGGTTGCCTCATAAACGGCAAAGAAATCGGTGCCATCGACGGTCACTGCCGGCAGGCCGAAGCCAGCGGCGCGCCGGGCGATATCACGCCCACCCACGGCGTAGTCATGGCCGGTCCCTTCGCCGTAACCGTTATTCTCGAAAATAAAGACGGCTGGAAGCTGGAGCACGACGGCCATATTGATGGCTTCAAAGACCAGGCCCTGATTAGAACCACCATCGCCCGTAAAAGAGACACCGACGTTGCCGGTTTTTAGCGTCTTTGCCGTTAGCGCGGCGCCGATGGCCAGGGGAGGGGCTCCCCCAACGATAGCGTTCGCACCCAGCATTCCTTTCGACAGATCGGCAATGTGCATCGACCCGCCCTTACCGCGACATAACCCGCTGTCCTTACCGAATATTTCGGCCATCATGCCGTGAATGTCGCAACCTTTAGCAATACAGTGGCCATGTCCCCGGTGTGTTGAACCAATAAAATCTGCGCTCGTTAAATTTTCGCAGACCCCCACCGCGATGGCCTCCTCACCGGTGTAAAGGTGAATGAAGCCCGGAATATCACCGCTGGTATTTTCCTGATGCAACCGCTCTTCAAATGTTCTGATCTCCCGCATCTTGCGGTAAGCCTGCAATAACGCCTGTTTGCTGAGCATCGTTTAATTCTCCTCAATAAAGGTCACCCAGGCGGGGCCAACAGACAGGGCGGATAACCCTGGCCACACCCATGCAATGAATCTACGAGCGGTTAAAGGGAGTGCGAAGCCACCTTCATGGGGGGGGGAGGTGGGGGTTTTCATGCTTGAGGTCAAACTTTCTAAATTTTGTGTAGCAATAAAGTTTGGCTGCCCCATGTCATCCCGGGGGCTGGCGTACAATTGAAAAAAACAAAGCGAGTAGACACCACGGATGAAGCCATTGGATTTAGAAGGTCGCCAATCACCCTCACTGGTCTCCGGGCCATTGCGGCTGACGCGAGGCTTGCCGCTAATCCTGACCAAATTCGTCCCGCCTCGCTCCTCAATACAATTGCTGGAGCGCCCCCGGCTGCTTCAGCTTCTCAGTCCCGTTCAGCAGTGCCGGCTGGGCGTCGTCTGCGCCGGCGCTGGATTTGGCAAAACCACGCTGTTGGCGCAATGGCATCAGCAGATGGTCGCCCAGGGCGAACGTATTGCCTGGCTGAGCCTCGATGAGGATGATGATGACGTATGGCAGTTTATTCCTTATCTGCTGCAAGCATTGCGTCCACTCTATGCTGACTGGGACGCCGATTTCTGGCGTGACATGGAAGAGCAGAAGCTCTCCAGCTCCGAGCAACTGCTGGCCGGGCTCATTAACCAGCTACACTACTGCCCGCATGACGTGTACCTGATTATCGACGACTTCCACGTGATTAACGATCGTGGGGTCTATGAAGCGCTGGGGTATTTAATCAAGCATGCGCCTGCCGCCTTGCATCTGATCATTGGCAGCCGTTTCCACCCGAATCTTGCGCTGAGCCAGCTGCAGGCCCAGGACCAACTGGTGGAGATCTATGATCGAGACCTGCAATTCACGCTCGAAGAAACAAAACACTATTTTAGCCGCACGGTTGCGCTACCCCTCAGCAACCATCATGCACAGCGGCTACAGTCCGTGACAGAGGGCTGGATCGCGGGCATGAAGATCGCTTCATTGTCGGCAGAATTACAGAATGATCCCGAGCATCTGTTGCGTAATATGCATGGAGGAACACGATCCATTGCCCGCTATCTGAAAGAGGTGGTACTGGATCCGCTGCCGGAAGAGGTTCTCGATTTCCTGGTAAAAACGTCCTTCCTCAGTCGGTTAAATGCCGAATTATGCAACGCAGTGACAGGACGTGATGATAGTAAAGCGATGCTGACATGGATTGAGCGACACAACCTTTTTTTGTCAGCCCTTGACGAACAAGGCTACTGGTTCCGCTACCATCCTCTGTTGCAGGAAAATCTTCGGACCATGCTGCAGCAGAACAACGATATTGATCGCAAACAGCTACATGAATTAGCCAGTCATTGGTTCGTCGAACAGAAATTGTGGTCTGAAGCGGTACGCCATGCGCTCAGCGCAGGCAAGCCGGTGCATAGCCCCGTACAGGACGGCGCAAGCGCTCAGTCACTGGCGGAAGAAGGGGATATCGATACCCTGATCTCATGGATGCATCATTTACCGCCCAGCACCGATCCGTCGCGCATTGACCTGCAAATTAACCTGGCCTGGGCACTGGCGCATTATTTCCACTTTGATGAGTCGAGGCAGCTGCTTGATAACCTCGATCAGATGGTACTTCATCATCGTGAGGATTTAACCCGCAGCACCTGGTGTAAATTGCGCGTTGTGCGGGCAATTTGCGAAGCCTTTGCGGAAAACATCCCGGAGAGTCTGGCTATAGTTCAGCCGTTGCTGGCCGAAGTGCCCTGCGGCGACACCTGGGTTGATGGTCTGATATGCAATATTCTCAGCTATTGCCATGTTGTTAACCAGCGCTATCACGACGCGCTGGAGGTTCAACAGCATATGCCCTCTCCGGAAAGTCCTTTAGATAATCTGTTTGTTTCGGTTTATCGCGCGTTTATTATTGCCCAGTGCCATCTTTGTCAGGGCGATCTGGGAAAAGCCGGGTGGTATGCAGAGAAAACGTTGCGCCAGGCTGAATGTTATACCGGTACCCAGTCGACCAGTGGCGCGACGCTGGCGCCGCTGCTGGCGGAGATAGCCTATGAATGTCAGAGGGGTGACTCGCCCGAGCATCTGTTAGCCGACCGGCTCGAATTCATCGACCGATTCAGTCCACCCGACGCGCTGAGTCGTTGCTATACCTATCTCGCGCGTCAGGCCTTAGATAACGATATGCCCTATGAGGCCGAGCGATTGCTGGAGCATGCGCAGCGTCTTGCGGTGTCTCGCGGCTGGCAACGGCTCCAGGCCATGTTGTTAGCCGAGCAGGTGAGGGTGCGACTGCAGAGCGGCAATTTCACCGGCGCAGAGCAACTGCAGCGACAGCTTGAACAAATGGCCGCCAGCTTCAGAATGGATGCCGAACATCCCTGCCAACGCGCCATCGTTATGTCTGCATCCCTTAGCCGCAGCCGGCTTCTTCTCGCCAGAGGCCAGGCACCGCAAGCCTGCGTTTTACTGGCTGAGATGGTCTCCGATCATGAAAGCCGGGGGGACGGGTTAACCGCAGCGCGTCTACGTACGCTCTGGTCATTGGCCTTGTGGAACAGTGGCAAAACTGCCGCTGCGCGCACGACATTTCAGCCAGTCGTGCAGCTGGCTGAACAACAGCATCTCACGGGCCTCTTTCTTGACGCTGGCGATACCTTGCAACCTTTGCTTATCGGTATGAATGAATCCTCTTCGGCTTGGACAGAGAAAAGGGGAGTGCAGGGATCCTGGGCAGACAAGCGCGGGCCTGTAGACGGAACACCGTTTAATAGTGGAAGCCCCGATATTCAAGGGGAACTCAGCGAGCGAGAATTTCAGATATTACAACTGATCGCTGAAGGTCAGATGAATAAAGAAATTGCTCGCTCCCTCGCTATTTCTGCCGAGACGGTCAAATGGCACATCAAAAACATCTACGCGAAGCTCAAAGTGAATAGTCGCACTCAAGCGATGAGCAGGGCGCTGGAGATGAAATTACTGGATTAACGGTTTGAAGAGGGAGGGCTGGATATAAAATATTATTAAGATGGCATTGCTCATTGCCGCTTACGTTACGGTGCTATGAGCCATGGATAGACGGGCTTTACGCATAGCGATCTCCATCGTTGGCAGATTGATTTTGCCGGATGATTTCTAAATATGAATGGCACGATTATGCGGGATACTTACAAATAGACCTGCGGCAATCGCTCTCGCTTTTCTGATGTCGTTTGTTTCTGTTGAAGCGTGAATCTCACGCTGTCCCGTGTAGAGACGGTATCGGGCGGGAACTGCAATACGGACAACATAAATACCGCTGCTACGGCGATACAGATTATCACGTTGAGCCATCGGCTGTATGACATCTATGTAGTAGAGGCTACGCGATTTCACTCTGAATGAATTTAATAGTAATTAAATCAATAAGATAGAACTGAATAGTGCCGATAATAGGAACAAAGCAGGAGCATAGGGTATTGTTTTTAAAGGAAATATAAAAATAAAAACACCACCATGCCACATGCCCCCACTAAATTTTCTATCTCGCGTCTCAACGCCCCTCCAGAGTTGAAGGGGCAGAAGGCTCAATCGTGTTTTAGCTTTGACTCATTAATACGAGAGTAGAGACTATTAGCAAATCTGAAATTACTTTTAATAACGCTAAAAATGCATCGACTTTGGAGCCAGCACAAGTAAAAAACAAATACTAACGCAAAATATTTAATCACTGACTGATGCTCAACATATAAAGATGCATTGCCTAGTAAAGCCTTGAATATATAAAATACAAGAGTTCCTAACATTACTAATGCAGAAACAATTATCACGTAGATCAACTTTTCTATTCTTGGAACATCCTTTGTATTTTTAATATAATCAACATTATCACTTACTATCCCTTGTATCGCATTAGGATACAAAAAACCGACCCACAAACCGATAATCGTGAATATTGCCGCGGATATATTTTGTAAAGTCCCTACAACATCTTTAACATCTGCAAACTTTAAGGTGTTTTTCAAAAAGTAAATAATTATGGCAACAACAACCAGAGCAATTACATCCCATTTGGCTCCAGCAATCAATTCTGACCATGCCTTCCTGAGTTTGGGATTCATATCATTCACCTGTCACTTAAGCTTGACCATTTACAATTAATTGGTCATTTTCGTTTTCATCACCATCATTGGCAACTGGACCGACCTGAATACCTTCTTCTATGGCATCTTCTTGCGCCATGACAGACTCAAGAATATCCCCGCGAATTTTATTAATTTCTTCTAATAATTTTTCAGGGGAATAATGTGAAAGTCCATCTGAATCGATTGGAAGCGTTGATTTCACAACATATTTAGTTAGCCAAATTGGAATTTCTGAATCTTTAACTTTAAAACCGACATCAGCCCAATCAGTTTCTTCCGCTCTTTGGGCAAATAATCTCGCAATTTCCTCAGCTGAAGGAGCACCATCAATGCGCACTTCTATACGCTTAGGAGCCTGCAATGGAGGAGCCTCCCCGAAAAGAGATGGTAAATACTCACTAGCCAATTGAAGGATAGGACTACGCTCATCTTCTACACGCGCTGTTGCAACATCTCTAATTATAGTTTGAGTAATATTTGGAATTATTTCTTCCAAATTTCCTACTGCTGTTTTCATTTTTGTTTGTTCAACATCAAATTTAAAAATGCAGTTGCATTTATTTTTTCCTTCCCCGTATTCAAACATTGTCTTAACGACATTAATCATTCTGCCTGGATCACGGCTATGTTGATGGCTCGTAGTTGACTGTTTCCTGGTTCCATCAACATTTGAGTGATTATTAACGAAAGTAGTAAAATACTGACAAAATCTAAATGTATCAGCTCCAGAATGCGGAAATATTATTGAGGCGATTTTATTATGTTCAGGTATGATCCAATAATAACATGGTTCTCCCCAAATAATTTTATCACCTTTTACATCAGTTCCAGCTTTCACTGTTTCACTTTCGCCAGCCCCTACGGCCGATCCCATTTTTACTCCATGTAAATTACCCGAACCGTCACCTACTGCTCTCAGTAATACAACAACAATATCATTCGTTTGCGGATCAATAGCGACCCCACGGCAATATGTTTTAGAGCGCATAGGGCTGGTATTAACATCCCATGGGATTGTTTCTTCAATCGCTTTTCCTTTTAACCAAATATCGAACTCACTAAATATTTCATTCAGTGTTCCATATTTATAATCGAGATCTTTTGCCTTATGTTTTAATCTGTAAAAACCAAATGTTTTAATATCAAAAAAAGTAATAGAGCCGTTATCCATAATTAATTACCTTTTCTATAAATTTATTTCCAATGCTGGTGTGTTGTACACATACTAATCATCTCGTACTCTTACGTAAAGCTAGATCTGCGCCTAAGGGCTTAGTTTATGGGCGCATACGGAAAAAATTCTATAAATCACCAAAATCGCACTACACCGCACCCGCCTGCGGTTTTCAGATCGCAAAAATTTTTCAGTTGGGATTTTTTACAAATGATAGCGCCAGACCGCGCCACAACTGGGGATTTACAGCGAGCAGAGAACTGAAAAGAGTGAAAAGAATTTCAGCTTTTTTCAGTTTAGCTTTACTCCAACATCGTAACCAATTGAATTAAGCTATTGATAGTAAAGGGATATAAAATTTTAGGTGAGATTTTTCATGATAACTGACGGCACACTTAAAAGTTAACAAACTGATTCTTATAGACATTTTTTCTTAAGCAGCTGAAATTTAATGAACCGAAGCCGGGAAAATTTTAGTTACTCCCGGCGAACCGTTCAATGACTCTCTTTGGCTGCCAACAGGAGTTCTAATGCTTTTTGTCGCTCGTCCGGTGGCAGGGCATCCATTAGCTCTTTAATCCGTCCCTGCGTCTTCACGCTTTTGCCTGGCATCAGCCAAAGAAACCGTTGGATAGACACCAAAAGATAAACGCTTCTCTTTGCCAGCAAAACGGTACTTCATACGCCAGTAACGCGAGCCATTGGGTTCTACTTGAAGATACAGACCACCTCCATCAGACAGCTTGTAGCTCTTCTCTTTTCCTTTCGCGGCTTCAACCTTTCGGGCATTCAGCATCATTGGGGACACATTTCCTAGATCGAACAGAACATGCCCCTGATTGTGCCCCCAAAGGCATGTTGATTTCAATAGATAGAGGTTGACGTCAAATGACTGAAAACAACGTAACCGCTATGTTTTCAAAGGATTTTGTTGATGTGAATTGACTAGAGAAAACTAGGAGATGGTGCCGATAATAGGAGTCGAACCTACGACCTTCGCATTACGAATGCGCTGCTCTACCAACTGAGCTATATCGGCCCTGCAAGAGGTGTTCACGAGGGTGAATCACGAGGCAAAAGGTTAGAACTTAGCGGGCGATGCGTCAATAGCCAGTGGAATCAACTGCCTATTTTTGCATCGCCCGTTCTCATTTACGCACGAATGGTATCGTCGCCGAAACCAATCCACTTATAGGTGGTTAACGCTTCCAGCCCCATCGGGCCGCGGGCGTGCAGCTTCTGGGTGCTGACCGCCACTTCCGCGCCGAGGCCGAACTGGCCGCCGTCGGTGAAGCGCGTGGAGGCGTTCACATATACCGCGGAAGAGTCCACTTCATTGATAAAGCGGTTGGCGTTACGCAGGGTGCGGGTCAGGATGGCGTCGGAGTGCTGGGTGCCATGTTCGCGGATATGGGCGATAGCCTCGTCCATATCAGCCACCACTTTGACGTTCAGATCCAGCGACAGATACTCGTCGTCATACTGCTCCGCTTTCACCGGCTCGACCTTCGCTGGGCAGTTTTGCAGCGCGGGGAGGGCGGAAGGGGCGGCGTGCAGGGTGACGCCGCTCTCGGCCATCTGCTTGCTCAACGCCGGCAGGAAGGTATCGGCGATGTTGCGGTGCACCAGCAGCGTTTCCACGGTATTGCAGGTGCTCGGCCGCTGGGTCTTGGCGTTGACGATGATCTTCAGCGCGGGGGCGATCTCGGCGGTTTCATCAACGAAAATATGGCACACGCCAATCCCGCCGGTAATCACCGGGATCGTTGACTGCTCACGGCATAGCTTGTGCAGGCCCGCGCCGCCGCGAGGGATCAGCATATCGATGTATTTATCCATCTTCAGCATTTCGCCCACCAGCGCGCGATCCGGGCTCTCGATAGCCTGTACCGCGGCGGCCGGCAGGCCGCACTCCTGCAGCGCCTGCTGGATCACCTTCACCGTGGCGGCGTTGGTGCGCCAGGTCTCTTTCCCGCCGCGCAGGATCGCCGCGTTGCCGGTTTTCAGACACAGGGAGGCGACGTCGACCGTCACGTTAGGACGCGCTTCATAAATCACGCCAATCACCCCCAGCGGGACGCGGCGACGTTCAATACGCAGACCGCTGTCCAGCAGCCCGCCGTCGATCACCTGGCCGACCGGATCGGCCAGATTGCACACCTGGCGCACATCGCTGGCGATGCCGCTCAGACGCGCCGGGGTCAGCGCGAGGCGATCGAGCATCGCTTCACTCAGGCCATTGGCGCGAGCTTCGGCTAAATCTTCCGCGTTGGCGCGCAGAATATCGTCGGTCTGCGCTTCCAGATAATCGGCGATCTTTTCCAGTACCTGATTCTTTTCCCGGCTGGAGAGTAACGCCAGCTGCCAGGAGGCCGCTTTGGCGGCAATGCCCATTTGTTCCAGCATTTTCAGCTCCTTAACGGATGATCATATCATCGCGGTGGACGGCCACCGGGCCGTATTCATAGCCCAGAATGGCATCGATTTGCTGCGAGTGCTGGCCGGCGATAAGGCGCAGCGCATCGCTGTTGTAGCGGCTGACGCCGTGAGCGATGTCGCGTCCTTCGCTATTGCGGATGCGGATCACTTCGCCGCGGGAGAAGTTGCCGCTGACGATTTTGATCCCTTTTGGCAATAGCGAGCTGCCTCTTTCGAGGATCGCCTGGGTCGCGCCCGCATCGACGGTGATTTCCCCCGCCGGCGGCGCGCCGAAGATCCAGCGCTTACGGTTCTCCAGCGGAGACTCCTGGGCGTGGAAGCAGGTACCTACCGGCAGGCCTGCCATGGCATGGCCGATAACGTCCGGACGGTTCCCGGCGGCGATGATGGTATCAATCCCCGCCCGGCAGGCGACGTCCGCGGCCTGCAGCTTGGTGCCCATGCCGCCGGTGCCGAGTCCGGAGACGCTATCGCCGGCGATGGCGCGCAGCGCGTCGTCGATGCCGTAAACGTCTTTAATCAGCTCCGCCTGCGGGTTGCTGCGCGGGTCGGCGGTGAACAGGCCTGGCTGGTCGGTTAACAGCAGCAGCTTATCCGCCCCGGCGAGGATCGCGGCCAGCGCGGAGAGATTGTCGTTATCGCCCACTTTGATTTCCGCGGTGGCGACGGCGTCGTTTTCGTTAATGACCGGGACGATGCTGTTATCCAGCAGCGCGCGCAGAGTGTCGCGGGCGTTGAGGAACCGTTCTCTGTCTTCCATGTCGGCGCGGGTCAGCAGCATCTGGCCAACGTGAATGCCATAGATAGAAAACAGCTGTTCCCACAGCTGGATCAGACGGCTTTGTCCCACCGCCGCCAGCAGCTGCTTGGAGGCGATGGTGGCGGGCAGTTCCGGGTAACCAAGGTGCTCGCGCCCGGCGGCAATGGCTCCGGAGGTCACGATGACAATACGGTGTCCCATGGCGTGCAACTGTGCGCACTGGCGCACAAGCTCGACGATATGGGCGCGGTTCAGGCGACGGGACCCGCCTGTTAAAACACTGGTGCCCAGTTTTACCACCAGCGTCTGGCTTTCACTCATGATTCTCTGCCGTTCAAAAGGAATATCGATATCGAGCTGATGTTGTAGCAGGAGTCGGCCCGCTTGCCAACACCCGGGGCGGCGGGCGCGCCATTTTATTGCGCGGGATCGGGCATTCTGGAGAGGGAATGTGACAAAAATATGTCCGATACATTTAAATACCCTTTTTTATAAAAAGTTCCATCTTGTCATAAATATTTAATATCCCGGCGTTAAAAAACCTCCAGTTTTTGATGGGCGAGCGCCCGCAATTGAATAGCGCGTATAAATAAATCACCAGGACTGAATAATGAAAAAGAGTACTCTGGCATTAATGATGATGGGCTTTGTGGCTTCAACAGCGACGCAGGCAGCGGAAGTTTATAATAAGAACGCGAACAAGCTGGATGTGTACGGCAAGATCAAAGCCATGCACTATTTCAGCGACTATGACAGCAAGGATGGCGATCAGACCTACGTGCGTTTCGGTATTAAAGGCGAAACGCAGATTAACGACGACCTGACCGGCTATGGCCGTTGGGAATCTGAATTCTCCGGTAACAAAACCGAGAGCGACTCCAGCCAGAAAACCCGTCTGGCGTTCGCCGGCGTGAAGCTGAAGAACTACGGCTCCTTCGATTACGGTCGTAACCTTGGCGCCCTGTACGACGTGGAAGCCTGGACCGATATGTTCCCGGAATTCGGCGGCGATTCCTCTGCCCAGACCGATAACTTTATGACCAAGCGCGCCAGCGGCCTGGCGACCTACCGCAACACCGACTTCTTCGGTCTGGTGGATGGCCTGGATCTGACCCTGCAGTACCAGGGTAAAAACGAAGGCCGTGAAGCGAAGAAACAGAACGGCGACGGCGTCGGCACCTCGTTAAGCTATGATTTCGGCGGCAGCGACTTCGCCGTCAGCGCAGCCTACACCAGCTCCGACCGTACCAACGATCAGAACCTGCTGGCCCGCGGCCAGGGTTCGAAAGCGGAAGCCTGGGCGACCGGCCTGAAATATGACGCCAACAATATCTACCTGGCGACCATGTACTCTGAAACCCGCAAAATGACCCCGATCAGCGGCGGCTTTGCCAACAAAGCGCAGAACTTTGAAGCGGTGGCGCAGTATCAGTTCGACTTCGGTCTGCGTCCGTCCCTCGGCTATGTGCTGTCGAAAGGGAAGGATATCGAAGGGGTGGGGAGTGAGGATCTGGTTAACTACATTGACGTGGGCCTGACCTACTACTTCAACAAAAACATGAACGCCTTCGTGGATTACAAAATCAACCAGCTGAAAAGCGATAACAAACTCGGCATCAACGATGACGACATCGTCGCGCTGGGTATGACCTACCAGTTCTGATTAACCGCAGAACCACCCGCCGCAGCCCTGGCTGCGGCTTTTTTTTAGCGGCGATTCTTCGCCAGATGCAGGGTGTCGCTGTTCATGGTGATCTGCGCGTTATACTCCTTCGGCAGACGACGCGCCTGATAGAACGCCGATTCCCAGTAAGGGTTGTCCAGCGAAGAGCGCATCACGCCCTGGCTGCTCGAGGCGTGAAGGAAATTATGATCGGTATCGTAAAAGCCAACGTGCATCCCGGCCCGGGTGCGGAAGAACACCAGATCGCCGGGACGTAAATCCCGCTTATTGACCCGCACGCCCATGTGCAGCAGCTCGCGGGTGGTGATCCGCTCCATCGGCAGGTTAAAGCGATCCTTCAGCGTGCGCCAGACGAAACCCGAGCAGTCGACGCCGCTTTGTTCAGTACCGCCCCATTCATAGGGGGTTCCCTGCCAGGTGTGCATCTGATCATGCAGGGCCGCTACCACCGGGATCAGATCGTCCGATCCGCCGTCAATGGTCATATCCGCATGAGATTTTGTGTTCTTTGCCTGTTTCGGTGAGGAGGAGCATCCTGCCAACAACAAAAAAGGAATTAAAAAGAGAGCATGCGTCAGTTTTGGCTTCATATCGTTATTTTCGAAGTAGCAAGCAGACTGCTTTGTTTTATAGCCGATTAAAAACCACGGCTGAATAAGCCGAGGCCGCCTTTACGTTTATTTACGATTAAAAATAAACAACCTCGGGATGGAGCAGCCATAAAGGGCAGTTGTCACTTCGCAACGGTCTGTGCCAGGATGCTGACAGGAACATTTCACGAGGCATTCCATGACGCATTACGCCATCTCTAGCGAGACTTTGCCCGGCGCCGCTTTCGACGCGGGGTGGATGACGTCTGCGCCTCATCATCGCTTCGCCACGCTCTGCCCACCGCCTCCCCCTCCAGACCGGGTAGTTTTCGGCGCTTAACGCCGTCTTTAGCAGGCGCTTACCTGCCGGTATGACGCTTGATACCTTGTGTTTGACGTTCTGGAGCATGCTATGCACGTTCGCTATTCTCTGCTCGCCTCGCAGGCGACAACGGCCCTTTTTGTGCTGCTGTGGGGCAGCGCGGCCATCTTCACCCGCTGGGGACTGGATAACGCCTCGCCGATGGCGCTGCTGGTCTTTCGTTTTCTGGTTGCCCTGGTCGCGCTGGCGCCGCTGGCTATCGTCCGTCGGCGCTGGCTGCCCGCGCCGGGCACCCGCCTGCAAACAGCGGCCACCGGTCTGATGCTGATTGGCGGCTATTCGGTCTGTTACTTCGAGGCGATGGCCAACGGCGTGACGCCGGGACTTATCGCCACCATCATGGGGATCCAGCCCATCCTTACGCTTTGCGTGGTGGAGCGCCGCCTGCAGGGGCGGCGGCTGTCAGGACTGCTGCTTGCCCTGGCGGGGCTGGTGCTGCTGGTGTGGCGCAGCCTGGCGGCCTCGCCGATGGCGACGGCGGGGATCCTGTTTGCGCTGGCGGCGCTGTTGCTGATGACCTTTGGCGCGCTGTGGCAAAAGCGCAGCCGTCAGGCGCCGGCGGATGTCCTGCCGCTGCAGTATGCCGTTAGTCTGGGGCTGTGCCTGCTGATTGCCCCGGTCAGCGGCTTCCGGTTTACCGTTAACGCCGGGTTGATTATTCCGGTGCTGTTTCTCGGGCTGCTGATTTCGGTGGTCGCCCAGCTGCTGCTGTACCGTCTGCTGAGCGCGGGAAATATCGTCAATGTCACCAGCCTCTTTTATCTGGTGCCAGCGATCACGGCGCTGCTGGATTATCTGCTGCTGGGCAACCGGCTGTCGGCGGCGGCGATGGTCGGTATGATGGCGATCGTCGGCGGGATCGTGCTGGTATTCCGCACCGCGAAGGTCCGCGCCGGCTGATGGCGAGCCGGGCGCTGCGGCGTCCGGTTCATTTTCCTGTCATCTTTTTTACGCATGCTCCCGGCAGCTTATTTTGACCAGTAAGGGAAAGTACCATGGGCAACACGCTGACGATTTTTGATCTCGATAACACCCTGATACAGGGCGATAGCAGTACGGTCTGGAGCCAGTTTATGGTTCGCGAAGGGCTGGCGACGCAGAAGGGGTATCTTGCCCGCGAGGCACGGCTAATGGCGGATTATGACCGAGGAGAGATGAATATCGCCGATTATGTGGCCCTGATCCAGGCGCCGCTGGCCGGAATACCGAAGTCGGACGTTGACGCGCTGGTGGCCCGCTGCGTGCGCGAGGCGATCCTGCCCCGGGTCTATCCGCAGGCGTGGGAGCTCATTCGTCGTCTGCGGGCCGAGGGAGAGCAGATGCTGATTATCTCCGCCTCGGTTAGCCTGCTGGTGCAGGCGGTGGCCGCCGCGCTGGAGATCGATCAGGCGCTGGGTATTGACGTGGCGATGGTCGACGGCGGCTACAGCGGTGAAATCACCGGGATCCCTAGCTATCAGCAGGGGAAGGTGGCGCGTCTGGCGCAGTGGCGCGAGGCGCATCCGCAGTATGACGGCGAGGTGACGTTCTATACCGATTCCATTAACGATCTGCCGCTGTGCCTGCATGCGGATCGCGTGCGGCTGGTCAATCCCTGTCCGCAGCTGCAGGCGGCCGGTGCCGGATACGGCTGGCCGGTGCTGAGCTGGCGGCTGGAATAGCGGAGCGGATAAATTTTTCTACAGGCCTGTGGGTTCAGTCGTCCCAGTCCGGATAAACCCTGTAGGCCGGGTAAGGCGCAGCCGCCACCCGGCGGAATAACGGTACAAGCGTAAATTTCCCTGTGCATACAGCGCCTGGCAGGGCTACAACTTCTATGTTATTTCCGGACAGATTGCGCTCCCAATATTTTTTCTGCGCTATGTCACTCATGGCGCTGGGAGCGCACAGGGGGCGGCCAGTCGCCGCCGCCCCCTGTACCCCCGGGCTCCGGCCAGCAACATCGCCGCTGCGCGGTGCCTTCGACTTATCCCTGCAGGCTTCGGGTCGGGCCGAGGCAGCGTCCATGCAAAACACGGCCCTCAGCCCGCATCCATGCGGGCTGCCCCGGCCTTCCGGGAACGTCTCAGCGATGTTGAGGCCGCCAGCACCGGCAGTTTCAGCAGCCCCAGCGCCAGTGGTGATTTGGGGTTGTAGGCCGGGTAAGGCGCAGCCGCCACCCGGCATAAAAGCAGCTCCGTGCCTGATGCCATCGCCCGGCGGCGCAGTTGCTTGCCGGGCCTGGAGACAGTCAGAGCTGGACGAGTAGGTCGGGTAAGGCGTAGCCGCCACGCGGCATAAACGCAGCTCCGTGCCGGATGCCATCGCCCGGCGGCGCCGTTGCTTGCCGGGCCTACAGACAGTCGGAGCCGGACGAGTAGGCCGGGTAAGGCGCAGCTGCCATCCGGTATAAACGCAGCTCCGTGCCTGATGCCATCGCCCGGCGGCGCCGTTGCTTGCCGGGCCTGGAGACAGTCAGAGCCGGACGAGTAGGCCGGACAAGACGAAGCCGCCATCCGGCGCAAAGGCGCGCTAGCGTCCGCCCTGATACAGCGGCACCGCGGCGCCGCCGATATAGCGACGGCGCAGCCAGGCGGAAAGGGTGTCCATGATCATTACCACCGCCACCAGCAGCAGGGTGATAAACATCACCACATCCCAGTTCCACAGACGCATATTCTCGGCATAGATAAGCCCGATACCGCCGGCGCCGACGAAGCCCAGCACCGCCGCGGAGCGGGTGTTGGATTCAATCTGATACAGGCTCAGCGCGAGGAAGGTCGGGAACGACTGGGTAAAAATGCCAAAGCGATGCTTTTGCAGGCCGTTCGCGCCCACGGCGGTCAGCCCGCGCCCGGGAGATCGGTCCACGGCTTCGTGACCTTCCGCGTACAGCCGTCCCAGCAGGCCGGTGTCCTGCATGATGATCGCCAGCACCCCTGCCAGCGGCCCGAGGCCGACCGCACGCACGAAAATCAGCCCCCAGATAGCCATGTCGATCCCGCGCAGCACATCAAACAGGCGGCGCATCAGCAGGGCGAGGGTCCCCAGCACCACGCCGCGCATGATGTTGCGGGCGGCGAAGAAGGAGAGCAGCAGCGCCAGCACCGTGGCGGTCAGCGTCCCGGCGAAGACGATGGCCAGGGTGACGCCGATTTGCGTAAAGTAATAGCCGAACGGCCAGTTCCAGAAGTCGTGCCAGACGAACATCCGCGCCAGGTAGCGGCCAATCTGCTGCAGGCCGGTGGTCAGTTGCTCGCCGCTGATGCCAAACTGCAGAAAAAACCAGACGTAATAGAGCACGCAGGCTAGCGCCACCAGCCCGACGTAGCGCAGGTAGCGCCCCTGGACCTGATAGAGCTGCTTATGTTGCCGCCGGCTGGCGGCGAGATCCGGTTGCATGTGCCAGACGCTCATTTCTTACCCTCCAGTACCCACAGGCGCAGACGACCGGACAGCATGTCCAGCGCCGACACCACCAGAATGATCAGCAGCAGGGTGATGCTCACCTGATCGTAGCGGTCGAGCTTGATGTTGGTCATCAGCTCCTGGCCGATGCCGCCCGCGCCCACCAGCCCGAGAATGGTCGACGAACGGAAGTTGATTTCAAGCCGCATAAAGCCGTAGGAGAGAAACAGCGGTTTCACTTGCGGCCACAGGGCGAAGCGAATTTTCTGCAGCGGGGACGCGCCGCAGGCCGCCAGGCCGCGTACCGGTTTGTTTTGCGCGCTTTCCACCGCCTCGTAGAACAGTTTGGTCAGGCTGCCGACGGTATGCAGCATCAGCGCCAGAAAGCCCGGGATCGCGCCGATGCCGAACGCCATCACAAAGATCACTGCCCACGCCAGCTCGGGCATGGTGCGCAAAAACGCCACCAGCACGCGAATGGCAAAGCGCACCGGCGCCGGGGTCCAGGCGTTATTGGCGGCAAGAAACGAGAAAACCGTGGCGATGGCGACCGCCACCAGGGTCGAGGCCAGCGCCAGCTGCAGGGTTTCCCAGATCAGCGGCAGCTGGATCGGCAGGCGATAGCCCCACCAGGCCAGCGACCCTTTGGTCTGCACATCGGCGAACAGGTTGCCGGCGCTCAGGGGCGGAATGGTCTCTGCCATATAGTCAAAGAAGTGGGGCAGCGAGTGCCAGATAGTCAGCAGATTAAATTCCGCGGCGCTGCCGGCGGCAAAATAGAGCGCCAGCAGCAGCAGCGACCAGCAGACGGCATCGCGCTTTTGCCGCGAGCGTACCTGCTGGTAATAGCGTTCAAATTCGGTGTGGGTTGTCTTCATGCGTCGGGGATCTTCAACGTAGCGCCGCCGCTTACCCTGGGGCAAGCAGGCGGCGTTGAGGCAGGATTAACGCGCGCTCACCAGCTCGCGTTTCATATCAATAATCTGCTGGAAGTCAGCCACGCTGCCCGGGCCGATGTGCTGAGTACCGCCCATCGCTTTGATAAAGCAGGCGTGATCCTCGGTGTCCAGCTTTTTCACTGCCGCCACGACCTTCGCCTTAAAGTCCGCCGGCAGCGCATTGCTCACCAGGATCGGGCCGTTCGGGATCAGCGGCGATTGCCAGATAATGCGGATCTGCTTCATCAGATCCGGATGATCCATGCGAATCAGGCGGTTGAACGCGCCGGTAGTGTAGCCGGTGTTGTAATCGCCAACCATCGAGGCCCACGTGACCGCGCCCGCGAACTGGCCATTCAGCACGCCGAGGATGTCCTGCTCATGGCCGCCGGAGAAGGTGACGCTGGAGAAGGTGTTGTTGTATTTGTTGTCGGCGTTACCGCCAAATTTTTCTTTAAACGCATGGTTAGGGATCAGATACCCGGAAGTGGAATCCGGATCGGCGAAGCCGAAGGCTTTGCCTTTTAAATCGTCCAGCGTTTTGTACGGGGAGTCGGCTTTGACAATCACCACCGAGTGATAGCCGCGAGACTGATCTTTGTCGTCCACGGCGATGCCGACGATATCCACCGCTTTCGGATTATTGAGATAAACCGAGGCGTAGGAGGAGGGGGACATGCTCAGCACCACGTCGACTTTGCCCCCCAGCAGGCCCTGGATCACCCCGGAATAGTCGGAAGAGTTGCGCAGTTTGGTATCCACGTTCAGCTCTTTATCGAGGAAGGCCTTCACGCACTGGTTATCGCCGATTTGCTGGGTGGCGTTCTGGCCGCCGAGAATGCCCAGATTGAGCTCTTTCGGCTGCGCCGCCGCTGCCTGCCATGCCATCATCATGCCCGCGACCATTGCGGATAAATGAACTGCGCCAGTCATATATTTTTTCATTATGTTGCCCGTGTAAGTGAAATTAATGCAATTGGCTAACTTCATCGCCGTACAGCCGCTGCAGCACATCCTGCGTCAGCCGGGAGGGGTGATCGTCAAAAATAAGCTGGCCGCTGGCGACGCCGATAACCCGGGTGCAGTAGGCCCTGACCAGCTCCACCGAATGCAGGTTTACCATCACGCTGATGCCCTGCTCGCTAATCTCGCGCAGCACATCCATGATGCGCTGAGTGTTTTTCGGATCCAGCGAGGCGACAGGCTCGTCGGCCAGCAGGATCCCGGGGTTTTGCATCAGCGCCCGGCAGATCGCCACCCGCTGCATCTGCCCGCCGGAGAGGTTCTCCGCCCGCTGCAGCGCGTGCGGCAGCATGTTCATCCACTCAAGCAGCGCAATGGCGCGCGCCCGGTCGGCTGCGGGAAAGATTTTAAACAGCGATTTCAGGGTTGAAGTCTGGCTGAGGCGGCCCAGCAGGACGTTGGTGAGCACGTCGAGGCGCGGCACCAGGCAGAAGTCCTGAAAAATCATTCCGCAGTGGCTACGCCAGGCATTGAGCGCGCGGCCTTTCAGCTGTGAGACATCGTGCGGGGTACCGACTTCCGGGTAGCTAAGAATTTCTCCGCCGCTGGCGCTGTGGGTGCCGTTGAGGACATGCAGGAGCGTCGATTTACCGGCGCCGGAGCGGCCAATGACCCCGACCATTTCCCCGGCGTGCAGATCAAAGCTGATGCCGTCCAGCACCTTGTGCTGGGCTTGATAAGCTTTACTCAGATTACGCACGCTTAAGACCTTCCGCTGCCGGCCGGCAGCGAGATCGGTGAACGGCTGGAAATCAGTTTCGGCCACCGCGGCAAGAGAGCTGTTCATAAGAGTGTCCAGGTTCGTCATTAACTGGCCACTATTAATAGGTCTTTATATGAAATTTCGATGACGGTATTGCGAACAAAGCGTGAACTGGCGTGAAAGAGCGACGGCCAGCGGCTCAACGCGTGCGGCATGCTGGCGGCTGGCGAAGCGCCGAAAAGCCGCTATGCTTTGGAGGGCGCGGAGACAGACCGGTTCGTAGGCGTAGGCAGCCTTCGGCAATCTTCGCTTAATCTTGATGAAGAAGACTGTTTAATCGAATAGATAATGCGTCTGCCTTTGTTTAGCATTCAACATCCCGCATGTATTAACATATACATAACTATTTTGTGCGGCAGGTTAATCTATTCATGAGTCTTATGTGTTGGTGAATCATCCTGCTTTTTGTTTATTTGTAGATTTATATCCTTTCTTTTGTGCTAAATCCGGTTTATTTGATAAGCCATTCAAGAGTTCCATTAAGAATATTCCTAACATAATAGGGCGAAGATCCTGGATAATATAAAGCGCAGATAAGAATTGACGGTTATATTACCAATAACCTTATGAAAATAAATGTCTTTTTCTGGCGCTCAAAAATTTGATATTTTCAGTTTTTGTAAATATTGACCTGGGCGCGAAATTCATTGCCTTTCCGCATGTTGACACTCCATAGGAAAAAACTTAAATTCAACGCCAAGCAGAAAATAATTATAGTTTAATCCCCCGCTTATCCAATATTGATAAGTAATGCGTGTCTTATTTAATGGCGATTTATTAAAGGAAACGAATACGCCAGTAAACTTTATAGGCCTGGCAAGCAGTGACGTTGTAAAAATGATTACTTCAAGGACTATGAGGTTAAAAACTATATGGAATATAAAAGCTGTTCCGATAAGTATATTTGGTCTGCCGATGACTCCTATTTCTATAAAGGACTGTCCGAACTGATTGTAGACATCGACGAATTAATTTATCTCTCACTGGAGAAAATCAGAAAAGATTTTGTGTTTATCAATCTCAATACGGCTTCATTAAACGAATTTATCAGGCGCGACAGCGAATGGCTATCCGCGGTAAAGGGGAAACAGGTCGTATTGATTGCGGCCAGGAAATCAGAGGCCTTAGCGAACTACTGGTATTACAATAGCGATATTCGCGGGGTGGTATATGTTGGTCTGAGTCGCGATATTCGAAAAGAACTGGCCTATGTAATTAATGGCAGGTTTCTCCGCAAAGATATTAAGAAAGATAAAATTACAGATCGGGAAATGAAAATTATCCGCATGACCGCCCAGGGCATGCAGCCGAAATCGATCGCCAGAATTGAAAATTGTAGCGTGAAGACAGTGTATACCCATCGGCGTAATGCTGAGGCCAAACTGTATTCCAAAATATATAAGTTAGTTCAGTAACACCCAGGCAATTCTGTTTTTTAAATGGTTCACCGGGACATCATGTCCTTAATTCAACTCAGGATGAAAAAGCGATGAAAAAAAAGGTTCTGGCAATAGCTCTGGTAACGGCGTTTACCGGTATGGGCGTGGCGCAGGCTGCTGACGTAACGGCTCAGGCTGTAGCGACCTGGTCTGCGACCGCTAAAAAAGACACCACCAGCAAGCTGGTTGTGACCCCGCTCGGCAGCCTGGCGTTCCAGTACGCCGAAGGCATTAAAGGCTTTAACTCGCAGAAAGGTCTGTTTGACGTGGCGATTGAGGGGGACACAACGGCGACCGCCTTTAAGCTGACCTCGCGTCTTATCACCAACACCTTAACCCAGCTGGATACCTCCGGCTCCACGCTGAGCGTGGGCGTGGATTATAACGGCGCCGCGGTGGAAAAAACTGGCGATACCGTGATGATCGATACCGCCAACAATATTATGGGCGGCAACCTCAGCGCGCTGGCTAATGGCTACAACGCCAGCGGCCGTACCACAGCGCAGGATGGTTTCACTTTCTCCATCATCAGCGGCACCACCAACGGCACCACCGCCGTGACCGATTACAGCACTCTGCCGGAAGGGATCTGGAGCGGCGACGTCAGCGTACAGTTCGACGCCACCTGGACCAGCTGATCCTTCTGATGCACCAGCAGGGGGATCTCCCCCTGCTTTTTTCACGGACGGAATTGTTATGAAAAAGCACCTTCTGGCCCTCGGGCTGCTGCTTGCCGGGGTGTCGCCGGCGCAGGCGCTGGATGTCGGCGATATTTCATCCTTTATGAACAGCGGCAGCAGCACGCTGAGCAAAACGATCAAGAACAGCACAGACAGCGGTCGACTGATCAATATCCATCTCGAACGGCTCTCTTCCCCGCTGGACGGCGGGCAGGTTATCCCGATGGACAAACCGGATGAGGTATTGCTCACTCCCGCCAGCCTGCTGCTACCCGCCCAGGCCAGCGATGTGATCCGCTTCTTCTACAAAGGCCCGGCGGATGACAAAGAGCGCTACTACCGCATTGTCTGGTTCGATCAGGCGCTCAGCGATGCCCAACGCGATAACGCCAACCGCAGCGCGGTGGCCACTGCTTCCGCTCGCATCGGCACCATCCTGGTGGTGGCGCCCCGGCAGGTGAACTATCGCTTTCAGTACGCCAACGGCTCTCTGACCAACACCGGGAATGCGACGCTGCGGATCCTCGCCTACGGCCCCTGCCTGAAGGCCGCCGATGGTAAGGAATGTAAAGAGAATTACTACCTGATGCCGGGTAAATCGCGCCGTTTTACGCGCGTGGACACGGCGGATAAAAAAGGACGGGTGGCGCTTTGGCAGGGTGAGCAGTTTGTTCCCGTGAAATAGACAGCTGTGCAGATGGATAACGACGATGCCTCAACGATGGATTACCCCAGGACTGAAAACGCGGCTTGCCTTCGGCATGATCTTTTTGTTCGTTCAGCCCGACGTCAGCGCTGCCGCCGCAGGCGCGCAGCAGATTGGCGGGGTGATTATTCCGCAGGCCTTCAGCCAGGCGCTGCAGGACGGCATGAGCGTCCCGCTCTATATTCATCTCGCCGGCAGCCAGAGCACCCGGGACGATCAGCGGATCGGCAGCGCCTTTATCTGGCTGGACGGCGGCCAGCTGCGCGTCCGGCAGATCCAGCTGGAGGAGAGCGAAGGTAACGCCAGCGTCAGCGAACAGACCCGCCAGCAGCTGATCGGCCTGGCCAACGCCCCGTTCAGCGAGGCGCTCACCATTCCCCTGACCGACAGCGCACAGCTGGATCTCAGCCTGCGCCAGCTGCTGCTGCAGCTGGTGGTCAAGCGCGAGGCGCTGGGCACCGTCCTGCGCTCGCGCAGCGAAGATATCGGTCAGTCCAGCGTGAACACCCTCAGCAGCAACCTGAGCTATAACCTCGGCGTCTATAACAACCAGATGCGTAACGGCGGGAGCAACACCTCCAGCTACCTGTCGCTGAACAACGTCACGGCGCTGCGGGAGCATCACGTGGTGCTCGACGGCTCGCTGTACGGCATCGGCAGCGGTCAGCAGGACAGTGAATTATATAAGGCCATGTATGAGCGCGATTTCGCCGGCCACCGCTTTGCCGGCGGGATGCTTGACACCTGGAACCTGCAGTCCCTGGGACCGATGACCGCTATTTCGGCCGGTAAGATTTACGGCCTTTCCTGGGGGAACCAGGCCAGCTCCACCGTCTTCGACAACAGCCAGTCCGCCACGCCGGTGATCGCCTTTCTGCCGGCGGCGGGCGAGGTGCATCTCACCCGTGACGGTCGGTTGCTGAGCGTCCAGAACTTCGCTATGGGCAACCATGAAGTGGATACTCGCGGCCTGCCGTACGGTATTTACGACGTGGAAGTGGAGGTGATCGTCAATGGTCGGGTGGTCAGCAAACGCACCCAGCGGGTCAATAAGCTGTTCAGCCGGGGACGCGGCGCCGGCGCGCCGCTGGCGTGGCAGGTATGGGGCGGCAGTTTTCATATGGATCGCTGGTCAGAGAGCGGGAAAAAGACCCGGCCGGCGAAAGAGAGTTGGCTGGCAGGCCTTTCGGCCTCCGGGTCGCTCAGCACCCTGAGCTGGGCGGCTACGGGCTATGGCTACGACAACCAGGCGGTGGGGGAAACCCGCCTGACGCTACCGCTGGGCGAGTCGATCAACGTTAATCTGCAAAATATGCTGGCCAGCGATAGCTCGTGGAGCAGCGTCGGCAGCATCAGCGCCACGTTGCCCGGGGGATTCAGTTCAGTGTGGGTTAACCAGGAGAGAACCCGCATTGGCGATCAATTGCGGCGCAGCGATGCCGACAACCGGGCGATCGGCGGCACCCTCAACCTGAACGCGCTGTGGTCGAAGCTGGGGACGTTCAGCGTCAGCTACAACGATGACCGTCGCTACAACAGCCATTACTACACCGCGGATTACTATCAGACGGTCTACAGCGGCGCCTTTGGCTCGCTCGGCCTGCGGGCGGGGATCCAGCGCTATAACAATGGCGACAGCAGCGCCAACACCGGGAAATACATCGCTCTCGATCTGTCGCTGCCGCTGGGCAACTGGTTCAGCGCCGGGATGACCCATCAGAACGGCTACACCATGGCTAACCTCTCAGCGCGCAAGCAGTTTGATGAAGGCACTATTCGCACCATCGGCGCCAATCTGTCGCGGGCCATCTCCGGCGATACCGGGGATGACAAAACCCTCAGCGGCGGCGCGTATGCCCAGTTCGACGCCCGCTACGCCAGCGGCACGCTGAACGTCAACAGCGCGGCGGACGGCTACGTCAACACCAACCTCACCGCCAGCGGCAGCGTCGGCTGGCAGGGCAAAAACATCGCCGCCAGCGGACGAACCGACGGTAACGCCGGGGTGATTTTCAACACCGGGCTGGAGGACGATGGTCAGATTAGCGCCAGGGTTAACGGGCGGATCTTCCCGCTCAGCGGCAAGCGTAACTACCTGCCGCTCTCTCCCTATGGTCGCTATGAGGTGGAGCTGCAGAACAGCAAAAACTCGCTCGACAGCTACGACATCGTCAGCGGGCGCAAGAGTCATCTGACCCTTTATCCGGGCAACGTCGCGGTGATTGAGCCAGAGGTGAAGCAGATGGTCACCGTCTCCGGCCGTATTCGTGCAGAAGACGGCACGCTGCTGGCGAATGCGCGGATTAACAACCATATCGGCCGTACCCGCACCGATGAAAACGGCGAGTTTGTCATGGACGTGGATAAGAAATACCCCACTATCGATTTCAGCTACGGCGGCAATAAAACCTGCGAAGTGGCGCTGGAGCTCAGCCAGGCGCGCGGCGCCGTCTGGGTCGGGGATGTGGTCTGCAGCGGCCTCTCGTCGTGGGCGGCGGTGCAGCAGTCAGGAGAAGAGAATGAAAGTTAATGCACTGATGGCGCTGGCGATCCTCGCGCTGCTCTGGCCGGTAGCCGCGCTCAGGGCAGCGGTGACCAAGACCACCTGGTCGGATGCGCCGGCGCGCGAGTTTGTGTTTGTGGAAAACAACTCCGACGACAACTTTTTCGTCACCCCCGGCGGGGCGCTGGATCCGCGTATGACCGGCGCTAACCGCTGGACCGGCTTAAAATACACCGGCTCAGGGACCATCTATCAGCAGAGTCTCGGCTATATCGATAACGGCTATAACACCGGGCTCAATGCCAACTGGAAGTTTGATATGTGGCTGGAAAACTCACCGGTTTCACACCCCTTAACCGGCCTGCGCTGCATCAACTGGTACGCCGGGTGCGATATGGCTACCAGCCTGATCCTGCCGCAGACCACCGACGCCAGCGGGTTTTACGGCGCGACGGTGACCAGCGGCGGCGCGAAGTGGATGCACGGCATGATGTCGGACGCCTTCTATCAATATCTGCAGCAGATGCCGGTCGGCGGCAGCTTTACGATGACCATCAATGCCTGTCAGACCTCGGTGAACTACGATGCCAGCAGCGGCGCGCGCTGTAAGGATCAGGCCTCCGGTAACTGGTATGTGCGCAACGTCACCCACACCAAAGCCGCGAACCTGCGGTTGATTAATACCCACTCGCTGGCGGAGGTGTTTATCAACAGCGATGGCGTGCCGACCCTCGGGGAAGGGAACGCCGACTGCCGGACGCAGACCATCGGCAGCCGCTCAGGATTAAGCTGTAAGATGGTCAACTATACCTTGCAGACCAACGGCTTAAGCAATACCTCGATCCATATTTTCCCGGCGATCGCCAACTCGTCGCTGGCCTCGGCCGTCGGGGCGTACGATATGCAGTTCAGCCTCAACGGCAGCTCCTGGAAGCCGGTGAGCAATACCGCCTATTACTACACCTTCAACGAGATGAAGAGCTCGGACTCGATCTATGTTTTCTTCTCCAGCAACTTCTTTAAACAGATGGTGAACCTCGGGATCAGCGATATCAACACCAAGGATCTGTTCAACTTTCGCTTTCAGAACACCACCTCGCCGGAGTCAGGCTGGTATGAGTTTTCCACCTCCAACACGCTGATTATCAAGCCTCGTGATTTCAGCATCAGCATTATCTCCGACGAATATACCTCGGCGCCGTCGCGCGAGGGGTATGTCGGCAGCGGCGAACCGGCGCTCGATTTCGGCTACATCGTCACCACCAGCGGTAAAACGGCCGCCGATGAAGTGCTGATCAAGGTGACCGGACCGGCGCAGGTGATTGGCGGGCGTTCCTACTGTCTCTTCAGCTCCGATGACGGTACGGCGAAAGTGCCGTTCCCGGCGACGCTCTCTTTTATCACCCGCAGCGGCACGACGCAGACCTACGATGCCGGGTGCGATGACAGCTGGCGGGATATGACCGATGCGCTGTGGCTGACCACGCCGTGGACCGATATCTCCGGCGAAGTGGGGCAGATGGATAAGACCACGGTGAAATTTTCGATTCCGATGGATAACGCCATTTCGCTGCGGACGGTAGACGATAACGGCTGGTTTGGCGAAGTCAGCGCTTCAGGAGAGATTCATGTCCAGGCGACGTGGCGCAACATTAACTAAGGCCCTGCTGACCGTGGGCTGCCTGCTGGCAGCGCCGCTGGCGCAGGCGATCTCGGTCGGCAACCTGACCTTTTCCCTGCCGGCTGAAGCGGATTTCGCCAGCAAACGGGTGGTCAACAACAATAAAAGCGCGCGGCTGTACCGCATCGCCGTCAGCGCCATCGATCGCCCGGGCGGCAGAGAAGTCCGCTCCCGGCCGGTGGATGGCGAACTGCTGTTCGCCCCCCGCCAGCTGGTGCTGCAGGCAGGTGAGAGCGAGTATTTTAAATTTTACTATCATGGGCCGCGGGATAACCGCGAGCGCTACTATCGGGTCTCGTTTCGCGAAATCCCCACCCGCAACCTGACGAGGCGCAGCCCGACCGGCGGCGAGGTCAGCATGGAGCCGGTGGTGGTGATGGATACCATTCTGGTGGTGCGCCCGCGCGAGGTACAGTTTAAATGGTCTTTCGATAAGGTGGCCGGGACGGTGAGCAACACCGGCAATACCTGGTTTAAGCTGCTGATTAAGCCCGGATGCGATTCGACCGAAGAGGAGGGGGACGCGTGGTATCTGCGTCCCGGGGACGTGGTTCGCCAGCCGGCGCTGCGCCAGCCGGGGAACCACTATCTGGTCTATAACGACAAATTTATTAAGATCAGCGATACCTGTCCGCTGAAGCCCCGTCCCGCGGAGTGAGCCTTATCTGGTGGCCGCGCGGCGGGTAAAGCGCCGGCTGGCCAGCAGGCTCAGACCGCAGCACAGCAGGTAGTACACCGCGCCGGTGAAGACGAAGATCGCCAGGGGATAGATCTGCACCCGGTTGTTGACCTGGCCGGCCACGGTGGTCAGCTCCGGGACGTTGACGATAAACGCCAGCGAAGTGTCCTTCAGCAGGCCGATAAAGATCCCCACCAGCGACGGCTGAACGTTGCGCAGCGCCTGCGGGAGCAGCACCAGGCGCAGCGTTTGCCCGGGAGCGAACCCCTGGGTCAGCGCCGCCTCATACTGTCCTTTCGGCAGCGACTGCAGCCCGGCCAGCACCGAGTGCATCACCGAGGCGGCGGTAAACCACGCCAGCGCCAGGGTCACGGTCACCGCGCCGGGCAGATCGCCGCCGGTCAGCATCGGCAGCAGATACCACAGCCAGAAGATGACAAATATCAGCGGGATGCCGCGGATAATTTCCGCCCACAGAAACAGCAGACGCCGCACCAGCCCGCCGTAGCGCCAGGCCAGGCCCGCCAGCGCAATGCCTCCCGGCAGTGCCAGCAGGGTGGCGCCGATGGCCATCAGCAGGGTCAGCGCCACGCCGCCGGGCTGGCCCTCCGCCAGTCGGCCCCACAGCAGGTAATCGAGGTTATCGGCGATCACCGCCAGATTAGCGTTCATGTCGGGCGCTCCGTTGCAGTTTTCTTCCCGGGCCGAGACGCGTGAGCGCCACGCCCATCGCCACCCCCAGCGCCAGGTACAGCGCGGTTCCGACGGCAAACGCCTCCAGGGCGTGCGCGTTATAGCTCTCAATCTGCCGCACCTGATAGGTCAGTTCCGCAAAGCCGATGCCGCTGGCCAGCGATGAGAGTTTCATCAGGTTAAGATACTGGCCGACAATCGGCTGCCAGGCGTTGGCCAGCCCCTGCGGCAGGAGGATAAAGCGCAGCTCCTGCCACGGCGTAAAGCCCTGCGACAGCGCGGCTTCCCGCTGCCCGGGGCTGACGGCGCGCAGTCCGGAGGCGATCTCTTCCACCAGAAAGGCGGAGGTAAAGACCCCCAGCCCCCACATTGAGCAGAGGAACTCCGGCGTCAGCCACCAGACGTTGCCCGGCAGAATGGACCAGGCGTGTTCGTCGTTCACCACCTCCTTCACCGCCAGCGGCAGCAGGTTCCAGGCGGCAAAGTACCAGAACAGCAGCTGGACCAGCAGCGGAGTGTTGCGAAACAACGAGACCCACGCGGCCACCAGTCCGCGCCCCGCGCGTCCGCCGCCGAGGCGCAGGGCCAGCAGCAGGACCGCCAGCAGGGTGGCGAGCAGGATCCCGGCGACGCTGACCCAGACGGTGGTGAGAAAACCAGAGATAATCCATTGCAACGGCTGCCCGCTCAGGACGCCGTGCCAGTCAAGCATCGGCGTCACTCGAGGCTCTCCTGGTGCAGCGGATCCAGCACCTTCTGCAGAAAACGCCGCGCGCGGGCATGCTGCGGATGGGCGAAAAACTCAGCCGGCGGGGCGACTTCGAGGATGTCGCCGCCGTCGATAAACACCACCCGGTCGGCAATTTCGCGGGCAAACTGCATCTCGTGGGTCACCACCAGCATGGTGATCCCGCTGTGGGCGAGGGTTTTCATCACCTGCAGCACTTCGCCGATCATCTCCGGGTCGAGCGCCGAGGTGGGCTCATCGAACAGGATAATCTGCGGCGAGGAGGCCAGGGCGCGGGCGATGGCCACCCGCTGCTGCTGGCCGCCGGAGAGCTGCGCCGGCATCTGCTGCGCTTTTTCTTCCAGTCCGACCTGACGCAGCAGCGCCAGCGCCCGCGCCTGAGCCGCGCTTTTTTCCCAGCCATGAACGCGCTCCAGCGCCAGAGTGATGTTCTCCTGCGCCGTCAGGTGGGCATAAAGGTTGAACTGCTGGAAGACAAAGCCGACGCGGCTGCGCAGCTGGCGCAAGGCGCTGCCGCTCAGCTGGCTGGTGGGTTTGCCGTCGATCAGGATCTCGCCGCCGCTTAAGGATTCGAGCTGGTTGATCAAGCGGATCAGCGTCGATTTTCCCGAACCGGAAGGGCCGAGGATCGCCACCACTTCGCCGGGCTCGACCTGCAGGTTGATGGCGTTTAGCACCTGATGATCGCCGTAGCGCTTGGCCACATCACGGAACGTAATGCTGGCGCGCTGCAGACGTGAAAAATCCGCGGCCGGGGCCGCGGAGTGGGAGAGTAAACCCGAGAACATATTATTTCGCTTCTATGGTAAAGGCGCGCGGCTGCGGCGTTTTAGTGGCAGGGCCAAACCAGACATCATAGATTTTCGCGGCTTCGCCGGTTTTCTCCAGCTTCACCAGCTCATCGTTAACGGCTTTCAACAGGGCCGGTTCGCCTTTCTTCACGCCCACGCCAATCTCTTCTTTGCTGAGCAGGTCGGGCAGAATTTTAAACTTGGCTTTATCCGGCGCTTCCGCCAGCAGACCGGCGAGGATGGTGCTGTCCTGGGTGATGGCCTGGACGTTGCCGTTGCGCAGGGCGGTCAGGGCCAGCGGAATATCGTCATAGGAGAGGACGCGAGCCTGCGGGAAACGCTGGTGCAGGGCCTGTTCGCCGGTGGTGCCTTTCACCGCGCCGATGCGCGCTTTGCTGTACTCATCGAGCTTATCCGGAGAGCCGGCCGGCACGAGGAACTGCTGGCCGGTGACGAAATACGGCGTTGAGAAATCAATAACCTGGGCCCGCTCCGGGGTGATGGTAATGTCGGCGACGATCAGGTCGGCTTTGCCGGACTGCAGCAGCGGAATACGGTTGGCTGGGTTGGTGGCCACCAGCTCGAGTTTGACGCCGAGCGCTTTCGCCAGCGCCTGGGCAAAGTCGACGTCGTAGCCGACGATATGGTGGGTTTTGGCGTCCACAGAGCCGAACGGCGGGTTGGCGTCGAAGGTGGCGACTTTTACGAAGCCGGCGGCTTTGATGTCAGCCAGCTGGTCCGCCTGTGCCTGCGAGGCGAGCAGCAGCATACCCAGCGCCAGTGCGATTTTTGTGGTTTTATTGCGCATAGTTTTTCCCCTGAATCCCTGTTTTGTTTTGTGGACATCACGCTCCCACAAATTGCCCGTCGGCGGCAAAGAAGAAAAAATTCTTATCTATAACCAAAAAGAACTTAACAAACCTATGGGTATTCTTTATGCGCCGCTGGCGTTTTACGAGGACGGCAACGACTGCCGGGCGGTCCCCTCTCCCTCAGGGAGAGGGCCAGGGAGAGGGTGATAGGACCGGGGGTAATATGCGCCAGCCAGGATTGCAAATTCGGAATTAATATTTCCCGCGCCCGGCCAACTGTGGTTGAAATAGACCCAGGCGATTCGCTTCCCGACAGAGGAGAAAACGAAAGTGGCATTGTGGCAACGGTTAACGGGCTGGCTGGCTTTTTTGTCCAACGGTGAAGCCGGACAGCAGGATACCCAGCGCGTCATGGAGGCGATCCTGCCGGTAGCCAGCCTCTACGGCGTGGACATTGGCAACGTGGAAACCCGGTGGTTCCGTCATGATAAGACATACTGAGCGACGCAGGACGCGAGAAGCCTACTGGAACGAGGTGTGCTTTGTGTAGCAAGAGACTGCCTGAGGTTGCGGCCTCGCAGGAGGCGCCGCCGCAGCCCAGGCAGTTTTGACCATGTCTATCCCCCCAGATACATCCGCTTAATTTCCGGATTAGTCAGCATCTCCCGCGCCGCGCCTGACAAGGTGATCCGGCCATTCTCCAGGACATACGCCCGATCGGCGATCGCCAGCGCAGCCGTCGCATTCTGCTCCACCAGCAGCACCGTCATATTCTCTTCGCGCAGTTGCTTAATGATGCCGAACAGCTCGCCGACAATTTTCGGCGCCAGCCCGAGGCTCGGTTCATCCAGCATCAATAACACCGGCTCGCTCATCAGCGCCCGGGCGATGGCCAGCATCTGCTGCTCGCCGCCGCTCATGGTGCCCGCCATCTGATGGCGCCGCTCCTTGAGCCGCGGAAAGAGGGCGTACATGCGATCGCGCAGGCGGGCGTAGCCGGCGAGATTATTGTAAGCGCCCATGCGCAGGTTCTCTTCGATGGTCAGGTTGGTAAAGACGCGCCGTCCCTCCGGCACCAGCGCCAGCCCGCGACGCACGATCTGGTGGGTCTGGCTGCGTGAGATATCGTCGTTGAGGAAGCTGACGCGCCCACTGGAGCGCACCAGGTTGACGATCCCGTTCAGGGTGGAGGTTTTACCGGCGCCATTGCTGCCGATCAGGGTGACGATTTCCCGGTCATAGACATCGATATCGACGCCCTTCAGACCCTGGATCACGCCGTAAAAGACCTTCAGTTCCCGGGCGTTAAGCATAATTGGCTTCTCCCAGATAAGCGGAAATGACGTCCGGATGCTGGATCGCCTCGGCCATCAGGCCGCTGAACAGCGGCTTACCGTACTCCAGAACCATCACCCGCTCGCACAGGCGGTTGACGAAGGGCATATCGTGCTCGATTAACAGGACGCTTAGCTGATAGTCATGGCGCATGCGGAAGATCAGCTCCGCCAGATCCTCGGTCTCCTTCGGGTTCATCCCGGCGGCCGGCTCATCGAGCAGGAGCAGCTTCGGCGCGGTGGCCAGCGCGCGGGCGATCTCCACTTTGCGCTGGTTGCCATAGCTTAGGTTTGTGGCCTGCATATGGGCGAAGTGGGCGATGCCGATATCCTCCAGGATGGCCATCGCTTTGGCTTTCGCCGCCCGCTCGGCCGGAAAGTAGCGACCAATATGCAGGGCCGCCTCCAGCAGCGAGTAGCGGCTAGCGCGGTCGAGCCCGACCATCACGTTCTCCAGCACCGTCATGGAGTTAAACAGGCGGATATTCTGGAAGGTGCGGGCGATCCCGGCGTTCACCACCTGGTTGGGCTTCAGCCCCTTCAGCGACGTGCCCGCCAGGGTGACGCTGCCGCTGGTGGGTTTATAGTTGGCGGTAATGACGTTAAACAGGGTTGTTTTGCCCGCGCCGTTAGGGCCGATAAGGCCAAAGATCTCCGCCTCGTCAACATGGAAGCTGACGTTGTCGATGGCCCGCAGGCCGCCGAACTGCATGGTGACGTCCTGCACCTGCAGGATAACTTTATTTTCCGCCATAGCCGCCGCTCCTTCTTCCGGTCTGCCAAATCTCTTTTTTCCCCAACAGCCCCTCGCGGGCGAAGAGCATGATGATCAGCAACAGCAGAGAGAAGACCACCATTCGCAGGCCCGGATACGCGCCGAGATCGTGACCGAAGAACTGCAGCGGCTGATCGAGGAAGCGCAGCCACTCGCCGCTGCCGACCACCAGCACGGTGCCGAGCAGGGCGCCGGTGGTGCTGCCGAGCCCGCCGAGGACGATAATAATCAGCAGCTGGAAGGTGAGCATAAAGTCGAACAGCCCCGGGGAAATGGTGGTCAGCAGGGAAGCCAGCAGACCGCCGCCGATCCCTTCGAAGAAGGCGCTGGTGGCGAAGGCGCAGGTTTTAATGCGGAAGGTGTTGACCCCCATGGCGATCGCCGCATCTTCATCGTCGCGAATAGCTTTCATCATCCGGCCATACTTCGACCACACCAGCTGGAGGATCATGCCGGTGGCCAGCAGGGCGAACAGCCCGCACCAGAACAGGAGATGCGGCTGCTGCGGAATATCGTTCAGCCCGATGGCGCCGTTGGTGATTTGCGGGTTGTTAATGGCGAGGATCTTGATGATAAACCCAAAGCCGAGGGTGACAATGGCCAGGTAGTCGCCACGTACCCGGAAGACCGGCACGGCGAGGCACACCGCCAGCGCCGCCGCGCACAGGCCGCTTATCAGCAGGGCAGGGAGGAAGCCCGCGTGCAGGCTGAGGATCCACGGGCTGGGGGCGGCCATTTCAAACATGTCTACCTTGCTGTCGCTGGAGAGGATCAGCAGGGCGGTGACGTAGGCGCCCACCGCCACGAAGCCGTTCGGCTCCAGCGACAGCTGGCCGGTCACGCCGTTGATCAGGTTGTAGCTGACCGCGAGGATCATAAAGATAAAAATGGTGCTGATGACACGAACAATGTAGTCATTGAAAACCACGTTGATTCCGGCCAGCAGCGCGATACAGATGACAATAATGACCAGGTTGCGCAGCTGCGCCCCGGCGGTCGTCGTCGCGTTGAGCATCAGAAACGGCTCCTTTCCAGACGTTCGTCGCCCATAATGCCGACCGGGCGGAACAAGAGGACCAGAATCAAGAACAGGAAGGCGAAAGCGTCTTTATAGCCGCCCAGTTCGGGGAAGATCGCCACGGCGACCACCTCGGTAAAACCGAGGATAAAGCCGCCCAGCACCGCGCCGGTGACGCTGCCGATCCCGCCCAGCACGGCGGCGGCGAAGGCCTTCAGGCCGATAAGCACGCCCATCAGGGGATCGATCGTCGGGTAGCTGATGGAGTAGAACACGCCGCCGAGCGCCGCGAGACTACTGCCGAGGGCGAAGACCAGGGAGATGATCCGGTTGGCGTCAATGCCCATCAGGCGCACGGTGTTGACGTCAAAGGCCACCGCGCGGATCGCCATCCCATAGCGGGTGCGGTACAGCAGCCAGAGGATCGCCAGCAGCAGCAGGACGGTGATCAGCGGCACAATCCACGCCACGTTGGTAATGATGACGCTGCCGAAGGCCCGGGTCTGGTTGAAAAAGTCAGGGGCGGAGAAGAAGCGCGAGCTGCCGCCAAACAGTACGTTAAACAGGTTTTCGAGAAAAAAGCTGACGCCGATGGCAGTGATCAGCATGGAGATTTTCGAGGCCTGACGCAGCGGACGATAGGCGACCCGGTCAATCAGCATACCAAACAGGCCGCACAGCCCGAGGGTCAGGAAAACGGCTACCCCGAAGGGTAGCCCAACCGAAGAAAATAAAAACAGCGTACTAAACGCGCCGACCATCATCACGTCCGCATGGGCGAAGTTGATCAGCCGCAGCACGCCATAAACCATCGTATAACCGATGGCAATCAGGGCGTACATGCCCCCAAGACTCATTCCATTGACCACTTGCTGGAGAAAAATGGCGCCGTCCATTTTGTAGCCTCGTCACAACTTAAGGGTTAACCACGGTACGAAACGCCAGCTTGCCATCTTTCACTTCGTTGATGACCGCGCTGCGAATGGCGTCGCCGTTCTGTAACGTCAGCGTGCCGGTCACCCCCTGGAAATCTTTGGTGGCGCGGATTTTTTCATTCACGCAGACCCGATCGTGGGGATCGCTGCACTGGTTCATGGCGTTGACGATGACGTTATAGGCGTCCGCCGCCATTGCGCCCCAGGTATGGGTCGGCTGCTGGTATTTGGCTTCCCAGGCTTTGATGAAGGTTTCCCCCGCCGGGGTCTGCTCTTTGGCGTTCGGCGAGTAGTAATCGGTGGTCATATAGCCGTTGACCGCGTCTTTACCGACATCGAAGAAGACCTGATCCGCGGCCAGACCGTCGCCGCCCACCACCGGTTTGTTGAGCCCCAGTTGTTTAGACTGCACGGCAATCAGCGCCCCTTCGGTGTAGTAGATCGGCATGTAAATCATGTCGACATTCTTCGCCTTGACGCTCGCCAGCTGGGCTTTAAAGTCCTTGCTGCCGCCCGGGGCCTGGACCTCGATGGGAATGGTGCCGCCGTTTTTCAGGAACTGGGTGCGGAACGCTTTCGCCAGGCCGACGGAGTAGTCGTTGCTGCTGTCAAACACGATGGCGGCGGTTTTGGCTTTCAGATCGCGGGAGGCCAGATTGGCCCCGACCACCCCCTGGAAGCTGTCCGAGAAGCAGACCCGGCTGACGTAGGGATGGTTGCGGGTGACGCGGTCGTTGGTGGCGGTGGAGGAGACCAGCGGCGTTTTGCTGTCGTCGGCTATTTTGGTCATCGCCAGGGTGTTGGAGGAGGTGACTTCCCCGATCACGGCATCCACTTTATCGCTGGAGACCAGGCGCTGCATGGCGTTGGCCGCTTCGACTTTGTCGCTTTTATCATCGATAACGATAAGCTTGATGGTATCGCCATTTTTTAACGTTGGGGTGATGGCCTGAATAATGTCCAGCCCTTTCTGCGACGGCTGGCCATAGCCGCTGAGGGCGCCGCTCAGGGGTAATACCACCCCGATTTTAATTTCCGCTGCCTGCGCGCTGCTGGCGCCGACCAGCGCGGCAACCAGCGTGGCCATTAAAGATGCTTTCCCGGAAAACGATTTCATTGATATTTCTCCGTCGGTCGATTATTTATCTTTAACCATCAATGACTGCATAACATTGAGGAATAATGCGCCAGCGTATCCGGCGAATTATTGGCTGTTATGTTGAATAGATAACGAGATATATACCCTAAATAATTCGAGTCGCATGAAGGCGGCAAGTAAGCGAGTCTCCAGGCGCTTACAGAAGTAAGTGACTGGGGGAGAGAACGCAGCCAACGCACATGCAACTTGAAGTATGATGGATATTTTTAATGCGCTGATTTACCTTACAACGTCCGTTTCGTTTTTACTCATGCAATATTCTTATTACCTGCAGGGAAGGGCATAAGGCTGGCGACAACACGGTTTTTGGTACGGTGAAAGCATTTTGCCGGGGGGCGACTGGCGCCTTACCCGGCCTGAAAAATACGCCATATAAACCGCTGGCACGGCTTCCGTAAACCCGTACCAGCGAAGCGCCGCCGGGCAATTTCAGCACGCGGCGGAATATAAAGTCAGGTGCACAAGATAATATTAAAAATCTATTCTGCTGCTCGCGTGACTTATTATTTTAAAGGGGGCAACGGTTTTATTTTACCATGCAGCGCCGGATTATCGCTTTCATCTTTCAGACCCACCCCGGTAAGCCGGCGCAAAAAAGCCTGCTCCAGCAGCCAGGCCAGTTTAAAGGCGGCGGCGTCATGGCTTAATCCCTCCGGCCGAATATTGGAGATACAGTTGCGCTCAGACTCCAGGCGCTGACGATGGGGCTGCCAGGTGAGGTAGACGCCGAGGCTGTCCGGCGAGGAGAGACCCGGTCGTTCGCCAATCAGGATCGCCACCGCGCGGGCTTTCAGGGTTTCGCCAATATCATCCCCCAGCGCCACCCGTGACTGATGCGCCAGCACCACCGGCGCCAGGCCGATACCCAGCGTCCGCAGATAGGGCAGCAGGGCGCGGATCAACGGCACCGCCTGGCGCTCTACCGCCCAGGAAGAGAGGCCGTCGCCGATCACCAGCAGCAGGTCGGCGGGGCGGACGCCGCTGGCGGCGAGGTCGGCGCGACTCTCATCGGCGAGCTGCCGCCCGAGATCCGGGCGCCGCAGATAGGTATGACGGTCCGGCGCGGCGCTGTGCACCGTCAGGGCCTCGAGGCCGAGCGCCGCCAGCGGCGCCACCAATTGTTGGCTGGCGAACGGCTGATGAATGGCATCCCGCGCTCTGGCGTGGGCCAGACCAAAGTTGAGGACTTCGCGGGTCGGCAGGCTGGCGCCGCTGCGCCCCAGGGCGATCCGCGCATCGGTAAATTCACGCAGCGGGTTCCAGGCATCGGGACGGTTCATACGGAGGCTCCTTGCGGCAGGACGGACAGCAGCGGATGGCGGGCGTCGGTGAGCCGCAGCGCGCCGTGCGGATCGATAATCTGCATCTTCGCCAGCCAGTCGGCGAACTCCGGGGCATGCTTTAAGCCCAGCAGACGACGGGCGTACAGCGCGTCATGGAACGAGGTGCTCTGGTAATTGAGCATGATATCGTCCGCTCCGGGCACGCCGATCAGGAAGGTGAGCCCGGCGGCGCACAGCAAGGTCAGCAGGGTGTCCATATCATCCTGATCCGCTTCCGCGTGGTTGGTATAGCAGACGTCGCAGCCGATCGGCAGGCCCATCAGCTTGCCGCAGAAATGATCCTCCAGCCCGGCGCGAATAATCTGCTTGCCGTCGTAGAGATACTCCGGACCGATAAAACCGACCACCGTATTGACCAGCAGCGGTTCAAAGTGGCGGGCGACGGCGTAGGCCCGCGCCTCACAGGTTTGCTGATCGACGCCGTGGTGGGCGTTGGCCGACAGGCAGCTTCCCTGGCCGGTCTCAAAATACATCACATTGTTGCCGAGGGTACCGCGCCTGAGGCTCAGGGCCGCCTCGCGGGCCTCCTGCAGCATGGCAAGATTGATGCCGAAGCCGCTGTTGGCCGCTTCGGTACCGGCCACCGACTGGAACACCAGATCCACCGGCGCGCCGCGCTCAATCAGCTGCAGCGTATTGGTCACATGGGTCAGAATGCAGGACTGGGTGGGGATGGCGAAGCGCTGAATAATATCGTCCAGCATGATGTTCAGCTGCGCCAGCACCGGTAAGCTGTCGCTGGCCGGGTTGATGCCAATCACCGCGTCCCCGGCGCCGTACAGCAGCCCGTCGAGCATACTGGCGGCGATGCCTTTCAGGTCGTCGGTGGGATGGTTGGGCTGCAGGCGTACGCTGAGGTGGCCGGGCAGGCCGATGGTGTTGCGAAAGCGCGTCACCACCTGGCATTTGCTGGCGGCAAGGATCAGATCCTGATTGCGCATCAGCTTACTGACCGCCGCCGCCATCTCCGGGGTGATGGCGCGGGCGACCCGCTGCAGCGTGGCGGTATCGGTAGCATCATCCAGCAGCCAGTCGCGAAAATCGCCGACCGTCAGGTGACGCAGGGCGGCAAAGCCCTGCGCATCATGGGTGTCGAGGATCAGGCGAGTCACTTCGTCCTGCTCGTAAGGGATAAGCGGGTTGTCGAGAATGTCGGTCAGCGGCACCTCGGCGAGGGCCATTTTCGCCGCCATCCGCTCTTCGGCTGAGGTGGCGATAATCCCTGCGAGGGCGTCGCCGGAGCGGGCCGGCGACGCTTTCGCCATCAGCGTTTTCAGACTATCAAAGCGCCATACCTGGCCCGATAGTGTGGTTTTATACATGCCGCCTCCTCAGGAGACCGTGCGCAGTTGAGGATCCACTGGCGCCCGTTCACGGGCCGCTGCGGTTTTGCGGAACCACAGGTAGCCGCCGAGCATCATCGCCGCGAAAATCAGCGCCAGCAGCAGGTTATACCAGACCATCGCCACCAGGCAGAGCACCGCCATGCCGAGGGCAAAGGCCGGCGCCAGCGGGTAGAGCGGGGCGCGGAACGGACGGATCAGCTTCGGCTCGCTACGGCGCAGTTTGAACAGCGCCGCCATGGAAGTGATATACATAACAATAGCCCCAAATACCGACATGGTGACGATGCAGGCGGTCAGCGGCATGCCGCTGATGGTGATCAGCGAGTCGGAGAAGATCGCGGCGATCCCCACCACGCCCCCGGCAAGGATCGCCAGATGCGGGGTGCGCGTGCGGCGGTTGAGGGAGGCCAGCCCGGCGGGCAGATAGCCGGCGCGGGCGAGGGAGTAGATCTGCCGCGAGTAGCCCATAATGATGCCGTGGAAGGAGGCGACGAGGCCAAACAGCCCCAGCCACACCAGCATATGCAGCCAGCCGCTGCCGTTGCCCACGACCGTCTTCATCGCCTGGGGCAGCGGATCGTTAATATTGGACAGCGCGCGCCAGTCGCCGACGCCGCCGGCGAAGACCATCACGCCGATCGCCAGCACCGTCAGCGTCAGAATGCCGCCGCCCAGGGCGCGGGGAATGGTGCGCTGCGGATCTTTGGCCTCTTCGGCCGCCATGGAGGCCCCCTCAATGGCGAGGAAGAACCAGATGGCGAACGGAATGGCGGCGAACATCCCCGGCAGCGCCAGGCCGCTGAAGCTGTCCGCGCCCGCCCAGCCGTTAGTGGTGAAGTGGCTCCAGGAGAAGCCGGGGGCGACCACGCCCATGAACACCAGCAGCTCGAAGATGGCCAGCAGGGTGACGATCAGCTCGAAGGTGGCGGCGATGCCGACGCCGAGAATATTGAGCGTCATAAAGATCACGTAGGCGCCGCAGGCGACCCATTTCGGATCCAGCGCCGGAAACTGCACGTTGAGGTAGGCCCCGATGGCCATGGCGATGGCCGGCGGGGCGAAGACGAATTCAATCAGGGTGGCAAAACCAGCGATAAAGCCGCCGGTGGGCCCGAAGGCGCGGTAGGCATAGGCGAAAGGGCCGCCAGCGTGCGGGATGGCGGTGGTCAGCTCGGTAAAGCTGAAAATAAAGGCGCAGTACATGGCGGCGACCGCCAGGGCGACGACCATAAACCCCATCGTGCCCGCCTGCGACCAGCCGTAGCTCCAGCCGAAGTACTCCCCGGATATCACCAGTCCGACGGCGATCCCCCATAAACGAAAACTGCCGAGCGTTCTTTTTAAGGTGGTGGTGTGCTCTGTCATACGTATTGCCTCGCCAGATAGAAAGGTGCTGAACGACAGGCTGCAAAGAGAGTGCCAGAACGTTGCCTGCCGCGATAAGGCGTCAGTCCGTGGCGCGCCCGCTGGCGCTGCGCAAAAATGGGGCAGGCTGCACGCTGTCGGCGCGCGCCCTGGTGCAGCGGCTTTGCTTTTTCAGCGGCGGCACGGTATAACACTTCTTCTTTTGGATGTTTAGATGTCTATACGTTTATACGCATCATGACCCGGGCAAGCGGGCTGGCGTGAGAAAATAAAATGCAAAGCACAACACAACAACAAGGTGGGCAGCTGAAGCGCACCATGAAAACGCGCCATCTGATCATGCTGTCGCTCGGCGGCGTGATTGGCACCGGCTTATTCTTCAATACCGGCTATATTATCTCCACCACCGGCGCGGCCGGGACGCTGCTGGCGTATCTGATTGGCGCCCTGGTGGTCTGGCTGGTGATGCAGTGCCTTGGCGAACTGTCGGTGGCGATGCCAGAGACCGGCGCCTTCCACGTTTACGCGGCGCGCTATCTTGGCCCGGCGACGGGCTATACCGTGGCGTGGCTCTACTGGCTAACGTGGACGGTGGCGCTGGGGTCGAGCTTCACCGCGGCGGGATTCTGCATGCAGTACTGGTTCCCGCAGGTGCCGGTCTGGATCTGGTGCGTGGTGTTCTGCGCAGTGATCTTCGGCCTTAACATCATTTCGACGCGCTTCTTCGCCGAAGGCGAGTTCTGGTTCTCGCTGGTGAAAGTGATCACCATCGTCGCGTTTATTATTCTCGGCGGCGCGGCCATTTTCGGCATCATTCCGATGCAGGATGGCTCCCCGGCGCCGGGCCTGCGCAATATCACCGCCGAAGGCTGGTTCCCGCACGGCGGCCTGCCGATCCTGATGACCATGGTGGCGGTGAACTTCGCCTTCTCCGGGACGGAGCTTATCGGCATTGCCGCCGGAGAGACGGAAAACCCGCATAAGGTTATTCCGGTTGCCATCCGCACCACCATCGCCCGGCTGATTATTTTCTTTATCGGCACCGTGTTTGTGCTGGCGGCGCTGATCCCGATGCAGCAGGCGGGAGTGGAGAAAAGCCCCTTCGTGCTGGTGTTTGAGAAGGTGGGCATCCCTTATGCGGCGGACATGTTCAACTTCGTGATCCTGACGGCGATCCTGTCGGCGGCTAACTCCGGCCTGTACGCTTCGGGGCGGATGCTGTGGTCGCTGTCGAACGAGAAGACGCTGCCGGCCTGCTTTGCCAAAGTCAATAAACGGGGCGTGCCGGTGACCGCCCTGTCGGTGAGTATGCTGGGCGGCGTGCTGGCGCTGTTCTCCAGCGTGGTGGCGCCAGATACGGTGTTTGTCGCGCTGTCGGCGATCTCCGGTTTTGCGGTGGTGGCGGTGTGGTTGAGCATCTGCGCCTCGCACTTTATGTTCCGCCGCCGCCATCTGCAGCAGGGTAAGGCGCTGAGCGATCTCCAGTATCGCGCTCCCTGGTATCCGGTGGTGCCCGTTCTGGGCTTTGTGCTGTGCCTGGTGGCCTGCGTGGGCCTCGCTTTTGACCCGAGCCAGAGAATTGCGCTGTGGTGCGGGATCCCCTTTGTGGCCCTGTGCTATGGTGCCTGGTATCTTACTCGTTCACGGAATATGACTCAGGAGCCCCAACATGTCGCAGACTAATCCGTTTACCGCCCTGCTTGACGCCCAGCCTTTCGTGCTGCTGGACGGCGCCATGGCCACCGAGCTGGAGGCCCGCGGCTGCGATCTGGCCGACAGCCTGTGGTCGGCGAAAGTGCTGCTGGAGAACCCGCAGCTGATCCGCGATGTGCATCTTGACTACTTTCGCGCCGGGGCGCAGGTGGCGATCACCGCCAGCTATCAGGCCACTCCGGCGGGCTTTGCCGCGCGCGGGCTGGATGAGGCGCAGTCCCGGGCGCTAATCGGCAAAAGCGTCGAGCTGGCGCGCAAAGCGCGCGAGGCGTACCTCGCCGAGAACCCGCAGGCCGGTACGCTGCTGGTGGCCGGTTCGGTGGGGCCGTATGGCGCGTTTCTCGCCGACGGCTCGGAGTATCGCGGCGATTATCAGCGCAGCGCGGCAGAGTTCCAGGCCTTCCACCGCCCGCGCGTCGAAGCGCTGCTGGATGCCGGCGCCGACCTGCTGGCCTGTGAAACCCTGCCGTCATTCGCTGAGATCCAGGCCCTGGCGGCCCTGCTGCAGGAGTATCCCCGCGCCCGCGCCTGGTACTCCTTCACGCTGCGCGACGCCGAACATCTCAGCGACGGCACGCCGCTGCGCGAGGTGATGGCCGCCCTGGCGGATAACCCGCAGGTGGTGGCGGTGGGGATCAACTGTATCGCGCTGGAAAATACGCCCGCGGCGCTGGCGCATTTGCACAGCCTGACGGCCCTGCCGCTGGTGGTCTATCCTAACTCCGGCGAACATTATGATGCGGTGAGCAAGACCTGGCACCATCATGGCGAAGCCTGCGCCAGCCTGGCGGATTATCTGCCGCAGTGGCTGGCGGCCGGGGCGAAGCTGATCGGCGGCTGCTGCCGCACCACGCCGAAGGACATCGCCGCGCTTAACGCGAAGCGCTAAGTTTTTTGCCGGGTGGCGCTGCGCTTACCCGGCCTACATATTGCGCAAAACGGATGCTGGGTAAGGCCTAGCCGCCACCCGGCGCCAACCATCTGCCACTAACTCACCGCACAAAACCAACTATCCTTTCCCGCTTTTGTTCTAAAAACGATTCGCTATTAGCCAGAATTTTTAATTACTTCATCTCCATCCTGATGCCGGAAATACTGCACCTATAACAACTCAGGGGAAGCAGACATTATGGCATTCACATCGCGAATTACTCTTCTGGCGGCGCTGGCTGTCGCCGCCTTCCAGGCGCAGGCGGTCAACGTTACCGTGGCGTATCAAACCTCCGCTGAGCCGGCGAAAGTCGCCCAGGCGGACAACACCTTCGCCAAAACCAGCGGGGCGACCGTCGACTGGCGGAAATTTGACAGCGGCGCCAGCGTGGTACGCGCCCTGGCCTCCGGCGATGTGCAGATCGGTAATATCGGCTCCAGCCCGCTGGCGGTGGCCGCCAGCCAGCAGGTGCCGATTGAAGTGTTCCTGCTTGCCTCAAAGCTCGGCAACTCCGAAGCGCTGGTGGTGAAGAAAAGCATTACCAAACCGGAAGATCTGATCGGCAAGCGCATTGCCGTGCCGTTTATCTCCACCACCCACTACAGCCTGCTGTCGGCGCTCAAACACTGGGGCATCAAGCCGGGCCAGGTACAGATTATTAACCTGCAGCCGCCGGCGATTATCGCCGCCTGGCAGCGCGGGGATATCGATGGCGCTTACGTCTGGGCGCCAGCGGTTAACGAACTGGAAAAGGAGGGCAAGGTGCTGACCGATTCTTCTCAGGTTGGGGAGTGGGGCGCGCCGACACTTGACGTCTGGGTGGTCCGTAAGGACTTCGCCGAGCAGCATCCGGAGATCGTCAAAGCGTTTGCTAAAAGCGCCATCGACGCCCAGCAGCCCTACATCGCCAACCCGGAGGCATGGCTGAAACAGCCGGACAACATCAGCAAGCTGGCGCGCCTGAGCGGCGTGCCGGAAGCCGATGTCCCCGGGCTGGTGAAGGGCAATACCTATCTCACCGCCGCTGAGCAGGCGCAGGCGCTGAACGGGCCGGTCAATCAGGCCATCGTCGATACCGCGCGCTTCCTGAAAGAGCAGGGCAAAGTGCCTGCGGCGGGAACCGATTATCGTCAGTACGTTACTGACCGCTTTGTGAAGTAAAGGAGGCGGCGATGCTGCAAATCTCGCATCTTTCCGCTGACTACGGCGGTAAACCGGCGCTGGCGGATATCAACCTGACGCTGGAGAGTGGGGAGCTGTTGGTGGTGCTGGGGCCTTCGGGCTGCGGTAAAACTACCCTGCTGAACCTGATTGCCGGATTCGTGCCCTATCAGCACGGCAGCATCACCCTCGAAGGTCAGCGGGTGGCCGGGCCGGGCGCAGAGCGCGGGGTGGTCTTCCAGAATGAAGGTCTGCTGCCGTGGCGCAATGTGCAGGATAACGTGGCGCTGGGCCTCCAGCTGGCGGGCGTGGATAAAGCGCAGCGCCGGCAAGCGGCGGCGCAGATGCTGAAGAAGGTGGGGCTCGAAGGGGCGGAAAAGCGCTTTATCTGGCAACTGTCCGGCGGTCAACGCCAGCGGGTGGGCATCGCCCGGGCGCTGGCGGCGAATCCGCAGCTGTTGCTGCTGGACGAGCCCTTCGGCGCGCTTGACGCCTTTACCCGCGAGCAGATGCAGACGCTGCTGCTGAAACTGTGGCATGAGACCGGCAAACAGGTGCTGCTGATCACCCATGATATTGAAGAGGCCATTTTTATGGCGACCGAGCTGGTGCTGCTGTCGCCGGGGCCGGGACGGGTGGTGGAGAGGCTGCCGCTTGATTTCAGCCGTCGCTTTGTCGCGGGCGAATCCTGCCGCAGCATCAAATCCGACCCGCGCTTTATTGAACAGCGGGAATACATTCTGAGCCGGGTGTTTGATCAACGGGAGGCTTTCTCATGAGCGTGGTACTGAACGACAAACCGCGTCAGTCGACGCTGAAGTGGCGCTGGCCGCTCTCCCGCCAGCTCACCCTCAGCGTGGCGACCCTGGCGGTATTGCTGGCCGTCTGGTGGGCGGTCGCGGCGCTGCAGCTGATTAGCCCGCTGTTTCTGCCGCCGCCGGGCCAGGTGCTGCAGAAGCTTATCACCATCGCCGGGCCACAGGGCTTTATGGATGCGACGCTCTGGCAGCACCTGGCGGCGAGCCTGACGCGGATCGTTATCGCCCTGCTGGCGGCAGTGCTTATTGGCGTACCGGTGGGGATCGCCATGGGGCTCAACTCGACGGTGCGCGGGATCCTCGACCCGCTGATCGAACTCTATCGTCCGGTGCCGCCGCTGGCCTACTTACCGCTGATGGTGATCTGGTTTGGCATCGGTGAAACCTCGAAGATCCTGCTGATCTACCTGGCGATTTTCGCGCCGGTAGCCATGTCGGCGCTGGCAGGGGTAAAAAGCGCGCAGCAGGTGCGGATTCGCGCTGCCCGTTCGCTGGGCGCCAGCCGGGCGCAGGTGCTGTGGCTGGTGATCCTGCCCGGCGCGCTGCCGGAGATCCTTACCGGGCTGCGCATTGGTCTCGGGGTGGGCTGGTCAACGCTGGTGGCCGCTGAGCTGATCGCCGCCACCCGCGGATTAGGATTTATGGTGCAGTCTGCCGGCGAGTTTCTCGCCACCGATGTGGTGCTGGCGGGGATCGCGGTGATTGCCATTATCGCCTTTTTACTGGAACTGGGTCTGCGCGCGCTGCAGCGGCGCCTGACGCCCTGGCATGGAGAAGTACAATGAGTGAACGTCTGAGCATTACCCCGCTGGGGCCCTATATTGGCGCGCAGGTGAGCGGGGCGGATTTAACCCGTCCGCTGAGCGACAACCAGTTTGAGCAGCTGTATCACGCGGTGCTGCGTCATCAGGTGGTATTCCTGCGCGAGCAGAATATCACCCCGGCGCAACAGCGCGATCTGGCGCTGCGTTTTGGCGACCTGCATATCCATCCGGTCTACCCTCACGCCCCAGGGGTGGAGGAGATTATCGTCCTCGATACCCACAACGATAATCCGCCGGATAATGACAACTGGCATACCGATGTCACCTTTATCGACACGCCGCCCGCCGGCGCCATTCTGGCGGCGAAAGAGCTGCCGACGACCGGCGGGGACACCCTGTGGACCAGCGGCATCGCCGCCTGGGAAGCGCTGTCAGAACCTTTCCGGCAGCTGCTGAGCGGCCTGCATGCCGAACACGATTTCCGCAAATCGTTCCAGGAGTATAAGTACAACAAGACCGAAGCCGAGCATCGGCGCTGGCAGGAAGCGGTGGCGAAGCATCCGCCGCTGCTGCACCCGGTGGTGCGTACCCACCCGGTGACCGGCAAGCAGGCGCTGTTCGTTAATGAAGGCTTTACCACGCGAATTGTCGAGGTGAGTGAGAAAGAGAGCGCAGCGCTGCTGAACTTCCTGTTTGCTCATGTCACTAAACCGGAGTTTCAGGTGCGCTGGCGCTGGCAGCCGAACGATGTCGCTATCTGGGATAACCGGGTGACGCAGCATTACGCCAACGCCGACTATCTGCCTCAGCGGCGGCTCATGCACCGGGCGACGATCCTCGGCGATAAGCCGTATTACCGGGCGGGGTAAGGCTTGTAGCCGGTTAAGGCATCAGCCGCGAGCCGCGGAGAACATTGCCCGCTGCTTTCCGGAGGCGGCGCCTGACGCGCCTTTTCCGGGCTACCGATCCGTCGGAAACGGTAGCCCGGCTAAGGCGCAACGCGCCGCAAGCCGGGAAAAAGCTTTTATGCCGATTTTTGCGCACCCAGATGCGCGCCAATATAGCGCTGATAGCGGTTCGCTTTCAGATAGGTCAAATCCACCAGCACCAGACCATCCACGCAGTTATTGAAATCCGGGTCGCTGCCGAAATCGATAAACTGCACGCCGCCCGGCTCGCACACTTCCGAGTACTGCTTATACAGCGGGGGGATCGCGCAGCCGAGATTGCCGAGCAGAGACTTCAGCCGGGCCAGGTCGTCGTTGTAATCCTCCCCGCCAAACTGCGCCAGCACGTCGGGCAGCGACGCCGGATAAGGGCGACGCGACTCCGCCAGCGGATGCGTCGCCGGGAACCACATCCGGTAGAACGCCACCAGCAGATCGCGGGCGGCGGGCGGCAATCCGCCAGAAATCGACACCGGACCAAACAGATAGCGATAGTGCGGATAGCGCGCCAGATAAGCGCCGATGCCGGACCACAGGTAGTCCAGCCCGCGACGCCCCCAGTAGCGCGGCTGGATAAAGCTGCGCCCCAGCTCAATGCCGTGCTGCAGGACATCGTCCATCCGCCCGTCGTAATGGAACAGACTGTAACTGTAGATCCCCTCCAGGCCGCGCTTTGCCAACTGGATGGCCGTCGGCATAAAGCGGTAAGCGCCGACGATCTCGAGGTCTTCTTCATCCCACAGGATCAGATGCAGATAGTCGTCGTCATACCCGTCGATATCCCGCCTTTTGCCGCTGCCTTCCCCGACCGCGCGGAAGGCGATTTCCCGCAGGCGTCCCAGCTCGCGCAGCAGCGGCGCGTCCTCCTGGCCGTTGCGCTGCCAGAGGTAAATCACTTTGCCATCGGCGGTGCGGCCCAGGCATTCGGCCTTGTGCAGTTCGCGTTTGAGCAGCGCCCGGTCTTCCGGACGGGCGATGGCGCTTTCGGTTTTAAACCGCCCCGGCAGCCCTTTGCGCAGCTGTTCAAGGTGCTGATAGCAGCGGCCGGTAAGCTCGCGAGCGCTGGACTGCGCATCGAACCAGCTCGACCAGGGGATCTGCTGGCCGATGCGCACCGGCAGGCTGCTGTTGCGCCGGCGAAACATCTGCTGCATCAGCAGGAGTAGCGGCAGGTCGTCGGAGACCAGCGTGCTGGCGTAAAACAGGGCGCTGTTGCGGGCGTTAATCCACGCCGGCAGCAGCGGGGCGCGATATTTTGCCGCCAGCTTAATAAAGCCGGAGTGCCATTTTTTATCGCGGATACCGTGGCGGGTCAGACGGGAGACTTCCCCCGCCGGGAAGAAGATCAGCACCCCGCCGGCCTGCAGCTGCTGGTCCATCTGCTGCAGCGCCGCTTTAGCGGTGCGGCCATGAATATTATCTACCGGGATAAACAGCGAGCTCAGGGGCTCAAGGTGGGTGAGCATGCGGTTGGTGACCACTTTGACATCGCGGCGCACGCGGGATACCGCATACAGGAGCGCCAGGCCGTCGAGGGTGCCGGTGGGGTGGTTGGCGATAATGACCAGCGGGCCATATTCGGGGATTTGTTCGAGATCGTGCGCCGGGATGGCACAGCGGATATTGAGGTATTCCAGTACCTGTTCGACCGTATCAAGCCCCTTCAGGTGGCGGTGACGGTCGGCAAATTGTTGAAACTCTTCCTCATAAAATAGCTTTTTTAACAGTTTCTTTTGCCAGGGGGCGGGCCTCGCCTGAGGCCACAGGTCATCGAGTACGTTGTCGAGACTAAACATAGTGGCTCCTCCTCCGTCCTGCCCAGACAGTAGAAGGTGGAGATGTCGTTCAGATTACAGTTGGGTGAAGTTTCGGTCGCAGCGGGGGAGACGACGGATAGGGAGCCGTTTTTGCGCCGGGTGGCGGCTGCGCCTGACCCGGCCTACATGCGGATGGGGCTGCGGGCCCGGCAAGTTCGTAGGCCCGCGCAAGCGTCAGCGCCGCCGGGCAATGACAACGGGTAGGGAGACGTTTTTGTGCCGGGTGGCGGCTGCGCCTGACCCGGCCTACATGCGGGATGGGACTGCTGGCCCGGCAATCTCGTAGGCCCGCGCAAGCGTCAGCGCCGCCGGGCAATGGCTACGAGTAGGGAGCCGTTTTTGTGCCGGGTGGCGGCTGCGCCTGACCCGGCCTACATGCGGGATGGGACTGCTGGCCCGGCAATCTCGTAGGCCCGCGCAAGCGTCAGCGCCGCCGGGCAATGGCTACGAGTAGGGAGCCGTTTTTGTGCCGGGTGGCGGCTGCGCCTGACCCGGCCTACATGCGGGATGGGACTGCGGGCCCCGGTAAGCGCAGCGCCACCGGGGAGGGGCGGGTTTAACGGAGGATCTTTTTCTCGGCCAGATCGAGGGCGAAATAGCTGAAGATCAGGTCGGCGCCTGCGCGTTTGATAGCGCCGAGACTTTCCAGAACCACTTTCTCTTCATCAATAGCGCCCGCCTGGGCAGCAAATTTGATCATCGCGTACTCACCGCTGACCTGATAGGCGCCGAGCGGCAGATCGCTGCGTTCGCGGATATCGCGCAGTATATCCAGGTAGGCGCCAGCCGGTTTCACCATCAGGCAGTCGGCGCCCTGGGCTTCATCGAGCAGCGACTCGCGAATGGCCTCCCGGCGATTCATCGGGCTCATCTGATAGGTTTTCCGATCGCCCTTCAGCGCGGTACCGGCCGCTTCGCGGAACGGACCGTAGAAGGAAGAAGCGAACTTGGTCGAGTAGGACATGATCGCCGTATTGGTGAAGCCGGCGGCGTCCAGCGAGCGGCGAATCGCCTGCACCTGACCGTCCATCGCGGCGGAAGGAGCGATGAAATCCGCCCCCGCGGCGGCGGCGACAACGGCCTGTTTGCCGAGGTTTTCCAGGGTCGCGTCGTTATCCACCCCGTGGTCGCACAGCACGCCGCAGTGGCCGTGGGAGGTATATTCGCAGAAGCAGGTATCGGACATGACGATCATCTCCGGCACCGTGGACTTACAAATCCGCGACATACGCGCCACCAGACCATTTTCATTCCAGGTATCGCTGCCGGTGGCATCGGTGTGATGAGAAATACCAAAGGTCATCACCGAGCGGATCCCGGCGTTGGCGATGCGTTCGATCTCGCGCGCCAGATATTTTTCCGGAATGCGCATCACGCCGGGCATGGCCTCTATCGCTTTGTAATCATCAATTTCTTCTTCAACAAAGATCGGCAACACCAGGTCGTTCAAACTCAGTGTTGTCTCTTCAAACAGGGCGCGCAGCGCAGCGGATTGACGCAGGCGGCGGGGGCGAGTGATTAAATCTGTCATGGTTTGCCTGATTTTGTGAAATGAAAGACGATAGTGTAACTGAAATGGCAGCGGGATGTTTCGCCAAAACGATCGTTATGGCGCATCGGCGAAACCTTCCCCGGGCTTACTGGCTGGCCGTCTGCATGTTGGGCTGTGCGCCGCTCAACTCGCTGACCAGGTCGTTGATGCCATCGCTCATATTGTTGAAGCGGGTTAACGGCGAGCGGGTTACCACTACAAAGGCGCCAACGTTAGCCTGCGGATTCATCGCCATATAGGTGATAAACCCGCCGCCGCCGCCGGTTTTCTGAATAATCCCCGGATGGCCGTTCTTCGGCTTCATATACACCCAGCCGAGGCCCAGCGCGTCTGCGCGGCCCGGCACGTCCATACCAATCACCCGGGTCAGCTGGTTACGCTGATAAATCAGCGTCTGCATCCGGTCGGCCTGCTGGCTGCGGGTATAGAAATCGGATGACAGGAACTGCTGCATCCAGCGCATCATATCCCCCGGCGTCGAGTAGACTCCGCCGCTGCCGATCGCCGCCAGGGTGTTGTTGCATGGGCTGGCGCCTTTTTCCGGGATCATCAGCCGCTGGCACTGATCCGGTGACGGGGTAAAGGTGGTGTCCTTCATCCCCAGCGGCCGGGTGATCTGTTCTTCAAACAGCTGCGGATACGGTTTGCCGGCGGCGGTGGCGAGCGCGTCCGCCAGTAAATCGAAGGCCAGATTGGAGTAGGCAGCCTGCGAGCCCGGCGCGGTCTTCAGGGTCGCGGTAGAGAGCCAGTTCCAGCGCTGCTGGCGGGTGGGCCAGACAAACACCGGACGATGAGCGGCGCCGCCAGGCTGCTCGCGCGGCAGGGCGCTGGTATGAGTCGCGAGGTTAACCAGGGTGATTGGTTTTCCCTGCCAGTCAGGCACCCGGGCGCCCGGCGGGGCGTATTTGCTCAGCGGATCGTTGAGTTTCACCACCCCCTGGTCGAGCAGCTTCACCAGCATTTCGCTGGTCATCAGTTTGCTGAGGGAGGCGATACGGATCACCGAGTCGAGCTGCGGGTGCTGATTATTCCCCGGGCGGGTTTCGCCAAAGCTGCGAAAAACACGCTGATTGCCATCGATAACCACCAGCGCCATGCCGGTGGCGCCGCTGCCGTAGTAGATATGATTGGCGTAACGATCGACCACATCCGAGGCGAAAACCGGGTCAACGGTAGGCTGTGCGGCCTGCACCGAGGTCCACGACGCCGCGCACAGCGCAGCAAAAATGAGCAAACTACGTTTCAACGGAGATCATCCATTAAATAAATAAAAAAGAAGAGGGTATTTATACTACGAAGTGGCGCAGAACAAAGCGGGATTCACGACATTCCTGCAGGAAAAAGGTAACGGTGCGTAAAAAAGACTTTTTTACGCTTTCGGATACCGGCTTTTTTCGCCGGCGCGTATGATGACCGTTTGGCTGAAGGTTCGTGGGAGAGAACAATGACGGCTCAACGGGTAGTGATGGTCGTGGATATGCAAAACGGCGTGTTCGCCACGCCGCGTCTGGCGCGCGAGCGCTGCGTCGCGCAAATTAATCGTCTGGTGCGCGCGGCGGACAAGGTTATTTTCATTCAGCATGATGAAGCCGGCGGCCTCGAAGCCGGCAGCGAAGGCTTCGCCCTGCTTCCTGAGCTGGAGCAGCCGGCTGGCGCGCTGTATGTCACCAAAACCGCCTGCGATGCCTTCTATCACACCTCGCTGGCGCAGGTGCTGGACGAACACGACATTCAGCAGTTCGTCATCTGCGGCTGCGCCACCGACTACTGCCTCGATACCACCATTAAAAATGGCGCCAGCCGCGGGTACGGTATTGTTATTGCGGAAGATGCCCACACCACCGCCGACCGCCCCGCCGCGCAGGCCGCGACGCTTATCGCCCACTACAATGAGGTGTGGCGTACGCTGACCATTCCTGGCAATCCTTTACAGGTGAAACCCACAGAAACAATTCTGCACGCATGGCAGCAGAACTAAGCTGTTGATATCCGGTCTTATCATTCGTCTGTCCCGCGAGGGCTCATCCACGCGGCGGCCGACGTATGCGTCGTACACAGCAATAGCAGAACGATAAGAAGTTAGCAGGAGACAATGATGTTTAAATCTTTTTTCCCCAAACCGGGGCCGTTTTTTATTTCTGCCTTTATCTGGTCGCTGCTGGCCGTGTTCTTTTGGCAGGCGGGCGGCGGCGACTGGCTGCTGCGGGTCACTGGGGCATCGCAAAATGTGGCGATCAGCGCGGCGCGCTTCTGGTCGCTCAACTATCTGGTGTTCTACGCTTACTATCTGTTTTGCGTCGGCGTGTTCGCGCTGTTCTGGTTTGTCTACTGCCCGCACCGCTGGCAGTACTGGTCGATTCTCGGCACCTCGCTCATCATCTTCGTCACCTGGTTTCTGGTGGAAGTCGGGGTGGCGATCAACGCCTGGTATGCGCCGTTCTACGACCTGATCCAGAGCGCGCTGGCCACCCCGCATAAGGTCAGCATCAATCAGTTTTATCAGGAAATCGGCGTCTTTCTCGGCATCGCGATCATCGCGGTGATTATTGGCGTGATGAACAACTTCTTCGTCAGCCACTACGTCTTCCGCTGGCGCACGGCGATGAACGAGCACTATATGGCCCACTGGCAGCATCTGCGCCATATCGAAGGCGCCGCGCAGCGTGTGCAGGAAGATACCATGCGTTTTGCTTCCACTCTCGAAGATATGGGCGTGAGCTTTATCAACGCGGTGATGACCCTGATCGCCTTCCTGCCGGTGCTGGTGACGCTCTCCGAACATGTTCCCGACCTGCCTATCGTCGGCCATCTGCCGTATGGCCTGGTGATTGCCGCTATCGTCTGGTCGCTGATGGGGACCGGCCTGCTGGCGGTGGTGGGGATTAAGCTGCCGGGCCTGGAGTTTAAAAACCAGCGCGTGGAAGCGGCCTATCGTAAAGAGCTGGTTTATGGCGAGGACGATGAAACTCGCGCCACGCCGCCGACGGTGCGCGAGCTATTCCGCGCGGTGCGTCGCAACTATTTCCGTCTCTATTTCCACTATATGTATTTCAATATCGCCCGCATCCTCTATCTGCAGGTGGATAACGTTTTCGGCCTTTTCCTGCTGTTTCCGTCGATCGTTGCCGGTACGATTACCCTCGGGCTGATGACGCAAATTACTAACGTCTTCGGCCAGGTGCGCGGCTCGTTCCAGTACCTGATCAGCTCGTGGACAACGCTGGTGGAACTGATGTCCATCTACAAACGTCTGCGCAGTTTTGAACGCGAGCTGGACGGCAAACCGCTGCAGGAAGCGATCCCGACATTACGTTAATCAAGACAAGGAAGCATAATGGCCGCACGTTTATCGCGCATTATTCCCGTTTCATTGACGCTGCTGGCGGCCATGGCGCTGAGCGCCTGTACCAGCCAGCAGGCTCCGGCGCTGAAAGAGGGCGAGAAGCCTGTTGACGTGGCGTCGGTAGTGCGGCAGAAAATGCCGGCCAGCGTCAAGGATCGGGAGGCCTGGGCGCAAGCCATCGCCACCGCGTTTGACAGCCAGAAGCTGGCGCCGACGGAAGAAAACGTCTGCTCGGTGCTGGCGGTCGCGCAGCAAGAGTCTAACTATCAGTCCGATCCGGTGGTGCCGGGGCTGAATAAAATCGCCTGGCAGGAAATTGACCGCCGGGCGGAAAAAATGCACATTCCGCCGTTTCTGGTCCATACCGCGCTGAAGATCACCTCGCCAAACGGTAAAAGCTATAGCGACCGTCTGGACAATGTGAAGACGGAAAAGCAGTTGAGCGCCATTTTTGATGACTTTATCGGGATGGTGCCGATGGGGCAGAAGCTGTTCGGTTCCCTTAACCCGGTGCACACCGGGGGGCCGATGCAGGTCAGCATTGCTTTTGCCGAGCAGCATACCTCCGGCTACCCGTGGAAAATGAACGGCACGGTGCGCCAGGAGGTCTTCAGTCTGCGCGGTGGCCTGTGGTTTGGCACCTATCATCTGCTGAACTATCCGGCCAGTTATAGTGCGCCATTGTACCGCTTTGCCGACTTCAACGCCGGCTGGTACGCCAGCCGTAACGCCGCCTTCCAGAACGCGGTGGTGAAAGCCAGCGGGGTAAAACTGGCGCTCGACGGCGACCTTATCCGCTACGACAGCGAGGAGCCGGGCAGCACCGAGCTGGCGGTGCGTCGCCTGGCGAGCCAGCTGGGGATGAGCGACAGCGAGATCCATCGTCAGTTGAAAAAGGGCGACAGCCTGGCGTTTGAGAAGACCGATCTCTATCAGCAGGTTTTCCGTCTCGCCGAGAAAAAGACGGGCAAAACCCTGCCGCGGGAGATGTTGCCAGGGATCCAGCTGGAGAGTCCAAAAATCACCCGAAATCTGACGACGGCGTGGTTTGCGAAACGGGTTGATGAGCGGCGGGCAAACTGTATGGCGCGGCGTTAACGGCGCTGACGCCAGCGCACGATAAGCGCCAGTACCCCGATGAACGTGCAGCCGATCAGGAAAGGGATCAGACCAAAGAGGGTACCCACGGCGAGGCTGATGTCGACTTGCGGACGGCTGGCGTCCTGGGCTTGCATCAGGCGTTCAAATACCCCCGGGGCGTGGATCAGCATGCTGAGCATCTGCGCGCCGGCCCAGCAGCAGATCAACACGAACAGCCCGTAGGCGACATGGCTGTCGGTCAGCGCGCCCCTTTTTTTATTTCCCAAAAGCGATTTTGAAAAACTGAATTCAGCCATAGGCCCTCCCACATCTGCGCTGCTGGTTTTTTCTCCAGCTCTATGTCAGGTATTCTGGCAGTCAGGGGCCATCATCAGTATCAGATTGCTGGTAATTGCCGTCCAGGAATAATCCTGTTTTCGCCGTTGTGTTAACCGCGCCACAGGAGCACAAAAGGGAGAGCGGCGTCGCAATCCAGCAACATTCTCCATATCGCTACAGACCGCCGCGGGCGGCTATGCGAAGATGCGTTTTTTGCTGTTGGAGGCCGCATGAAGCTCACTGATAAAATTCGCCGCGATTGGCACTACTACGCCGTGGCGCTGGGGTTGATTTTTATTCTTAATGGCGTGGTGGGGCTGCTGGGGTTTGAAACTCAGGGGTGGCAATCCTACGCCGTCGGTCTGATCACCTGGGTCATTAGCTTCTGGATTGCGGGCTTTGTGATCCGCCGCCGCCCGGCAGAAGAGGCCTGAGGCCGCCGCTGCCAGGCGGGGTAAAACGCGTTTTAGTTCATGGAGGTTTTCAGCGCCCGGTCCGCGGCATGGCGCTCCAGCGCCAGCTCAATCAGGCGGGTGATCAGGCTGGTGTAGTCGAGACCGCTGGCCTGCCACAGCTTCGGATACATGCTGATGTTGGTAAAGCCCGGCAGGGTGTTGATCTCGTTGATCACCACCTCGTTGTCGGCGGTGAGGAACACGTCGACACGAGCCATGCCGCTGCAGCCCAGGGTCTGGTAGGCCTGCACCGCGATAGCGCGAATTTTGTCGTTGAGCTCAGGGGCGATAGCGGCCGGGACTACCACCTGCGCGCCCTGATCGTCGATATACTTGGTGTCGTAGGCGTAAAACTCGCTGTTGAGGACGATTTCACCGCAGGTGCTGGCCTGCGGGTGGTCGTTACCCAGCACCGCACACTCAATTTCCCGCCCTTTAATGCCTTGCTCCACCACCACTTTATGGTCAAATTCGAAGGCCAGGGCCACCGCCTGATGGTACTGCTCTTCGTTTTTAACTTTGCTGACGCCAACCGACGAGCCCTGATTAGCCGGCTTAACGAACAGCGGCAGGCCCAGCTTCGCTTCGACATCGGCAAAGCTGAACTGCGCGCGGTTGGCGCGGGTGAGTGTGATAAACGGGGCGACGGCGAGCCCGGCGTCGCGCAGCAGACGTTTGGTCACGTCTTTGTCCATACAGGCTGCAGAGCCCAGCACATCTGAGCCGACGAACGGCAGATTCGCCATGCGCAGCATCCCCTGCAGGGAGCCATCTTCACCCAGCGTGCCGTGGACGATCGGGAAAATCACATCAATGGCCGCCAGCGGTTGGCCGCTTTCGGCGTTAATCAGCTGCTGCGCTTCGCGGCCCGGGATCTGCGCCAGAGTCACCGTGGAAGGGCGCAGGGCAATGCGGGCAGGATCCTGTGCGTTGAGCAGGTAGTTGCCGGCGTCGTTGATATGCCACAGCCCCTGTTTATCAATACCCAACAGAACCACATCGAAGCGCGATTTATCAATCGCTTCCACGATATTCTTCGCTGACTGCAGCGACACTTCATGCTCCGCCGACTTGCCGCCAAAAACGATCCCAACCCTCATCTTTGCCATTTCAACTTCCATCCAGATAACATCAAAGGGCATAACATACCATGTGAAACCGCTGCCTGGCTGCCATAATATTTACCTGATCAATTGACGGGAGTGGGCGTGAGAGGAAAGACGCTGCTGGTGCTGGCCGGGCTGCTCGGCGCGGGCCTGTTGGGATACCGCAATCTGCCGCCGCACCTGAATCCGCTGGCGCCGCTGGCGCTGGACGATCCCCCAGGCTGGCTGACGTCGTTTAAGCTGCGCAGGCTGACGGCAGACCAGTGCGCCTCCCTGCTGGCGGAAGCCAATCGCCGGCGGCTTATCGCCAGCCGGCCGGTGGCCGACAGCGAGGGAAGCTGCCCTCTGCGTAACGTGGTGCGGGTGGCGAATTTTGGCTCGGTGCAGCTGAGCAGTAGTTTTCTCGCCAGCTGCCCGCTGGCGCTGAGCAGTGCGCTGTACATCGAGCAGCAGGCGAAGCCGCTGACCCGGCAGCTGATGGCGAGCGATCTGCGTCAGATCGATCATCTCGGCAGCTTTGCCTGCCGCAATATTTACCATCGTCAACAGGCGCGGCGCAGTGAACACGCCACGGCGGACGCGCTGGACGTCAGCGGTTTCCGTCTGGCGGACGGTAGACGCGTTAGCGTCCTGCAGGGCTGGCGGAGCGAGACTTCGCGCCCCTGGCTGGCGGTGCTGTTGAGCAGCAGTTGCCATTACTTCGGTAACGCGCTGGGGCCAGAGTACAACGCGGCTCACGCCAACCATTTTCATTTCGGCATGCGCGGGCAGGGCTTCTGCTTTTGAGCATAAAGCGCTATGAGCAGCCTAAATGACCAGAAAATGCTTCGTCAGGCTCTCATCCGCAGCCATAAAACACCAAACTCACCGCCAGCGCATCTATGGTAGTACACCAGTGGGATGAAATTGCTAAGCTAGATAATAATTGGCAAATCATTAATGAATACGCGTAGTTATGGAATCCTGGAAGGTTAATCTCATCTCCGTCTGGTTTGGTTGCTTTTTTACCGGCCTGGCGATCAGTCAAATTCTCCCCTTTTTACCCCTCTACGTCTCCCAGCTCGGCGTCACCTCGCATGAAGCGCTATCGATGTGGTCGGGGCTGACCTTCAGCGTCACTTTTCTTGTCTCGGCGATCGTCTCGCCAATGTGGGGAAGCCTGGCGGACCGTAAAGGCCGCAAGCTCATGCTGCTGCGCGCCTCGTTGGGGATGGCGATTGCCATTTTACTGCAGGCCTTCGCCACCAACGTCTGGCAGCTGTTTATCCTGCGGGCGATCATGGGCTTAACCTCCGGTTATATTCCCAACGCCATGGCGCTGGTGGCCTCCCAGGTGCCGCGCGAGCGCAGCGGCTGGGCGCTAAGCACGCTGTCGACGGCGCAAATTAGCGGGGTGATCGGTGGTCCGCTGCTGGGCGGTTTCCTGGCGGACCACGTCGGGCTGCGGATGGTCTTTTTTATTACGGCGATCCTGCTGACCATCAGTTTTCTGGTGACCCTGTTTCTGATTAAAGAGGGCGTTCGCCCGCAGGTCAGCAAAAGCGAGCGTCTCACCGGGAAACAAGTCTTTGCCTCTTTGCCCTATCCGGGGCTGGTGATCAGCCTGTTCTTCACCACCCTGGTGATCCAATTGTGCAACGGCTCAATCGGCCCGATTCTGGCGCTGTTTATTAAGTCGATGGCGCCGGACAGCAACAATATCGCTTTTCTGGCCGGGATGATCGCCGCGGTGCCCGGCGTGTCGGCACTGATTTCTGCGCCACGGTTGGGTAAGCTTGGCGACCGCATCGGCACCTCGCGGATCCTGCTGGCGACGCTCTGCTGCGCGGTGGTGATGTTCTTCGCCATGTCCTTTGTCACCACCCCGCTGCAATTGGGTACGCTGCGTTTTCTGCTCGGCTTTGCCGATGGCGCGATGCTCCCGGCGGTGCAGACCTTATTGCTGAAGTACAGCAGCGACAGCGTCACCGGGCGTATCTTTGGCTATAACCAGTCGTTTATGTATCTGGGCAACGTCGCCGGGCCGCTAATTGGCGCCTCTGTGTCAGCCATGGCCGGCTTCCGCTGGGTGTTTATTGCCACCGCCATTATCGTTTTCATTAACCTCTGGCAACTGGCGTGGATGCTGCGCCAAACCCGCCGGGCTAACGCCTGAACCTCTGCTGACGGTATTTATTGCGATACCGTCAGCATTATTCGCCGTCAGCGGATTTACTATTACTTTTTGTTATCGTCATGGCGTGAACGCTATTCCATTTTATTATTTTCCAGGCAATCTGGTTATAAGCAACCCCGGTCATGATTAAACAATACTATTTATAGTGGTATTTTATTGTGGTAAAACGTTTCGCTGTATATTGGGTGTTGCGATGATTCTTAATTTAAGTAATTCTGAGGTTCGTCATCGCGTATGACATCCCAATCAAAACAGGCCTCGCATAAGGAACTGGTGCTATGAAGAATCTCATTGCTGAGTTACTGGTTAAACTGGCGCAAAAGGAAGAAGAAGCAAAGGAACTGACGGTGCAGGTTGAAGCGCTGGAGATCGTGGTCACCGCATTATTGCGCCATATGGAGCATGATGCCCAGCAGGCATTGATTCAGGATATTGAACAGGCGATTGACCAGGTGACCCCCTGTCCGCCGGTCAACGACCATGATGCGATGCTGCTGCAGCAATATCTAAAGAAGCTGTTGCGGCATCCTCGTAGCTAGTCTTTGTGACACGACAAGGATGCCGTCATTTTTCTGTCATCTCCCTTTTATAAAGTCTCCCTCGTTTTGTTTTTTTAAGTATTTTTTACATGGAGATGACAAAAGTGAAATTAAGCGCCCTGTTTATTGCCCTGATTCCTCTACTGGGCTCGCCGGTTATTCATGCAGAAACTACTGCTGCGCCGGTTCTGGAAAATCGCGCTGCGCAGGGAGATATCACCACTCCTGGCGGCGCGCGTCGTTTAACAGGCGATCAAACCGAAGCGCTGCGCGCCTCGTTAATCAATAAGCCAGCTAAAAACGTTATTTTGCTGATTGGCGATGGCATGGGTGATTCGGAAATTACCGCTGCGCGAAACTATGCCGAGGGGGCGGGCGGTTTCTTTAAAGGAATTGATGCTCTGCCGTTAACCGGGCAGTACACGCATTATTCGCTGGATAAAAAAACCGGGAAACCGGACTACGTGACCGACTCGGCGGCCTCCGCCACCGCCTGGACCACCGGCGTGAAGACTTATAACGGCGCGCTGGGCGTCGATATTCATGAGAATGCGCATCAGACCATCCTCGAGCTGGCGAAAGCGGCGGGGCTGGCCACCGGCAACGTTTCCACCGCCGAGCTGCAGGACGCCACCCCCGCGGCGTTGGTAGCGCATGTGACATCGCGTAAATGCTACGGCCCGACGGTTACCAGCGAAAAATGCCCTAGCAATGCGCTGGAAAAAGGGGGCAAAGGCTCCATTACCGAACAGCTGCTGAACGCCCGACCGGATGTCACCCTGGGCGGCGGCGCGAAGACCTTTGCCGAAACGGCGACGGCGGGCGAGTGGCAGGGCAAAACCCTGCGCGAGCAGGCGCAAGCGCGCGGCTACCAGATTGTGACCGACGCGGCTTCTCTTGCCGCCGCGACGGAAGCCAGTCAGGATAAACCGCTGCTGGGACTCTTTGCCGATGGCAATATGCCGGTACGCTGGGAAGGGCCGAAGGCGTCTTATCACGGTAATATCGATAAGCCGCCGGTGACCTGTACGCCAAACCCGAAGCGTGACGCCTCGGTGCCGACGCTGGCGCAGATGACGGAGAAAGCGATTGACCTGCTGAGTCGCAATGAGAAAGGTTTCTTCCTGCAAGTCGAAGGCGCGTCCATCGATAAGCAGGACCATGCGGCCAATCCGTGCGGCCAGATCGGCGAAACGGTTGATCTTGACGAAGCGGTGCAGAAGGCGCTGGAATTCGCGCGAAAAGACGGTAATACCCTGGTGATCGTCACCGCCGACCATGCGCATGCCAGCCAGATCATCCCGGCGGATAGCAAAGCTCCGGGGCTGACCCAGGCTCTGAACACGCACGATGGCGCGGTGATGGTGATGAGCTACGGCAACTCTGAGGAAGAGTCGATGGAGCACACCGGCACCCAACTGCGCATTGCGGCCTACGGTCCGCATGCGGCTAACGTCGTCGGCCTGACCGATCAGACCGACCTGTTCACGACCATGAAAGCTGCCCTGAGTCTCAAATAAGTCGCTGCCGGTGGCGAAATTGCGTCACCGGCTGGTTTTTTTTCTATCTGCGTCCAGACTTACAACGTTCCACTCACAGAAGGATGGTGCGATGAAAATAACTTTATTGATGACCCTACTGTTTGGCTTGATCTTTATCAGCGCGGTTGGCGCGGCAGAAAAAACGCCCACTCCTCAGCAGCAAAGGATGACGGACTGCAATCAGCAAGCGTCAGCCAAAATGCTTAAAGGTGAGGAGCGCAAAACCTTTATGAGCCAGTGTCTGAAAAAAGAGACCACGACCTCGCAGGGAAAGGCGCTCACCCCTCAGCAGCAGAAAATGAGCGACTGCAGCAAAGCGGCCACGGCGAAATCACTGAAGGGCGATGAACGCAGTACCTTCATGAGTAGCTGCCTGAAGAAAACCTGAAAAAAAGGGAGCGCTCGCGCTCCCTTGTTCTTTAACCTCTCAGGGCTTGAAGCCCGCCAGCTCAGCTTCAGGAGCGGCTCAGTTTCTCTGATTTTTCCATACACTGGGTGATGGCTTCGATTACCGCCGAGCGGAACCCTTTCTCTTCCAGCACGCGCACGGCTTCGATGGTGGTCCCGCCAGGGGAACAGACCATATCTTTCAGCGCCCCTGGGTGTTCTCCGCTCTCCAGCACCATTTTGGCGGAGCCCATCACCGCCTGGGCGGCGAATTTATAGGCCTGAGCGCGCGGCATTCCGCCGAGGACGGCGGCATCGGCCATCGCTTCGATAAACATAAAGACATAGGCCGGCGCCGAACCGCTTACCCCCACCACCGGATGGATCATCGGCTCGGCAATTTGCTCCGCCTGGCCAAAGCAACGGAAAATAGTCAGCACTTCGGCAACATCTTCGCTGCTCACCAGGGCGTTAGGCGTGACGGAGGTCATACCGGCGTTAACCAGCGACGGCGTATTCGGCATCGCGCGAATGATTTTGCGATCGTGGCCAAGGGCGCGCGCCAGCTGCTCAAGCGTAACGCCGGCGGCGATAGAGACCACCAGCGACTCTTTATTCAGGCTGGAGGCGATATCGCCCAGCACTTTGGTCATGATCCCCGGTTTAACCGCGCCGAAGACGATATCGGCAATCTGCGCCACTTCCTGGGCGCTGTCGGCGGCGTTGATGCCATACTGGTCGCGCAGAGCTGCAACCTTGTCCGGCGACGGGGTGTAGACCCAGATTTGTCCCGGCTGTACCTGACCGCTGGCGATCAGCCCGCCCAGAATGGCCTTACCCATATTGCCGCAGCCGATAAAGCCAATTTTCTTATCCATCACCATTCCCCTCTGCTTTTTTCGTTACGATCTGATTAGCTTACCATCCTGGCGCTTTCCTGGGGGAGAAAAGCAGGTAACATTGGCGTCACTTATTGCAGGTAACAGGAGCTGGCATGGCCATTTGGGTGGATGCGGACGCGTGTCCGAACGTGATTAAAGAGATTTTGTTCCGCGCGGCAGAGCGGACCCAGACTCCGCTGACGCTGGTGGCGAACCAGCCGCTGCGCGTGCCGCCGTCGCGTTTCATCCGCACCCTGCGGGTTGAGCAGGGTTTTGACGTGGCGGATAACGAAATCGTCCGCCAGTGCGCGGCGGGAGATTTAGTGATCACTGCCGACATCCCGCTGGCGGCGGAGGTGCTGGCGAAGGGCGGGGCGGCGCTGAATCCGCGCGGGGAACGTTACAGCGAGGCGACGATCCGCGAGCGGCTGACAATGCGGGATTTTATGGAGACATTACGGGCCAGCGGCGTTCAGACCGGCGGCCCGGATAGTTTATCGCAGCGCGATCGGCAACAGTTTGCCGCCGAGCTGGAGAAGTGGTTGCTGGCGGTTAAGCGTCGCCAGGGTTAAACCCAGCTATCGTCATCGCTGCCAAAATCATCGTCGCCAAAGCCGGCGTCGAAGTCGTCGTTCCAGGTATTGTCGGCAAGGAACTGATCGTCTCCCTGGCGGAACGGATCGTCACCTGCGGTGGTGTCCTGCGCGGAGGCGGCATCAGGCTGCGGCTTCTCTTCGATGATATTGACTATCTCCTGCGGGTGCGAGCCGCTGAACATATTGGTCAGCATATTGCCCAGCACCACGCCGCCTGCCACGCCAGCGGCCGTTTGCAGCGCGCCCGCCATAAAGCCGCCGCCGCGTGCGGCAGCCTGCGGGGCATAGTTCTGCTGCGGTGGTGGCGTATACTGCGGCTGAGCGCTGGCCTGCGGGCGACCATATTGCTCCGCGCCCGGGATAGGGTCAGAACCGCGTGACGAGCCGCCACCGCCAAACAGGCCGGAGAGGAAGCCGCCGCTGCTGGGCTTTGCCGCCTGCAGTTGGCTGACCTGACTCTCCAGCGCCTGGATGCGATCGTTAAGCTGTTTAATCGCGGCTTCCTGGATAAGAATGGTTTGCGCCATATAGTAGGGGGCCGCCGGCTGCGCGCTCACGTGTTGGGCAATCCGCTCCTCGGCGCTGGCATCGCGCGATGCGCTGTGCGCCTCAGCCTCTTTCAGCCGGGAAAACAGTCCATCAATAAGGCGTTGTTCTTCAGATTGCATGTTACATTCCTCTGTCACACTGTCGAATAGGCATCAGGGTGCTTCTGAAACATGATGTTGTAAATATGTTGCTTCGTAAAGCTATGCATAAATGTGTTACCGTTTACGCCAGCGGTGGATAAAAAATAACGCCAAGCGGAAAGTAAAGCTGGTTAAACACTAAATGCAATGATAAGTTTACATTAATAGCCCCTCTTCTCACCGTGGTAATGGGGTGTAAAGAAGTTGTGTAATTTTTTCTTTACGTATGCATTGCGGGACAGACAGCGATAATACGTGCTTTCGTTTTCATTTTTTTGCGACAGACGGAACCAGGGGGTCTTCGGTTATGACACAGCCTATCTTTCTTATTGGGCCACGCGGCTGCGGTAAAACCACCGTCGGCCATGCGCTGGCGCGAGCGCGGCATTTTCAGTTCTCCGATACCGATCATCGGCTACAGGCCCATGAGCAGCGGACGGTGGCTGAGATCGTGCAGGCGGAAGGGTGGGCGCGTTTTCGCGAACTGGAGACCCTGTCGCTGAAGGCCGTGACCCTGCCGAATACGGTAATCGCCACCGGCGGCGGTATTGTACTGGCGGAAGGTAACCGTCAGTTTATGCGGGAGAATGGCGTGGTGATTTATCTGCAGGCCTCGGTGTCGGCGCTGATTGACCGTCTGGAAGCCTACCCGAAAGCCGAACAGCGGCCGACGCTGACCGGAAAACCGGTGCGCGAGGAAGTGGGCGAGGTGCTGGCGCAGCGCGAAGCGTTATACCGGGACGCTGCCCACCATATTGTGGATGCCACGGCCTCGCCGGATCGGGTGGTGGAGCAGATTATGTCCATGCTATGCAGCGCGACGGCAACCCCGGTAAGTTAAGAATTTACTTACATTAAGGCGGCGAGGGGCGCCTATACTTAATAGTTCTGCTACCAGAAGAAGGAAGAACTATGCCAAACAGGCCCCCATATCCGAGAGAAGCGCGCGTGGTTGCGGTAGAGAAAGGTCCTCAGGGTCAGACGGTGACCTGGTATCAGCTCCGTGCGGATTATCCTGAGCCTGATTCGCTTATCAGCGAACATCCTACCGAGCAGGAAGCCGTGGATGCCAAACGGCGTTATGAAGATCCTGACAAGTCGTAACCCCCTGAGCCCGAATTGCCCGCCATGCTGGCAATATCGGGCGTATCTCACATTTTTTATTTATCAGTCGTACTAATGAATATCTAACACACGGATTTTTCAGGCACGGCGCCGCCGCCCGGCAATCTTTACATTCAACCGCGGCGTGGAGCTGCTACGCTTCTCGACGGTTGATTTTTACTCACCAGGGGGGCGGATGCTGTGTGTGGAAAGCCTGTGTTGAAGCAGTGGTTGTGAAAAGGTACATGATATGAGTAGTGCAACGATGGCAATTTTGACCATCGGCGTTGTGCCGCTGGCGGGAGTATTGCCGCTCCTGACCGAACATATCAGGGAAGAACAGATCGCCCACATCAGCCTGCTGGGCGAGATGACGCCTGACGAGGTAATGGCCGAGTACGCCGTAGGTGACGGCGAGAAAGGACTCCTGACCTTGCTCAGTAATAACCAGTTGGTGATGGTGTCGCGACAGAAAATTGAACGCGATGTCCGCAGCGCGATCGCGATGCTGGATCGACAACATTATGATGTGATCCTGCTGCTCAGTTCCGAACAGCTGACCGGTTTTACCACCCACCACGCGATCCTCCTCGAGCCGCAGCGGATCATCCCGCCGCTGGTGGCATCGATCGTCGATGGGCACCAGGTAGGGGTGATCGTGCCGGTGGAAGAGATCATGCCCATGCAGCGGCAAAAGTGGCTCTCGCTGGAAAAGTCGCCATACTACGCGCTGGCCAATCCGTTTACCGGCAGCGACAGCGAGTTATTAACCGCCGGCAAAACGTTGCTGGAGCAGGGCGCCGACGTGCTGGTCCTCGACTGTCTCGGTTACTATCAGCATCATCGCGATGTGTTACAAAAAGCCCTCGATGTTCCGGTTTTGCTGTCGAATGTGCTGGTTTCCCGACTGGCGGCAGAACTATTGGTCTAATGTGTTAATTTCGCGTGACAGGGGCAAGGAGCGCCCCCTATATTGAGCCTTTAACCGACGATCAGAAGGGCTTGTTTATGCTTCAAAGCAATGAATACTTTGACGGAAAAGTGAAATCCATTGGCTTCACCAGCAGCAGTACCGGTCGCGCCAGCGTTGGCGTGATGGCGGAAGGGGAATACACCTTTGGTACGGCGCAGCCGGAAGAGATGACGGTAGTCAGCGGGGCGCTGAATGTCCTGCTGCCGGGTGAGACTGAGTGGAAAGTTTACGCTGCCGGCGAAGTTTTCAATGTGCCAGGCAACAGCGAATTTCATCTGCAGGTGGCTGAGCCAACCTCTTATCTGTGCCGCTATCTGTAAGCCAGCGTGACGCCCGGCGCCTGCCGCCGGGTTGTTTTTTCCTTCCTGCCCGGCAGGAAGGAAAGCGGCGCTTAGCGCTGCGCTTCGCCGCCGAGCCCTTCCACCAGGCTTTGGATCAGGGCAGCCAGCTCGCCGGTCATTAAGATAAAGTCGGCGTCAAAGCGCTGGGCGAAATCTTCCCGATCGATATCTTCGTTTTGGTCGCGCAGTTCATCGCAGAACTTGAGGCGTTTAATTGACGCGTCGTCGCAGATCACAAACTGAATACGCTGCTGCCAGTCCAGCGCCAGCTTGGTGACGACCTTCCCGGCCTCAATGTGTACAGCGATTTCGTCGCTAACCAGATCCTGCTTCTTGGCGCGGATCACGCCGCCATCTTCCAGCATCGCTTTCAGCTCGGCTTCGTCCAGCAGCTGGAAGCCCTGCGCCACGGTGCCGGAGCGGACCCACTCGGTCAGCGTTAGCTCAATCGGATTCTCCAGGGTCAGCGGCACCACCGGCAGCGAGCCGAGGGTTTTACGCAGCAGGGCCAGAGTATCTTCCGCTTTCTTCGCGCTGGCGCAGTCGACCATGATCAGGCCGTTGACGGTGTCGATCCACATCATTGTCTGGCTGAAGCGGCTGAAGGCGCGCGGCAGTAGCGAGTGCAGCACTTCATCTTTCAGGGAATCTTTCTCGGTCTTCTTCAGCTTGCGCCCCTGATCGGCTTCCAGCTTCTGGATCTTTGCCTCCAGCGCCTGCTTAATCACCGGCGACGGCAGGATCTTCTCTTCTTTACGCGCGCAGATAATGATCTGGCCGTTTGCCGTATGCGTCAGCGCGTCGCTGTGCGATCCCATCGGCGACACCCAACCGGTTTTCGCCATATCCTGGCTGCCACAAGGGGTAAATGTCAGCTCGGCCAGCTGTTTTTCCATCTCCTCGGCGCGCAATTCGATATCGCGGCTGAGACGGTAAACCATTAAATTTTTGAACCACAGCATGATAATTTCCACGGCTTTGTCGTTAAATCAGGCGGGCATGATAGCGAATTGTCGCTATGCTTGCATTGTTAATCGGTGAGGAGCTGAGCGTGCGTATTGGTATTGATTTAGGTGGAACAAAAACCGAAGTGATAGCCCTGAGCGACCAGGGAGAGCAGCTGTTTCGCCACCGGTTACCCACGCCGCGGCAGGACTACCGGCAAACCATCGAGACCATCGCCACTCTGGTGGCGATGGCCGAGCAGGCGACCGGACAGCAGGGTACCGTGGGGATGGGCATTCCTGGCTCAATTTCGCCTTATACCGGGGTGGTGAAAAACGCCAACTCGACCTGGCTCAACGGCCAGCCCTTTGATAAGGACCTCAGCCTGCGCCTTGAGCGGGAAGTCCGGCTGGCTAACGATGCCAACTGTCTGGCGGTGTCGGAAGCGGTGGACGGCGCGGCGGCGGGGGCGCAAACGGTATTCGCGGTGATTATCGGCACCGGCTGCGGCGCCGGGGTGGCGCTCAACGGGCGGGCGCATATCGGCGGCAATGGTAACGCTGGCGAATGGGGACATAACCCATTGCCGTGGATGAACGACGATGAGCTACGCTACCGTGCGGAAGTCCCTTGCTACTGCGGCAAACAGGGGTGTATCGAAACCTTTATCTCCGGCACCGGTTTCGCCACCGACTATCAGCGGCTGAGCGGCCGAGGGTTAACCGGCAGCGAGATTATGCGCCTGGTGGGAGAAGGTGACGAAAAGGCTGAACTGGCGCTGAGCCGCTATGAACAGCGGCTGGCGAAATCGCTGGCCCACGTGGTGAATATCCTCGACCCGGACGTTATCGTGCTGGGCGGCGGGATGAGCAACGTCGAACGGCTGTATCAGACGGTGCCGGACCTGGTGAAGCAGTGGGTCTTCGGCGGCGAGTGTGAAACGCCGATCCGCAAAGCGATGCACGGCGACTCCAGCGGGGTACGCGGCGCGGCCTGGCTGTGGCCGCTCCAGGGGACCTGAACCGCTTCCCCGCCCCCTAACCCTCTCCCTCGGGAGAGGGTTAGGGGGCGGGGACATCGCCATAATTCAGACCTCACTCCACCGCAAACGCTTTGTCCAGCCGGCTATAGCCCAGGCCGTTAATCTTCTTCACTTTGATCTGCACCGGAATGCGGTCTTTCATCGCCTCCACGTGGCTGATCACCCCGATAATCTTACCGCTGGCGTTAAGGGCATCCAGGGCGTCCAAGGCCGTGTCCAGCGTTTCGCTGTCGAGGGTGCCGAAGCCTTCATCAAGAAACAGGGAGTCAATCCGCGTCTTATGGCTCACCAGGTCTGACAGCGCCAGGGCCAGCGCCAGGCTGACGAGGAAACTTTCGCCGCCGGAGAGGGTGCGGGTGTCGCGCACGGCGTCGGCCTGCCAGGTATCGACAACCTCCAGCTCCAGCGCCTCGCTGGCCTTGCGCTGTAGCAGATAGCGGCCATGCAGGCGGTTGAGCTGCTGGTTTGCCAGCCAGACCAGATTATCCAGCGTCAGCCCCTGGGCGAATTTGCGGAACCGGTCGCCGGTGCTGGAGCCGATCAGCGAATTGAGATAGCCCCAGTCGTCCGCCAGCTGCGCCGCCTCTGCAATCTGCTGCCCCAGCGCCTGCTGCTGTTGACGGCTCTCTGCGTCCTGCCTGAGCTGCTGGCGGATCTCACCCTGGCGGGTAGTGTTATCCCGCAGCCGCTGGGCCAGGGCGTGCAGCTGGGTTTGCAGGGTGGGGACGTCAGCGTCCACCCCTTGCGGACGCAGCGCCAGGTGCGCCTCATGTTGCCGGGTCGCCTGCTCGCAGAGCGCAGCCGCCTGCTGAAGCTGCTGCTCCAGCGTCTGTTTTAACTGCGTCAGCCGCTGGGCGGTCTCGTCATCCAGCAGCGCGGCGAGGAACGCCTCCCGATCGCTAAAGCGGCTGGAGGCCAGGGCGGAGGTGAATTGCGCCTGCGACTGGTCCAGACGCGCCTTTTCCTGGGTTTCCTGCTGCTGCTGGGCGACAAGCTGGCTGTGCAGCGACAGGCATTCCTCGTGGATTTCGCGCCAGTTGTCCGGGATGGCCGACTCAGCTTCAACCTCTGTCTCGTCGCTGGTCGGCAGCGTCTCCAGCAGTGGCCGCAGAGCAGCGATTTGCTGCTGAATGGCATCATGTTGGGTCTGTTGCGCCTGCCACTGGGCAAATTCGCTTTCGCGAGCGTGCAGCCAGGCGGCTTCTGTCCCTTCTGCCGGCAGGCTCAGGGCCAGGGCCTGCAGGGCGCTCTCCAGTCCCTGGCGCGTGGCCGCCAGCTGCTGCTCGGCCTGGCGCTCCAGCGCCTGCTGATCGTTAAGCTGACTCTGCAACATCAGGCGCTGGCTGAGCTGATAGAGCTGCTGCTCGTAGCGCTCCTGTTCCTGCATCCAGTCGTTTATCTCTTGCGCAATATCCCGCGCGATGTGCAGAGAGGCGCAGGTCTCCTGCCACGCTTTAGTAAGCGCTTGCTCTTCCTCTGCGAGCCGCCCGGCCGCTTCGGTGTCACGCTGAAGCTGTTGCGTCAGGGCCTTGACCTGCCCGAGGATCAGCAGGCCTTCTTCTTTCAGCGCGGCGACCTCCTTTTCCAGCGCATCGCGGCGGCGCTGATTATCCGTGAGCGTCAACGAGGCGTATTGTTCAATCGCCGGGTGTTCACAGGCGCCGCACAGCGGACAGGGCTTACCCGCCTCGAGCCGGTCGCGGTAGCTTTCCAGGTCTTTGATCGTTTCTTCCCGCTGGCAGAGCGCCTTCAGGTCGAGATAGTGCTGGTTTTTGTCTTTATATTGTTCCCGGCGCAGCGTCAGGGTAGCGTTAAGTTTTACCTGCTCCGCCTGCGCCTGCTGGACGCTGTCGGCGTTCTGGCGCAGACGCTTGCGCAGCAGCTGATGCTGCTCATGCAGGGAGATCAGGCGCTGGCGCAGCGGCCGCGATTGGGTTTGCTGTTCTATCGCTGCGGCAACGTCATCCGCGCTCAGGGTGAGAGGGCTGGCTGGCAGCGTGGCCAGCTTCTGGCGTAGCGCGGCCAGGCGGGTGCTCTGAGCCGTTAGCTGTTGTTTATCCCGCGTCAGTTGCGAGAATTGCGCCCGCCAGCCGGCGATCTCCTGACCCCATAAGCGGAAACGCTCATGGGCGGCCAGCCACTGCGCCAGATCGGCCAGTTCAGCCTGACGCTGCTGCTGAGCGCGCAAGGCGCCCTGGCGGATGCGCGCGCGCAGCGCCGTGCTGGCAAGTAAGCGAGCATTTACTTCACTGATCCGCTGCCGGGTTTGCGCCAGGCCTGCCGTCTGCTCCTGCTGGCGCTCCCACAGGGGACGCAGTTGAGCGGCGGGCTGGGCCAGCTCAAGCTTCGCCAGCGCCGGGGCGGCGTCCGCCAGCGCCTGGCGGGCCTGCTGCTGCCGGGTGGCGGCCTGCTGCTGTTGCTGCGCCAGCTCGTCGCGGCGGGTCAGCCACTGGAGCTGCTGCTGCTGGCTCTGCTGCTGGGCCAGCAGGGCTTTTTCTTCGTCAGTAAGTACCTGCAAACTTTCCTGCAGCGCCTGCTGCTGGGCCTCCGTCAACAGGACGATGCCCGCCGCCTGGGCTTCGAACTTCTCCAGCGCATGGCGAGCGGCTTTGTGCTGTTCGTAGACCATGGCTGAAATCTGGCCGTAGATTTCCGTGCCGGTCAGCTCCTCCAGCAGCTCCGCGCGATCGCTCGGCTTCGCGTTCAGGAAGGCGGCAAATTGCCCCTGGGAAAGCAGCATCGAGCGGGTGAAGCGGCCATAGTCGAGGCCGGTAAGCGTCGCGGTTTGCTCCAGCTTGTCCGAGACTTTATCGGCGAGGATTTTGCCGTCAGCGCAGCGCGCCAGCTCGACGCGGGGCGCCTGCAGATTGCCATCCGGCTGGTTACGGGCCCGGTTCTGGCTCCAGAAAGCGCGGTAGGCGATGCCTTTTACTTCAAACTCGACTTCCGCCAGACACTCGGCGGTATCGCGGGTCATCAGGTCGTTTTGCGACTGGGAGACTTTATTCAGGCGCGGCGTTTCATGATAGAGCGCCAGGCAAATGGCATCGAGCAGCGTGGTTTTCCCGGCCCCGGTGGCGCCGGTAATGGCGAACAGGCCATTGCTGGCGAACGGCTCGGCGGTAAAGTCTATCTTCCATTCCCCTTTCAGGGAGTTGAGGTTTTTCAGACGCAGACTGAGGATTTTCATGCGTTTTCATCCTCCGCGGTGAGCGTATGCACCGTATGGGCGAACAGCTCATGCAGCCGGGCGCGCTTCATATCGTCAATTTCGGTCAGCGCCAGCCGGCGCTCGAATACCTCCTCCACCTTCAGTTCACTGAGCGTCTCCCGCTGGGCGTTGAGCAGTATTTTCTCGCGCTGCTCGCGGCTGCGGCGCACCAGCAGCACTTCCACCGGCAGATCCTTCGTCAGCGCCTGAATATGACGCTGAATATCGTGCAGATAGTCCTCGGTGGTGATTTCGATATCCAGCCACACCGGCGGGTCCTGCTCGACGCCGCGCCACTGCTCCAGCTGGGCGGTGATGGCGGCCAGATCGCCTTTGATTACCGCCAGAGGCTGGGTCACGGGCACCTCCAGGGTTTCCACGGCGCTAAGTCGCCCCTCGCTAAAGCTCACCAGATGCACCGATTTCGCTTTGCCGGTTTCATCGAAGCTCAGCGGCAGCGGCGAGCCGCTGTAGCGGATATGCTCGCAGCCGCCGACCATCTGCGCCCGGTGAATATGGCCCAGCGCAATGTAGTCGGCAGGGGGGAAGTGTTGCGCCGGAAAGGCATCCAGTGTGCCGATGTAAATGTCGCGGACGGCATCGCTTTTGCTGGCGCCGACGGTGGTCAGATGGCCGCTGGCAATGATGGGCAGCGGCCGATCGCCGCGCAGCGCGCAGGCCTGCTGATACTGCTCCTGATAATAGTCGCTGATGGCGTGCAGCAGCTGCTGCTGTTTTTCCCGACCGGAGTGACCGGCCTGGCTGGTCACCAGCTCGCGCGGGCGTAAAAACGGCACCGGACAGAAGATGGCGCCCGGCGTGCCGTCGCGCAGCGGCAGCTCAATCGGCGCGTAGCCGGCGTTCGCCACCACGGTGGTGTGTAAAAAGGCGAGGATATCGCGGGATTCATTGAGCATCGCCACCGAGTCGTGGTTGCCCGCCAGCACCACCAGGCGACAGCCGGTCTGCTGCAACTGGACGACGAAACGGTTATACAGTTCGCGGGCGTAGCTCGGCGGCGAGCCGGTATCAAAAATATCGCCAGCCACGATAATGGCGTCGACTTCATGCTCCTGCGCGCGGTCCAGTAGCCAGGTAAGAAAAGCGTCGTGTTCGGCCGCGCGGCTTTTGCTGTAAAAATTCTGGCCCAGGTGCCAGTCGGAGGTGTGAAGGAGGCGCATAAATCTTCCCTAGCGAAAAAAGCATGGGCGGCAGTATACCACTTGTTAGTGAGGGGTAAGTCCGCGTCGTGCTTCAAAATACCCGATCATCAGACGGTCATTTTTTTCATAAATCTGTCACAAAAGTGACGCATAATGACGCCGCACTTCTATACTGATGGCTAAAAAACACAGGGTAAATAATGGCGAGAAGAATTCTGGTCGTTGAAGATGAAGCTCCAATCCGCGAAATGGTCTGCTTTGTTCTGGAGCAAAATGGCTTTCAGCCTGTCGAAGCGGAAGATTATGACAGCGCGGTGAATCAACTCAATGAACCCTGGCCTGATTTGATTCTCCTGGACTGGATGCTGCCGGGCGGTTCGGGGCTGCAGTTTATTAAACTGCTCAAGCGCGAGGCGATGACGCGGGATATTCCGGTAGTGATGCTGACCGCGCGTGGAGAAGAAGAGGATCGCGTTCGCGGCCTGGAGACCGGCGCGGATGACTACATCACCAAGCCTTTCTCTCCGAAAGAGCTGGTGGCGCGAATCAAAGCGGTGATGCGCCGTATTTCACCGATGGCGGTGGAAGAGGTGATCGAAATGCAGGGGCTGAGCCTCGACCCTTCATCGCACCGGGTAATGACCGGCGACAGTCCGCTGGATATGGGACCGACGGAATTTAAATTATTGCACTTCTTTATGACCCATCCGGAGCGGGTGTACAGCCGCGAACAGCTGCTGAACCACGTCTGGGGGACCAACGTTTATGTGGAAGACCGCACGGTGGACGTCCATATTCGCCGCCTGCGCAAAGCGCTGGAACACAGTGGCCATGATCGTATGGTGCAAACGGTTCGCGGCACGGGGTATCGTTTCTCCGCCCGTTTCTGAATTTTGACAGGAGTGTGACCCGTGCTGGAACGGCTGTCATGGAAAAGGCTGGCGCTGGAGCTCTTTTTAGCGTGTATTCCGGCCCTGATTCTGGGGGCGTTTGTGGGTCATCTGCCGTGGTTTTTACTGGCGGCAGTGACCGGTTTGCTGATCTGGCATTTCTGGAATTTGATGCGCCTGTCGTGGTGGCTGTGGGTGGACCGGAGCATGACTCCTCCGCCTGGCCGCGGCAGTTGGGAGCCGCTGCTGTATGGTCTGCACCAGATGCAGATGCGTAATAAAAAGCGTCGGCGCGAGCTGGGAAGCCTGATTAAACGCTTTCGCAGCGGGGCGGAATCGCTACCGGATGCGGTCGTCCTGACCACGGAAGAGGGGGCTATTTTCTGGTGTAATGGCCTGGCGCAGCAGATTCTAAACCTGCGCTGGCCGGACGACAGTGGCCAAAACATTCTTAACCTTCTGCGCTATCCTGAGTTCGCCAACTATCTGAAACAGCGCGATTTTTCAAAGCCGCTCAATCTGGTGCTGAATAACGCCCGTCATCTGGAAATTCGCGTGATGCCCTACAGCGACAAGCAGTGGCTGATGGTGGCGCGCGACGTGACGCAGATGCATCAGCTGGAAGGGGCGCGGCGGAACTTTTTCGCCAACGTCAGCCATGAGTTGCGCACCCCACTGACGGTGCTGCAGGGCTATCTGGAGATGATGCAGGAGCAGGTGCTGGAGGGGGCGACCCGAGAAAAAGCCCTGCACACCATGCGGGAGCAAACTCAACGTATGGAAGGCCTGGTGAAGCAGCTGCTGACGCTGTCGCGTATTGAAGCCGCGCCGGCGCTGGCGATGAATGATCGCATCGACGTGCCGATGATGCTGCGGGTGGTGGAGCGCGAGGCGCAAACTCTCAGCCAGGAGAAACAGACGCTGATCTTCACCGTCGATGAGCAGCTCAAGGTGCTGGGTAATGAGGAGCAGCTGCGCAGCGCCATCTCCAACCTGGTCTATAACGCGGTGAACCACACCCCGCCGGGGACCGAAATTCGCGTCAGCTGGCAGCGGACCCCGCAGGGAGCGCTGTTCAGCGTCGAGGATAACGGGCCAGGCATTGCGCCGGAGCATATTCCCCGTCTGACCGAGCGTTTTTATCGGGTGGATAAAGCCCGTTCCCGGCAAACGGGGGGCAGTGGCCTGGGACTGGCGATCGTCAAACACGCGGTTAACCATCATGACAGCCGGCTGGAAATCGACAGCACGGTGGGCAAGGGAACCCGCTTTAGCTTCCTGCTCCCGGAACGATTAATTGCCAAAAATGACGCCTGATCGACGCGCTGTCAGTTTATCTTGCCAATGACCAGCTTCAGCTGGTCATTTTCATTGGCAGTCGTTTTTTCTCGCCTATTTAATGAGCGCGCGCTGCTTTTTTGTTCGCATGATAAGCCACGGGTTTTCTATCAATATGGTAAATGATTCTGGTGTGAAAGACATAACCAGCATAATCATCTGCTTTTGCGATCGTGCCTTGCTTTAAAACGTTATAAGCGTTTAAATTGCGCCTGCGCAGTCGATGACAGACTGCTTTTGCGTGGTAATACCAAAAACAATTCTTTCCCACGCCGCTTCGGGAGCATATCTCGCTGAGTTTACCGGCAATGGCCGCTGTATCGTCCCTGAGAGGGGAGCGCGGTATTTTTCCATTTTTTTACAACACCACATCCACAGGCAGTAATGAATTTATGACCCATCAGTTAAAATCTCGCGACATCATAGCGTTGGGCTTTATGACCTTCGCGTTGTTCGTTGGCGCAGGCAACATTATTTTCCCTCCGATGGTTGGCTTACAGGCGGGCGAGCACGTCTGGACGGCGGCGATCGGCTTCCTGATCACTGCGGTGGGTCTGCCGGTGCTGACGGTGGTGGCGCTGGCGAAAGTCGGCGGCGGCGTTGAAAGCCTGAGCACCCCGATTGGTAAAGTGGCCGGTATCCTGCTGGCGGTGGTGTGCTATCTCGCGGTAGGACCGCTGTTCGCGACGCCGCGTACCGCGACCGTCTCCTTTGAGGTCGGTATTGCGCCGCTGACCGGCGACGGCCCGCTGCCGCTGCTGATCTACAGCGTTATTTACTTCGCGCTGGTGATTCTGGTCTCCCTCTATCCGGGCAAACTGCTGGACACCGTGGGCAATTTCCTTGCGCCGCTGAAAATTATCGCCCTGATTGTGCTGGCGGTCGCCGCCATCATCTGGCCAGCGGGCCCGATCAGCGACGCGCTGGAAGCGTATCGTACGGCGCCATTCTCCAATGGCTTCGTCAACGGCTACCTGACCATGGATACCCTCGGCGCGATGGTATTTGGCATCGTGATTGTTAATGCCGCTCGCTCACGCGGCGTCAGCGAAGCGCGTCTGTTGACCCGTTATACCGTCTGGGCTGGCCTGATGGCGGGCGTCGGCCTGACCCTGCTGTATCTGGCGCTGTTCCGTCTGGGCTCTGACAGCGCTACTCTCGTGGATCAGTCCGCCAACGGCGCGGCGATCCTCCATGCCTACGTGCAGCACACCTTCGGCGGGGCGGGCAGTTTCCTGCTGGCGGCGCTGATCTTCATCGCTTGCCTGGTGACGGCGGTGGGCCTGACCTGCGCCTGCGCTGAGTTCTTTGCCCAGTATCTGCCGTTCTCCTATCGCACGCTGGTCTTTGTTCTCGGCCTGTTCTCCATGGCGGTCTCCAATTTGGGCCTTAGCCATCTGATCCAGGTATCGATTCCGGTGCTGACCGCTATCTATCCGCCGTGTATCGCACTGGTTGTATTAAGCTTTACCCGCAGTTGGTGGCATAATTCGTCCCGCGTTATCGCGCCGGCCATGTTTATCAGCCTGATGTTTGGTATCATTGACGGGATTAAGTCATCAGCATTTGCCGCGATTCTGCCGGACTGGACCGCGCGTCTGCCGCTGGCGGAGCAGGGCCTGGCCTGGCTGATGCCCACCGCCGTGATGACCATTCTCGCGGTGATCTGGGATCGCGCAGCCGGACGTCAGGTGACTTCCAGCGCGCATTAACCGGCGGTGAGGACAAGCGTTTAACCACGGGACTTCGGGTTCCGTGGTTTTTTATTTTTTGTGTTAAACGGCATTGAAAAACCACGATGGAAAGTAGTAACAAGCTTAAGCGCGGGCTAAGCACCCGGCACATTCGCTTTATGGCCCTGGGTTCCGCCATCGGCACCGGGCTTTTTTACGGCTCGGCCGACGCCATTAAAATGGCCGGACCCAGCGTACTGTTGGCCTACATTATCGGCGGCGTCGCGGCATATATCATTATGCGGGCGCTCGGTGAGATGTCGGTGCATAACCCTGCCGCCAGCTCATTCTCCCGCTATGCCCAGGAAAACCTCGGCGGACTGGCGGGCTATATCACCGGCTGGACCTACTGCTTTGAAATCCTGATCGTCGCCATCGCCGACGTTACCGCCTTCGGCATCTACATGGGCGTCTGGTTCCCGACGGTGCCGCACTGGATCTGGGTGCTCAGCGTGGTGCTGATCATCTGCGCCGTCAACCTGATGAGCGTCAAGGTGTTTGGCGAGCTGGAGTTCTGGTTCTCGTTCTTCAAAGTGGCCACCATTATCATCATGATCCTCGCCGGGTTCGGCATCATTATCTGGGGGATCGGCAACGGCGGCCAGCCGACGGGGATTCATAACCTGTGGAGCAACGGCGGCTTCTTCAGCAACGGCTGGCTGGGAATGGTGATGTCGCTGCAGATGGTGATGTTCGCTTACGGCGGCATCGAAATCATCGGCATTACCGCCGGTGAGGCGAAGGACCCGGAGAAATCCATTCCGCGCGCCATCAACTCGGTGCCGATGCGCATTCTGGTGTTCTACGTCGGCACGCTGTTCGTCATTATGTCCATCTACCCGTGGAATCAGGTGGGAACCGACGGCAGCCCCTTCGTCCTGACCTTCCAGCATCTGGGCATTACCTTCGCGGCCAGTATTCTTAACTTCGTGGTCCTGACGGCTTCGCTGTCGGCGATTAACTCCGACGTGTTCGGCGTGGGCCGTATGCTGCACGGCATGGCTGAGCAGGGCAGCGCGCCGAAGGTGTTCGCTAAAACGTCGCGTCGCGGTATTCCGTGGGTGACGGTGATGGTGATGACCATTGCGCTGCTGTTTGCGGTATACCTAAATTACATCATGCCGGAGAACGTTTTCCTGGTGATCGCCTCCCTGGCCACCTTCGCCACGGTGTGGGTGTGGATTATGATCCTGCTGTCACAGATAGCCTTCCGCCGCCGTCTGTCGCCCGAAGAGGTTAAGGCGCTGAAATTCAAAGTCCCTGGCGGGGTGGTGACCACGGTGATCGGCCTGCTGTTCCTGGCCTTTATTATCGCCCTTATCGGCTATCATCCGGACACCCGCATCTCGCTGTACGTCGGTATGGCGTGGATTGTGCTGTTGCTGCTCGGCTGGGTCTTTAAGACCCGCCGTGAGCGCCGCCTGGCGCAGGCTCAGTAATCGACATCGCCCCGGTCAGCATCGCGCGGCCGGGGCGGCTTGCGGTCCCGCGTCCTCCCCCGTTATCCTCCCCCAAAAAGTTCTGAGATGATGAGTTCTGCGCCCGGCGGCTATGGCAAGGTGTGCCCATTCTGCACAATGAGGATTCACGATGTTGAAGGCATGGCACCTTCCGGTTGCACCCTTTATCAAGGTGCAACAGGACCGACTGTTTATTACTCTGTGGTTAAGCGGTGAGTCGCTGCCGCAGCGGATCACGCTGCGCGCGGAAGAGGATAACGAAGAGCTGTCGCTGCCGATGCAGCGGCTCCGCCAGGCGCCGCAGCCAGGCGTGGTGGCATGGCGCGGCGAAATCTCTCTCGCCAGCGGCCAGCCGCGCCGCCGCTACAGCTTTAAGCTGCTGTGGGCCGACCATCAGCGCTGGTTTACGCCACAAGGCTTCACCCGATTCCCGCCGGCCCGACTGGAGCAGTTCGCCATTGACCTGCCGGACGCCGGCCCGCAGTGGGTGGCCGATCAGGTGTTCTATCAAATTTTCCCCGATCGCTTTGCCCGCAGCGCCGCGCGTGACGCCGACCAGGATGCGGTCTATTACCATCACGCGGCGGGACGGGAGATTGTGCGCAAGGCGTGGGACGACCCGCTTACCGGCGAGGCGGGCGGGTCGACGTTCTACGGCGGGGATCTCGACGGCATCAGCGAAAAACTTCCCTACCTGAAGCAGCTCGGCGTAACCGCTCTGTATCTGAACCCGGTTTTCGCCGCCCCCAGCGTGCATAAATACGATACCGAGGATTATCGGCGCGTCGATCCGCAGTTTGGCGGCGACGCGGCGCTGCTCCGGCTGCGCCACAACACCCAGCGGGCGGGAATGCGCATGATCCTCGACGGCGTGTTCAACCATACCGGCGATTCCCATCCCTGGTTCGACCGTCACCAGCAGGGCAGCGGCGGCGCCGGCCACGATCCGGACTCCCCGTGGCGCGACTGGTTTACCTTCTCAGAGGAGGGGCAGGCGCACAACTGGCTGGGCTATGCCAGTCTGCCGAAGCTCGACTATCGGTCGACCAGCCTGGTCAACGAGATCTATGCCGGTGAAGACAGTATCGTACGCCACTGGCTGAAGGCGCCATGGAGCATGGACGGCTGGCGTCTTGACGTGGTGCATATGCTGGGCGAAGGCGGCGGGGCGCGGAATAACCTGCAGCATATCGCCGGCATTACCCAGGCAGCGAAGCAAGCGCAGCCGGAAGCTTTTGTCTTTGGCGAACATTTTGGCGACGCGCGCCAGTGGCTGCAGGCGGATGCCGAAGACGCGGCGATGAACTATCGTGGCTTCACCTTCCCGATCTGGGGATTCCTCGCCAATACCGATATCTCTTACGATCCGCAGAAAATAGACGCCCAGACCTGTATGGCGTGGATGGATAATTATCGCGCCGGGCTGTCGCATCAGCAGCAGCTGCGGATGTTCAACCAGCTCGACAGCCATGATACGGCGCGTTTTAAATCTCTTCTTGGCAAAGACGTAGCGCGCCTGCCGCTGGCGGTGGTGTGGCTGTTCAGCTGGCCGGGGGTACCGTGCATCTACTATGGCGACGAGGTGGGCGTGGATGGCAATAACGATCCGTTCTGCCGCAAACCGTTCCCGTGGGATCCGGCGCTGCAGGATACCCAGCTGCTGGCGCTGTATCAGCGGATGGCGAAACTGCGTAAGGCCCACCAGGCGCTGCGCTACGGCGGCTGTCAGGTGATTTACGCCGAGGATAACGTGGTGGTGTTTGTCCGCGTCTACAAACAGCAGCGGGTGCTGGTGGCGATTAACCGCGGGGAAGCCTGCGAGGTGGTTATTGAAGATTCCCCGCTGCTGAACGTGGCCGGGTGGACGCTGCAGGAGGGCGCCGGCGCCTTCCAGGACGGGGTGCTGACCCTCCCGGCCATCTCCGCCAACGTCTGGTCCGGCCGTTAATGGTAGAGCTGGCTCAGCAGGTCGCCGCGGAGGAGCGCCTCCCGCCACCAGCGCTGAGCCAGCCCATCATTCCCGCTGCGCCAGGCCATATAGGTAATATCCTTTTCCCGCCAGCAGGCGACGCTTTTCTCCACCAGACTGCCTTTTACCAGCCACGGGCGAGCGATATGGCGCGGCAGAAAGCCGCAGCCCAGCCCGGCGCACAATAGTTCGACTTTACTGGCGAAATCATCGACGCCGATTTGCGGCTGCTCGTCGAGGAGATTGCTGTTGAGCGGATGGCAATAGCGGGCGCTGTCGCGGATCACGATGGCCCGATGCTGGCTGAGCTGTTTATTGGCCAGTGGCTCCTTCGCCTGAGCCAGCGGGTGATGGGGGGCGACGACGAAAATGTTATCCAACGCGCCGAGGGTTTGCCATGACCACTCCGCGGAGGTGGGCGGCTCATTGATGGCGCCGAGGATAATATCCGCCCCATGATGGGTCAGCTCTTCCCACGAACCGGCGAGGGTGTGATGGCTGAAGTTCAGTCGCGTCTGTGGGTTTTGCGCGTAAAACTCGGCGATCAGCGGCAGCAGGGCCGAAAAGGGAAATGAGGCGTCAAGGGCGATGGCTAGCTCTCGCTCCCAGCCCGCGCTCAGCTGCTGGGCCTGCTTTTCCAGATCTCTGGCGGCACTTAAAAGCTGTCGCCCCTTCTCCAGCATCAGCCGGCCGGTATCGGTAAATTTTGCCCGATGGCCGGAACGATCCAACAGCACGATGTTCAGATCGCTCTCCAGCTTCTGGATCATATAGCTCAGAGCGGCGGGGGTTTTATACAGCGACTCCGCGGCGGTGGCGAAGGATCCGTGGCGGTCAAGGGCATCAAGGATCATCAAAACATCAAAGTTTACGCGCATATGAAACTATCCATTAATTTGTTTTCTCTGTTGTACCTAAGCGCAATAATCAAAGCCAGTGAATAAATCAGAACAGTTTGGCGTAAAAATTTGATTAAAACAGGCGTGAATAAATCCTGGTCGCGGCAAAAAATATAAACCATAAAAAATCCTTAATAACTTGTTAGAAATAACTGGCTATACTCACCATGCTTTATCAGTCAGGATCCACACGACGCATTAATCATCATGTCATCTTTTTAACTAATTGATTAAGAAGGTATTTAATGTCTATTCGTGAACTGCTCGATCCCACTAATTCCGCGCTTATCTTTATTGACCATCAGCCGCAAATGTCCTTTGGCGTGGCGAATATCGATCGCCAGACCCTGAAAAATAACACCGTGGCGCTGGCGAAAGCGGGCAAAATTTTTAATGTACCGGTGATTTATACCTCCGTAGAGACCAAAAGCTTTAGCGGCTATATCTGGCCGGAATTATTGGCCGTGCATCCTGACGTCAAGCCGATTGAACGTACCTCCATGAACTCCTGGGAAGACGATGCGTTTGTGGCAGCGGTGAAAGCGACCGGCCGTAAAAAGCTGGTGATCTCCGCTCTGTGGACCGAAGTCTGCCTGACTTTCCCGGCGTTGATGGCGCTGGAGGCGGGCTACGAGGTCTATGTAGTGACGGATACCTCCGGCGGCACCTCTGTCGACGCCCATGAGCGGTCTATTGACCGGATGGTGCAGGCGGGGGCGGTGCCGGTGACCTGGCAGCAGGTGCTGCTGGAGTACCAGCGCGACTGGTCGCGCAAAGCGACCTACGATGCGGTAATGGACCTGGTGCGCGAACACAGCGGCGCCTACGGGATGGGCGTCGATTACGCTTATACCATGGTGCATGGCGCGCCGGAGCGTAAAGCGTAAATCACTCCATCCTTCAGGCTGCTGCGTTGTTGGCTGCATTTGTCCGTCCCCAGCTACTGAATTTATTCAAGTTCACGGGGACGTGCCCGCCTGCCGCTTCAACGCAGCATGAAGGATGTTGTGTCAGATCATTTATGGAGAGTGGCAGGAGAAAACCGGCCATTTCCCTGAAGCAAGGAACTCGTCATGGCGCAGCAAAAATCGGTGACCCTGGTTATCAGCCATCTGCTCGATCCGCAACACAGCCAGCGCTACGAAGAGTGGCTCGGTAAAATTATGCCCATTGCGGCAGAATTTCCCGGCCATCTTGGGGCGAATGTGATCCGGCCCGCCGCAGGGCAGAATCTGTGGAGCGTCATAATCCGCTTCGATACCCTGGAGCACCTCTACGCCTGGACGCAGTCGGAAACCCGTCGGCAACTGGTGGCTGAGATTGCCCCACTGCTGACGGAAGGCGATCGGACTGAGGTGCGGACTGAACCGGCCTTCTGGTTTACCCCGCCGACGGTGAACGTACGCCAGCCGCGGCGCTGGAAACAGTTTCTGATCACCCTGCTGGTGATTTTCCCCAGCACCAACCTGGTGCCTGCGGTGACCGGCATGCTGCTGCCGTCGCTTAAGGGGAGCCTGCTGCTGCACCTCATCAATGATGCCTGCGTGGTTGCGCTGGTGGTCTGGTTCTGGATGCCCATCGTGACCCGCCTGTTTGCTGGCTGGTTGAAGAAAAACTGAGTCAGCCTCCTCAAGGAGTGCGTTATGTCGCAAACTGCCACACTGATTCTGACCCACGGTCAGATTCATACCCTCGATCGTGCGAATCCCCTGGCGGAAGCCGTGGCCATCGCCGACGGAAAAATTGTTGCCACCGGAAGTCACGATCGGATCATGAGCTTTGCCGCCGAGGGGACGCAAATCGTCGATCTCAAAGGGCATACGGTGATCCCGGGCCTCAACGATTCTCACCTGCACCTGATCCGCGGTGGGTTGAACTACAACCTTGAGCTCCGCTGGGAGGGCGTCCCCTCGCTGGCGGATGCCCTGCGAATGCTGAAGGATCAGGCGGATCGCACGCCGTCCCCGCAGTGGGTGCGGGTGGTCGGCGGCTGGAGCGAATTTCAGTTCGCCGAGCGGCGGATGCCGACCCTGGAAGAGCTGAACGAGGCGGCGCCTGATACGCCGGTGTTTGTGCTCCATCTCTACGATCGCGCGCTGTTGAACCGTGCGGCGCTGAAAGCCGTGGGGTATAGCAAAGAGACGCCGGATCCGGCGGGCGGCGAGATCGTCCGCGATAGCCACGGCAACCCGACCGGGATGCTGATCGCTAAACCGAACGCCATGATCCTTTACGCTACGCTGGCCAAGGGGCCGAAGCTGCCGCTGGATTTGCAGCTGAACTCCACCCGTCAATTTATGCGCGAGCTGAACCGACTGGGGCTGACCAGCGCCATCGACGCCGGCGGCGGCTTCCAGAACTATCCGGAAGATTACGAAATTATCGAACAGCTGCACGCGAAAGATCAGATGACCGTGCGCATCGCCTACAACCTGTTTACTCAGCGGCCGAAGCAGGAGCTGGAGGATTTCGAACGCTGGACCGACATGCTGAAGCCGGGGCAGGGGACTGACTTCTATCGCGCCAACGGCGCCGGCGAGATGCTGGTATTTTCGGCGGCGGATTTTGAAGATTTCCTGCAGCCGCGGCCGGATCTGCCGCAAGGCATGGAGGATGAGCTGGAGCGGGTGGTACGCCATCTGGTGGAGCATCGCTGGCCGTTCCGCCTGCATGCCACCTACGATGAGTCCATCAGCCGGATGCTGGACGTGTTTGAGAAGGTGAACCGCGATATCCCGTTTAATGGCCTGCACTGGTTCTTCGATCATGCCGAGACCATTACCGAGCGTAACATTGAGCGGGTGAAGGCGCTGGGGGGCGGTATTGCGGTGCAGCATCGGATGGCCTTCCAGGGCGAATATTTTGTCGATCGCTACGGCAAAGAGGCGGTGAAACATACCCCGCCGGTAGCAAAGATGCTGGCGCTGGACGTGCCGGTGGGGCTGGGCACCGATGCGACCCGCGTCGCCAGCTATAACCCGTGGACCGCGCTGTACTGGCTGGTCTCCGGGCGCACCGTTGGCGGGATGGCGATGTATGACGACGCCAACCGCCTGCCGCGCGATGTCGCGCTGGAGCTGTGGACGGCGGGCAGCGCCTGGTTCTCCAGCGAGCAGGGCAAGAAAGGCCGTCTGGCCGCCGGTCAGCTTGCCGATCTGGTGGTGCTGTCGAAAGACTACTTCAGCGTCGCGGAAGAGGAGATCAAAGGCATTGAGTCGGTGCTGACGGTGGTTGACGGCAAAGTGGTCTATGCCGCCGGTCACTTCTCGCCGCTGGCGCCGCCGCCTATTCCGGTGCTGCCGGAGTGGTCGCCGGTGGTGAAGGTCCCGGGCCATTACCGTTCCGCTCCGCCGGCGACGGCTAAAATCGGCGCCATGGTGCAGATGCACCAGTGCTGCGGTAGCTGTGGCGTCCACGGCCATCAGCATGATATTGCGCGTAAGTCGTCGATTCCGGTCTCTGACGAGCAGGCCTTCTGGGGCGTGCTGGGCTGCTCCTGCTTTGCCTTTTGATACCTGAAACCACCGCCCCGGCAGCGTCGGGGCGGTGGTTTCAGCCGCTGGCCCGGCGTCAATAGCGCTGCTCTGAGCCAAAGAGCGCCATGCGGCGGGCAATCATCTCGCGTACCGGCTGCAGTCCCTGGGCGATGACTTTCCGCGGATCGTTCACATCGTGCCCGGTGTCGGCGGCGAAAATTGCTTTCACCTGTTGGCACCAGGCGTACATATTTTCGGTATTAACGTTAATCTTGGCGGTGCCGCAGGCAATCGCCCGGCGCATATCCTCATCGGCAATTCCGGTGCCGCCATGCAGCACCAGCGGAACCTTCACCTGCTCGGCAATGGCTTTCATCTCGGTAAATCCCAGCCGGGCTTTACCTTTATACAGACCATGGGTGGAGCCCAGCGCGGCGGCGAGGCAATCCACCTGGGTTTCTGTCACCAGGGTGTAGCACTCCTGCGGATCGGCGTAGATGACTTCGGAATTGACAATGCCGTCTTCACTGCCGGCGATGGTCCCCAGTTCGGCCTCCACAGAGATACCTTTGCTGTGGGCCAGCGTCACCAGGTGGCGGGTAATGGCCAGGTTTTCCCTGAACGGCAGATGCGAGCCATCAAACATAATGGAACTGAAGCCGGCGGCGATCGCCGCTTCGCAGGCCTCCCGGGAGGTGCCATGATCCAGATGCAGCGCCACCGGAACATCAATATGCAAATACTCCATGGCGTTAACCACAATGTCATGAATACATTTTAACCCGAGCATATGCTTAACCGTGCCGCCGGACACCCCCAAAATAACCGGTGAGCGGCACTGCTGGGCGGTGCTTAATACGGCGCCGACCCATTCCAGATTATTAATGTTGAACTGACCGACGGCGTAGCCGTCCCGCAGGGCATGCTGAAGCATGTCCTTCATCGACACTAACATATTCACCTCTTGATATTTATTAAATGCAGTTATTCTTCAAAATATTGCGTTAAGTTTCTCTCGTAGCTATTTAACGAGTGGTGGACGACCGCCAGGTCCGGCATCGATTCCCGAACCCCTTTTTTCTCAATAGAAATGGCGGCGGTCAGGCTGGCAAATAAAATAATGTTATCGATATGCCATGAGTAATGGACGCCATAGGTGAAGGCGCCGTGAAATACATCCCCGGCGCCGGTGGTATCAACGGCATTGCACAGCCAGGACGGGACGATCTGCAGCATACCGCTTTTTAAAAAAGCGCAGCCTTTTTCGCCAAGGGTAATAAATGCTTCACCGCGGCAAATTTTATTCAACTCAATCAGGGCCGCTTTAATTTCTGCTTCGGTGCTCAGCGAGCGATAGCTCATATAATCGCGGGCGAAATGTTCGCTCACTACAAAATAGTCAGTCCAGGCCGCCAGTTTAATATTGCTGGCGCGCAGTGACCCGCCGTCCATCACGACCCTGGCGTTGGGCAGTTTCTTAATTAAATATTCACTGATTTCCGCCTCATGGCCGTCAATTAAAATGGTAACCGGCTCCTCGCTGGCAATCAGTCGCTCGGCGAGGTCGTCCAGTTTGAGCTTTTGCTCGTAGGTCAGGGAAGGCGGCGTTTGCATCTTGCGGGTAATAATTGTCCGCGAACCCGTTAAGCGATTGACCAGCACCGAGGCCAGCGGGGTGATCATGTCATCGGAGAAAACCACCTGGCTGGTATCCACCCCCGCCTCGGCAAACTCATCGATAATGCGCTGACCGTAAAGGTCCTGCTGCAGATGACCAATGTAATAAACCTCCTCGCCCCATAATCCCAGCAGCCAGGCCGCATTGGCCGCCGGACCGCCGCCGCTTTCAATAAAATCATGACAAAAGTTTTTGGTATTCTCCTGGGGCCATTCATTGAGAAAGAAAAACTGATCGAAACAAGCAAATCCAATGGACAAAATAGCCATAACCACTCCTGATTATTTGTCAGCGGCGGAAAGCGTGGCCCTCCCGCCGGGAAAAATGACCTCGCTTATTCATTTTTCTGCTTCGCCGTCAGCTCCTCATAGCTGAGCGTGTTGCCCACCACCTGGACGTGACGGAAGCAGAAAGGCGCCAGCAGCGCGACGAGCAGCGCCAGACAAATCAGATAGATAGTGATCTGACCAAACTGGGTGAACGCATTCCCGATAATGATGCCCCATACCGCGAAGTCGAAATCGGCGAAGGTGCTGTTTTCAAACCCGAGGTTGCCGAGCGCCGGCAGCAGCATCGCCGGCAGGAAGGCGAGGAAGATCCCGCCGATAAAGGAGGCGATGATACATCCGCGCTTCCCCCCCAGTTTGTCGGCGAAGACGCCGGACGTGCCGCCGCAGAAGAAGTGCGGGACCATGCCGGGAATAATCAGCGCCATGCCCAGCCCGCCGAGCAAGAGCATCCCGACCAGCCCGCCCACAAAGGAGCTGATGAATCCCACCACCACCGCGGTGGGGCTAAAGGTGAAGAACACCGCGCAGTCAACGGCCGGGATGGAGTCCGGGATCAGCTTCTGGCTGATGCCCTGGAACGCCGGCACCAGATCGCCGAGGATCAGCCGCACGCCGTTATAGACAATGGCTACGCCAACGGCGAACTGCAGACCGGTCAGCACCGAGAAGATCAGCATGTTTTGGTCGGTGATGGTGCTCAGGTACGCCGACCCGGCGACAGCGCTGCAGACAAAGTAGATAACAAACATCACGATACCGGTGGTGACCGTGGTATCGCGCAGAAAGCCCCACTTTTCTGAAATTTCGGTATCGGCGAAGGAATTTGCCGGATTGCCGGTCCGGCTGGCGATCCATGCCGAGAGGTAGTAGCCGAGAGAACCGAAATGGCCCATGGCGATCCCGCCGTCTTCGGTTACCTGTCTGGTGTAACGCTGACCGATGGCCGGGGAGATGGCTGACCATGAGCCCAACAGGAATCCACCGATCAGGATCAACATCCAGCCCTGGAACTCTGCCGCCTGCAGAACGGCGGAGAACAGGCAGGCGAGAAAGAACGAATGATGGCCGGTCAGAAAGATATATTTATACTTGGTACAGCGGGCGATAATCAGGTTGAAAATAAAGCCTAACAGCAAAATACTCATGGTTTCCACGCCCAGCATTTTCTGGGCGACGGAGACAATGGCTTCATTGTTCGGAATAACGCCGCGGATATTAAATCCGGCCTCGATAATACCGCCCAGCGGATTGAGATTGGCAACGATAACGCCTGCCCCAGCGCTCAACATCAAATAGCCTAAAATCGGCTTTAATGTGCCGGTAAGCAGTTTGTTACCGGGGGAGCGCAGCGCCACTAAACCAACAAAGGCGATAAGCCCCATTAAAAAGGCGGGTTGACTGAATATTTCCGTTAAAAAACTAAGAATAGCCTGCATGGTCGTTCCCTCTATGCTGATTAAGAGTGAGTCGCAGCAATTTTCATCAGCGCGTCGGTAATATCCTCGGCGATCTTCGCTTTATGGACGTAGCTGCGAATGATGGCGACATGACAGTGGGCCGGAAATTGATTTGCCAGTTCTTTTATCGTGACGTAAAGGTCGGCTTTTTCCCCGACGGCGTTAGCAAAATCGACCGAGGCGACGTCCGCTTTGATGCCTAATTCGTCACAGATCTTTTTCACATTATTCGCAGCCATCAATGAGCTGCCAATACCGTTACCACAAACCGTTCTGATAACTAACATAATGACTACTCCATTTGTTTTTGAATGAAATGTAAGACTGAATTAACGTCATTTTCCTGCTGAAGAAAGGTCACAATATCTGACTCGATCAGCGAGGCTATCAGTTGGATCATTTTGATATGACTGTCAGCATCGGCGCCGGCGATCGCGATGACCACGGAAACCGGATCGAACTCATCGTGGCCGAAGGAGATTGGCGTGGCGGTGGTGACAAGTGAGAACCCGGTCTGTAATGCCCCTTTTTCCGGGCGGGCATGCGGCATGGCAATCCCGTCATCTATCACGATGGCGGCGCCAAAATCTTCATATACCGTCAGCATCTCGTTGACATATTCGGCACTGCAAATCTGGCGCCTGGCAAGTAATGAACCCGCCAGTTCGATGGCTTCTTCCGCACGGGAAATATTCTGCTTAAGGGCGATTAACGACGGGTCAAAAATAATTTCCATCCTCAGCTCCTGAACGTATTCCTGTTCCTGAGTTAAATCATGACCAAATACATTGATGAAAATGATGGATGAGATCACATCCGCGGTTTTAAATATTGATGGGGATCACATCGACGGCAAAGTACCGGCAGAAAACGATATAAATAATTTATATATTTTTCAGTCTGTTATGAAGGCTTTGTATTTTGACGCTGAAATTTGGCAGAGAAAAAGTGAGAGGTAGAGCGAATTTTTTCGCCAGAAGTGTATCGCTGGTCACAAATATCGGCGGGTCATTTTCTTAAATTTTGACGCCGCTAACAAAAAAGGCCCGCCTGAGCGAGCCTTTTATTAAAACGCGTGCCGATTACAGGCTGGAAACGTTTTCGGTCAGGTATTTTGCAACGCCTTCCGGAGAGGCGGCCATACCTTCTTTTCCTTTTTCCCACTGCGCCGGGCAGACTTCGCCGTGCTCTTCGTGGAACTGCAGGGCGTCAACCATACGCAGCATTTCGTCGATGTTACGGCCCAGCGGCAGGTCGTTAACCACCTGATGACGAACGATGCCGTTGGCGTCGATCAGGAAGGAGCCGCGCAGCGCTACGCCTTCGTCCGGATGCTCAATACCGTAAGCTTTCTGGATTTCACGTTTGATGTCAGCAACCATCGCGTATTTAACCGGGCCGATACCGCCCTGGTCTACCGGGGTGTTACGCCATGCGTTGTGCACGAACTCGGAGTCGAAGGAAACGCCAACCACTTCCACGCCGCGTTTCTGGAATTCTTCGTAACGTTTGTCGAACGCGATCAGCTCAGACGGGCACACGAAGGTGAAGTCCATCGGCCAGAAGAACAGAACGGTAGGTTTACCGTTGGTGTGCTGTTTGAAATTGAATTTCTCAACGATCTCACCATTACCCAGCACAGCGGCTGCAGTAAAATCCGGCGCTTGACGAGTGACCAGAACCATTTGATTCTCCTGTAATTACTAAGGTTATTTGGAACGCAACGCGGGCAAGTATAGAGCCTGCCCGGCAATAACACAAAGAGGCGCTAACAATCGTTCAGCCAGCTTTTACCTATCAATGACGTGGCTATTACAGCTGTTTGTTTTCTGCCAGGCGCATCATCTGCGGATAAAAGCGCCAGAACTGCGTCTCCAGACGGTCGTAATGGATATCCAGATCCTGCCAGGAGTCGCGTAGCGCCTCGAGACGTGGACGGCGGCTGGCCATGCCGTTCAGCACGCGCTGAATAAAATCCATTTCCCGATAGCGCTCCAGCCAGCGCTCCGACCACAGATATTGATTGAGATTGACGAAGCGGGGCGGCGAGTCGGGCAGGATGGGGACGATCTGCCGCTCGGCGTAGCGTACGAACTCGTCCAGCGGCAGGTCAGGGGAGAGCTGCGTCCAGTGCTGGGACAGGAAATGATCCCACATGACGTCGAGGGTGATGGGGGCGACGCGGCGGGTCTGCGGGCGAAACCACTCCCGCGCCTCTTTGACTTCCGCCAGGTTGTCAGTCATCACGTCAATCCGCCGATGCATAAAGATGCCGTCGATGATCTCCGCCGGATAGTCGCCCTGCGGGTTGCCGCGCACGAAGTCGGCCATCAGGTTGCCGGGCAGCGAACTGTCGGCGAGATGGGCCAGGTGCAGGTGGGCGAGAAAATTCATAAAACGACATCCTTTAAATACGAGCGGGCAGGTGGAAACACCGATGTTGCGCTGAACGCCGCCTCGGTGGCCGAATGGCATGCTGTCTGGCCGCGCGCGGCACCTTTGCCACCGGTAAGGCATTCGGTTGCCGCATGGCGGCATTCGGAATGATTTGGAATATAGATTATGTCATTCATCCGGAGGGGTAAAGGTTGCAGCCAGACCGCCCCGGCACTAGACTACCCGCCTCTTTATTCAGTCTGAGTTACCGTCATGCGCGTTACCGATTTTGCTTTTGAACTACCCGAATCTCTGATCGCCCACTATCCGATGCCTGAGCGCAGTAGCTGTCGCTTGCTCTCCCTGGACGGGCCGACGGGCGCGCTGACGCATGGCACCTTCACCGACATTCTCGATAAGCTTAATCCCGGCGATCTGCTGGTGTTTAACAACACCCGGGTGATCCCGGCGCGTCTGTTCGGTCGTAAGGCCAGCGGCGGCAAGATTGAAGTGCTGGTGGAGAGGATGCTGGATGATAAGCGCATTCTGGCCCATATTCGCGCCTCAAAAGCGCCGAAGCCGGGCGCCGAGCTGCTGCTGGGCGATGACGAGAGCATTAAGGCCACGATGCTGGCGCGTCATGGCGCGCTGTTTGAAGTGGAGTTTAACGACGAGCGCCCGGTGCTGGAGATCCTTAACGGGATCGGCCATATGCCGCTGCCGCCCTATATTGACCGCCCGGACGAAGACGCCGACCGCGAGCTCTATCAAACCGTCTATGGCACCAGGCCGGGCGCGGTAGCCGCCCCGACCGCCGGTTTGCATTTCGACGAACCGCTGCTGGACAAACTGCGCGCCAAAGGCGTTGAGATGGAGTTTGTCACCCTGCATGTGGGCGCGGGCACCTTCCAGCCGGTGCGCGTCGACAGCATTGAAGAGCACACCATGCACTCCGAATATGCTGAAGTGCCGCAGGAGGTGGTCGATGCGGTGCTGGCGGCGAAAGCGCGCGGCAACCGCGTGATCGCGGTGGGCACCACCTCGGTACGTTCGCTGGAGAGCGCGGCGCAGGCGGCGAAAGACGCGCTGATCGCGCCGTTCTTCGACGATACGCAGATTTTCATCTACCCGGGTTATCAGTACCAGGTGATCGATGCGCTGGTGACTAACTTCCATCTCCCTGAATCCACCCTGATTATGCTGGTGTCGGCGTTTGCGGGTTATCAGCACACCATGAACGCCTATAAGGTGGCGGTTGAGCAGAAATATCGCTTTTTTAGCTACGGGGATGCGATGTTTATCACGTACAATCCGCAGGCTATTTCTGAGCGTCCCTGAAAAGGCCGGTACGCCGGCTTGTAGACGCCATAACGCATTTTTTAGCTACGGAATCATTCCGTGGCGAGTATGAAAACGTCGGACTGTTTTTCTGACGCAGGAGCAAGCATGAAATTTGAACTGGATACCACCGACGGTCGCGCCCGCCGCGGTCGCCTGGTGTTTGAGCGCGGCGTGGTGGAAACACCGGCCTTTATGCCCGTTGGCACCTACGGCACCGTCAAAGGGATGACGCCGGAAGAGGTGGAAGCCACCGGCGCGCAGATTATTCTCGGCAACACCTTCCACCTGTGGCTGCGCCCGGGTCAGGAGATCATGAAGCTGCACGGCGATCTGCACGATTTTATGCAGTGGAAAGGACCGATCCTGACCGACTCCGGCGGTTTCCAGGTGTTCAGCCTTGGCGATATCCGTAAGATCACCGAGCAGGGCGTCCACTTCCGCAATCCGATCAACGGCGATCCGATTTTCCTCGATCCGGAAAAATCGATGGAGATTCAGTACGATCTCGGCTCTGACATCGTGATGATCTTCGACGAATGTACGCCGTACCCGGCGGACTGGGATTACGCCAAGCGCTCAATGGAGATGTCTCTGCGCTGGGCGAAGCGCAGCCGCGACCGTTTCGATAGCCTTGGCAATAAAAATGCGCTGTTCGGCATTATTCAGGGTAGCGTTTACGAAGATTTACGCGATATCTCGGTGAAAGGTCTGGTAGAGATTGGCTTTGATGGCTACGCTGTCGGCGGTTTGGCGGTTGGTGAGCCGAAGGAAGACATGCACCGTATTCTGGAGCACGTCTGCCCGCAGATCCCGGCCGATAAACCACGATACCTGATGGGCGTCGGGAAGCCGGAAGATCTGGTGGAAGGGGTACGTCGCGGTATCGATATGTTCGACTGCGTCATGCCGACGCGCAACGCGCGTAACGGCCACCTGTTCGTCACCGACGGCGTGGTGAAAATCCGCAACGCGAAGCACAAAAGCGATACCGCGCCGCTGGACGCCGAGTGTGATTGCTATACATGTCGCAATTATTCACGCGCTTACTTGCATCACCTCGACCGTTGCAACGAAATATTGGGCGCGCGTCTCAATACCATTCATAACCTGCGCTACTATCAGCGTTTAATGGCTGGTTTACGCAAGGCTATCGAAGAGGGTAAATTAGAGAGCTTCGTGACCGATTTTTACCAACGTCAGGGGCGCACCGTGCCTCCTTTGAACGTTGATTAATTTTAATAATGAGGGAATTTCAATGAGCTTTTTTATTTCTGATGCGGTAGCGGCAACGGGTGCACCGGCGCAGGGCAGCCCGATGTCTCTGATTCTGATGCTGGTGGTGTTCGGTCTGATTTTTTACTTCATGATCCTGCGTCCACAGCAGAAGCGCACCAAGGAACATAAGAACCTGATGAACTCCATCGCCAAAGGTGATGAAGTGCTGACCAACGGCGGTCTGGTCGGTCGCGTGACCAAAGTAGCGGAAACTGGCTACATTGCTATCGCGCTGAACGATACCACTGAAGTGGTTATCAAACGTGACTTCGTTGCTGCCGTTCTGCCGAAAGGCACCATGAAGGCGCTGTAATCTAACTTTTCCCAAAGGGAACTGCCGTGTTAAACCGTTATCCTTTGTGGAAGTACGTCATGCTGGTCGTCGTCATTGTCGTCGGCCTGATCTATGCGCTTCCCAACCTGTATGGTGAGGATCCGGCTGTTCAAATCACTGGCGCGCGCGGCGTCGCCGCCAGTGAGCAAACGCTGATCCAGGTCCAGAAAACTTTACAAGAAGAAAAAATAACCGCGAAGTCTGTGGCACTGGAAGAGGGCGCTATTCTTGCGCGCTTCGACACCACTGATACCCAGCTGCGCGCGCGCGAAGCGCTGCTTAACGTGCTGGGTGACAAATACGTCGTGGCGCTGAACCTTGCTCCGGCAACCCCACGCTGGCTGGCGGCGCTCTATGCCGAGCCGATGAAGCTGGGTCTTGATCTGCGCGGCGGCGTGCACTTCCTGATGGAAGTCGACATGGACACCGCGTTAGGCAAACTGCAGGAACAGAACATCGATAGCCTGCGCAGCGAGCTGCGCGACAAAGGCATTCCTTACGCGACCGTGCGTAAAGAAGACAACTACGGTCTGAGCATCGTCTTCCGCGACAGCGCGGCGCGCGACCAGGCTATCTCTTATCTCAGCCCTCGCCATCGCGATCTGGTTATTTCCTCTCAGGGTGACAACAGCCTGAAAGCGGTGATGACCGATGAGCGCCTGAAAGAAGCCCGTGAGTACGCGGTTCAGCAGAACATTAATATCCTGCGTAACCGTGTGAACCAGCTGGGCGTCGCCGAGCCGCTGGTTCAGCGTCAGGGCGCTGACCGCATCGTGGTTGAGCTGCCGGGTATCCAGGATACCGCGCGTGCGAAGGAAATCCTTGGCGCGACCGCGACCCTCGAGTTCCGTCTGGTCAATACTAACGTGGACCAGTCCGCCGCCGCCTCTGGCCGCGTGCCGGGCGACTCGGAAGTGAAGCAGACGCGTGAAGGCCAGCCGGTAGTGCTGTACAAGCGGGTGATCCTGACCGGGGACCATATCACCGACTCGACCTCCAGCATGGATGAGTACAACCAGCCGCAGGTTAACATCTCGCTGGACAGCGCGGGCGGTAACATCATGTCTAACTTCACTAAGGACAACATCGGCAAGCCGATGGCGACCCTGTTCGTGGAGTATAAAGACAGCGGTAAGAAAGACGCTAACGGTCGCGCTATCCTGGCGAAAGAGGAAGAGGTGATTAACATCGCCAACATCCAGTCGCGTCTGGGTAACAGCTTCCGTATCACCGGTATCAGCAATCCGAACGAAGCGCGTCAGCTGTCGCTGCTGCTGCGTGCCGGCGCGCTGATTGCGCCGATTCAGATCGTCGAAGAGCGGACTATCGGCCCAACCCTGGGAATGCAGAACATCAAGCAGGGTCTGGAAGCCTGTCTGGCCGGTCTGGTGGTCTCTATCCTGTTCATGATCCTCTTCTATAAGAAGTTCGGCCTGATTGCGACCTCGGCGCTGATTGCCAACCTGATACTGATTGTCGGCATTATGTCCCTGATCCCGGGGGCGACGCTGACCATGCCGGGCATCGCGGGTATCGTGTTAACCCTGGCGGTGGCGGTCGATGCTAACGTTCTGATCAACGAGCGTATCAAAGAAGAGCTGAGCAACGGGCGTACCGTTCAGCAGGCGATTGACGAAGGTTATCGCGGCGCGTTCAGCTCGATCTTCGACGCCAACGTGACGACGCTTATCAAAGTGATCATCCTGTACGCGGTCGGTACCGGTGCCATTAAAGGGTTTGCGATTACCACCGGTATCGGTATCGCGACCTCAATGTTTACCGCTATCGTCGGCACCCGTGCCATCGTGAACCTGCTGTACGGCGGCAAGCGCGTTAAAAAGCTGTCTATCTGAGGAGTGCGTTGTGGCACAGGAATATACTGTTGAACAATTGAACCACGGCCGTAAAGTCTGGGACTTTATGCGCTGGGACTACTGGGCCTTCGGCATTTCAGGTTTTCTGCTGATTGTGTCGATCGCCATCATCGGCGTTCGCGGGTTTAACTGGGGGCTCGATTTCACCGGCGGTACGGTGATTGAAATTACCCTTGAGAAACCGGTCGATCTGGACCAGATGCGCGATTCCCTGCAGAAAGCGGGCTTTGAAGAGCCCCAGGTGCAGAACTTTGGCAGCAGCCGCGACATCATGGTACGTATGCCGCCGGTGCATGACGCCAACGGCAGCCAGGAGCTGGGCAGCAAGGTCGTGACGGTGATTAACGAATCGACCAGCCAGAATGCGGCAGTGAAGCGTATTGAGTTTGTCGGCCCGAGCGTCGGCGCGGACCTCGCGCAAACCGGCGCCCTGGCGCTGATTGCGGCGCTGGTCTGTATCCTGATCTACGTCGGCTTCCGCTTCGAATGGCGTCTGGCCGCCGGGGTGGTTATCGCCCTGGCGCACGACGTGGTGATCACCATGGGCGTGCTGTCGCTGTTCCATATCGAGATCGACCTGACCATCGTGGCCTCGTTGATGTCGGTTATCGGCTACTCGCTGAACGACAGTATCGTGGTATCGGACCGTATCCGTGAAAACTTCCGTAAGATCCGCCGCGGTACGCCGTACGAGATCTTTAACGTGTCGTTGACCCAGACGCTGCACCGTACCTTGATCACCTCTGGTACCACTTTGATGGTGATCCTGATGCTGTTCCTGTTCGGCGGCCCGATTCTGGAAGGCTTCTCGCTGACCATGCTGATCGGTGTTTCCATCGGTACGGCTTCTTCTATCTACGTCGCGTCCGCGCTGGCGTTGAAGCTGGGCATGAAGCGCGAGCATCTGATCCAGCAGAAGGTCGAAAAAGAAGGGGCGGATCAGCCGTCCATTCTGCCGTAATAGAGTTCAGTTGAGATAAAGCAATCCCGGCCCTTGCGGCCGGGATTTTTTTGCCCGCGACAAAACCTGCTGACAGTATGCTGTCAGGAGCCCTCCCATACACTGCCTCTGAACTCACTAACGAGCAGGAGGAAGTATGAACAACGTGATTAACTGGTTTGAAATTCCGGTCGCCGATATGGATCGCGCCGTCGCGTTTTATGAGCCGGTGATGCAAGTGTCGCTGCGTCGCGAAACCATGGACTGCGCCGAGCTGGCGGTGTTCCCGCATCAGGATCCGGCCCCCGGCGGCGCGCTGGCCAAATTTGAAGGTATCGCGCCCTCGGCGCAGGGCGCTATTATTTATCTGCATACTGATCATCTTGCCGCCACGCTGGAGCGCGTTGCCTCGGCGGGTGGGGCCTGTGTCTTCGGCCCGCTGACGCTGCCGAATGATATTGGCACCATCGCCCTGTTTACCGACAGCGAGGGCAACCGCGTCGGCCTGCACCAGCCGGCTTAACCTTAACTTTTGTGAAGTGAGACATGACCCGACGCGCCGACCGTTTATTTCAGATTGTGCAGATCCTGCGCGGCAGGCGGCTCACTACCGCCGCGCTGCTGGCGGAGCGGCTGGGCGTGTCGGAGCGTACCGTCTATCGCGATATTCGCGATCTCTCCCTCTCCGGCGTACCGGTGGAGGGCGAAGCGGGCAGCGGCTACCGGCTGCTGGCGGGCTACGATCTGCCGCCGCTGATGCTGACCACCAAAGAGTCCGAGGCGCTGATCGCTGCGATTCGGCTGTTAAAAACCTGGGGCGGTGAGGCGCTGTCGCAGTCGCTGGAGTCCGCCCAGGAAAAAATGCTGGCGATCCTGCCGGAGGCGCGTCGGCGCCAGGCGGAGCAGACTCGCCTGTTTGCCCCTGACCTTGGCGCGCATCGCTATGCTAAAACCCATTTTGACGTTATCCACCAGGCCGTATCCAATCAGCAGGTATTACAGCTTCACTACCAGGATGAATCCGGTCAGGTGACGTGGCGTGAAGTGCTGCCCCTGGGGCTGTTTTTCTGGGGCGAACGCTGGCTGCTGGTGGCCTGGTGCGAACTGCGCAATGATTACCGCAATTTTCGCCTCGATCGTTGCCTGGAGGTCAGAAGGACCGAACGTCGATTCAGCGAGTGCGCCGACCGCTCGTTAAGCGATTTTCTGCGCAAGGTCCGGTGCGAGGTGCGGGAGAAATAAAAAAGCCCGGGCAGCAGGAGCTGCGGCCCGGGCGCTGTCTTGCTGTTTCAGCAATCAGAAGTTGTAGCCGACCACGAAGTAACCACCCCAGCCTGTCGAGCGAACGCTGAACGGACCATCGCCGAAGTTCAGCTTCGCATCATCAGCCCACTGGCCGCCGTTATGGAAGTAACGGGCGACGATAGAGTAGTGCCAGTGCGCGTAGTTCAGCGCCAGGATGTGGCTGGAGGCGATAGAGTTGCTGGTGCGCGCGTGCTTCCCGTTCAGATCGTAGAAGTTGTCATCGCCGAGGTCAGAACCCCAGTCGAAGTTGGTGAAGCCGATGTAGCTCAGCGAACCGCCCCACAGGTCGGTCAGCGGCACAAAGTATTTCACTTTGAAGCGATAGCCGTCCCATTCGTTTTCGTTGGAGGCGCCGTAGTTCTGCCACTGGTACTTGGCGTAGACGTTCAGCGACAGGCTCATTGGCAGGCCGGTATCGATATCGGTACCCAGACCCATATACCAGGTGCTCTGCTCCTGGGAGTCGTTGCGGCCCATATCGTAGATATAGTTGTTGGCGAAATACCATTCTTTGAACGGCCCGAAGCTCAGGTCGGTATTGGTCAGCTTATCGATAGAGAAACGCGGTTCGATCTCCATAAACAGCGGGGAACCTTTGTTCCAGATACCTTTTGCCGTGCTGTTGCCGCCGAAGAATACCGGGGCATCGATATAGCCGTAGAAATCAAACCAGTCTTTTTTGGCGAACGCTTCGTATTCCAGGTAGGTATCGTTACGGATCTGCGGTCCAAAACGGGTGTGGTAGCTGCCCACCACGTTAACACTCTGGTGCCACCAGTCAGACAGATACTGCGGTTTGTCGTTTTCTGCCGCGCCCGCGGCAAAAGTAGTGGAGAGCGCCACAACCGCACCCGCTGCCAGTAATGTTTTTTTCATAGTAATGCCACTGTTTAAATTGAGCCTGAAGGCGTTAAAAGAAGTGCCGAAGCGTTTCTAAATATTTCGTCTTTCTGTGGGGGTCTATTATAGGAATCATTGCTCACAAAAATACGTGTTGTTTCACATAACCAGAACATGCGTAATCGATTGCGTTCACGATTCTATGCATTTCTTGACAAAATGCTACTGAAAATCGCGCTGCAGAACGATTTCTAATGAACTCTTGCGAAAAGTTGTAAGTGGATAAGAAAGACAGGGCAGGAGGTAGCCGGGCGGGGCAGGCCCGGCTGAAGGCTTACTGGGCGGCGGCGGGCTGGATATCGTGTACGCGAATAAAACCGACTTTATCTGGCGTTACATTGAGGCGCAACGGGATATCGACATCGCTGGGGGCGAGGGTGCTGGCCGGCGCGCTAATCAGCTGATCCTGAACATTGACTTCCTGATAGCTGTGGGTGGTGCCGGTGATCTGTCCGGAAGCGACGGTGGCGGTAAAGGCCGGCAGCGGATCGTTGGATTCGCCCTGAATGCGTAAGGTCAGGCGTGACCCATCGCCATCCGGGGTAATACTGCCCACCGACATGCGCAGGGTGCCGATCTGGCTCTCCAGCCGCGCCGGGGTCTTGGCCTCCGGCAGCAGATAGACGCCGCGGGTGGATTTGGCGTTCAGCGCGTTTTGCTGGGTGATTTTGATCGTTTGCTGGTTGAGCTGGGTCATCTCCTGGCTCAGCGTACTCACGCTCTGGTGCATCTGGCGGATTTCGCTTTGCTGGGCGCAGGCGGTCAGGGTGAACAGGCAGCCCGCGATGGCGAGCTTCAGGTAACGTCTTGTCATGGTCAGGATTCCGTTTACAGAGGATGCTTAATGGTAGCCAAACCGGCCTCATCTCCCATAGATCCTTTGTCTCAAAAGCTCTTTCTTTGTAGTCCGGTCACTTCGCGGTAAACTACTCTTCAGTTTAACTACCTGTCAGGACGCGCTATGCATTGCCCTTTCTGTTTCGCCGTGGATACCAAAGTGATCGACTCTCGTCTGGTGGGGGAAGGCTCTTCCGTGCGTCGCCGTCGGCAGTGCCTGGTCTGTAACGAACGCTTTACCACCTTCGAAGTGGCGGAGCTGGTGATGCCGCGGGTGGTGAAGAGTAACGATGTGCGCGAACCCTTCAACGAAGACAAGCTGCGCAGCGGGATGCTGAAAGCGCTGGAGAAACGTCCGGTTAGCGCCGACGACGTGGAAATGGCGGTCAACCATATCAAGACTCATCTGCGCGGCACCGGCGAGCGCGAAGTGGCCAGCAAAATGATCGGCAACCTGGTGATGGAGCAGCTGAAAAAGCTGGATAAAGTCGCCTATATTCGCTTCGCGTCGGTCTATCGCAGCTTCGAAGATATTAAAGAATTCGGCGAAGAGATCGCCCGCTTACAGGACTAAGCCATGCAGGACGAAATGTACATGGCGCGTGCGCTGAAGCTTGCCGCGCGCGGTCGCTTTACTACCCATCCTAACCCTAACGTCGGCTGCGTCATTGTGAAAGACGGCGAGATCGTCGGCGAGGGGTTTCACTATCGCGCCGGCGAGCCGCATGCTGAAGTGCACGCCCTGCGCATGGCTGGCGAAAAGGCGCGCGGCGCCACCGCCTACGTCACTCTTGAGCCCTGCAGCCACCATGGCCGTACGCCGCCATGCTGCGATGCGCTGATTGCCGCCGGCGTCAGCCGCGTGGTCGCCGCGATGCAGGATCCGAACCCGCAGGTGGCGGGGCGCGGTTTGTATCGCCTGCAGCAGGCCGGCATTGAGGTCAGCCATGGGCTGATGATGAACGAAGCGGAAGCGCTGAATAAGGGCTTTCTGAAGCGGATGCGCACCGGTTTTCCCTGGGTGCAGCTGAAGCTGGGCGCCTCGCTGGACGGCCGCACGGCGATGGCCAGCGGCGAAAGCCAGTGGATCACCTCCCCGCAGGCGCGACGCGACGTGCAGCGTCTGCGCGCCCAGAGCCATGCCATCCTGACCAGCAGCGCCACCGTGCTGGCGGACGATCCGGCGCTGACCGTGCGCTGGCAGGAGCTGAGCGCCGATACCCAGGCGCTTTATCCCGAAGAGAATTTGCGCCAGCCGCTGCGCGTCGTTATCGACAGCCAGAACCGCGTCACGCCTGAGCATCGTATTGTGCAGCAGGCGGGGGAAACGCTGTTTGCCCGCCTGCGCGCCGATGAACGGCAGTGGCCGGAAAGTGCCCGCACGCTGCTGGTTCCGGAGCATAACGGCCATCTCGATCTGGTGCTGCTGATGATGCTGCTCGGCAAACAGCAGATCAACAGCGTCTGGGTTGAGGCAGGGGCCACGCTTGCCGGGGCGCTGCTGCAGGCGGGCCTGGTCGACGAGCTTATCGTCTATATTGCGCCTAAACTGTTAGGCAATGCGGCGCGTGGATTATGCGCGCTGCCGGGGCTTGAAGAGCTGAGCCAGGCCCCCCATTTTAAATTCAATGAGATACGTCAGGTTGGCCCGGATGTCTGCCTGCATTTAACCACTGCGTGAGGCTTTCCTGATTATTAGGAAGCAGCGCTCAGAATAATATGATAAAATCCGCCCCCCTTGCGGGGCACATGAACCCGAAGGAAGAGTATGAACATTATTGAAGCTAACGTTGCTACCCCGGACGCTCGCGTCGCCATCACCATTGCGCGTTTCAACAACTTTATCAATGACAGCCTGCTGGAAGGCGCGATTGACGCCCTGAAACGCATTGGTCAGGTAAAAGATGAAAACATCACCGTCGTTTGGGTTCCAGGCGCGTATGAGCTGCCGCTGGCGGCTGGCGCACTGGCGAAAACCGGTAAATATGACGCGGTGATCGCGCTGGGGACGGTGATTCGCGGCGGTACCGCCCACTTTGAATATGTGGCAGGCGGTGCCAGCAATGGCCTGGCGCATGTCGCTCAGGACAGCGAAATCCCGGTAGCCTTTGGTGTTCTGACCACTGAAAGTATTGAACAAGCCATTGAGCGCGCTGGCACCAAAGCCGGTAACAAAGGTGCAGAAGCTGCGCTGACCGCGCTGGAAATGATTAACGTATTGAAAGCCATCAAGGCCTGATTTTTGTAAGGGGAATTCCGTGAAACCTGCTGCTCGTCGCCGCGCCCGTGAGTGTGCCGTTCAGGCGCTCTACTCCTGGCAGTTGTCCCACAACGACATCGCTGATGTCGAATACCAGTTCCTGGCGGAACAGGACGTAAAAGATGTTGATGTTCTGTATTTCCGCGAACTGCTGTCCGGAGTGGCGACTAACAGCGCGTACCTCGACGGCCTGATGAAGCCCTACCTGTCCCGCCAGCTGGAAGAGCTGGGCCAGGTTGAAAAAGCGGTGCTGCGTATCGCGCTGTTTGAGCTGTCCAAACGTGATGACGTACCGTATAAAGTGGCCATCAATGAAGCTATCGAACTGGCGAAAACCTTCGGCGCTGAAGATAGCCACAAGTTCGTTAACGGCGTGCTGGACAAAGCGGCTCCGGTAATTCGTCCCCACAAGAAGTAATCTGCAGGCCGGGTTTTGCGAGGGTCGCCTCGCAGCCCGGCCTTATTTATTATTTTGCTGAGGCATAACGTATGGCATGCGGCGAATTCTCCCTGATTGCCCGTTATTTTGATCGCGTTAAAAGCGCCCGCCTTGATGTTGAAACCGGCATCGGCGATGACTGCGCGCTCCTGCATATTCCCGAGAAAAAAACGCTGGCAATCAGCACCGACACCCTGGTGGCGGGCAATCACTTCTTACCCGATATCGACCCTGCCGACCTCGCTTATAAAGCGCTGGCGGTGAACCTGAGCGACCTCGCGGCGATGGGCGCGGAGCCGGCGTGGCTCACGCTGGCGCTGACCTTGCCGGAGGTGGATGAAACCTGGCTGGAAGCCTTCAGCGACAGCCTGTTTGTCCAGCTGGACTATTACGATATGCAACTGATTGGCGGCGACACTACCCGTGGCCCGCTCTCCATGACGCTGGGTATCCACGGCTTTGTGCCGCCGGGACGCGCCATGAAACGCGCTGGCGCGAAGCCGGGGGACTGGATCTATGTTACCGGCACTCCGGGAGATAGCGCCGCCGGTCTGGCGGTACTGCAGAATCGTCTAACGGTGGATGAACCGTCTGACGCCGACTACCTGCTGGCCCGTCATCTGCGGCCGATGCCGCGCGTGCTGCAGGGCCAGGCGCTGCGTGACCTGGCGACATCGGCTATCGATCTCTCCGACGGCCTGATCTCCGATCTGGGCCATATTCTCAAAGCCAGCGGCTGCGGCGCACGTATCGATCTCGATGCCATGCCGTACTCCGATGCGATGCTGCGCCAGGTTGATTCTGAGCAGGCGCTGCGCTGGGCGCTCGCCGGCGGGGAAGATTACGAGCTGTGCTTTACCGTACCGGAGCTGAACCGCGGGGCGCTGGACGTGGCTCTTGGCCATCTTGGCGCGCGTTTTACCTGTATCGGACAGATTGCGCCGGAGAGCGAAGGGCTGCAGTTTATCCGCGACGGTAAGCCGGTCGCGCTTGATTTAAAGGGATACGATCACTTTGCGTAGTCGAGACGAGGCGCTTAGCCGCCTGAGTATGCGTAATCCGTGGCATCTGCTGGCGACCGGCTTTGGTAGCGGCTTAAGCCCGGTGGTGCCGGGGACGATGGGCTCGCTGGCGGCGATCCCGTTCTGGTATCTGATGACCTTTCTCCCCTGGCAGCTTTACTCGCTGGTGGTGATGATGAGCATCTGTATCGGCGTCTATCTGTGCCATCGCACGGCCAAAGATATGGGCACCCATGACCACGGCAGCATCGTCTGGGACGAGTTCGTCGGGATGTGGATCACCCTGATGGCGCTGCCGACCCTGGACTGGCAGTGGGTGGCCGCCGGCTTCGTGATTTTCCGTATCTTCGATATGTGGAAGCCGTGGCCAATTCGCTGGTTTGATCGCAATATCCACGGCGGAATGGGGATTATGGTCGACGACATCGTCGCCGGCGTGATCTCCGCTGGCGTGCTGTACGTCATTGGCCATCACTGGCCCATCGGTCTGCTTTAACCGCCTCTCCCCGGCAACGCTACGCTGCCGGGGAAACCACGCCCTTCACTTAAATCCCACCACCGGATGCGGCTGATACGGCGCCTCCAGCTTGTCGATCTGTTCCGCGGAGAGCGTCAAATCCACCGCCTGCAGCAGATCATCAAGCTGTTCCTGACGCGACGGGCCGATAATCGGCGCGGCGACGCCGGGTTTGCTTAACAGCCAGGCGAGGGCGACCTGGGCGCGGCTGGCGTCGAGTTCTTCCGCCACGTCCGCGAGATTCCCGGCGATCTGCGCATCGTTTTCTTCACTGGCGCTGTACAGCGATTTGCCGAACTCATCTGAGACCAGCCGGGCGGTGGTCTCACCCCAGGGGCGGGTTAGCCTGCCGCGCGCCAGCGGACTCCATGGGATCACCGCTACGCCGTTACGTTGGCACAGGGGCAGCATCTCATTCTCTTCTTCCCGGTAAATCAGGTTGTAGTGATCCTGCATGGTAACGAAGCGCGCCCAGCCGTTCTGCTGCTGGAACGCCAGCGCCTGGGCAAACTGTCGGGCATGCATGGACGAGGCGCCGATATAGCGCGCTTTGCCGGCTTTCACCACCTCGTCCAGCGCTTCGAGCGTCTCTTCAATCGGGGTGGTATAGTCCCAGCGGTGGATCTGCAGCAGGTCGACATAGTCCATCCCGAGACGGCGCAGGCTGTCGTCGATGGAGCGCAGGATCTGCGCCCGGGAAAGTCCTTCCGCCAGATCGCCGACCTGGTGATACACCTTGGTGGCGACAACCACCTCGTCACGGCGGGCAAAGTCGCGCAGGGCGCGGCCAACGATCTCTTCGCTGCTGCCGTCGGAGTAGCTATTTGCGGTATCGAAGAAGTTGATGCCGCCTTCAATGGCGTGCTGGATAAGCGGGCGGCTGCTCTCTTCCGGAAGCGTCCAGGCGTGTCTGCCGCGGTCCGGCTCGCCGAAGGTCATGCAGCCGAGGCAGAGTCGGGAAACACGTAAGGCAGTATCACCGAGGGGGATATAGTGCATAGTGCGCTCCTGCTATTCATCAAGGGTATCCCTTAAGCATAGCAGGAGCGGAAGGGGCAATTATGCCAGCCAGTCGCGGATTTTGGCTTCAATACCGGCGGCATCAAGGCCGAGGTCGGCGCGGATCTCTTCCTGAGTGCCCTGAGGAATAAAATAATCCGGCAGGCCAATATTGAGCACCGGTACCGCCCGGCGGTGGGCCATCAGCACTTCGTTCACGCCGCTGCCGGCGCCGCCCATGATGGCGTTCTCTTCCAGCGTCACCAGCGCGTCGTGCTCGCCGGCCAGCTGGAGGATCAGCGCGGTATCCAGCGGCTTCACAAAGCGCATATCCACCAGGGTGGCGTTGAGTTTGTCCGCTACTGCCGCGGCTTCCGGCAGCAGGGTGCCAAAGTTGAGGATCGCTATTTTCTCGCCCTGACGTTTCACCACCCCTTTGCCGATCGGCAGCGATGCCAGCGGCTCGAGCGTCGCGCCGGTGCCGCTACCGCGCGGATAGCGCACCGCGCAGGGGCCGTCGCTGTAGTGGTAGCCGGTGTACAGCATCTGGCGACATTCATTTTCATCGCTCGGGGTCATTACCACCATATCCGGAATACAGCGCAGGAAGGAGAGATCGAACGCTCCCTGATGCGTCTGGCCGTCTGCGCCGACGATCCCGGCGCGGTCGATAGCAAACAGCACCGGCAGCTTCTGGATAGCCACATCGTGGATCACCTGATCGTAGGCTCGCTGCAGGAAGGTGGAGTAGATCGCCACCACCGGCTTGTAGTCGCCAATCGCCAGCCCGGCGGCGAAGGTGACCGCATGCTGCTCGGCAATGGCGACGTCAAAGTACCGATCGGGGAATTTCTTCGAAAACTCCACCATCCCTGAACCTTCGCGCATCGCCGGCGTGATCGCCATCAGCTTGTTGTCTTTGGCCGCCGTTTCACACAGCCAGTCGCCGAAGATTTTCGAGTAGGAAGGGAGGCCGCCGCTGCTTTTGGGCAGTACGCCGCTGGTATGGTCGAATTTTGGCACCGCATGGAAGGTGATCGGGTCTTTCTCGGCGGGCTCATAGCCGCGGCCTTTTTTGGTCATAATATGCAGGAACTGCGGGCCTTTCAGGTCGCGCATGTTCTTCAGCGTGCTGACCAGACCGAGCACGTCATGGCCATCCACCGGGCCAATGTAGTTAAAGCCCAGCTCTTCAAACAGCGTGCCCGGCACCACCATCCCTTTGATATGCTCTTCGGTACGCTTAAGCAGCTCTTTAATCGGCGGCACCCCGGAGAAGACCTTTTTGCCCCCTTCGCGCAGGGTGGAGTAGAGCTTACCGGAGAGCAGCTGCGCCAGATGATTGTTCAGCGCGCCGACGTTCTCGGAAATCGACATTTCATTGTCATTCAGCACCACCAGCAGGTCGGGTTTGATATCCCCGGCGTGGTTCATCGCCTCAAACGCCATGCCGGCGGTGATCGCCCCGTCGCCAATGACGCACACCGCGCGCCGCTGCTTATCCTCTTTCGCGGCGGCGATAGCCACCCCGATACCCGCGGAAATGGAAGTGGAGGAGTGACCGACGCTCAGCACGTCATACTCGCTTTCACCGCGCCACGGGAAGGGATGCAGGCCGCCTTTCTGACGAATGGTGCCGATTTTGTCCCGGCGACCGGTCAGAATTTTATGCGGGTAGGCCTGATGGCCGACGTCCCAGATCAGGCGATCGAACGGCGTGTTATACACGTAGTGCAGCGCCACGGTCAGTTCCACCGTGCCGAGGCCAGAGGCAAAGTGACCGCTGGAACGGCTGACGCTGTCCAGTAGATAGCGCCGCAGCTCATCACATAGCTTCGGCAGGCTCTCTTTTGGCAACAGGCGCAACTCCTGGGTGGAATCTACCAGCGCCAGGGTCGGGTATTTGGCAATATCAAAACTCATCAGAGACTCATTTTTTGTTTATTTATCGCGCTGAATAATGTAATTCGCGAGCGCTTCCAGTGCCGAAGTATCCAGAGATTGTGCGGCCAGCTCATCTAACGACCGGCGGGCATCAGCGATCAGGTCGTGCGCTTTCTTCCGGGCTTGCTCAAGACCCAGGAGGGCGGGATAGGTGCTTTTACCCAATTGCTGGTCGGCACCCTGACGTTTGCCAAGGGTCGCAGTATCCCCTACCACGTCGAGAATGTCATCCTGGACCTGGAAGGCAAGACCGATATTTTCCGCATAGCGATCCAGCGCGGGCAGGGCAGCGCGGCCGCGTTCGCCGGCGCTCAGGGCTCCCAACCGGACGGCGGCGCGGATCAGGGCGCCCGTTTTATGGCGATGGATACGCTCCAGCGCCTGTAAATCAACCTGCTGTCCCTCGGCCTGCAGATCCAGCGCCTGGCCGCCGCACATGCCCGCCACGCCGCTGGCCTGCGCCAGTTCGGAAACCATCGCCAGCCGGTCCCGGTCAGGAACGTCGACCATCGGCGCATCACTCAGTATAGAGAACGCCAGCGTTTGCAGGGCATCTCCCGCAAGAATTGCGTTGGCTTCGCCAAATTTAATATGGCAGGTCGGCAGGCCGCGGCGCAGATCGTCATCATCCATCGCCGGCAAATCATCATGCATCAGGGAGTAGGCATGAATGCATTCGACCGCCGCGGCAGGAGCATCCAGCGTGGTACGGCACACGCCGAACATCTCGCCGGTGGCGTAGACAAGGAAGGGACGCAGGCGTTTACCGCCTAACAATGCGCCATAATGCATCGCTTCCACCAGCGGAGTGTTCTGAAAGGGCTGCGGGGCGATGAAACGGCGCAGCGCTTCGTTTGCCTGTTCCACACAGGCCTGCAATTGTTGCGGGAAATCCATTTATTCAGCGTCCGGCGTAAAAGGCGTGGTCGGGGAATCTTCACTATCCGCCAGCAGGATCTGCACGCGCTGTTCGGCCTTCTGCAGCTGACTTTGCCCCTGGCGCGCCAGCTGTACGCCGCGCTCAAATTCGCTTAGCGCTTCCTCTAACGGCAAATCGCCGCTTTCCAGACGGTTAACGATCTGCTCCAGTTCGCCCAGAGCAGTTTCAAAGCTGGCCGGGGCCTCATTTTTCTTTGGCATAGTGAATGTAGACTCTTGTTATGTCGCGACGGCAATACCGGGTATGGTAACGAAGTCACGCGTGTAAGCAAATAACGCGCAATGGTGATATACTCCGCGCCCAGGATGCAGGCACCGGTGTGCGCTGCTTTACAACTTTTGCTTATAGCCCCGTCGGGCTTGCCAACGAACTATTGTCGCTATGAAGTTTATCATTAAATTGTTCCCGGAAATCACCATCAAAAGCCAATCTGTGCGGTTGCGCTTCATTAAAATCTTAACCGGGAACATTCGTAACGTTCTCAAAAACTATGATGAGACGCTGGCCGTCGTCCGTCATTGGGATCATATCGAAGTTCGCGCGAAAGATGAAAATCAGCGCCCGGCTATTCGCGATGCGCTGACCCGTATCCCCGGCATCCACCATATTCTGGAAGTCGAAGACGTGCCGTTCACCTCGCTGCACGATATTTTCGAGCAGACGCTGCCGCTGTGGCGCGAGGCGCTGGAAGGCAAAACCTTCTGCGTGCGAGTGAAGCGTCGCGGCAAACATGAATTCACCTCAATTGAAGTGGAACGCTACGTCGGCGGCGGCCTGAATCAGCATATTGAAACGGCGCGCGTGAAGCTGACCGACCCGGACGTCACCGTCAATCTCGAGATTGAAAACGATCGCCTGCTGCTGGTGAAAGGCCGCTATGAAGGCATCGGCGGTTTCCCGATCGGCACCCAGGAAGATGTGCTGTCGCTGATCTCCGGCGGCTTTGACTCCGGCGTCTCCAGCTACATGCTGATGCGCCGCGGCTGCCGCGTTCATTACTGCTTCTTTAACCTTGGCGGCGCCGCCCATGAGATTGGCGTCCGCCAGGTTGCGCATTATCTGTGGAACCGCTTCGGCAGCTCACACCGCGTTCGCTTTGTGGCGATTAACTTTGAGCCAGTAGTCGGCGAAATCCTTGAAAAAGTGGACGACGGCCAGATGGGCGTCGTGCTCAAGCGCATGATGGTCCGCGCCGCGTCAAAAGTCGCGGAACGCTATGGCGTGCAGGCGCTGGTCACCGGCGAAGCGCTCGGCCAGGTCTCCAGTCAGACCCTCACTAACCTGCGCCTGATCGATAATGTCTCCGATACTCTGATCCTGCGCCCGCTGATTTCGCACGATAAAGAGCACATCATCGACCTGGCGCGTGAGATCGGCACGGAAGATTTCGCCCGCACCATGCCGGAATATTGCGGCGTGATCTCCAAGAGCCCGACCGTGAAGGCGGTGAAGGCGAAGATCGAAGCGGAAGAAGAACACTTCGATTTCAGCATCCTTGATAAAGTGGTGGAAGAGGCGAGCAATATCGATATCCGCGAGATCGCCCAGCAGACGGAAGAGACGGTGGTGGAAGTGGAAACCGTGACCGGCTTTGGCGCCAACGACGCGATCCTCGACATTCGCTCCATCGACGAGCAGGAAGACAAGCCGCTGAAGGTCGAGGGGGTTGAGGTTGTTTCCCTGCCGTTCTACAAGCTAAGCACCAAATTTGGCGATCTCGATCAGAGCAAAACCTGGCTGCTGTGGTGCGAGCGCGGGGTGATGAGCCGTCTGCAGGCGCTTTATTTGCGCGAGCAGGGCTTCAGCAACGTGAAAGTGTATCGCCCGTAACAGGTTGTTATGATGCAAAAGGCCTTCCCTGATGGAAGGTCTTTTTACTATTGGCAGGGGAGTATATTAGCGCAGGGTCAGCGCCAGGTCATTGAGCTGATCGATGACAATATTCCAGCCCTCGAAAAATCCCATCTGCTCATGCTGCTCGCGGGTTTCATCATCGGCATGCAGCACCGTAGCCGTATAGCGACACCCGACCTGTTCATCGGCAAAGGTGATGATGGCCGTCATCGCGAAGGGGGAAACGGCGGGGCGATAATCCGCCGTCAGCATCGAGGTCATGACGATTTTTTGTTGCGGGATAACCTCAAGAAAACAGCCGGGGTTATCGTTGCGTTCACCGTCAGGCCCGTGCATCACGGTGTGAAAGGCCCCGCCGGCGCGAAAATCAAAGGCCAGAACCTCGGTTTGCCAGGGCTTCGGGCACCACCAGGTTCGGAGTAATGCCGGGTCGGCCCACGCGCGCCACAGGGCTGGGGCGGGCGCGCTGAGCAGGCGGCTGATTACAAGATCGCGAGAATCGGTTGCGCTCCGGGACATGCTGCGACTCCTCAGGAAAAGGGGAGCCAGCCCGCGGCGCGGACCGGCTATCAGGCTTCGTAGTAATTATAGATGCCAGCGGCCATCACCAGCTGTGAGGCGACCTCATACGCTTTCTCGCGCCCCACCAGCAGATCGATCATTTTCAGGGCGAAATCAATCGAAGTCCCCGGACCCTGGCTGGTTAACAGATTCACCCGCGGATCCCAGACCACTCTTTTATCCTGCCACTGCTCGGCGGGGATATGTTCCTTCAGCGCCGGAAAACCGGTCATGTTGCCGATCGGGAACAGATTATGGGGTACCAGCACGGTCGCCGGGGCGGCGCAGATGGCGGCCACAATGCGCCCAGAGAGATGAAACTGGCGGACGGTTTCCACCAGTAGCGTGCTGTCGCGGAAGCACTCTGCGCCCTTGATACCGCCCGGGAGGACGATGATATCGAAATCACCATCGGCCACCTCGACCAGCGGCGCATCCGCCAGCAGTTTGACGCCGCGCGAACAGACGATGGTCAGGCTGCCGTCGCTGGCGACGCTGGCGGTGGTCACCTTTACTCCGCCGCGGACCAGCAGGTCGATAGTGGTGACCGCTTCGGTCTCTTCGCTACCAGGGGCGAGGCAAATCAGTGCCGACGCGCTCATATTCATTCTCCTTACGCTTGATCAATTCAAATAAGCGGGCGTTTTCCGGTACGGCGACGCCGTGGGCGCGGGCGCGGTTGAGCAGAAAACCGGTGATGTAGTCGATCTCTGTATGCCGCTGGGCGCGAACGTCCTGCAGCATGGAAGAGATATTTTCTGCCGTACTTTCAATTACCTGTTCGACATAAAATAGCAGGTTTTCCGCCGAGGTATGAATACCTTCGCGCTCCATCACCGCCGCCACCTCGCGACAAATGGCCGCAACTTCCTGCGTATAGTCGCGCAGATCGCCGTTTTTACACCCTTTGAGCGCGGTCAGAGGGTTAATGACGCAGTTAACCGCCAGCTTGCGCCAGATGGCCGAGTGGATATTGTTATGCCAGGCGACATCCGGCAGCACGCTCTGCAGAACTTCTGCGAGATAGCTGTAGTCCCCCTCGTAGCTTTTTGCCGGTCCGATATGCGTGGTGCCCTGGGCAACGTGGATGATGACATTCCCATCGCGCCGCGCCGCCTGGGTCGTGGAGGCCAGCAGCAACGGCTGTTTCACGCCGCGCAGCTCCTCGACGGTGCCCATGCCGTTATGAATCAGCACAATTGGCATGGTGTCCGGCAGGATCCCGGCCAGGTGCTTTACCGCATTCGACACCTGCCAGGCCTTTAAGGTGACGATCAGCAGCTCGCTGCTGGCGAGAAAATCGGGGTCGTTGGCCGTCAGCGATTCGTTGAACACTGAGCCATCGGTTTCAATGACGTTGACGCTACAGAATGGCTGCGGTACGCGCAGCCAGCCCTGGACTTCATGTCCCTGTTTGTACAACGCGGTCAGCCATAGTTGTCCCAGCGCACCGCATCCCAGTACGGTTACTTTCATTGTTCCTCCTCATCTGCCGCTATCCCAGGCGCTGATGGCTAAAGTCTATCTCGTCGCTTTTCGCATCGTCGGACATCACGGGGAAAATAGCGCGAGCGTTGCGTAATCAGCTAAGCTTCCGGGATAACAAGTTGAGTTATGCCGCGTTGCAGGTATTATGCAACGCAAAAGAAACGGAAGGAGAGGAAAAGATGCCATCTTTCGATATTGTCTCTGAAGTTGATCTTCAGGAAGCCCGTAACGCGGTGGACAACGCGAGCCGCGAAGTCGAGTCGCGTTTTGATTTTCGTGGCGTTGAAGCCACTTTTGAATTAAACGACGCCAACAAGACCATTAAAGTGCTGAGCGAGTCTGACTTCCAGGTGAACCAGCTGCTGGATATCCTGCGCGCCAAGCTGCTCAAGCGCGGCATTGAAGGCACCTCCCTCGACGTACCGGAAGATATCGTGCACAGCGGTAAAACCTGGTTTGTTGAAGCGAAGCTGAAGCAGGGCATTGAAAGCGCGGTGCAGAAGAAGATCGTTAAACTGATCAAAGACAGCAAGCTGAAAGTGCAGGCCCAGATTCAGGGTGAAGAGATCCGCGTGACCGGTAAGTCCCGCGACGATCTGCAGTCGGTGATGGCGCTGGTGCGCGGTGGCGATCTGGGACAGCCGTTCCAGTTCAAAAACTTCCGCGACTAAGGCGGCGGGCAGACAGCAAAAAGCGGGGAATTCCCCGCTTTTTTATACCCCTTTGATGAGCTGCTCTATCTCGAAGCGGTTGGTGACCTTGCTGTCGATTTTGATATACACCGAACGCTCCTCGGGTACCACCAGCGCCTGATGAACCCCGCTGGCGCTCAGCAGACGCGCCTGCAGCGCGCTGTCGACCACCACGCCGTCCGGCACCTCCACCCGCAGGCTGCTGACGTACGGCGGCTCGCTCATGGTGCTGGCCACCAGCAGCCACAGCATCGCCAGCAGGGCGCCCAGCAGAAACACGGTTTGCGAATCAAAGAAACCATCGACCCAGCCGCCAAGCGCGCCGCCAATCGCCACGCCGAGAAACTGGCTGGTGGAGTAGACGCCCATCGCGGTGCCTTTGTAGCCCGCCGGAGACTCCTTGCTAATTAGCGACGGCAGCAGCGCTTCCAGCAGGTTAAACGCCAGGAAGAAGAGCTGAACGCCCGCCACCAGCTCCCAGAAGTAGCCTCCGGCGCCCCAGAGGACAATTTCCGCAATCAGCAGGATGGCGACGCAGAGCAGGAAGACGCGCTTCATCTTGCGCTTCACTTCGGCGTAGATGATAAACGGCACCACCGAGATGAACGAGATAACCATGGTGACCAGGTAAATCTTCCAGTGCTCGGCGGCCGGGAAGCCGGCGGCCTCCAGTTGTCCGGGCAGGGCGACAAAAGTGGACATCAGCATAATGTGCAGGCACATGATGCCAAAGTTAAGCTTCAGCAGGCGCGGCTCCGCCAGCACCTTGCTAAAGCAGCCCTTCACCATCCCGGATTCGCGGTTAAGGACATGGTTATGGCTGTTGGGCACCACCCACAGGGTGAGCAGGATGCCGACGGTCGCCAGGATGGCGATCATCCAGAACAGCGCGTGCAGACCCAGCTGGTGGGTGACAATCGGCCCCAGCACCATGGCGATGGCGAAGGTGACGCCGAAGCTGACGCCGATAAAGGCCATCGCTTTGGTGCGGTTCTGTTCGCGGGTGAGATCGGACAGCAGGGCCATAACCGCGGCGGCGATGGCGCCGGAGCCCTGCAGGGCGCGGCCAAGAATGATGCCCCAGATGGAGTCGGTGAGCGCGGCGATGACGCTGCCGAGCACGAAGATAAGCAGGCCGCCGACGATCAATGGCTTACGGCCAATACGGTCAGATAACAGTCCGAAGGGGATCTGGAACACCGCCTGCGCCAGGCCGTAGATACCGATCGCCAGGCCAATCAGCGCTTCACTGGCACCCTGCAACGCCATGCCATACGTGGTCAGAACCGGCAGGACCATAAACATGCCAAGCATGCGCAGGGAGAATACTGTCCCCAAACCCCAGGTCGCGCGCAGTTCCCCTGGCGTCATTTTGTTATCGTTCATTACCACCTCAATATAAAAACTGCGCCTAGTGTAGCGGCGGGGGGTAAGAAGCGTAAATAAATGTTTGTTTAACAGATATTACGGGGCTGTTGCGCGATGCGACAAGTTGGTAAAAATCAATAAACCAGTGGAGGGGGACTCCACTGGCGAGGGGGAAAATTAAGGTAAAGTAAAGTCAACCCACTGGCTGCCAGCGTCAGCCGATTTGACGCACTGCTCTACCCAATAGACGCCGTGCAGCCCGGCTTCGACGTCCGGATACCAGAAGTCTTGCAGGAAGGCGCGATCGTCGCGGTCCGTGGCGTCAATCGCCTGCGCATAGCGGCGATAGAGGTTGGCCCAGGCTTCGAACAACCCTTCCGGATGGCCGCCGCCAATGCGGTCATCCGCCAGCGCATTCGGCGACAGGTAGGGCATCCCACGTTCCAGAATGCGCGCCGGCTCGCCCTGCACCTCATAGCTGAGCTGGTTAGGATGCTCATCCCACCATTCGATGCTTGCTTTTTCGCCGACGATGCGCACTTTTTGCGAGTGCATGGCGCCGCTGTTGACCGCGCTGGTCCACATCGATCCAACCGCGCCGTTGTCATATTCCATCAGGACAAAGGCGTTATCTTCCAGCGGCGCGCGGGAGGAAACAAAGCTCTGACGGGAGCACATCAGCCGTTTGATATTGAGCTGCGGCGCCATGGTCTCGGCGACAAACAGCGGATGGGTGGCCAGATCCCCAAGCACATAGCTGGGCCCGGCAAACTTCGGCGTTACTCGCCAGCGGGTGGATTCTGCCTGCAGCTCGACGGCCTGATTATGGAAGCCGTGGGCGAATTGCATGTTAACGATGCGGATCTCGCCGAGCAGTCCATCGGCAATCATCTGCCGCGCCTGCTGGATCATCTGATAGCCGGCATAGCCGTAGGTGACGCCGACGATTTTGTTCTGTTTTTTGCTCAGATCCACCAGCTCGCGCGCTTCTTCGGCGGTAAAGCAGAGGGGCTTTTCGCAGATAACGTGGAGTCCCGCCTCCAGCGCCGCTTTGGTGATGGCGAAATGGGTATTGTTCGGGGTGGTGACCGAGACGACCTCGATCCCGTCAGGGCGCTGCGCCTCTTCGCGAAACAGGGTCTGGTAGTCGGCGTAGCAGCGATCCGGCGCGATGCCCAGTTGCTCACCGAACGCGCGCCCGCGCTCGGCATCGACGTCAAGCGCGCCGGCCAGCAGGGTATAAACATTGTCACGCAGCGCCGCACAGCGGTGGCTGTAGCCGATCTGACTGGTTCCCCCGCCGCCGACCATGCCCCAGCGCAGGGAACGGGATAAGGGTTTCAGGCCGTTTAACATGGTGCTCTCCTTTTTGAAATCATTTGCACTCTGAGGCGCTCAATGCCGACGCCTGCGGCAACGCGCATCCGGATAGACTGACTTCAACTTAAGGAAATGTTTGTTCTGTTTCAATTGTGTTGTGGAATTTATTTTCCATATATGCGAGGGGGATCGAATTAGCGATAGTTTCTTTTGCGCTTGGTTGAAAAGGTGAGGGCGGGATATCGCCTGCCGGAGTCGTCCAGATTGTTGCGGGCGTTTTTTCGTTTCAAAAAAATATGAAATTAATTTTCTTTATTAGCTGCTGAAGGCGGTGCAATCCGCCGATTGCACCGGGGACCAGATGCCGCTATGACGCTCCGCGCACAGACGCGGGGGAAGTTGAAGCGACGGGAGGATGACCGGCCGCAAAGATGCCCTTCGCCGCCAGGCCTGCGACGGTGAGGGCTGCCGGGATGCCGAGGATCAAAAAGACGCTTTCAAAGGGCAGGTTGAGCGCCATCATCTCGGCGCCGGCAAAGGCGCTGAGAATGGCGCCGATGCGCCCGACGCCGTGCATCCAGCTGGAGCCCGTCGCCCGCGCCTGTGTAGGGTAGTAGCGGGCGGAGAGGGCGTTCATGCCGGTATTCGCGCCGTTCAGGCAGGCGCCGCTGATAAACGCCAGCATACAGAGCAAGGCAAAGCTGCCCGCGGCGTAGCCCATCGCCATGGTGAACAGGCCGCCAACGGCGTAGATTATCCCCAGCGCGCGATGGGGGTTGATCCTGTCCATCAGCCAGCCGGCAAACAACGAGCCGAGGGTGCCGCCCGCCTGGTAGATCGCCGTCATGATGGCCGCCTGGCTAACGGTCATTCCTACCGCTTTAACCAGCGTTGGCAGCCAGCTGCCGAGGATATAGACCAGGAACAGCCCCATAAAGTAGACCAGCCATAGCATCAGCGAGCCGAAACCGTACTGGCGGGAGAGGACAATGCGCATCGCGTTGCCGGCCGCTGGCTGCGCCGGTAGGATAAACGTCACATTGTCGCTGATTTGTCCGGGATAGAGACGGTTAAGAATGGCGCGTATGCGCGCCGCGGGCGCTTGTTTGATCACCAGAAAACGAACCGATTCCGGCAGCAGCCAGATGAGCAGGGGGGCAAACAGCAGCGGCAGAATACCGCCGAGCGCCATCAGCGAGTGCCAGCCAAACTGGGGGATCAGCCACGATGCCGAAAATCCTCCCGCCGCCGCGCCGAAGGTGAAGCCGCAAAAGATGACGGTGATAATAAATGAACGCTGGCGTTCCGGGGCGTATTCCGACACCAGCGTCCCGATATTCGGCATCGCGGCGCCCAGCCCGAGGCCAGTCATAAAGCGAAAGAACATCATCTGTTCTACGTTGTGCGAGAAGGCGGTGGCGATGGTCCAGAAACCGAAGAAGAAAACGCTGTTGATGATGATTTTCTTACGTCCCAGCCAGTCGGCGAGCGGGCCGGAGAAAATCGCCCCCAGCGCGAGGCCGATCAGCGCGGCGCTGATCACCAGACCCAGCTGGTGGTTGCTTACCCCCCATTCCAGCTTTAGCGTCGGGGCGATAAAGCCCATGATCGCGATATCAAAACCATCGAGAGCGATGACGCAAAAGCCGAGAAATATAATCAGCTTCTGAAATCGGCTCAGCGGGTTACGATTTATTAACTCTCTGACATCCAGGCGTTGAGTCTGTGTCATAGCGTATTCCTTATGCGCAGGCGCGCAGGTAGGGCTGCGCGGCATCGAACAGTAACTGCGCCCGCTGAAGAGGCGGCAGGGCGCCTTGCTCGCCGTCAAGCGGCACTTCGAGAGAGACCGGCAGCGTCGCCGGCAGGGCCGACATCAGACCATGCAGATCCAGACCGCCTTCCCCCGGCACGTTGCGCGCCGAGCGGGCCTGGCGGATAAGTTCCTGCTCGCTCTCCGGCCTCTGTGCCGCGCCATCGCAGAGTTGCATATAGTTGAGATGATGCGCGGGCAGGCTGGAGAGGGCGGCGAGCGATTCTCCCGCGCGCCAGAAATGGAGAGCGTCCACCAGAATGCCGATGTCTTCCCGCCCGCTGGCGGCGATTAGTGCTTGCGCTGCGGCGATGTTGCGCAACTGGGTCCAGGGCATCGGCTCAAGATTCATGGTCAGCCCAAATGGACGACCGGCCGCGGCGAGGATGGCGAGGTTGTCAGCGCTGCGCTGAAGGTTGTCATCATTGCCGGCGACTAACACCTGTCCGGCGCCAAGACGCGCGGCGGTCTCCATAAAACGCTGCAGCCGATCGTCGAGGGTAAACCCGGGGGTCAGGCGGACGATCTCCACGTCCGACACGCGGATGCCAGTTTCCATCAACGCGGCGAGCGTCGCCCGGACGGCCGGGGTATCGCCCAGCATGTCGTAGTCCGGGTCGGTCGGTGTGGCGGGGAGCAGTCGCAGCCCAACGTGGGTAAAACCGGTTCTGGCCGCAATCCGCACCTGTTCGGGGGGAGGGACATCGAGCAGGGTCAGCGCGGCGAGCGATAGGGTACGCTTGTTCATAAAGGGCTCCGGTACAGTTGCAGGTGAAGAGAGTTAGGGTGCATCCATTCGTGGAAGTCAAGTTATGTTATTGTTTATATTTGTTTTTTTTGCCAGATTTTTACCCACCAGATAGCCGAAGGTCATGGCGGGCCCGAGGGTGATCCCTCCGCTGGGGTAATAGCCGCGCATCACGCTCGACATGTCGTTGCCGATGGCGTACAGACCCGGTATCGGCTGCTGCTGTTCATCCAGCACCCGGGCGTGTTCGTCGGTTTGCAATCCGCTGAAGGTGCCCAGCGAGCCGGGCAGAATGCGCACCGCGTAGAACGGCCCTTCGCGCAGCGGTCCGAGCGTCACCTGATGGTCACCCTGGGCGCGGTTATAGGCTGATGCCCCGCGGTGAAAATCGACGTCTTCGCCAGTGCTGGCGAAGTGGTTAAAGCGTTCAACGGTTTCCGCCAGCGCATTGGCGTCGATAGCGCACTGCTTCGCCAGCTCCGCCAGGGTGTTTCCTCGCTGCAGATAGCCGGTACGCAGCCAGGCGGTGGGAGTGAACGGGAACGGTCTGGCGTGGCCCAGGCCGTAGCGACGCAGCGCGCGACGATCGGCCAGCAGCCAGGCCTGCGGCGTGTCGCCCGCGGGTGTGGCCGCCAGCAGGGCGGCGATAAAGTCATGATAAGAGTCGGCCTCGTTAACAAAACGTTTGCCGTTGGGCAGGACGGCGATCACCCCGGGTTTGGCGCGCTCCACCAGATGAGGAAACATTAGCTGCTGGCCGCTGGCCAGAGTGACGCGGGACACCGGCGCCCAGGCCAGCGGGTGGCGCAGGGAAGTGTCGAACTGGCCGCCGACGGATTCGCCAAGCCTGATCCCCTCGCCCTGATTGTCCGGCGGTGCGGCGGAGAAATGGCCGTAACCCTCCGCCGCGTGAGGCACCACCTGCGCCAGCCGCTGGCGATCGTGGGGAAAACCGCCGCAGGCCAGCACCACGGCGCCAGCTTCGACGTGAATCTCCCCGCCGTCGCTGCGCAGCACCGCGCCGGACACGCCCGGCGGACCCTGCAGCAGCCGGACCACCGGGGCATTGAGCTGAAAACGCACGCCGGCGTCGAGGGCGGATCGCAGCAGACGGGCGACCAGCGCATTGCCATTGACCAGATGCTGCCCCCGTCCGGCGCGTAGCCGCTGCCAGCCGTGGCGCAGCAGGCGGCGGGCAGCATACAGCGCGGAGCGCGGCGAGTGGGTGGCATTGAAAAAATGCGCCATATCCGCGCCGCCGGCGATGCCCATCCCGCCCAGGCTAATGGTTTCCAGCGGCGGACGCAGGCGATGGAGCCAGTCGCCGAGCAGGCGGCCATCGTAGGGTTGCGCGGTGACCGACCGCCCACCGTTCGCCGCACCCGGCGACGGGTGAAAGTCCGGCATGGCGCTGCCCGAGAGAAACTGCACCGCCGTCCGCTGATGGAAAAATTCCACCATCTCCGGCCCGTAACGCAGGAAGGTTTGCAGACGAATATCGGCGGCTTCGCCCCCCATCTCATGCTGCAGATAGGTCAGCGGCGCGTCGGCTGCTTCGTCGATGCCCTCCGCCCGCGCCAGCGGGTTGCGGGGGATCCACAGCCAGCCGCCGGACCAGGCGCTGGTTCCGCCGAGCACTGACGCTTTCTCCGCCACCATGACGCTGGCGCCGTGCATCGCCGCAGTCACCGCGGCAGAGAGCCCCGCGGCGCCGGAGCCGACCACCAGCACATCCACCTTCACAGGCCCGCTCATGTTGGACTCCTTACTGCAGAGGTGAAAAAGCGGTGGGGCGCATCAGCACCGACTCGAGGCGTTCCACGGCGGCCAGTTCGCGATTTTTACGCGAGAAGGTCTGCCAGCGTTCGTCCTGGGCCATCCGCGCGCGGCGCACCAGACGATCGTCCAGGCTTTCATAAGCCCAGATGTGCACTACCTGATTGACCACGCCGATCTCGGTAAAAAAGAAGCCGATTAGCTGGCCGAGATGGTCGGTTTGCACCGCCAGGGCATCGCTTTGGTACAGCGCCAGCCAGTCGGCCATTTTCAGCGGATTGATGGTGTACGTGCGTTTTTCGTAGATCATGATGTTTTCCTGATTAGTGGGTGGAGTGTTGTGCCAGATGGCAGGCGGCGAGATAGCCAAACGTCAGCCCCGGGCCGAGGGTGATACCGGGGCCCGGATAGGTGCCGGCCATCAGCGAATCCATGTCGTTTCCCACCGCGTACAGCCCCGGGATGGGGTGTCCTTCGGTATTGACGACCTGGGCATCGGCGGTGGTGACCAGGCCCCGTGAGGTCCCCAGATCGCCGGTATAAAGTTTGATGGCATAGAACGGCGCGCTGAGCAGGGGGGCATTACAGGCGTCAGGCTGATGGCCCGGATCGCCCATCGCCCGGTTATAGCTGTTGCCGCCTTTAGCAAATTCCCGATCCACGCCCTGCGCGGCGTCGCGGTTGTAGCGGGCTACCGTCTCGCTCAGGGTTTGGGCATCCAGACCAAGCTGTTGCGCCAGCGCGGCCAGGGTATCGGCTTTGTGCAGATAGCCGGCGGCGACCAGGGCGTCATTATTGACCGGCGCCGGGCGTGCCAGCCCGAGGCCATAACGCTTCATCGCCTGGGCGTCGCAGAGTAAAAAACAGGGGGCATTTTCCGCTGCATCCTGCATTGCGCTGGCGAAATGGTGATAGGAGCTGGACTCGTTGACGAAGCGTACCGCCCGCTGATTGACGGCAATCACGCCCGGTTTTGCGCGATCGGTTACCAGATGGGGGAAGCGCTCCTCGCTGCCGTCGGCCCGGGTCAGCACCGATACCGGCGCCCAGAAAAAATTGGATGGCCGATCGGCTCCCTCGCGAGCGTTAAGCGCCGCCGCGAGACGCAGCGCGGCGCCATCGTTGGCCGGCGGCGACATGGTGAAGTGTTCGCGGGTATGTGGCCGATAGCGCGCCGCCAGCGCGCCCGCGGCGAAGCCGCCTGCGGCCAGCACCACCCCGCGCCGGGCGTGCAGCGTCTCTCTTTGCCCCTGATACTCAATCTCCACCCCGTGGACCGCGCCTTGCGCTTCGCACAGCGCCAGAACATTGACATTCAGCCGCAGGTTCATGCCTTTACGCAGCGCCGTTGTCGCCATGCGGGCTATCAGCGCATTGCCCATCGCCAGGCGGGTGCCGCGAGGGTACTTCACCCGGTCGCGGGCATAGCGCAGCAGCAGCCGGGTGCAATGGGCCAGGGAGCGCAGCGAGCGGCGCATGTCGAGAAAATGTTGAATATCGACGCGGTTGACCATCATCCCGCCAAACAGCAGCATCCCCGGCGGCGGTGAACGCAGGTCGCGAAACGCGTCCCCCAGTTCACGGCCGTCATACTCCACCACCTCCAGCGCACGACCGACGTCGACTGCGCCGGGTTCATCCGGATAGTAATCGGGCGAGAGCGGACGCAGGCTGTACTTTACTGCCCCCTCACGCTCGAGAAAGGCCAGCGCCTCCCGCCCGGCGCTGACAAACGCTTCGGCAAGATCTTCTCGGTACTGGCCCTCGCCGATAATGGTTCGCAGGTAGGTTTTCATCGCCTCGGCGCTACCGCTTTTGCCCTCGGCGCGCGCCTGGTCGGTATCGTGCAGCCACACGGCGCCGCCGGAGATGGCCGAGGTGCCGCCGAACTGGCCGGCTTTCTCCAGCATCAGCACCGACAGCCCTTTACAGCAGGCGGTGACCGCGGCGGCAAAACCGGCCGCGCCGCTGCCGATGACGATCACATCCCAGCTCTTCATGCCGCCGCTCCCTGCGCCTGCGGGATGGCGCCGATAAACTGGCCCATCAGCCTCATCTGCGCCAGCGCCATTTCCGGCCCGGTCTGTACTTTGCAACCACGTGCGGCGGCGAAAGTGAGCAACGGCGTCATCACCGGGGCGGTGACAACGTCGGCCACATGAGTGGTGCTGTCGAGCGTATCCAGCAGCGCCTGCGGTAGAGGCAGCTCATCAAATCCGGCCATGCCGGCCGGTGAGCCATTAACCAGTAGATCGAGGCCGTAAAGGGTGTCTGGCAGCGCGCTCAGTTGCACCGCCGGAAAGGCCTCAGCCAGAAGGTCATGCAGGCGCTGCCGGGTGGCCGGGGTTTGATCGTGCAGGGCCAGCCGACGGATCCCCGCCTCGCACAGTCCCCAGGCGATGGCGCTGCCGACGCCGCCGCAACCGGAGAGCAGCGCCTGCTTACCTGCCGGCTGAAAACCCTGCGCCTCGGCGGCGAGCTGAAAGCCGACGCCGTCCAGCATATCGCCCTGCAGGCGGCCATCCGCCAGCTTGCGGATCACATTGACGGCGTTGAGTCGGCGGGCGCGCGGCGTGAGGTCGTCGACCAGCGTGGCGGCGCGTTGTTTATGCGGTACCGTCACCAGCACGCCGGTCATGTTCTGCCAGCCGCGCAGGGCGTTGAGGTAGGCGGCCACCGCGTCCGGGACGATATCCACCGGGATCATGACGCTGTCCATGTGCTGTTCGGCAAAGTAGCGGTTGAAGTTATCTGGCGATTTCACCTGGGCGATCGGATGACCAATCACGGCGACAACCTGGGTAGTTCCACTGACCATTTCGAACCTCATTTGTTAAATGAATGTTGTGAAAGTATTTCAGTGGAAGCTGGGAGCGACAACGCAGAATTCGGACATGTTGGTTGTTAATCGCACCATCGCTGCGATAATCGCAGGAAATCGATAATGATGTTGCAAAAATGTGAGCGAATATGCAAAACACCATTCATCCACGCGATCTGATCGTCGGTTTACAAAAAGGGCTGGCGTTAATCCAGCTTTTTTCCAAAACCTGCCCAAAACTCACCGTCGCCCAGGCGGCGAAAATGAGCGGCCTGACGCAAAGCGCCGCGCGGCGTTTTCTGTTGACGCTGCTGCATGAGCGCTATCTGCAAACCGATGGGCGTTATTACTGGCTTACCCCGAAGACGCTGCGGCTTGGTCAGGCCTACGTCGATTCGGCGCAGTTTCCCCGCATGGTGCGGCCAATTGTCGAATACATCGCCAGCCGGACCGAGGAGCACGCCTCGGTAGGGGTGGTGGATGAAGATGAGCTGGTCTATATCGCCCGCAGCCGGCATACGCCGTTTAACTCCACGTCGGTTCGGCTTGGGGAGCGGGTGCCCATCTTCTGTACCGCCGGGGGACGGTTATGGCTGGCTTCGCTGCCGGAAGCTGAGTGCGAGGCGGTTCTGCAGCGTATTACCCGGGAACAACGCACGCCCTATACGGTGACCGACGTCGCGTTGCTGATGGAGAAAATCGCCCAGGTGCGGCGCCAGGGTTATGCCACCATTGAACAGGAGTTTGAGATTGGCATGCTGGTGCTGGCGGTGCCGTTAACTGACAGGGAAGGAACCTGGTGGGGCGCGCTGAGTCTGACCAGCCATCAATCGCGCACATCGCTGGAAGCGTTATGTCACGACCATCTCGATCTGCTCTACAGCGCGCAGGCGATGCTGGTGAGCTAAACAGGGCAGCAGATGCGCTGCCCTCAAAGATGTTGCTTACGCCGACGCGTTGTTCAGGAAGCTGTTCCAGTTGCTGGCGGCGTTATCTACGAAGATGTTCCAGTTTTTGCCAGCGGTGAGGACAAAGTTTCCCCAGTTTTCGCTACCAGTGGTCACAAAGGTTTCCCAGTTTGACTGCCCGGTCAGGAAGGAACCAAACGCCATCGCGCTGTCGCCGACGAAGGAGGCAAACGCGCTGCCGGAGGTGAGAACAAAAGAGGTGAAGCCGACGCCCGAGTTGGCAACAAAGCTGGCGAAGCCGCTGGCCGCGCCGAACAGATTAAAGCCACCGGAGATGTACTCCATTTCGTTTAGTGTTAACTCTTTCATTGCAATTCCTTGTAGTGATTATTTCCCAAAGGGGCAAGAGCCCCGGCGAAAGGTAGCATCGCAGGACCGTGCGGCGCGAGTGATGCCCGGTGTGTGCTGGCTCAATTTTTCCTCATTTTTTGATATGAAAGATAGCGGGAAAGCGTCGGAAGAGGGGAGGGAAGTATGAAATGAGAAAGAAAGCGATGATGAAACAGGAAAGAAAAAGCCCCGTAAATACGGGGCTTTAGATCGTACGGGAGTGCGTAATTATCTCACGTAAGCCAGCAGACTATGTGAATCCGGCACCATAAAGTCAACGGACATCATCACGGACAGCGCGGTGATGGCGACGATAGAAAAGACGAACAGCTTACGCGCCCAGACTTTATCATCGGCCACTTTATAGCCACGCAGCGCCATGCCCAGCCACCAGACGCTGACCGCTGCCGCCACGACCAGGTATTTATACCCGGCGTAGCCGCCCAGCGAGAGCATCAGGGTTGCCACGGCAAAGGCGACGATGTACAGCGTAATATGGTTTTTGGCGACCGAAATGCCTTTCACCACCGGCAGCACCGGAATATTCGCCGCCTGATAATCCTTAAAGCGGAAAATCGCGATGGCGTAGGAGTGAGGCATCTGCCACAGGCTAAAGATAGCCAGCAGGATCGCCGCACCGCTGTCGAAATCACCGGTGACCGCGCAGTAGCCAATCACCGGCGGCGCAGCGCCGGAGAGTGAGCCAATCAGCGTGCCGTAGACGGAGTGGCGTTTCATGTACAGGCTGTAGACGCCGACATAAACCACGAACCCCATCACCCCCAGCCAGCAGGCCAGCGGGTTAGCGCCGAACCACAGCAGCATGAAGCCAGCAATACCCAGCAAGGTGGCGTACACCAGCGAAGCTTCTGGCGAGATCAGCCCTTTGACCAGCACCCGGTTTTTCGTCCGTTCCATCTTACGATCGATGTCCCGGTCGATGTAGTTGTTGAATACACAACCCGAGGCGACCACCAGGGATACTCCAAGGAGCGTCCAGACGAACAGCGGATAGTCGATGTGGCCTTTGGAGGCCAGCAGGAAACCGCCGATCACGGAGATCAGGTTGCCAAAAATAATGCCTGGTTTCGTTACTTGCAGGTATTGCTTAAACATACTCGCCGCTCTTAGTGCATCATCATGTTGTAGTTCAGGTTCCACATAATCCAGATGGAGCCGACAACCACGATCGCAATGATGATTACGGTGAAGATAAATGCGGTCAGGTTCCAACCTTCATCGGACTTGCTGTTCATATGCAGGAAGTACACGAGGTGTACCACGATCTGCACCACAGCGGTCACCAGAATGGTGCCAAGGATAACCGCATGCGAGGCGGAGCCACTCATCACCATGGCGAACGGAATGACCGTCAGGATGATGGACAGGATAAATCCTGTCATGTAGCTCTTCACGCTGCCGTGAGAAGCGCCGCTATGATCGGTAGAATGACTCATTACATCGCCCCCATCAGATAGACAACCGAGAACACGCAGATCCACACGACGTCCAGGAAGTGCCAGAACAGGCTCAGGCACAGGATACGCGTGCGGTTAGTGCTGGTCAGGCCACGACGTGAAACCTGGAACATCAGCACCGCCATCCAGATAAGACCGGAGGTCACGTGCAGACCGTGGGTGCCGACCAGCGCGAAGAACGCGGACAGGAAGCCACTACGATCCGGACCAAAGCCTTCCATGATCAGGTGATGGAATTCATAGATTTCCATCCCGATAAATCCGGCGCCAAACAACCAGGTCAACGCCAGCCAGGAAACCACCTGGCTTTTGTTGTTTTTGTACATGGCGATAGCCGCCATGCCGTAGGTGATGGAGCTGAACAGCAGCAGTGCGGTTTCAACCAGAACGAACGGCAGTTCAAAAATATCTTTGCCCGTCGGTCCGCCGGCCGTGCCGTTCACCAGAACGGCATAGGTAGCAAACAGCGTAGCGAAGATAATGCAGTCGCTCATCAGGTAGATCCAGAAACCGAATACCTTCATCGGTCCTGTATCATGGTGCCCGTGTTCATGCGCGTGGGCAGTATGCGCAAGAGTATCAGTTGCCATTTTTCAGCCCTGCTTTGTTAATCTCATCGAAATGCTGTTTTTCCAGTTTTTCGACTTCTGCAACCGGTACGTAGTAATCCACGTCCTCGTCAAAGCTCTTAATAATCCAGGTCGCTACGATGCCGATGAAGCTGGCGATCGCCATCCACCAGATATGCCAGATCATGGCGAAACCAAATACCGTAGCGAAGGCGGCAATCACGATGCCGGCGCCGCTGTTTTTCGGCATATGAATTTCTTCATAGTGAGCAGGCTGTTTGTACGCTTCACCTTTCTCTTTCATTTCCCAGAAGGCATCACGTTCGTGAACCTGAGGAACGATAGCGAAGTTGTAGAACGGCGGTGGAGAAGAGGTTGCCCACTCCAGCGTACGGCCACCCCACGGGTCACCAGTCAGGTCACGGTTCTGATCGCGGTCGCGAATAGACACGTAGAACTGAATCAGCTGGCACAGAATACCGCAGGCGATCAGCGCCGCACCGCAAGCTGCAATAACCAGCATCGGGTGGAACTGCGGATCGATCTGCTGGCTCAGACGACGGGTCATACCCATGAAGCCCAGCACGTACAGCGGCATAAACGCCACGAAGAAGCCGATGATCCAGAACCAGAAAGCGCGTTTGCCCCAGGTTTCGTTCAGGGTGAAGCCAAAGGCTTTCGGCCACCAGTAGGTCAGACCTGCGAAGCAACCGAACACTACGCCGCCGATGATAACGTTATGGAAGTGCGCAATCAGGAACAGGCTGTTGTGCAGAACGAAGTCCGCGCCCGGTACCGCCAGCAGCACGCCGGTCATCCCACCTACGGAGAAGGTCACGATAAAGCCGATAGTCCACATCATCGCCGAGTTGAAGACGATGCGACCCTGATACATGGTGAACAGCCAGTTGAAGATCTTAACCCCGGTCGGGATCGCGATAATCATGGTAGTAATACCGAAGAAGGCGTTTACGTTCGCGCCAGCACCCATGGTGAAGAAGTGGTGCAGCCAAACGATGAACGACAGAACGGTAATACAGACGGTTGCCCATACCAGAGAGGTGTAACCGAACAGACGCTTACGCGAGAAGGTCGCGGCGATTTCGGAGAAGACCCCGAACACCGGCAGAACCAGGATGTACACTTCCGGGTGACCCCAGGCCCAAATCAGGTTGATGTACATCATCATGTTGCCACCCATATCGTTGGTAAAGAAATGGGTGCCCAGGTAACGATCCAGGGTCAGCAGCGCGATGGTGACGGTCAGAATTGGGAACGAGGCGATAATCAGGATGTTAGCGCACAGAGATGCCCAGGAGAATACCGGCATCTTGAACATGGTCATGCCCGGGGCACGCATCTTGATAATGGTCACGAAGAAGTTAATACCGGTCAGGGTAGTACCGATACCGGAGAGCTGCAGCGCCCAAATCCAGTAATCAACCCCTACGCCAGGACTGTACTCAATTCCCGACAGCGGCGGATAGGCCAGCCAACCGGTCTGCGCGAACTCACCAACGCCCAGAGACAGGTTAACCAGAATCACGCCCACAACGGTGAACCAGAAGCTCAGGTTGTTGAGGAACGGGAAGGCTACGTCGCGCGCGCCGAGCTGAAGCGGAACCACCAGGTTCATCAGACCGATAACAAACGGCATCGCCACGAAGAAGATCATGATAACGCCGTGGGCGGTAAAGATCTGATCGTAGTGATGAGGCGGCAGGAAGCCGGCTTCCCCGGCCGAAGCCAGCACCTGCTGGCTACGCATCATGATGGCGTCAGCAAAGCCACGCAGCAGCATGACGATTGCCACGATAACGTACATGATACCGAGACGTTTGTGGTCGACAGAAGTCAGCCACTCGTTCCATAGGTAGGACCACTTACCGAAGTAAGTGATGGCTGCCAGAAGCGCCAGTCCCCCAATGATAATCGCAGCCACCGTTACCACGATAATAGGTTCGTGGTAGGGCACTGCATCCAGTGTAAGTTTTCCGAACATCGTTTTCTTCCTCGGCCCCTTAGTGAGCGGTTTCCGCGTGGCTCATGTCCATGCCTTCCATCCCGTCGTGAGCAGCGTGCTCGCCTTCAGGTTTAGACATGTTCATGCTCTCGTGAGACATGAATTTGTTCACAACATCTTTGAACAGATCCGGTTTCACGTTAGAGAAATATTCCACTTTGTTGTATTCGCTAGGCACAGCCACTTTCTCGAACGCGGCCATGGAGTCCATGGAGTTCGGAGACTGTTTGGCTTTTGCAACCCACTGATCGAAAGTCGCCCGATCCGGGGTGGCAATCGCTTTGAACTTCATACCTGAGAAGCCCGGGCCACTGTAGCTAGCGGAGATACCGTCATAAGTACCAGCTTCGTCAGCAATGAGGTGCAGCTGAGTCTGCATACCGGCCATTGCATAAATCTGGCTACCTAAGCGCGGAATAAAGAACGAGTTCATCACCGAGTTAGAGGTCACTTTGAAGTGTACCGGTACGTTCGCCGGGAAGGCGATTTCGTTAACGGTAGCAATACCCTGTTCCGGATAGATAAAGAACCATTTCCAGTCCATCGATACGACTTCGATGGTGATTGGCTTCTCGTCATGGACAAGCGGTTTGCTTGGCTCCAGTGCGTGAGTGGTTTTCCAGGTCAGAACGGCCAGGAACAGGATGATCAGAATAGGTACCGTCCAGACCACAGCTTCCACTTTGTTGGAGTGTGACCAGTTCGGGCTATACTTCGCATCTTTATTGCTCGCGCGATACTTCCAGGCAAATCCTACTGCCATCAAGACGGCGGGAATAACGACAATCATCATCAGGCCGAAGGCCGTCAGAATCAAAGAGCGTTGCTCCAGTCCAATCTGTCCTTTTGGGTCAAGGAGTGCAGAATCACAACCACTGAGTAATACAGTACCTGCGATTAATGACATCCATCCCAAACTTTTATTGTATTTCCTGAGTCTCATTGAACGACCTCAATTCCACGGGATCTGGTGGCGTTTAAAGTGTATGGGCATTTTACGGTAAGGTTGCATTACTGTAAACATGATTGGATCTCTGTCAGTTCTGTGTTAGCGGCTTCTGCTTGGTTTGTCACATATGTAACGTAGTGTTACTTAATCGCTTGCAAAGCCTGATTTTCGCGGGATTGATAACGAAAGGGATAAGAAAAGGAGTGCTTAGCGGCTAATGGGCATAACCACCCATAAATTAGAACAATTGTTTAACATTTAATTATCAAATAAAAGACATTGTGAAAACGAAAAATAAAATCCCCGGAGCTGAATCGGTTAAATTATTTAAAGAATCGAACGAAAACTGTCAATAATTTCCAGAAATCAAAAACGCACAAAACAACAAATAGCGCGGCGGACAATATAAAAGCGTTAATAAGCCGTTATAATTACGTTTCGTAATTACAACGGCTAATAATGATGCTGGATCCTTAAATCAGGCGGGTTTTACGCAGCGCCAGATAGTCAAGCAGGCCGCCGAACAAAATCCCGCCGACGGCGGTGAGCGCGGCAACCTCCAGCAGGCCGGACAGGAAGGAGAACGACGTATAATCCAGCGCGTTGAGGATCAGCAGCGCCAGCCACACCGCGAGCAGCAGGCAGCCCAGAGTCAGGATCCCCAGCGCCAGCGCATAGGCCTGCGGGAACTCACTACGCGGCATAAAGCTTGCGGTGCGTTGGGTATGCTCAAGCGTTTGCCGGCATAGCAGCAATAGGGCAATCCCCGGCACCGCCGCAACGACAGAGAAGAGATAGAAGGTCGACCAGCCGTGAGCCTCGACAAACCAGCCGGCAATCGGCCCAACGTATACGCGACCGACCGCAGAGAGCGCCGAGAGCAGCGCGAACTGGGTGGCGGAGAACGACTTATTACATAGCGTCATCAGCAGCGCGACAAATGCCGCCGTCCCCATTCCCCCGCACAGGTTTTCAAAGAATACCGCGGTCGCCATGGAATAGAGGTGCTTATCGGTAATCGACAGCAGCCAGTAGCCGGCGTTAGAGACCCCCTGCAGCAAACCGAAAATGAGCAGTGCCCGAAACAGCGTCAGTCGCTGCATCAGGACGCCGCCGTACAGGGCGCCGAGAATGGTGGCGAACAGGCCTAAGGTTTTGTTCACCATTCCCACTTCGCCAGCGTCAAATCCCACGCCGCGGATCAGGAAGGTGGTGGTCAGGCTCATGGCAAACGCATCGCCAAGCTTATAAAGGACGATGAGCAGCAGAATCAGCCAGGCGTTGTTGCGGCCGAAAAAATCGCGCAGCGGTTCGGCTACCGCCTGCTCGAGCGATCTGGGAACCGGGATAACGTCGCTCGGTTCGGGCGCCAGCAGCGTGGCGATAATGCAGGGCACCAGCAGCGCCGCCATCAGCCAGTACATCCCCTGCCAGCCGAGATAGCGGTCGGCAAGCCACAGGGCCAGTCCACCGGAGACCAGCATCCCCAGGCGATAGCCCAGCACGCTGATCGCGGCGCCGGCGCCACGCTCTTCTGCTGGCAACACGTCGGTTTTCCAGGCGTCGAACACAATATCCTGCGACGCCGAGCAGAAGGCGATCACCACCGCCAGCGCCGCCATCCAGCGTAATTGGGTGACCGGCTCAAGAAAGCCCATCGTCGCGATCGCCAGCAGGAGTAATACCTGGGTGGTCAACAGCCAACCGCGACGACGCCCAAGAAACGGCGGCGTGTAGCGGTCCATCAGCGGGGACCAGAGGAATTTAAAGACATAGGCCTGGCCGACGAGCGAGAAAAAACCGATCGTTTTCAGATCGATATTTTCCACCGTCATCCAGGCCTGCAGGGTACCGGAGGTGAGAGCCAGCGGCAGACCGGAGGCGAAACCAAGGATCAGCAAAATGGCTGATTTCGGCTGCTGAAAAATGCGTAAGTAATGACTGGACATAGCATAAAGCACGAACCCGGCGGAGGCCGGGTTCGCGATAGCATTAACGCGCGTTTTGCTTGATGAAATCGTGGATGCTGGTGTCCTGCGCCATATCGGCGATGGTATCGGTCAGGACGCTGTTGACGGCATCAGCGATGTTTTTGTTCGAGGCCTGGAAGGCGCCTTCAACGGAGTAGCTGGCGCGGTAGTTTTTGGTCATTTTCGTGCCGTTTGCCGCGGTGGCGATGATGGCGATATCGGCTTTGGTGGCGATGTTATAGCGCACGTTACCCTGAGAGACGTCAGCATAGAGTTTGTTGACGATGATCTGCAGATCGACCGCGCCGTTCGGGCCAATCATGTAGCCGCGAGACGTCATCTGTTTCTCCAGCACTTCCTGCAGCAGGAAGCGCAGATCGCGGGAGGCGGTGAGAGTGACCAGCTGATTGTCACGCGTCACTTTCGCCAGCGCCTGGTCCGGACGCTGATCGGCGCCGTTGATGCTGACGGTCACGCCCATCAGGCTTGGATCCTGCTGCGGCAGCGTGATTTTCGGCGATACTTCAATGGTGGTCGGCGGCGTGGCGCATCCTGCCAGCATAAACATGGCGACCAACGGGAAAAGAATCTTCTTAAGCATGTTCAGGTCTCAACGCATGGTGTTGTTATAAGGAAAATTACCGCCATCATAGCATTGCCAACGGCAAGGGGAAGTGGCAACGCGTGTAAATCCATCGTGCTGGCGGTTTTCTGAGCGTCCCGCCACGGTTAATGGCTCGTTCCCCGACGGATCTGGCGACCAGAGCCAGTAAACGTGATACTTTTGAATGAAAATATCAGAACAATGCTAATTTTTTGTTGTTTTCTCCTAATGGAAGCGGTAAAAGCGGCTAACATTTAAATGGAGTGGCGGCATCTCAGCGTTGTCGGAGGAGAAAATTCATGATGATACGTGAACAGATCGAAGCAAAACTTAGAGCAGCGTTCGACCCGATGTATCTCGAAGTCGTGGATGAAAGTTATCGTCACAACGTCCCTGCGGGCTCTGAAAGTCATTTTAAAGTGGTGTTAGTGAGCGATCGCTTCACTGGCGAGCGTTTCCTCAATCGCCACCGTATGATCTACGGCACGCTAACCGAGGAGCTGTCGAATACGGTGCATGCCCTGGCGCTGCACACCTACACGATTAAAGAATGGGAAGCATTACAGGATACGGTATTTGCTTCGCCGCCGTGCCGCGGCGCAGGGAGTATCGCTTAGAAATCCCATTTGCAACCGCTGGCGCTTTTCCAGTATGTTGCTTGCAGATTTAGCAAAAACGGCCTACGGGCCGTTTTGTTTTGCCTGGAAAATGCGCAAAGTCAGCGCTTTTGCGGGCAAATTTGAGCGGGAAATGTGAAAAATGCCGCAGCACCAGGCGACAACCGTTCTCGACTCACAAAAGTGATGCCGCTATAATGCCGCGTCTTATATATGAATGTCTTCGGGATGATTCTGACGACAGGGAATGTGTTTCTGATTTGAAGAGGGCATCCCGGTTCTGCGAAGCCACCTACACGCGCTTCCAGAGTTGACCGAGCACTGTGATTTTTTTGAGGTAACAAGATGCAAGTTTCAGTTGAAACCACTCAGGGCCTTGGGCGCCGTGTAACGATTACTATCGCCGCTGACAGCATCGAGAATGCTGTCAAAAGCGAGCTGGTCAACGTAGCGAAAAAAGTTCGCATTGACGGCTTCCGTAAAGGCAAAGTGCCGATGAATATTGTTGCTCAGCGCTATGGCGCTTCCGTTCGCCAGGACGTGCTGGGCGACCTGATGAGCCGTCATTTCGTTGACGCGATCATCAAAGAAAAAATCAATCCGGCCGGCGCGCCGAACTACGTTCCGGGCGAATACAAACTGGGCGAAGACTTCACCTACGCGGTAGAGTTCGAAGTGTATCCGGAAGTTGAACTGCAGGGTCTGGACGCGATCGAAGTTGAAAAACCGGTTGTTGAAGTCACCGACGCTGACGTTGATACCATGCTGGAAACTCTGCGCAAGCAGCAGGCGACCTGGAAAGAAAAAGAAGGCGCGGTTGACGCTGAAGATCGCGTAACCATCGACTTCACCGGTTCTGTTGACGGCGAAGAGTTCGAAGGCGGCAAAGCCTCTGACTTCGTACTGGCGATGGGCCAGGGTCGCATGATCCCGGGCTTCGAAGACGGTATCAAAGGCCACAAAGCGGGTGAAGAGTTCACCATCGACGTGACCTTCCCGGAAGAGTACCACGCAGAAAACCTGAAAGGTAAAGCGGCTAAGTTCGTTATCAATCTGAAGAAAGTCGAAGAGCGTGAACTGCCTGAGCTGACCGAAGAGTTCATCAAACGTTTCGGCGTGGAAGATGGTTCCGTCGCTGGCCTGCGCGCTGAAGTGCGTAAAAATATGGAACGCGAGCTGAAAGGCGCTGTGCGTAACCGCGTGAAGTCTCAGGCTATCGAAGGTCTGGTTAAAGCCAACGAGATCGACGTTCCGGCTGCCCTGATCGACAGCGAAATCGACGTGCTGCGTCGTCAGGCTGCTCAGCGTTTCGGCGGCAACGAGAAACAGGCTCTGGAACTGCCGCGCGAGCTGTTCGAAGAGCAGGCTAAACGTCGCGTCGTTGTTGGTCTGCTGCTGGGCGAAGTGATCCGCACCAACGAGCTGAAAGCTGACGAAGAGCGCGTAAAAGCCCTGATCGAAGAGATGGCTTCTGCGTACGAAGATCCGTCTGAAGTCGTTGAGTTCTACAGCAAGAACAAAGAGCTGATGGACAATATGCGCAACGTGGCGCTGGAAGAGCAGGCTGTTGAAGCCGTGCTGGCGAAAGCCAAAGTGTCTGAAAAAGCCACTTCCTTCAACGAACTGATGAACCAGCAGGCGTAATTTCGCCGCTATCGTTTAAGGTTCGAGCAAAAACCCGTTGCCGAAAGGCGGCGGGTTTTTTTTTAAGATAATGATAGCCACAGGCACGGTGCGAAAACGCATTAACCATGATAGCGTTACAGCAAAAGCTTGTTATGCTTGAAATATGGCAACACCATCCCCATTACCGGGGGAGGCAACTGCATCCGCAATCGCACGCGTATTGAAGAGGCGGTGACGCATTCAGCGGATAGAAACTGTGGCTGATAATCCGTCCGTAAGGTTACAATCAGTGCAGCAGGTATTTTAAAATTACTCCAGGAGACGGAAATGTCATACAGTGGCGAACGAGACAACTTTGCACCCCATATGGCCCTGGTGCCGATGGTCATTGAACAGACCTCACGCGGTGAACGTTCTTTTGATATCTACTCCCGTCTGCTTAAGGAACGCGTCATTTTTCTGACCGGCCAGGTCGAAGACCACATGGCAAACCTGATCGTGGCGCAGATGCTGTTTCTGGAAGCGGAAAACCCGGAAAAAGACATTTACCTGTACATTAACTCTCCGGGCGGGGTAATCACCGCCGGGATGTCGATTTATGACACCATGCAGTTCATCAAGCCGGATGTCAGCACCATCTGTATGGGGCAGGCCGCTTCTATGGGCGCGTTCCTGCTGACCGCCGGGGCGAAAGGCAAGCGCTTCTGCCTGCCGAACTCCCGCGTGATGATCCACCAGCCGCTGGGCGGCTATCAGGGACAGGCGACGGATATTGAGATCCACGCCCGTGAAATCCTGAAGGTGAAAGGACGCATGAATGAGCTGATGGCGCATCATACCGGCCAGTCTCTTGAGCAGATTGAGCGTGACACCGAGCGTGACCGCTTCCTTTCTGCTGCGGAAGCCGTGGAGTACGGGCTGGTCGACTCTATTTTGACCCATCGTAATTGATGCCCAAGGCGCAAGGGTGCCGCTTTACGCTTCATCCTTCTCGCCACGTCTGTGCGAGCGGTTGGCTTTTATTCGGCCGCTTGTCTGGCAGGCTTGCGGCCGGTGGCTTCGCTACCGGCTCGATGTAGCGCGAAGGATTTTGTGTATATACTAATGAAGGGCGGCACAACGCTATATGGCGGCTTGCGCCTGAGAATGGCATTTGCGTCGTCGTGTGCGGCACAAAGAACTTAAAAAGAGGTTTGGACTCATGACAGATAAACGCAAAGATGGATCGGGCAAATTGTTGTATTGCTCTTTTTGCGGCAAAAGCCAGCATGAAGTGCGTAAGCTGATCGCCGGGCCATCCGTGTATATCTGCGACGAATGCGTTGATTTATGTAACGACATCATTCGCGAAGAGATTAAAGAAGTGGCGCCGCACCGCGAGCGCAGCGCGCTGCCGACGCCGCACGAGATTCGCCACCACCTTGATGACTACGTCATCGGTCAGGAACAGGCGAAGAAGGTGTTGGCGGTCGCGGTATACAACCACTACAAGCGTCTGCGCAATGGCGATACCAGCAATGGCGTAGAGCTGGGTAAAAGCAACATCCTGCTGATCGGGCCGACCGGTTCCGGTAAAACGCTGCTGGCGGAAACGCTGGCGCGCCTGCTGGATGTGCCGTTTACCATGGCGGACGCCACTACCCTGACCGAAGCCGGTTATGTGGGTGAGGACGTCGAAAATATCATTCAGAAACTGCTGCAGAAGTGCGATTACGACGTGCAGAAAGCGCAGCGCGGCATCGTTTATATCGACGAAATCGACAAAATTTCGCGTAAATCCGATAACCCGTCGATTACGCGCGACGTCTCAGGCGAAGGCGTGCAGCAGGCGCTGCTGAAGCTTATCGAAGGGACCGTTGCCGCCGTTCCGCCGCAGGGCGGGCGTAAACATCCGCAGCAGGAGTTCCTGCAGGTTGATACCTCCAAGATCCTGTTTATCTGCGGCGGCGCGTTCGCTGGCCTGGACAAAGTGATTTCCCACCGTGTGGAAACCGGCTCCGGCATTGGTTTTGGCGCGACGGTAAAAGCGAAGTCCGACAAAGCGAGCGAAGGGGAACTGCTGGCTCAGGTCGAGCCGGAAGATCTGATCAAGTTTGGTCTGATCCCGGAGTTCATCGGCCGTCTGCCGGTAGTGGCGACCCTGAACGAGCTGAGCGAAGAAGCCCTGATCCAGATCCTGAAAGAGCCGAAAAACGCCCTGACCAAGCAGTATCAGGCGCTGTTTAGCCTTGAAGGCGCAGAGCTCGAATTCCGCGACGAAGCGCTGGACGCTATCGCCAAGAAAGCGATGGCGCGTAAAACCGGCGCCCGTGGCCTGCGCTCAATTGTGGAAGCGGCGCTGCTGGATACCATGTATGACCTGCCTTCGATGGAAGATGTCGAAAAAGTGGTCATTGATGAGTCGGTTATCGCCGGTCAGAGCAAACCGCTGCTGATCTACGGCAAACCGGAAGCTCAGCAGGCATCTGGTGAATAATTAACCATTTCACTCAAGCAGTTAACAAAAAGGGGGGATTTTATCTCCCCTTTTATTTTTCCTGCATTCCCGCCGTTGAATGTGTGGAATACATCCCCATATACTGGATTACATATTAACGACGATGCAGTGGAGTGTGGCGTCGTCGGCTACCTGGCGGACTTTAAACTAAGAGAGAGCTCTATGAATCCTGAGCGTTCTGAACGCATTGAAATCCCCGTATTGCCATTGCGCGATGTGGTGGTTTATCCGCACATGGTCATACCCCTGTTCGTAGGGCGGGAAAAATCTATCCGTTGCCTCGAAGCGGCCATGGACCATGATAAAAAAATCATGCTGGTTGCGCAGAAAGAAGCGTCGACGGATGAGCCGGGTGTAAACGATCTTTTCACCGTTGGAACCGTGGCGTCTATTTTGCAGATGCTGAAGCTGCCGGACGGCACCGTGAAGGTGCTGGTCGAAGGGCTGCAGCGTGCTCGCATTTCTGCGCTGTCTGATAATGGCGAGCATTTCTCGGCGAAAGCGGAGTATCTCGACTCGCCGGCGATTGACGAACGCGAGCAGGAAGTGCTGGTTCGCACCGCTATCAGCCAGTTTGAAGGCTATATCAAGCTGAACAAGAAGATCCCACCGGAAGTGCTGACGTCGCTGAACAGCATCGACGATCCGGCGCGCCTGGCGGATACCATCGCGGCGCACATGCCGCTGAAGCTGGCTGACAAGCAGTCTGTGCTTGAGATGTCCGACGTTAACGAACGTCTGGAATATCTGATGGCGATGATGGAATCGGAAATCGATCTGCTGCAGGTTGAGAAGCGCATTCGCAACCGCGTCAAAAAGCAGATGGAGAAATCCCAGCGCGAGTACTATCTGAACGAGCAAATGAAAGCGATTCAGAAAGAACTCGGCGAGATGGACGACGCCCCGGACGAAAACGAAGCGCTGAAGCGTAAGATCGACGCGGCGAAAATGCCGAAAGAGGCGAAAGAAAAAACCGAAGCGGAACTGCAGAAGCTGAAGATGATGTCGCCGATGTCAGCGGAAGCGACAGTCGTGCGTGGCTACATCGACTGGATGGTGCAGGTGCCGTGGAATGCGCGCAGTAAGGTCAAAAAAGACCTGCGTCAGGCCCAGGAGATCCTCGATACCGATCACTATGGCCTGGAGCGCGTGAAGGATCGCATCCTTGAATATCTCGCGGTGCAGAGCCGGGTGAACAAAATCAAGGGGCCAATCCTTTGTCTGGTGGGACCGCCGGGGGTAGGTAAAACCTCGCTGGGTCAATCCATCGCCAAAGCGACCGGACGGAAATACGTTCGTATGGCGCTTGGCGGCGTGCGCGATGAAGCGGAAATCCGCGGTCATCGTCGGACCTACATTGGCTCGATGCCGGGCAAACTGATCCAGAAAATGGCGAAAGTGGGGGTCAAAAACCCGCTGTTCCTGTTGGACGAGATCGACAAAATGTCTTCCGACATGCGCGGTGACCCGGCTTCCGCGTTGCTTGAGGTGCTGGATCCGGAACAGAACGTGGCCTTTAACGACCACTACCTGGAAGTGGATTACGATCTCAGCGACGTGATGTTCGTGGCGACTTCCAACTCCATGAACATTCCGGCGCCGCTGTTGGACCGTATGGAAGTGATTCGTCTCTCCGGCTATACCGAAGATGAAAAACTGAACATCGCCAAACGTCATCTGCTGCCGAAGCAGATCGAACGTAACGCGCTGAAGAAAGGCGAGCTGACCGTCGACGATAGCGCCATTATCGGCATTATTCGTTACTACACGCGGGAAGCGGGGGTACGTAGCCTGGAGCGTGAAATCTCCAAGCTGTGCCGCAAGGCCGTTAAGCAACTGCTGCTGGATAAATCGCTGAAACACATCGAAATTAACGGTGAGAATCTGCATGATTATCTCGGCGTACAGCGCTTCGACTATGGCCGCGCCGATAGTGAGAACCGCGTCGGTCAGGTGACCGGTCTGGCGTGGACGGAAGTGGGCGGCGATCTGCTGACCATCGAAACCGCCTGCGTGCCGGGCAAAGGCAAGCTGACCTACACCGGCTCGCTTGGCGAGGTGATGCAGGAGTCGATTCAGGCTGCGCTGACGGTGGTACGTTCGCGGGCTGACAAGCTGGGCATTAACGCCGACTTCTACGAGAAGCGTGACATTCACGTGCACGTGCCGGAAGGGGCGACGCCTAAGGATGGTCCGAGCGCGGGTATTGCCATGTGCACGGCGCTGGTCTCCTGCCTGACCGGTAACCCGGTACGCGCTGATGTGGCGATGACCGGTGAAATCACTCTGCGTGGTCAGGTGCTGCCGATCGGCGGTCTGAAGGAAAAACTGCTGGCGGCGCATCGCGGCGGCATTAAGACTGTTCTGATTCCTGATGAGAACAAACGCGACCTTGAAGAAATTCCGGATAACGTTATCGCCGATTTGGATATCCATCCGGTGAAACGAATCGAGGAAGTTCTGACACTTGCGCTGCAGAACGAACCGTTCGGCATGCAGGTTGTGACCGCGAAATAGTGATTCTGCGCAAATTGCGCTAATAAAAATAGGGCTGGTAAGTCATTTCGGACTTGCCAGCCTTTTTTTGTGTAGCTAACTTAGATCGCTGGCAGGGGGGTCATCGACAACTGCTGTTGTAAGGGCATGACAGTCCTGATATAACTGCTGCGCGGTCGCACTATGAAGGACTCAGGTGCGATATAAATTATAAAGAGAGGAAGAGAACAGTGAATAAATCTCAACTGATTGACAAAATTGCTGCGGGTGCGGACATTTCTAAAGCTGCAGCTGGACGTGCGTTAGATGCTTTAATCGCTTCTGTTACTGAATCTCTGCAGGCTGGGGATGACGTTGCGCTGGTAGGTTTTGGTACCTTTGCTGTTAAAGAACGTGCCGCCCGTACTGGTCGCAACCCGCAAACAGGTAAAGAAATTACTATCGCTGCCGCAAAAGTGCCGGGCTTCCGTGCTGGTAAAGCGCTGAAAGACGCGGTGAACTGATCGGCTTTCCCGTCAGGGAATGTGACGAAGTACAAGGGCGCATCGTGAGATGTGCCTTTTTTATTGCCTTTTCAGACCACTTTATGTGTGTTTATCGCCACTTGTGGGCTGACAATCACCCTGTTTTCTTGTCAAAATACGTCCTCACGCGCGGCGGCCATCACGTGCTATGCTGCGCGAGCTAAAGTCATCTACAGCGGAGCGTTGTTACACCATGATGGACAACCTACGCACGGCCGCCAACAGCGTCGTGCTCAAGATTATTTTCGGTATCATTATCGTCTCGTTCATTTTGACCGGGGTGAGTGGTTACCTGATTGGCGGTGGCAAAAACTATGCCGCAAAAGTGAATGGCCAGGAGATTGGCCGTGGGCAGTTTGAAAACGCCGTCGCCAGCGAACGTAACCGTATGCAGCAGCAGCTTGGCGATCAATTCTCCGAGCTGGCGGCGAACGAAAACTACATGAAAACCATGCGCCAGCAGGTGCTGAACCGCCTGATCGATGAGTCGCTTCTGGATCAGTATGCCCGCGAGCTGGGCCTCAGCATCAGCGATGAGCAGGTGAAGCAGGCGATCTTCCAGACCCAGGCGTTCCAGACGAACGGTAAGTTCGACAACCAGCGTTTCAGCGGTATTGTCGCCCAGATGGGGATGACCACCGATCAGTACGCCCAGGCGCTGCGTAACCAGCTGACCACGCAGCAGCTGATTAACGCCATTGCGGGTACCGACTTCATGCTGCCGGGCGAGTCCGATCAGCTGGCGGCGCTGGTATCTCAACAGCGGGTGGTCCGCGAAGCGACCATCAACGTAAATGCCCTGGCGGCAAAACAGACCGCCAGCGATGAGGAAATCAACGCCTTCTGGCAGCAGAATCAGGCCCGTTTTATGGCGCCGGAGCAGTTCCGCGTCAGCTACATCAAAATGGATGCCGCCAGCATGCAGGAGAGCGCCTCTGACGAAGAGATTCAGTCATGGTACGACCAGCACAAGGATCAGTTCACTCAGCCGCAGCGCAACCGCTACAGCGTGATTCAGACCAAAACTGAAGCCGATGCGAAAGCGGTACTGGCCGAGCTGCAAAAAGGAGCGGACTTCGCCACGCTGGCGAAAGAAAAATCGACCGATATTATCTCTGCCCGCAACGGCGGCGATATGGGGTGGATGGAAGATGCCTCTACCGTGCCTGAGCTGAAAGATGCCGGGCTGAAAGAGAAAGGCCAGCTGTCTGGCGTGATCAAATCCTCGGTTGGCTTCCTGGTAGCTCGTCTGGACGACGTCCAGCCGGCGCAGGTGAAGCCGCTGGCTGACGTGCGTAATGACATTGCGGCGAAAGTGAAGCAGGAAAAAGCGTTGGATGCTTACTACGCGCTGCAGCAGAAGGTGAGCGATGCGGCCAGCAACGATAATGAATCGCTGGCGAGCGCAGCGCAGGTCGCCGGGCTGAAGGTCGTAGAAACCGGCTGGTTTGGCCGCGATAACCTGCCGGAGGAGCTGAACTTTAAACCGGTCGCTGACGCTATTTTTAACGGCGGTCTGGTGGGTGAGAACGGCGCGCCGGGCAGCAACTCCGATATCATTACCGTTGACGGCGATCGCGCTTTTGTTCTGCGCATTAGCGAACACAAAGCCGAGGCGGTGAAGCCGCTTGCCGAAGTGAAGGCACAGGTTAGCGATATCGTTAAGCACAATAAAGCGGAACAGCAGGCGAAACTGGAGGCCGACAAGCTGCTGGCGGCGCTGAAAGACGGCAAAGGCGATGAAGCGATGAAGGCGGCTGGCCTGAGCTTTGGCGCGCCGCAGACGCTTTCTCGTACCGGCCAGGATCCGCTGAGCCAGCTGGCATTTACCCTGCCGCTGCCGCAGCAGGGTAAACCGGTCTACGGCGTGGGCAGCAATATGCAAGGCGATGTGGTGCTGGTAGCGCTGGATGAGGTGAAAGCCGGCAGCATGCCGGAAGAGCAGAAGAAGGCCATGGTTCAGGGGATCACCCAGAACAATGCCCAAATCGCTTTCGAAGCGCTGATGAGCAACCTGCGCAAGGCGGCGAAAATTAAGCTCGGCGACAGCATCGACCAGCAGCAGTAATTTCGCGTCGTCTCGCAAAAATGAGCAACACGATGTAATCCTCAAGGGCCGCTTTCGCGGCCCTTTCCATTTCTGTGATTTGCCTTTTGTCGACCATCCGCACTGACGCTATCGTGACCTTGCTGTCTACACACAAGGAGATATCAGCATGAAATATGGAATAAAAGCACTGATGGCCGCGGGCGTTCTGGTTTTTGCGGTAGGGGTACAGGGGGCGCTGGCGGCACCCGCCAGCGGCAAAGCGGCGGTGAATAAAGAAAATGTGCAGGCGTCCTCTTCGGCGAAGGCGGAAGCGGTGCCCGGCGAGTCTGACATCGGGGCGACAAAGGTCAGCATTAACCGCGCCAGCGCCGAACAGCTGGCGCAGGCGTTGAATGGCGTAGGATTGAAAAAAGCCCAGGCTATTGTCAGCTACCGCGAAGAGTACGGGCCGTTCAAAACCCTCGATGATCTGAAGCAGGTCCCGGGAATGGGGAGCGCGTTGGTGGAGCGCAATTTAGCCCATCTGACGCTGTAAATTTTATGCCAGACCTTGCACAGCGGTGATTTTTTGCCAGGATAAAGAGGTTGCATCAAGTGGTGTGACCTCTTACCTCATAAACAACAATAACAGAAAGGCATTAGTGCTATGCAGACACAAATTAAAGTTCGCGGCTATCATCTGGACGTCTACCAGCATGTGAACAACGCTCGCTACCTGGAGTTCCTTGAGGAAGCCCGCTGGGACGGCCTGGAAAACAGCCCCGCGTTTCAGTGGATGATGGAGAAAAACATCGCCTTCGTGGTGGTGAATATCAATATTAACTATCGTCGTCCGGCGGTACTGGGCGATGTGCTGACGGTGAGCAGCAAACTGGAGCAACTCAACGGCAAAAGCGGCACCCTAAGCCAGGTGGTCACCCTCAACCCCAATGGCGAAGTAGTGGCCGATGCGCTGATTACCTTCGTTTGTATCGATTTGAAAACCCAGAAGGCGCTGCCGCTGGAAGGGGAATTGCGTGCGAAACTTGACCAGATGAACCTGCGCTGACAACCGTCGTGCGAGTGGCGGGCCCACGGCAGGTGATGAACCCGTAGCCCCGGTAAGCATCGCGCCACCGGGGAATTTGAGTCAAAGCTCCGGTAAATCGATCCCCGGAGATTATGCCTGCGCCAGTCCGGTTTTTTGCTGCATCACCGCCATTACCCCGACCTTGTCCGCCAGATACTGGTTGAGTCCGTTTGCGCGCAGGTTACAGGCGGCGCACTGGCCGCAGCCATCGCCCTTAATGCCGTTGTAGCAGGTGAGGGTTTCCCGGCGCACCAGATCCAGCTGACCCCAGTAGTCGGCGAGCGCCCAGGTCTCGGCTTTATTCAGCCACATCAGCGGCGTCTCAAAGCGAATGTCTTTCGCCATCCCCAGGCTGACGGCGTGGTGCAGCGCTTTGACAAACTCATCGCGGCAGTCCGGGTAGCCAGAGAAGTCGGTCTCGCACACGCCGGTGATGATGGCTTCGGCTTTTACCTGATAGGCGTAGATTGCCGTCAGGGTTAAAAACAGAATATTACGCCCGGGGACAAAGGTGTTGGGAATACCCTCGGCATCAGGCTGATAGTCCGGTACCGGAATGTTATCGCGGGTCAGGCTGCTGACTGCCAGTTCGTTGAGCAGAGTGACGTCCAGCACTTTATGCGCGACGGCGCCCAGTTTCAGGGCGAGTTCGCGCGCAACGTCGATTTCCGCGCGGTGGCGTTGGCCATAATCAAAAGTGACGCAATGCACTTCATCATACTGTTGCAGAGCCTGCACCAGACAGGTGGTTGAATCTTGTCCTCCGCTGAAGACAACTACGGCGCGTTTCATGGCAATTCCTGACTAAATGAATAAAGGCGATATGGTAGCGCCAGACGCCCTCCATCACCAGCTCTCTCACGTCGACGAGGCCGGCAGCCAGGCGCTGGCGAAGTCGAACCAGCCCCGGGCGTTGAGGCGCAGACCATTGACCCCCGGTGGCGCGCTGATCCGATAGTTATACTTGAACAGCGGCGTCATGATGGCGTCTTCCATCAGGCTGTTAAATACGTTGCGCAGCGCATCGTTGCGGCTGCGAGCGTCGGGCTGAGACTGCACCGCGTCTAATGTCGCCTGCAGATGAGCATATTGCGCCCCGGTCAGCAAATTAGGCCACAGCATATCGCAGCGCAGCCACTGTTCCAGGGCGTACTCCGGCGCTTCGCCGATCAGACGGTCGCCCATCATCAGGTCGGCCTGCCCCAGATGCTGGCAGCCTTCCCAGTTTTTAGCGTCGTGGAACAGGAGCGTCAGCTCGCAGCCCAGCAGAGCCAGACGTTGCCTCAGCTGTTCGGCCATCGCATGTAGCTCGACCGGCAGATGATAGAGCAGGGTGAGCCTGGCCGGCAGCGGTACCGCGTTGTTTGCCGGTCCCTGCGGGATGGACCATCCCGGCAGCACCTCATGGCTTGGCGTAATCAGATCCTCCTCCAGCGGCAGCGTATCCAGTAGCGACGAGTGATGGATTATCGACACCAGCCGCTGGGCCTGCGCTTTGCTAAGCCGAGGGCTGTGGCGCAGGGTCAAATAGCAGAAGCCAAGGCTGATACGGTTGCTGACCTGACGCAGATTATGCAGCTCTTCGCGATCGCCGATGGTGATCTGCACCGGATGGCGGCAGCTGGTGCCGAGATCGCGGTCAAAGAGCTGAGGAGTGATCCAGTACTCCACCGCCTGGATCAGCGGATGCTGCAGGTGGTAGCGGGGATGGTTTTCCAGGCGGACGAGTTCCGGACTAAACCGCTTCAGGCGGAACGGTCCGCAGCCAATGGCCGGATCGTCGGGATGCGCCAACACGCTGCAGTAGCTGGCGAGGCGGAACGGCAGCCAGTAGTCAGGGCGATGCAGGGTTATTGTTAAACACTGGGCATGGGTGACATCGATACGGCTGATGCTGGCGAAGAGGGTCCGCAAGGCGGGCAGCTCAAGCAGCAGCAGTAACCGCTGTCGCAACTGCGCGGTTTCCACCGTATCGCCATTGTGCCAGCACAGCGTGGAGCGGATATAAAAATGCCAGCGCAGGCCGTCCGGGGAGACCTGCCAGTGGTGCGCCAGATCGCCGATCGGCATATTGTCGCCTTCGTCGAAGCGCGTCAGCCCGGCATAGATTTGTCCGGCCAGATGCTGCTCGGCGCGGCCGGGGAGAAAGCCGGGACGCAGCGGCTCCAGCGGGCGATAGTAAGGAATACGCAGCGTGGGGGTATTGTTTTGCCACTGACCGCCGAGGAAGGGATGGAGCAGGGCTTTCAGCTCCACCGGGGCAAGCTGCGCCAGCTCCAGCGCGGTTTGTTGCTGACCGTTGTTCAGCGCCTGCTCCATCATCTCGTTGCGCAGACTTTCCGGGGTTTTGTGAAATGAGAGCTGTCCGCGTTTGCCGCGCCCGGAGCTGGCCTGCCAGCTTAGCCACCCGGCCTCCTGCGCCTGACGCAGCAGAGTACGGACGTGGCGCTCGCTGCAAAAACAGCGCTCCGCCAGTTCGCCGACGGTGACCTGCTGCGGCGCCCCGGCTGAGGGTTGCCACAATCGCTGGTACTGATTTAAACGGTGTAAGAGTCGCATGGGAGCCGTCGTCCACCGGGCCGCTGTAAACCCGGAACAATTAATAATATCTATTCACTATTACTTCCGTATATCCCAGGTGATACTGCAACACAAGCGAAGCCCATCACACATCGGGGAATATACCATGGCAAAACTGGCGGCATTTGATATGGACGGCACCCTGCTGATGCCGGACCATCGTCTTGGAGAAAAGACGCTTTCCGCGCTGAAACGGCTGCGTGAGCGCGATATCACCTTGACCTTCGCCACCGGCCGCCATGTACTGGAGATGCACCATGTGATTGGCGAATTTTCCCTTGATGCATTTCTGATCACCGGCAACGGGACGCGCATCCATTCGCTGGAAGGGGAGGAGCTTTATCGCCAGGATCTCGCTCCCGAAGCGGCGGAAGCGGTGCTGCACGGCAAATGGGATACCCAGGCCAGCATGCACGTCTTTAACGATGGCGGCTGGTTCACCGGCCAGGCAAGGCCTGAATTGTTGCAAGCGCATGTATTCAGCGGCTTTCACTATCAACTGTGCGATCTAAAGCGTATGTCGGCGCAGCATGTCACCAAGATCTGTTTCTGCGGCGATCATGACGATTTGCGCCGTCTGCGGATCCAGCTGAATGAGACGCTGGGCGATCGCGCATTTCTCTGCTTCTCGGCAATGGACTGTCTGGAGGTGCTGCCGGTTGGCTGCAATAAAGGCGCGGCGCTGGCGGTGCTCAGCCAGCATTTAGGCTTCACCCTGCAGGAGTGCATGGCCTTCGGCGATGCGATGAACGACCGCGAGATGCTGGGCAGCGTTGGGCGGGGGTTCATCATGGGCAACGCGATGCCGCAGCTGAAAGCCGAGCTGCCGCATCTGCCGGTAATTGGCGACTGCCGGAATCAGGCAGTCTCCCATTTTTTAACTCATTGGCTGGATAATCCTGATCTTCCTTATTCCCCCGAATAGAGAGACCCTTCCAGCAAGCCAGATAGGCTTCTATCTGGCTTTTTTTATCGCCTTTCGACCAGACCGGCGATCTCCGCCTGCCAGGGCGCAATATCGCCGATATTGTCCGCCACCCACTGCGGGTTGTAATAGCTTTCCAGGTAACGCTCGCCGCTGTCGCACAGGAGTGTCACTATCGAGCCGGTGCGACCTTCCTCGCGCATCCGCGCGGCCAGCTGCAATACGCCCCACATATTGGTGCCGGTCGAGGCGCCGACCTTGCGCCCAAGCTGCGTTTCCAGCCACAGGGCGGTGGCTACGCTCGCCGCATCCGGCACGCGCAGCATCTCATCGACAACGTCGGGAATAAACGACGGCTCGACGCGCGGCCGTCCGATGCCTTCAATTTTGCTGCCGACCGGGCTGCGCAGGCTGGCGTCGCGGGTCTGCCAGTAATCGAGGAACACCGAATTCTGCGGATCAACGACCATCAGCTGCGTCTCGTAGCCCTGGCTGCGAATATAGCGGCCAATGGTCGCTGAGGTGCCGCCGGTGCCGGCGCTCATGACGATCCATGACGGCTGCGGGTGCGGCTCATGGCTCATCTGGCGGAAAATACTGTCGGCGATATTGTTGTTGCCGCGCCAGTCGGTGGCCCGCTCGGCGAAGGTAAACTGATCCATATAATGGCCATTCAGCTCGCGGGCCAGCGTTTCGGAAGCCGCGTAGATTTCGCCGGCGCTCTGCACAAAATGGCAGCGTCCGCCGTAGAACTCGATCTGTTCGATTTTGCGCTTGGCGGTGCAGGAAGGCATCACAGCGATAAACGGCAGCCCCAGCAGGCGGGCAAAATAGGCCTCCGAAACGGCGGTTGACCCTGAGGAGGACTCTATAATTGGCGTGCCTTCTTTGATCCAGCCGTTGCACAAGCCATAGAGAAACAGCGACCGCGCCAGGCGATGCTTCAGGCTGCCGGTGGGGTGGGTGCTTTCATCTTTCAGATACAGGTGGATGCCCGGAAAAGCGGGCAGCGGCAGACGGATCAGGTGCGTGTCGGCGGAGCGCTGATAGTCAGCGTTGATTTCGCTAATGGCATGTTTAACCCAGGCGCTATTCATCGTGATTTCCTGTTTGTCATTTTGTGCCTAGCTTAGCGGAAAGCGCAGGAAAAATTGTTGCCATTTAACCTGTGGATTACCATTATGAGAGCAAAATTTTCTCTGAGGATGCCCAATGCTAGATAAAATTGACCGTAAGCTGCTGGCGCTACTGCAGGAAGATTGCACCCTCTCTTTGCAGGCGCTGGCCGATGCCGTTAATCTGACCACCACGCCCTGCTGGAAACGCCTGAAACGGCTCGAAGACGAGGGTATTCTCCGCGGGCGCGTCGCCCTGTTGGACGCGGAAAAGGTGGGGCTGGGGCTGACGGCGTTCGTCCTGATCAAGACCCAGCATCACAGCAGCGACTGGTACTGTCAGTTCGTGAGCGAAGTGACGCAGATGGCGGAAGTGCTCGGCTTCTGGCGGATGGCGGGGGAGTATGACTACCTGCTACGGGTGCAGGTGGCTGATATGAAACGCTATGACGACTTTTATAAACGTTTAGTGAACAGTGTGCCCGGTCTGTCGGATGTCACTTCGAGTTTTGCCATGGAACAGATAAAATATACCACCGCCTTGCCTGTCGAATAACGGTATTGCGCCGTAACCCATTACAAAATCAGGATTTTATTGCTTGCGATTATTTGCTCAACTCAGCTGGTACTTCCGCCGGGAGTGGCGCCGCTATCTTGGCGCAATTGCCCTGCTGGTCATTATTGCCGTCCTGCAGCTTATTCCGCCGAAGGTGGTGGGCATTGTGGTCGACGGCGTGACGCAACAACATTACACCGCGGAGAAGGTGTGGATGTGGATCGGCGCGCTGGTGCTGATCGCGGTGATGGTCTACCTGCTGCGCTATGTCTGGCGCGTGCTGTTGTTCGGCGCTTCTTACCAGTTGGCGGTTGAGCTGCGGGAAGATTTTTACCGGCAACTGAGCCGCCAGCATCCGGCGTTCTATTTGCGCCATCGCACCGGGGATCTTATCGCCCGCGCCACCAATGACGTGGACCGGGTGGTGTTTGCCGCTGGCGAAGGAGTATTAACCCTGGTGGATTCCCTGGTGATGGGCTGTGCGGTATTGATTGTGATGTCGACGCAGATTAGCTGGCAGCTTACTCTGCTGGCGCTGCTGCCGATGCCGCTGATGGCCCTGGCGATCAAACGCAACGGCGATGCGCTTCACGAACGTTTTCGCGTTGCTCAGGCGGCCTTTTCCAGCCTCAACGATCGCACGCAGGAGAGCCTGACCAGCATCCGCATGATTAAGGCGTTTGGGCTGGAGGATCGCCAGTCGGCGCAGTTTGCTGCCGATGCTGCCGATACCGGCGCGAAAAACATGCGCGTGGCGCGCATTGACGCCCGCTTCGACCCCACCATCTATATCGCCATCGGGGCCGCTAACCTGCTGGCCATCGGCGGCGGCAGCTGGATGGTGATCCACGGCAGCCTGACCCTGGGCCAGCTGACCAGCTTCGTGATGTATCTTGGCCTGATGATCTGGCCGATGCTGGCGCTGGCGTGGATGTTTAACATCGTGGAGCGCGGTAGCGCGGCCTATGGTCGTATCCGCACGATGCTTGAAGAGGCGCCGGCGGTGGATGACGGGACCGAGGCGGTGCCGGCAGGCCGCGGCGTCCTGCAGGTTGCTATTCGCGATTTCATCTATCCGCAGGCGAGCAAACCTTCGCTGGAGCAGGTAAATTTTACTCTCCAGCCGGGGCAAATGCTGGGCATCTGCGGGCCGACGGGCGCCGGCAAAAGCACCATTCTGGCGCTGCTGCAGCGCCATTTTGACGTCACTCACGGCGAGATCCGCTTTCACGATCTGCCGCTGCCGATTCTGCAGCTCGACAGCTGGCGCGCCCGGTTGGCGGTGGTCAATCAGACGCCATTTTTATTCTCCGATACCGTCGCCAATAATATCGCGCTGGGAAAACCGGACGCGACGCAGGCGCAGATTGAGCGGGTTGCACAACTGGCCAGCGTGCATGACGACATTCTGCGTCTGCCTCAGGGCTACGAGACCGAAGTGGGCGAGCGCGGCGTGATGCTCTCTGGCGGCCAGAAACAGCGCATCTCTATTGCTCGCGCCCTGCTGCTGGAGGCCGAAATTTTGATCCTCGACGATGCCTTATCGGCGGTGGATGGCCGCACCGAGCACCAGATCCTGCATAACCTGCGCCAGAGGGGGGAGGGGCGGACGGTCATTATCAGCGCCCACCGCCTGTCGGCGCTCACTGAGGCCAGTGAAATTTTGGTACTGCAGCATGGGCATATTGCCCAGCGCGGCCGCCACGAGGCGCTGGCCGTGCAGCCCGGCTGGTACCGCGACATGTATCGATATCAGCAGCTGGAGGCCGCGCTCGACGAGGTTCCGCAGACGCAAGAGGAGGCCCTGGATGCGTAGCTTTACCGAACTCTGGCCGACGCTTAAACGCCTGCTGGCCTATGGTTCACCGTGGCGCAAGCCGTTGGCCATCGCGGTGGCGATGATGTGGATTGCGGCGGCGGCGGAAGTGAGCGGCCCGCTGCTTATCAGCTATTTCATCGACAACATGGTGGCGAAACATACGCTGCCGCTGAAGCTGGTGGCCGGCCTGGCGGTAGCCTATATCGGCCTGCAGCTGCTGGCGGCGCTCCTGCACTATAACCAGTCGCTGCTGTTTAACCGCGCCGCGGTCGGCGTCGTCCAGCAGTTGCGCAGCGACGTGATGGATGCCGCCCTGCATCAGCCGCTCAGCGAGTTTGATACCCAGCCGGTTGGGCAGCTTATCTCACGGGTAACCAACGATACGGAAGTCATTCGCGATCTGTACGTGACGGTGGTGGCTACGGTACTGCGCAGCGCCGCGCTGATCGGCGCGATGCTGGTGGCGATGTTTAGCCTCGACTGGCGGATGGCGCTGGTGGCGATCGCGATTTTCCCGGCGGTGCTGATCGTGATGATTATCTATCAGCGCTATAGCACGCCGATCGTGCGGCGGGTGCGCGCCTGGCTTGCCGACATCAACGATGGCTTCAACGAAGTGATCAACGGCATGGGCGTCATCCAGCAGTTCCGCCAGCAGGCGCGCTTTGGCGAACGGATGCGCGAGGCCAGCTATGCCCACTATCTGGCGCGGATGCAGACGCTGCGCCTGGACGGTTTTCTGCTGCGCCCGCTGCTGAGCCTTTTTTCCTCGCTGGTGCTGTGCGGGCTGCTGATGCTGTTCGGCTTTAGCGCGGTGGGCACGATCGAGGTTGGGGTCCTGTACGCGTTTATCAGCTATCTTGGACGCCTTAACGAGCCGCTTATCGAGCTGACCACCCAGCAGTCGATGCTGCAGCAGGCGGTGGTCGCCGGCGAGCGCGTTTTCGAGCTGATGGATCGCCCGCGCCAGGCGTGGGGTACGGATGACGCGCCGCTGAGCAGCGGTCGGGTGGAAATTGACCATCTCTCCTTTGCTTACCGGGGGGACCGTCTGGTTCTCCAGGATATCACGCTGGATATTCCCTCCCGCAGCTTCGTGGCGCTGGTCGGACATACCGGCAGCGGAAAAAGTACCCTCGCCAGTCTGATGATGGGCTATTACCCGTTAACCCACGGCGAGATCCGCATCGATGGTCGACCGCTCGCATCCCTCAGCCACAGCGCGTTGCGTCGGGGCATCGCGATGGTGCAACAGGATCCCGTAGTGCTGGCGGATACCTTCTACGCCAACGTCGCGCTGGGCCGGGACATCAGTGAGGCGCAGGTTTGGGAAGCGCTGGAGGCGGTGCAGCTGGCGGCGGTGGCGCGCAGCATGAGCGATGGGCTGTACACCCAACTGGGCGAGCAGGGCAATAATCTCTCCGTCGGGCAGAAGCAGCTGCTGGCGCTGGCGCGCGTGCTGGTGGACACCCCGCAGGTACTGATTTTGGATGAGGCGACGGCAAACATCGACTCCGGTACCGAGCAGGCGATCCAGCAGGCGCTGGCGAAGGTCCGCCAGCATACCACCCTCGTGGTTATTGCCCATCGGCTGTCGACCATTGTGGAGGCCGATACCATCCTGGTTCTGCATCGAGGTCAGGCTGTCGAGCGGGGCACCCATCAGCAGCTGCTGGCGGCGAAAGGCCGCTACTGGCAGATGTATCAGCTGCAGCTGGCCGGCGAAGAGCTGGCGGCCAGCGCCAGAGAGGAGTCGCTCAGCGCCTGATGCACCACCAGCAGGCAGGGAACGCTGGGCGGCCTGCCATGGTGCAAAAACGTTACATCAAGTGCACCGTTGTGGTGCATTTTTGCGCGCCAGGCGCCGTTGCGCAGGATATTGCCTGACCTGTCCCCTGTTTTTTGCCATCAAAGGGCCGCTTTGCGGCCTTTTTTCATTTCTGGCATAGCCCTTGCTTTATATCCATCGTGTTAGCTGCGGCCATTACCGAATACTGACTGGAGGGGACTTATGAAGCTGGTTACCGTGGTAATCAAACCATTCAAACTGGAAGACGTGCGTGAAGCTTTGTCTTCCATCGGCATTCAGGGCCTGACGGTCACTGAAGTCAAAGGATTTGGCCGTCAGAAAGGTCACGCGGAGCTCTACCGCGGCGCCGAGTATAGCGTCAACTTTCTGCCAAAAGTGAAGATTGATGTGGCGATTGCCGACGATCAGCTGGATGAAGTCATCGATGTCATCAGCAAAGCGGCTTACACCGGAAAAATTGGCGACGGCAAAATTTTCGTCGCTGAATTGCAGCGCGTCATTCGCATCCGTACCGGCGAAGCTGACGAAGCGGCACTGTAATTTCCAGACCACACAGTGATGGGGAACGAAACAATGAAAATGGCAACAATGAAATCGGGTCTGGGGGCATTAGCCCTTCTGCCGGGGCTGGCGATGGCCGCGCCTGCGGTGGCGGACAAAGCCGATAACGCGTTTATGATGATTTGCACCGCGCTGGTTCTGTTTATGACTATCCCGGGGATTGCGCTGTTTTACGGCGGCCTGATCCGCGGTAAGAACGTTCTGTCCATGCTGACTCAGGTGATTGTCACCTTTGGCCTGGTCTGCGTATTGTGGGTGATTTATGGCTATACCCTGGCCTTCGGCACCGGCGGCAGCTTCTTCGGCAGCTTTGACTGGGTGATGCTGAAAAATATTGAGCTGAAAGCGCTGATGGGCACCTTCTATCAGTATATCCACGTGGCCTTCCAGGGCTCGTTCGCCTGCATCACCGTCGGGCTGATTGTCGGGGCGCTGGCGGAACGTATTCGTTTCTCCGCGGTACTGATCTTCGTGGTGGTGTGGATGACACTCTCCTACGTGCCGATTGCGCATATGGTTTGGGGCGGCGGTCTGCTGGCGACCCATGGCGCGCTGGACTTCGCCGGCGGCACCGTTGTGCACATCAACGCCGCGGTCGCCGGGCTGGTGGGCGCCTATATGATGGGCAAACGCGTGGGCTTCGGCAAAGAAGCGTTCAAACCGCATAACCTGCCGATGGTGTTCACTGGCACCGCTATCCTCTACGTGGGCTGGTTCGGCTTCAACGCCGGCTCTGCCAGCGCAGCGAATGAAATTGCGGCCCTGGCGTTCGTTAACACCGTCGTGGCGACCGCTGCGGCTATCCTGGCGTGGACCTTTGGCGAATGGGCTCTGCGCGGCAAACCTTCACTGCTGGGCGCCTGCTCCGGGGCAATTGCCGGTCTGGTTGGCGTTACGCCGGCGTGTGGTTATATCGGTGTCGGCGGGGCGCTGATCGTCGGTATCGCCTCTGGCCTGGCGGGTATCTGGGGCGTGACTGCGCTGAAACGCTGGCTGCGTGTGGATGATCCTTGCGACGTCTTCGGCGTTCACGGCGTCTGCGGCATCGTCGGCTGTATCCTGACTGGTATCTTCGCGGCGACTTCTCTGGGCGGCGTCGGTTATGCGGAAGGCGTCACCATGGGCCATCAACTGCTGGTGCAACTGGAAAGTATCGCCATCACCGTGGTCTGGTCCGGCGTTGTGGCGTTCATCGGCTACAAAGTGGCGGATATGACCGTCGGGCTGCGCGTGCCGGAAGAGCAGGAGCGCGAAGGGCTGGACGTCAACAGCCATGGCGAAAACGCCTATAACGCCTGATAAAAAAGCCATTCTCTCCTGATAGCGAAAAGCCTCCCGTCCGGGAGGCTTTTTTATGCGTTGCGGTTGCGCATCACCCCTTCCTGAACCGTTGAGGCAACCAGCGTGCCATCCTGGGTGTAGAATTCGCCGCGAACGAAGCCGCGGGCGCTGGAGGCCGAGGTGCTTTCGACGCTATAAAGCAGCCATTCATTAATATTAAACGGCCGGTGGAACCACATAGAGTGGTCGATGGTGGCGACCTGCATGCCGGGCTCAAGGAAACCAACGCCGTGCGGCTGCAGCGCCACCGGCAGGAAGTTAAAGTCTGAAGCATAGCCCAGCAGATACTGATGAATACGCAGATCGTCAGGGACGGCGCCGTTGGCGCGCAGCCAGACCTGGCGCACCGGTTCGGCGATATGGCCTTTCATTGGGTTATGAAACTCCACCGGACGGATCTCCAGCGGTTTATCGCAGAGGAATTTGTCTTTCACCTGCGGCGGCAGGAGATGCGCCAGCTTGCGAGCGATATCGGTTTCCGAAGGCAAGCCGTCAGGGGAGGGGGCGGCCGGCATTGCTTTCTGATGCTCATAGCCATTCTCTGGCGCCTGGAAGGAGGCGGTCATATAGAAAATCGGCTTCCCGTTCTGGATGGCGGCGACCCGACGGGCGCTGAAGCTGTTGCCGTCGCGCAGCACCTCCACATCGTAAACGATCGGCTTCTGGCTATCGCCGGGGCGAAGAAAGTAGCTGTGAAACGAATGAACCAGACGCTCAACGGGCACGGTCTCTTTTGCCGCATACAGCGCCTGACCCACTACCTGGCCGCCAAAAACCTGACGTAACCCCAGGTCTTCGCTCTGCCCGCGAAACAACCCTTCCTCAATTTTTTCCAGATCTAATAATGCCAGCAGGTTAGAGAGTGCCTGACTCATACTTATCCTCAATTAACAATAGCGGCGCAGCGCGCGTAATGTGGCCAAGTATAACCTGGAATCGCAAGTGGTCCGATGGGTGTAATAATCTGAATAACGACCAGTTAACAGGAACAAATCTGAGATCTGTGCCACACTTATTGACGACACGAAAGTTCCTGCCGGCGAAGCGGCGGAACATCCTCCTGGGTATTAAGGGATGATAAGGAGAACATCATGAAATTTGCCTATATGTTTAGTGCCTTAGCCGTCGCCGCGACGCTGACCGCCTGTGCTAATCACCACTCGAACAATTCTTCGACGCAGGCGGCCGCGCCCGACCCTTACGGTATCGCGACGCTGAGCGTGGCGCAGCAGCAGCCGAGCGTCACGGGGACGATTAATATCCGCCAGAGAATCGCTTTACCGCCGGATGCGGTACTGACGGTGACCCTGTCGGATGCTTCTCTGGCAGATGCGCCAGCCCGCGTATTGTCGCAAAAAGCGGTGCGTACCGAAGGCAAACAGGCGCCATTTAACTTTGCGCTGCCTTACAACCCGGCAGATATTCAACCGAACGCTCGCATTCTGCTAAGCGCGGCGATCACGGTTAACGGCCAGTTGATGTTTATTACCGATACCGTGCAGACGGTAATAAACCAGGGCGGCACTCATGCCGACCTGACGCTGGTTCCGGTCCAGCAGACCGCCGTTCCTGTCGCCCAGTAAGCTCGCTACGCCCCCGGATGGGGGCTTTTTTTTGCCTTCAATAAACCCAGCGATAATGCTGGAGATCGATATGGCCGCTGCCGGAGACCTGCACACCCTCGGCCAGCAGCGCCTGACGCTGCCGCTGTAGATCGGGGCCGGTGAGGGAGATATCGCCATGGCGATTGACCACCCGATGCCATGGCAGGGTGGACCCTTCCGGCAGGCGCTTCAATACGCCGCCCACCTGGCGCGCCGCGCGCGGTGAACCTGCCAGCCGGGCGACCTCGCCGTAGGTCGTGACATACCCTTCCGGTATCGACGCCACGATGTGCCAGACGCGTTGGGGAAATGTGTCGTGCGGAGCCATTTTCTGTCCTGTTACCGGCAAAACGTCAGCATAAGCGCTAAGCCAGGAGCTGTACAGCCGGCCTGGGTCAGGCGGCCTGTTCGACGGTGAACGTCAGAGCGAGGCCGAGGATCTGCATGCCATGGACATTGTCGGAGGCTGAGCTGGCGATGAGACTCTCAAGAAATTTCAACCGCTGCGAAGTGGCGTTGATGATCAGCCTCGCGCGCAGGCCCGGCATGGTTAACGACGAGATAGGGTACACCACCCGACCGCTGATATAGACCGGCAGCTTGCGTAGCTCCACCTGGCGCAGCACGCCGACGGTGGAATAGAGCAGCGCCAGCGGCGTAACCGCCCGCACCGGCGCGGGACTGATGGTCGCGAAGTCGAGCATTTTTTCAGGACGCAGGTAGTTTACGCCCTGAAAGGCGATGGTCATCCCTTCAATAGCAGGTAAAGGCAGAGTGATGGTCTGTGGTGATGAGTCAGTCATTCGATTACCGTCGAGACAATGTACTGGTGATAAAAGAGGACGAAGAGGATAAGTATGGTGGATAACCCGGATGTGTGCTGAGCGCGGGCTCGCAATCTCACAGGCTGACCGTGAGTGGCTGGTTTTATTCGCGTTATTGCGCAATAAACCAGCAGGCGGACGGTGTGAGCTTGCAATTCACCAGGTCAGCAGGGATAATGCGCCAGCGCGTTAGGCAACTAACGCTCTCAATGGGGGCTCTGTTGGTTCTCCCGCAACGCTACTCTGTTTACCAGGTCAGGTCCGGAAGGAAGCAGCCAGAGCAGACGACGTGTGTGCCGGGATGTAGCTGGCAGGGCCCCCACCCATTTCTCCCGCCTGGTGTTTCCCTTATATTTGTCCGGTTTTTATTCCTGCAATAATTAATTTCTGATAAAGATCGCATATTAGTTTTTGTTGTTAAACCCCCCTTCTTTTATTCCATAATATTTACTTGTCATAAATCTGAAATACTACTGAAATATTAATGTCATTTGCATGTCATAAATAAAGCGCATCTTACTGATGGGAATTTGTTGCCAGGCTCATGCTGTAAAATATATCTCTGGATCAGCATGTTAACTTCGTGTATTAATTATGATGATTTTATTGCACGGGAAGCGTAGCTATGACCACAGTGGTTTTGAATGTAAAAATTGACGCAGAGCTAAAAGAAAAGTTGCGTCATTATGCGGAAGTTAATAACGAGAACCTGGGAACGGCAACGGAAAAGCTGCTGCAGCTGGCTTTTCAGCTGGAGGAGTCAGCAGGTGAGGCGGGGGTGACGGAAGAGGACATTGACAGCCAGCATACCGAAGAGGAAGCGACGCCACTTACCCCTAAAGAAATCAAAGCATTAAGAAAACTTCTGAAGAAGAAAAAATGAAACAACAATTCTCTACAGCCAGCAACTATAGCGAAGCTTGCGATATGTTGCGCTCAGGATACGTAAAACACGTCCGCCTGAACTGGAATATCGGTAGTGATGAGTTCTTTCGCATTGCTTCCGACTGGTGTGACACCGGCGCTAAAATCAAAAAAGATGAAGATGGCTTTATTATTTCCCTGAAAGGGTTTCCTATTCCGCGCCAGCATTAATGAAATTGCCTTCTTTCTGTCATTGGGTTGCCATAACCAGAGGGCAGGATAGCCAGGCAATTTTATAAAAACATCTCATATACCTCATGGATGAAGGTCATTTGACGGGCTGAAGTCAGCCCGTCGCTATTTTCTTATATTATTTTTCGCAAACGTGTATTTTCCTTCTGTTCAGCAAGGCTTTGCCACAGCGGTTGTAGCGTGGAGAAGGCCCGGCGCAATGCTTCATCCGGCAGCGTAAACGGCAGACGTAAATAGCGATCGAACGCCCCTTCCAGCCCAAACCGCGTACCGGTGCCGATATGGATCCCCTGGCTTTCCGCACGCGCAGAGAACAGGGTGGCCAGCATGTCAGGAAGTTCCACCCAAAAAGAGAGCCCACCTTCCGGTGGCGAAAACCGCCAGCGGGGAAAATATTCCGCCATCAGCGTTTCGCACATGTCCCGGCGCGCCTTGAGCATATCCCGCCGCGGCGGCAGCAGTGTGGCGGCATTTTCCAGTAGCCAGCTGCAGGCCAGTTGCTCCAGCAGCGGCGTACCCAAATCCAGCGAATCGCGGGCCTGAATAAGCGAGGCGATGGTCCGCGCGCTGGCGCGGATCCAGCCGATACGTAGTCCCCCCCAGAAGCTTTTCCCGGCCGAACCAATGGTGAGCACCGCGGCATCGGGATTGAAGCTGGCCAGCGGCGGGGGCGGCGGCGCGTTATACCAAAGGTCGGCCATGGTCTCGTCGATTACCAGCGTTGTTCGCGTCCTGGCGGCGATGTCCGCAACCCGCTGGCGGGTGGGGGCATCCATACAGCGTCCGGTGGGGTTGTGAAAATCCGGCATCAGCCACGCCAGCCGCGGCGCAGTCTGCGCAATAGTCGCCGCCAGTCCATCGCAGTCCCATCCCTGCTGCGGAAGCGCAACCCCGACGGGGCGGCAGGAGGCGCCCTGAATGGCGCTGATGGCCATCGGATAGGTGGGGGCGTCAATAACCACCCGATCGCCCGGCCCGGTGAACAGGCGCAGGATCAGCGCGAAGGCGCTGAGGGCGCCGTTGACCACCATCACCTCATCGGGCCGCGTCGGCAGACCGCGTTCGCTGTAGCGCCGGGCAATCGCCTCCCGCAGCACCGGCAGCCCCTGCTGGTCATAGCCAGTCTGTGCGAGATAGGGCGGCAGCAGGGTCATAGCGTGCTGGAAGGCCTGATGGACCTCCGGCCCGGCGCTGAGGGCGGCGGTAGATAGATTAAGCGTAGATGAGATGCCGGCAGGCAGAGGAAGATCGGCGGGGCGTTCCGGCAAAACAATGCGTGACCCGCTCCCCTGGCGGCTGTAGAGAAAGCCCTCCTCCCGCAACTGGCCGAGGGCGCTGGCGATGGTGGTCCGGCTGACGTTCAGGGCCGCCGCCAGCTCGCGCTCGCCGGGCAGGCGCGTTTGCAGCGTCAGGCGACCATCAAGGATCAGCAGGCGGAGCGCTTCCGCCAGCTGGCGCCATAGCGGCGTGCGTGAGCTGGTCTCCTGCCAGTTGCCGAGCAGGCGTACCAGCGATTGGGTTCCAAAGCGTCGGGCTGACATAGCGATCCACTTTTCCAAAACTGGCCATTAATTATCAGTCCATTTTTGCTGATGATTAGGGCATTCGCAATGATGTTGAGGAAAAAATATGCTTCGTCGCCTGCTGCAGTTATATATTGGTCTGGTGCTTTACGGCGTGTCCACGGCGCTCTTCGTGCATGCCAATCTCGGCGCCGATCCGTGGGATGTTTTCCATCTCGGGGTGGCTAAACAGCTGGGTATCAGTTTCGGTACGGTGATTATCCTGACCGGCGCGGCGGTACTGCTGCTGTGGATCCCGATCCGGCAAATGCCGGGGCTCGGCACGGTGAGCAATGTCATCGTGCTGGGACTAGCGGCGGACGCCACGCTGGCCGTCCTGCCGCCGCTGGAGTCGATGGTGGCGCGCAGTGCGCTGCTGGTAGGAGCGATTGTGCTGAACGCTATCGCTACCGGAATGTATATTGGCGCGGGCTTTGGCCCCGGGCCGCGCGATGGCCTGATGACCGGTCTGCATGCTCGCACTGGTTGGTCACTGCGCGGTATCCGGACGGCGATCGAGCTTTCCGTACTGCTGATTGGCTGGCTGCTGGGGGGCAAATTTGGCGTCGGAACCGTCATCTACGCGCTGTCGATTGGGCCGCTGATCCAGCTGTGCCTACCGTGGTTCAGCCAGCCCGTCAGCCGCAACGCGGTCAGCCCTCCCCGGGAAATAGTCTCCTGAATTAACCCATCGCCCTCTTCATCACGGAGAGGGCCTTTCATCGCTTACAGGCCGCTCAGGCCATGAAGCATCATGTAGATCCCCACCACAATAATCAGTAAGCCTGAGAACCAGGGCGCCTTGCGCGAGAGGTCGTTAAGCCACGGCCAGCGGCGGGTGGCATGTTTAAGGCTCAGGGCGGCGATGGCCCCGGAAGCCACCAGCGTCAGCGCCAGACCAACGCTAAAGCCCAGCACCAGCGTGGCGCCCAGCGAGAATTTCTTCAGCTGTAAACAGATAAGCAGCACGGTAATGGACGCCGGGCAGGGGATCAGCCCCCCGGTCAGGCCAAACAGTACGATCTGCCCGGTCGTCACCTGGCGGCCATCAAAGCGCCGGTTGATCTCCTGAGCATGGGCCCGCTGATGCGCGTCCTGCCACTTCTCCGCCACCAGCGGCGCGGCGGATGAGGACGCATGGTGATGGTCATGGCGGTGATCATGGTCATGGCGGTGATCATGGTCATGGTGGTGATCATGTTCATGGTGGTGCTCATGTTCATGGTGGTGCTCATGGTGCGTGTGAGGCTGCGATTCGCGCCAGGTGCGCCAGAGCATCCAGCAGGCAATCAGCACAATGACAATCCCTGAGACCAGCTGAAACCAGGGTTCAGAGGTTTGGGCGTTCCAGCCGCGGCCAAACCACAGGCCGGCCATGGCGATCAGCCAGACCACCGCCGTATGGGAAACCGTGGCCGCCAGCCCCAGCAGTACCGCCTGTTTTAACGTTCCCCGTACCGCCACGATAAAGGCGGCCATCATCGTTTTTGAATGGCCCGGTTCGAGGCCGTGCAGCGCGCCGAGCAGTATTGCGCTGGGTATAAACAGCCAGGCATTGCCCTGCTGCAGAAGGGAAGTGAAATCGTTCATATCGGGATCCTTGCCAAAAGTGCGATTATCCTACTCCCCCCCAGTAGTAAAATACTACCCCCCAGTAGATAAAGCGGCTAATAAAAAGGATCATGGTATGCTGGCAGGCGTTGCTGACCACGCAGGTCGGTAATCCCGGACAGAATGAAACGGTGGATCGTGCAATGTCACATACAGTTCGACATAAAAAGATGTTACTGACCCGGTTGAAGAAAATTCAGGGGCAGAGTATCGCGTTAGAGAAAATGCTTAATCGCGAGCATGAGTGCGCTGAAATATTACAGCAGCTGGCGGCGATCCGCGGCGCGGTCAACGGCATGATGCTGCAGGTTATTCAGGGGCATCTTACCGACCATGTGGTGAAAGAGCCTGACGAGACGCAGCGCGAAGCGGATCTGGAGACGGTGATGCAGGTGATTAAATCCTATCTGAAGTAGCGCCTCCTGACGTTCCGCTCAAGCCACCCGCCGCTTAATGCGCATGGAGGTTATGCTCTGCCCACAGAATGAACTGCTCTTTTGGCAGCGCTTTGCTGTACAGCCACCCCTGGGCGTACTGAACGCCGTGCTGGCGCAGCCAGTCGCGCTGGCTTTCGGTTTCCACCCCTTCGGCGACGGTGGCCAGATTGAGCGCTTTGGCCATTTCAATAATGTGCGGCGTCAGCGGCCGGTACTCGAGGGTATCGACAAAAGATTTATCGATTTTCAGCGTGTCGACGTCCAGTTTCTGCAGATAGCTCAGGCTGGAGTAGCCGGTACCGAAATCGTCAATCGAGATCCGATGGCCAGCCTGACGGTAGTGAGCGATCACCGGCATGGTGGTCTCCGGGTCGACAAACCCGCGCTCGGTGATTTCAAGGATGATCTGTTCGGCGGCGATCCCCCAGTGCTGTAGCTGATTGTGCAACAACGTCGGCAGGGTGGGCGAGCGTAAATCATCTACCGACAGGTTGATGGAGATGTGCACTTCCGGCCGCTGCCGCAGCCAGGGGCCGAGATCGGCAAAAATTTTCCTGACGATATCTTCCGTCAGCTGCGTGATGAGCCCGGTCTGCTCGGCCAGGGGAATAAAGATATCCGGCGATAAAAAAGTACCATCGGGCTGCTGCCAGCGGGCCAGGGCCTCCGCCCCGGCAATTTTCCCTTCCTGCAACGAAATAATCGGCTGATAGTGAACCTGAATCGCTTCGGAATTGAGGGCGTCCAGCATGCTGTTGCGCGGTGAGCGCAGGTGCCTTAGCAGACGCAGCAGCAGCCAGGTGGCGAGCAGGCTGGTGAAAATGCCGGCAGGGAGCCAGAAGAACAGCTGCTGTCGAATGCGCTGCTGCAGCGGCAAGGTTGAAGACCAGGTTACGATGCCAGAGCCCAGCTCGGGAATGCGCTGGATCCGGTAGACCGTGTTATCCAGAGTAAGCATATCCACATGCGGATCTTTAATGCGTTGCCAGACTTTCGCCGGCAGCGGCTGACTGCTGATCACCATTTTCTGGTGGTCCAGGCCAAACAGCATGGTATGGATCTTCTCTTCGCTGGCGGGAACGACATCAATAAAGGAGACGGGGTCGATCATCACCATGTGCTGCCGGCTGCCCATGGCCGTCATCTGATGATCGAGGCCAAGATCGTTAATTGAGGTCAGCCAGGTGCGATAGCCGTCGGGGGCAATATGGTCCGGCGGGGGGAAGGTGACCGCGACGCTATGGTCTTCCAGGGAGGAGCATTGCGGCACGGAATCACGCAGCCAGAGCACTTCCTGAATGTAGCGATGGGTATAGGCGATGCGGCGGAGCGTAAGCAGATGTTCAGGGCTACAGGAGGCGGCGGTGTGTGCGTCAGCCTCTCGTAACGCTTCCCGGGCCTGGTCGGCAACCTGCAGCGTCCGAACGACGATACGGTTGGAATAGTCATCCAGTTCACGATAGAACTGCATTTTGGCCTGCCGCGCCGCCTGCCAGATGCTGAGTGAAATGGGCAGGATGATGGCCAGTATCAGCACTCCTGTAAACAGCGCCATCAGATGCCGGGTCCTCATGCCTGTGTCCTTATCGTTCGCCGGGTGTCATCAGTATATGCGAAAGATAAGCCCGGCGCAGCGGGAGAAAGAATGCCGCTCAGGGAAAAAAGCCGGCATCACAAGTGCCTGCGATGCCGGGAGAGAAGGATGATTCCGATGCAGCAGAATAAAAATGAGGGTGTGAATGCCGGGCAGGGTGTATTCCGGCATTCAGTCACAGCATACGCTGCGCAGATGACAGCAATATGTTAGCTAGTGAGCATCCGGAGCCGTGATGTCGGCGCTGATGCGCAGATCGTTCTCATCAAACACCATGCAGAAGCGGTCGTCGAAGGCCAGATTAATCTTCTGCCACGGGCGGAAATGGACGTCGCCGGGCAGCAAAACCTTGACGTTATCGTGGCCGTAGCACTGGCCGAACAGATAGGTATTGTTGCCCAGACGCTCCACCACTTCACATTGAAACTCCACCACGGTACCGGTGGCGACTTCCGGGGTGAGGTGCTCCGGCCGGATCCCCAGCGTCACCGCAGCGCCGGGCTTCAGCGGCTGGGTGGCGATATTCAGGGCCAGCTGATGGTCCTGCGCGAGGGTGACCGTTAAGCGTTCCGGCTGCCAGTCGCTGACGATAGCCGGCAGAAAGTTCATCTTTGGCGAGCCGATAAAGCCGGCGACGAATTTGTTGACCGGATTGTAGTACAGCGCCATCGGCGAACCCATTTGTTCGACTTTCCCGTAGTTCATGACCACGATTTTATCGGCCAGCGTCATCGCCTCCACCTGATCGTGCGTGACATACACCATAGTGGTCTTCAGCTCCTGGTGCAGACGGGCAATATGCAGGCGCATATCGACGCGCAGCTCCGCATCAAGGTTAGAGAGCGGCTCATCGAACATAAATACCCGGGGATTACGCACGATCGCCCGGCCAATGGCCACGCGCTGCCGCTGGCCGCCAGAGAGCTGCTTCGGTTTACGATCCAGCAGGTGCGAGAGCTGCAGCGTTTTAGCCACCATTTCCACCTGGCGACGGATCTCCGTTTTCGGCACTTTATTCACCTTCAGCCCGTAGCCCATGTTCTCTGCCACCGTCATGTGCGGATAGAGCGCATAGGACTGGAAGACCATCGCCACGCCGCGGCGGGCGGGCACGACATCATTCATCACCTCATCGCCGATCAGTACTTCTCCTTCGCTGACCTCTTCCAGCCCGGCAATCATGCGCAGTAGCGTCGATTTTCCACAACCGGAAGGGCCGACGAAGACGGCAAACTCGCCATCTTCAATATCGAGATTGACCTGGTGCAGCGTCACCGTGCTGCCGAACCTTTTGGTGACATTCCTCAGTCGTATATTGGACATCCACATTCCCCGGAGTGAGTAGCTGTTATTTGCCGTTGGCTTATCGCTATGTTGAGTGTGATTTGTATTACGTGTAACAAATCAGTGTGACGATGTTCAACAGCAGTAAAATCATGCCCTGACTATAACTTCCGCGGATTTTGCGCCATACAGGGACGTTTCATTTCTGCAAGGATGATCACACAACTGGCAGCTTATGGTAGTTTTATCAACGATCAAAGCGTAGCGTATAACAAAAGCGCATCAGAACATGTTTTCCACGTAATACGGCAGTTTGAAAAGATTTATTTTTCTAACTGGCAGACGGAATTCAAATAAAAACCATTAAATTGTTATACCTTCACATTAGGTTGATAATGAAAAAGAACACGCTTGCTGCACTGATCCTTACCACCCTGGCGGCGGGGCAACTCGCCAGCCTGCAGGCGCATGCCGCCGGGCAGCTCAACGTCTGGGAGGACATTAAAAAATCCGCTGGCATCAAAACCGCGGTTAGCGATTTTGAAAAGCAGTACAACGTGAAGGTCAATCTCCAGGAGATGCCCTACGCCCAGCAACTGGAAAAACTGCGCCTCGACGGCCCGGCGGGCATTGGGCCGGACGTGCTGGTGATCCCGAATGACCAGCTCGGCGGCGCCGTGGTTCAGGGACTACTCTCGCCGCTCAGCGTCGATCAGGCGAAACAGGATGCCTTTACGCCAGCCTCCATCAATGCCTTCCGCATGGACAACGCGCTGTATGGGATCCCGAAGGCGGTGGAAACCCTGGTGCTTATCTACAACAAGGACCTGATCGACAAGCCGCTGGACAGCCTGCAGGCCTGGCTGGACTACTCGAAAACCCAGCGCGAGCAGAACAAATACGGCCTGCTCGCCAAGTTTGACCAGATCTATTACAGCTGGGGGGCGATTGGCCCGATGGGCGGCTATATCTTTGCTAAAAACGACAGCGGCGGCTTTAACCCGCAGCAGGTGGGTCTCAATACCCCCGGCGCCGTGGAAGCCGTCACCTTCCTGAAAAAATTCTATGCCGAGAAGGTCTTTCCGGCGGGGATCCTCGGCGATAACGGGCTGAATGCCATCGATTCCCTGTTTACCGAGAAAAAAGCGGCGGCGGTGATCAACGGCCCCTGGGCCTTCCAGCCGTATGAAGCCGCTGGCATTAACTATGGCGTGGCGCCCCTGCCGACCCTGCCGGACGGCAAGCCGATGAGCTCCTTCCTCGGCGTCAAAGGCTATGTAGTATCGACCTGGAGTAAAGACAAAGCGCTGGCGCAACAGTTTATCGAGTTCATCAACCAGCCGCAGTATGTGAAAGCCCGCTATGTCGCCACTGGCGAAATTCCGCCGCTGAAGGCGATGATTGACGATCCGGTGATTAAAAACGACCAAAAGGCCAGCGCCGTCGCCATCCAGTCGGCGCGAGCGGTAGCGATGCCGGGCATTCCCGAGATGGGGGAAGTGTGGGGGCCGGCCAACGCCGCGCTTGAACTGAGCCTCACCGGTAAGCAGGCGCCGCAGGCCGCGCTTGATAACGCGGTGAAACAGATCACGATGCAGATCGAAGCGATGCAGGCCAGCAATCAGTAATTCACCGTCACGTGAAGTCACCGAGCGGGAGGGGGACCTCCCGTTTGTAGAAGGAGTCGAGTGTGAGCATCCATTCCAGCGAAAATTTTAGCGACGCACGCGGGCCCGGGCGCCATGCATGGTGCGGCCTGCTGCTGGCAATCGTGCCGGGTTTCGGTCAGTTTTATCATCGCCAGTGGCTGAAAGGGCTGGTCTTCCTGGTGCTGCTGAGCAGCTTTCTGGGGATTTTTTATGATTTCCTGCGTGAGGGGTTGTGGGGGTTATATACCCTGGGTGAAGAGGTACCGCGGGATAACTCTATCTTCCTGTTAGCCGAGGGGATTATCAGCGTGCTGATCGTCGCTTTCGGCGTGCTGATCTATTTTCTCTCGCTGCGGGATGCGTGGCTCAACGGCAAAAAACGCGATGAGGGGATCGCCCTCAACAGCGTGCGTAAGCAGTACCAGATGCTGCTGAGCGACGGCTTTCCGTACCTGATGATCACCCCGGGCTTTATTCTGCTGGTGTTTGTGGTGATCTTTCCGATTCTGTTCGGTTTCGCCATCGCCTTCACCAACTACAACCTGTACCACACCCCGCCGGCGAAGCTGGTGGACTGGGTGGGGCTGAAAAACTTTATTAATATTTTCACCCTCTCCATCTGGCGCTCCACTTTCCTGGATGTGCTGCAGTGGACCGTGGTGTGGACGCTGCTGGCGACCACCCTGCAGTGTACGGTGGGCGTGCTGCTGGCGATTCTGGTGAACCAAAAAGATCTGCGCTTTAAGCCGCTGATCCGCACCATCTTTATTTTGCCGTGGGCGGTGCCGGGGTTTGTCACCATTCTCGTTTTTGCCGGCATGTTCAACGACTCCTTCGGGGTCATCAACAACGCGATCCTGTCCTTTTTTGGCATCAGTCCGAAGGCATGGCTCACCGATCCGTTCTGGACCAAAACGGCGCTGATCATGATGCAGACCTGGCTTGGCTTCCCGTTTGTCTTTGCCATGACCACCGGCGTGTTGCAGGCGATCCCGGACGATCTGTATGAAGCGGCGACGATGGACGGCGCCAGCGCCTTTACCCGTCTGCGCACCATCACCCTGCCGCTGGTGCTGTATGCGATCGCGCCGATCATCATCACCCAGTACACCTTCAACTTTAATAACTTCAATATCATTTACCTGTTCAACAACGGCGGCCCTGCGGTGGCAGGCTCTAACGCCGGCGGGACGGATATTCTGGTGTCGTGGATCTATAAGCTGACGATGTCTTCGTCGCAGTACGCCATCGCGGCGACCATCACGATCCTGCTGTCGATCTTTGTCGTCGGCCTGGCGCTGTGGCAGTTCCGCGCCACCAAATCCTTCAAAAATGACGACATGGCGTAAGGGAAGCAACATGGCTCAATCACCCAGTATTAAACGCGAAAAGTGGATCCGGCTCTCTCTCACCTGGCTGGTGGTTATTCTGGTCTCGGTGGTGATTATCTATCCGCTGGTCTGGACGGTCGGGGCGTCGCTGAACGCCGGCAATAGCCTGCTCAGTACCTCAATCATTCCGGAAAATGTGTCGTTCCAGCACTATGCCGATCTGTTCAATGGCAATGTGAATTACCTCACCTGGTACTGGAACTCGATGAAAATCAGCTTCCTGACCATGGTGCTGACCCTGATTAGCGTTAGCTTTACCGCTTACGCCTTCTCCCGCTTCCGCTTTAAAGGGCGGCAGAACGGGCTGATGCTGTTCCTGCTGCTGCAGATGATCCCGCAGTTTTCCGCGCTGATTGCCATCTTTGTCCTGTCGCAACTGCTTGGCCTGATTAATAGCCATCTGGCGCTGGTGCTGATCTACGTCGGGGGGATGATCCCGATGAATACCTGGCTGATGAAAGGGTATCTCGACGCGATCCCCAAAGATCTGGATGAGTCCGCCCGCATGGATGGCGCCAGCAGCTTTCGCATCTTTATCGAGATCATCATGCCGTTGTCGAGGCCCATCCTCGCGGTGGTGGCGCTGTTCTCGTTCACTGGGCCGCTGGGGGATTTCATCCTCTCCAGCACCATCCTGCGTACCCCGGATAAATACACGCTGCCTATCGGTCTGTATAACCTGGTGGCGCAAAAAATGGGTGCCAGCTACACCACCTACGCGGCGGGGGCGGTGCTGATCGCCGTACCGGTGGCGATCCTCTACCTGGCGCTACAAAAATACTTCGTCTCCGGCCTGACCTCGGGCAGTACTAAAGGATAAGCACATGAAAAGATTCACACCCGCATGGCTTGCGGTTTGTCTGGCATGCAGTTTCTCCACCTCTTCTCTGGCCGCGGACGCGCTTGCAACCCGCGCGTTTCAGGGCATGCCGGCGGACTTTATCAAAGGCGCGGATATCTCCACGCTGCTGGACGCCGAAAAGCACGGGGCGACGTTCTACGATCAGAATAATCAGCGCAAGGATCCGATCGCTATTCTGAAAGAGAACGGCGTCAACTATGTCCGCCTCCGTCTGTGGGTGGATCCGCAATCGGCGAGCGGCGAGGACTATGGCGGAGGGAATAACGATCTGGCCACCACCCTGGCGCTGGCGAAACGGGCGAAAGCCCAGGGGATGAAGCTGCTGCTTGATTTTCACTACAGCGATTTCTGGACCGATCCCGGCAAGCAGTTCAAGCCGAAAGCCTGGGAAAAGCTGGATTACCCGCAGCTGAAAACGGCGATTCATGACTATACCCGCGATACCATCGCCCGCTTTAAGCAGGCGGGCGTGCTGCCGGATATGGTGCAGATCGGCAACGAAATCAACGGCGGCATCCTGTGGCCGGAAGGGAAAAGCTGGGGGCAGGGCGGCGGAGAGTTCGACCGGCTGGCTGGCCTGCTGAACGCGGCTATCGCTGGCCTGAAGGAGAACCTGCGCCAGGGCGAGCAGGTGAAAATCATGCTGCATCTGGCCGAAGGGACCAGGAACGATACCTTCCGCTGGTGGTTTGATGAGATCGACAAGCGCCATGTACCGTATGACGTGATTGGTCTGTCGATGTACACCTACTGGAATGGCCCGATCAGCGCCCTGAAGGCCAATATGGATGACATCAGCAAACGCTATAACAAAGACGTCATCGTCGTCGAGGCGGCCTATGCCTATACCCTGGCCAACTGCGATAACGCGGAAAATAGTTTCCAGGCGAAAGAGGAAAAGGATGGGGGATATCCCGCCAGCGTACAGGGGCAATATAACTATATTCACGATTTAATGCAGGCGGTGGTTGATGTGCCAGACCAGCGTGGTAAAGGTATTTTCTATTGGGAGCCTACATGGATTGCCGTGCCGGGAAATACCTGGGCCACCCCGGCGGGGATGAAATATATCCACGACGAGTGGAAAGAGGGTAATGCACGTGAAAATCAGGCGCTATTTGATTGCCAGGGAAAAGTATTGCCGTCGGTAAAAGTTTTTAATTAATTTTTTTGTCGTCTTTTTCAGGAAGTTTATTATGAATAAATTTGCACCTTTACATCCGAAGGTTAGTACGCTGCTGCATGGCGCGGATTATAATCCGGAGCAATGGGAGAATGACCCCGATATTATTGATAAAGACATTGCCATGATGCAGCAGGCAAAATGCAATGTGATGTCGGTGGGAATATTTAGCTGGGCGAAACTGGAGCCACGCGAAGGGGTATTTAATTTCGCCTGGCTGGATATTATCCTCGATAAACTGTATGCCGCCGGCATTCATGTCTTTCTGGCCACGCCGAGCGGCGCGCGTCCGGCGTGGATGTCGCAGCGCTATCCGCAGGTTCTGCGGGTGGGGCGCGATCGGGTGCCGGCCCTGCACGGCGGCCGTCACAACCACTGTATGTCGTCACCGGTCTATCGCGAGAAAACCCTGCAAATCAATACCCTGCTGGCAGAACGTTATTCCTCACACCCGGCGGTGCTGGGCTGGCATATTTCCAACGAATATGGCGGTGAATGCCATTGCGATCTCTGCCAGAACCGTTTTCGCGACTGGCTGAAGGCGCGTTACCAGACCCTGGAGAACCTCAACCAGGCCTGGTGGAGCACCTTCTGGAGTCATACCTATACCGACTGGTCGCAGATTGAATCGCCTGCGCCGCAGGGCGAGATGTCGATCCACGGTCTTAATCTTGACTGGCATCGCTTTAACACCGCTCAGGTGACCGATTTCTGCCGCCATGAAATTGCTCCGCTGAAGGCGGCGAATGCCTCCCTGCCGGTGACTACCAACTTTATGGAGTATTTCTACGATTACGACTACTGGCAGCTGGCGGAGGCGCTGGATTTCATCTCCTGGGACAGCTATCCGATGTGGCACCGCGATAAAGACGAAACCGCGCTGGCCTGCTACACCGCGATGTATCACGACATGATGCGCAGCCTGAAGGGCGGCAAACCGTTTGTGCTGATGGAGTCCACCCCGGGCGCCACCAACTGGCAGCCGACCAGCAAACTGAAGAAGCCGGGAATGCATATTCTTTCCTCGCTGCAGGCGGTGGCGCATGGCGCCGACTCGGTGCAGTATTTCCAGTGGCGGAAAAGCCGTGGTTCGGTTGAGAAATTTCACGGCGCAGTGGTCGACCACGTCGGACATATTGATACCCGCATTGGCCGCGAAGTCTGCCAGCTCGGCGAGATCCTCAGCAAGCTGCCGGAGGTGAGGGGCTGTCGCACCGAGGCGAAAGTAGCGATTATCTTCGACCAGCAGAACCGCTGGGCGCTGGATGACGCCCAGGGGCCGCGCAATCTTGGGATGGAATATGAGAAGACGGTCAACGAGCACTACCGCCCGTTCTGGGAGCAGGGCATCGCCGTCGATGTGATTGATGCCGATGTCGATTTAACGCCGTATCAGTTAGTGATTGCCCCGATGTTATATATGGTGCGCGACGGCTTTGCCGGTCGGGCGGAGGCGTTTGTCGCCAACGGCGGCCACCTGGTGACCACCTACTGGACCGGTATCGTCAATGAGTCCGATCTCTGCTATCTCGGCGGCTTCCCGGGCCCGCTGCGCAATCTGCTGGGGATCTGGGCGGAAGAGATCGACTGCCTGAATGACGGCGAGTTTAATCTGGTGCAGGGGCTTGCCGGGAATCAGTGCGGTCTGCAGGGCCCTTATCAGGTGCGCCATCTCTGCGAACTGATCCATATCGAGAGCGCCCAGGCGCTGGCCACCTACCGGGATGATTTTTATGCCGGACGGCCGGCTGTGACGGTGAACGCGTTCGGGAAAGGCAAAGCCTGGCATGTGGCCTCCCGCAACGATTTAGCCTTCCAGCGCGATTTCTTTACCGCCCTGAGCAAGGAGCTGGCCCTGCCGCGGGCGATAGCGACGGAGTTACCACCCGGCGTGGTGGCGACTGCGCGCACCGACGGTGACAACGCATTTATCTTCCTGCAGAACTACAGCGCGCAAAACCATACCCTGACCCTGCCGCAAGGGTATTGGGATTGCCTGACCGACGCGGCGGTATCGGCTCCACTGACCCTGTCGGCATGGGATTGCCGTATTCTCCGTCGTCACGCGTAATTTCTTCTTCTCCACGCCTGCTCTGACGAGCAGGCTTTTTTTTATCTTAAACCTGGAGTTTATTATGGTGAGTTTAAAATCCTTCCTGCACTATTTCTCCCCAGCGCGTCCGGCACAGCCATTAAGCGAGGCGGAAAAACAGCAAATCGAGGCGCTTATTCAGGCCTTTGGTGGCGAAGCGAATATTACGCAAGTGGACGCCTGTATTACCCGTCTGCGGGTTAGCGTTCGCCATCTTGCGGCCGTGGACTCCGAAGCATTACAGCAGCAGGGCGCGCTGGGGGTTATTATTCTTGGTCAGCAGGTGCATGCTATTTTCGGTAAACAGTCCGATGCGCTGCGTCAGCTTCTGGATGAACATTTTGCCGCCCGGAAATAAATAAAACGGGATAACCTGAAAGCAGGTTATCCCGAAAATAAGACAAAGACAGCAGTGGCAATAAAGTTTACCGGAAGATAATTAACAGTCTTACAGCAGGAGATAAAAATAACGTATGAGTCTTAGCCGTGCGCAATTACCACCAGGCCTCAACCTGCACGCCGAAATTCCAGGTATTATTCGCCGTCTGGTCTTCAAACGGTTTACCATCTTCGGAATCATTCAAATATGAAGCAAAAATGCGTAATTCCGGACGTGACATAAAGTCTGGCCCGTCCGCCAGGCCCAACGCAATGGTGTATTTCTCACCGGCCTGTTTGTAGCTGGTGCCATTGTTGTAGCTGTCTTTCTGATAGAAACCGCCGACTTCGCCAATCAGGCGCACGTAGTCGGTGAACTGGTACTGCCCGCGGGCGACCAGCGACAGCATCCGCGTTTTGTCGGTATAGTCGGTAATGTCATCCGCCGAGCCCCAGGTCAGAACGTGGTTGATAGAAAACTTCTCAGTAATCGGGATCAGGCCGGTGTTAATCACGCGATAACCGGTGGCGTCGTTCACGTAGTTCCACATATCGTACCAGCCGCCGCCCTGGGAGACCATGTTCTGCGCCAGGCCTTTGTTGGCGTACTGCAGCACGGTTTTGTTATAGCCGCCCAGCATATCCTGACTGATTTCACCGGTCAGCATGACGCCGTTGTCAGCATCGTACAGTCCGCCGTAGCTATCCTGTTTTTTGGTGGTGTTTGGCATCGCGTAGTCGATACCGAATTCGGTCCACGAGCCCGCCCATGGCTTCCAGCCCGCGTAGCGTAAATCGATATAGTTGATATTGACGTTGCTGTCGCCATCGACGCGATAGTCAACATCGTTGGCATCGCCGCGGATCCAGGCCAGCGAGACGGCGCCCGGGCCGAGGGTGTAGTTTTCCACCCCGGCTCCGGAGCCGGAAATGTTCCAGTATTTGGTATCGATGATATGCAGATCATGGCGCTGGTAGTAACGTTTACCGCCCCAGATCACCGCATTCGGATCGCCAGGGATCAGCCCCTTTATCTGCAGGTTCAACTGACGTAAGCCGAACTGTGCATCATCGTTCAGCGTGGTTTCATTATCGTTAGAGCCGTCGGAGACCATGCTGACCATACTGTCGAGATAGAAGCTGACGTCATCTTTCTTATAGACCTCAGAGCCCAGCTCCAGCTCGCCGTAGGTATCCGACTCGTTCCCCAAACGGCCCAGCTTATTTTTTTGCCATTCCGCTTCGCTACCGTCGCCGGAGACCCCAACCCCGGCGCGCATATAGCCATGGAAATCGATCGTTGGGATCGCGGCGGTGGCCGCAAACGCGGAAGGAGCGATTAGCGCAGCGGCTAACGCGACTGAAAGGGCGCGCAGTGTAGTGTTCATCTCTATCCTCTTATTGTTTTGTATTACGTTCACATAACTGGTGTCATAAAATGCCTAAATGTAACTTCAGGCAAATGAGATATGATTATTGTGTGACTAACTGCAAATAATCACGGTGGTTTTTGTTGCGATGGGTGAGATGATTCACAATTCGTTGTATTGTGAACGTAATACTTTTATCGCTATTGTTTTGCAGTGAGAGGTGGCGGTGAGCGTTTTTTCAAATGGCCCCTGTTACAATCATGGGATAACAACATAAGGAACCGGACCATGAAGTCTAAAAGCGCTACTCTGGAAGACGTCGCACGCCATGCGGGCGTCTCTTACCAGACCGTGTCCAGGGTACTCAACAAATCAGCTAATGTATCCGAGGCGACGCGTCGCAAGGTGGAGAAATCGATAGAGGCCTTACGCTATGTGCCAAACCGGCTGGCGCAGCAGCTGGTGGGGAAGGAGAGCCAGACGGTCGGGCTGGTGACTATTTCTCTGGCCTGGCATGCGCCTTCCCAGGTGGCGGCGGCGGTAAAACGCTATGCCAACCTGGAAGGTTACCAGGTTCTGATTTCGATGATCGATGAGAGCGTCAACCAAAGCATCCAGGATTCCATCAATGAGCTGAAATCTCAGCGGGTGGATAAAGTCATTATCAACGTGCCGCTGGAGACCGAACAGGCGCAGAAAATCGCTGCTGACAACGATGATATCGTCTGCCTGTTTCTCGACGTTGATCCCTACAGCTCCGTGTTTAACGTTTCGTTTAACCCGGCGGACGGCACCCGGGCCAGCGTCAAATATCTCTATGAGATGGGGCATCGGGAGATCGCCCTGCTGGCGGGGCCGGACAGCTCAGTCTCGGCCAAACTCCGGTTAAAAAGCTGGCTGGAGACCCTGGATGGTTACGGTCTGAAGCCGGTGACCGTCCTGCACGGCAACTGGGATGCGCAGAGCGGCTACGCCGGCGCGCTGCAGATGCTGCGCGAAACGCCTAATTTCAGCGCTGTGCTGGTGGGTAATGATCAGATGGCGCTGGGGGTGCTCAGCGCCTTCCATCAGCATCAGGTGGCGGTGCCGGGTGAGAAGTCGGTTATTGGCTATGACGATACCTACGAAAGCTCCTTTTTCTATCCGGCGCTGAGTACCGTGTCGCTCGACCTCGACCTGCAGGGGAAAGAGGCGGTGCGGCGGATCCTCGCCAGCACCAGCGGGGCGCCTCATGCCTCATCCATTCTGCCGGCGCGCCTGGTGATACGCCATTCCAGCGGCGCCCGAATTGAGCAGGGAAAAGATCTGCAGGCCATTGCGGAACAGCTCCGCGCCATCGCCCACCGTCTGGCACCCTGACGCCAAAGGCGGGGAAACTCGCCTTATCACCTTACCCTTAAATTGAGCAGGGTTGATCTTTGTCACAGCACGGCGTAACCTTATTGTTATGTTATAACGTAATAAAGAGGTCATCATGAAAGCCCATATCCATCCTCCCTATCGTACGGTGGTGTTTCACGACACCAGCGCGAATGAGTATTTTAAAGTCGGCTCAACTATCCGCACCGATCGCGTGATTGAACTCGATGGCGAAACTTTTCCGTATGTGACGATCGACGTCTCCTCGAAATCGCATCCGTACTACACGGGCAAACAAAAAACCTTCGCCAATGAAGGCAGTGCAGCCCGATTCCGCCAGCGCTTCGGCGGCTTTATTGATGCGAAAAGGAAAGCATGATGCAGGTCGTCAACTCATTACGTAGCGCTAAACAGCGCCACCCGGATTGCCAGCTGGTTAAACGCAAAGGGCGGCTGTACGTTATCTGTAAGAGCAACCCCCGCTTCAAAGCGGTGCAGGGGCGCAAAAAACGCCGTTAACGGAAACTCTCCAGCGAGCGGCGCTGTTGGCCGTCGGCGGTAAAATTGTCGGCGGCCAGCCATTGGCGCATGGCGTTATCCAGCTCCGGCCATTCGCCGTCTATCACCGAAAACCAGTCCGTGTCCCGGTTGTGTCCTTTACTCACCAGCGCCTGGCGAAAACGTCCTTCGTACTGAAACCCCAGCCGCCTTGCCGCCCGGGCTGATGGGATATTAAGACTGTTGCATTTCCATTCATAGCGACGGTAGCCGAGCGTATCAAAGACATACTGCATCAACAGCCAGTGCGCTTCGGTGGCCATGGCCGTTCGGCTCAGTAACGGTGAAAAATGCACATGCCCCACCTCTACCACACCGTGAGCGATATCGATACGCATTAACGCCAGCGAGCCGACCGCTTTCCCTCGCTGCTGGTCAACGACGGCAAAATGAATCGGGTCTGCCAGCGTGGCGACCTGCTCCACCCAGGCACTGAATTCTGCAAGGTTGTTCTCAGGTTCACGCAGCAGCCACGTCCAGCTGCGGGCGTCTGGCGCCAGTTGGTGAGCGGCGAACAGATCGCTGGCATGAGCAAGAGTCAGCGGTTCGAGTCGACAACGGCTGCCCTGTAATACCTGTCGTGTCGGCCAGGGGCGCGGCTGCCAGTCAGGCAGCGCGACGCCGAGCGCCTGGCCAAACTGATTATATTCGCACATTGCGGTTTCCTTATTGGGGATTTACAGGCAGCGTACGCGCTCGCTGGTTCCATAAAAAGTGCCATTAGAGTATGTTTTTATGGGGCCACGAGGAGGCAATATGAATATACCGGACGAGGGGTTTTTTACGCTGTTGACGCAGGGGATGCGGAACCGCACGGTCGAAACCTTACAGCGCGCCCTTTACCACACCTTACGTGACGCTATCCTGCAGGGAACCCTGACGGCCCGCTGCCGTTTACCCGGATCGCGGGTGATGGCCGAACGGCTACACCTGTCGCGGAATACGGTCAATGCCGCACTGGAACAGCTGGCGCTGGAGGGGTACCTGACACGGAGCCGTCAGGGAACGCAGGTGGCACCACTCGCCTCCTGCCGCCAGGAGGTGGGTCAGATGCCGCCCGTCGTGCTGCCTGAGCGGCTGCAAAGGCTGCCAGCCGCGATGCGCCGCGACTCACCGACGCTGGCATTTACGCCAGGCATGCCGGCGGTAAACTATTTCCCGCTGCCGCTGTGGCGGCGACTGATGGATAACGTGCTACGCGAAGATGGTAGCGCGCTGCTGGGTTATGGCGAAGCCGCGGGCGATCCTTTGCTGCGAGAGGCTATCGCTCGTCATCTGGCGCTCTCCCGGGGCATCCGGTGCGATATCCGGCAGATCGTCATCACCGAAGGCGCGCTGGAAGGCGTCAACTTATGCGCCTCGCTACTGACCAACCCGGGCGACAGCGTGTGGCTGGAAGAACCGGGGTACCTGGGGGCGAGGAGTGGCTTTCAGCGGGCGGGACTGCGGGTCAGAGGAATGGCTGTCGACGATGAAGGGATGTGTATTGCCAACGGCGTCGCGGAGCCGCCCCGGCTCATTTTCACCTCTCCTTCACACCAGTATCCCTGTGGGAGCATCATGAGCGCCGGGCGCCGTCTGGCGCTCGTGGAATATGCCCGCCGGCACGGGGCGTGGATTGTGGAGGATGACTACGACAGCGAGTTTCGCCATAGCGGAGAACCGATCCCGGCGATGCTGGGAATGGTGCCTGATGCCCCGGTGGTCTATCTCGGCACCTTCAGCAAAACGCTGTTTCCGGCGTTGCGTATCGGTTTTATGGTTATGCCGCCCGCGCTGGCGGATGCTGCTCAGGACGCCATTGGCGCGCTGCTGCGCGGGGGACACCGTGCTGAACAGCGGGCGCTGGCCAGCTTTATCGAGAAGGGACACTATGCGCGCCATCTGGCAGCGATGCGCCGCCTGTACCGTAAACGTCAGCAACAGCTGCGCGAGGCGCTGGCGCAAGAGATAACCGTGCCGTGCGACGTTCTCGGCGGGGGAGGGGGGATGCACCTGACGGTGGCGATGGAGGGCGTTAATGACCGGACGCTTGCGCAGCAGGCGCGCCAGTTTCAGCTGGCGCCCGCCGCGTTAAGTCATTTCTATCTCGACCCGCAGCGAGCGCGGAGCGGACTGGTGCTTGGGTATGGCAATACCTCTGCTTCTCGCTATCTCCCGGCGCTGCGGACCCTAAATCGCCTTATTGCGCAGCACCGGCGCGCGTGAGGGTAAAGACGTCGTAGAAGGAGAGCTCGCCTTTGGTGGCGACCATCTTTTTGAGCTGCGCCTTCTGCTCGCTATCGACGTCTGGCGACTGCAGGATACGGTCGATCAGCTGCCGGGGGACAAAGCGGGTGTTGTACCATTCCCCGTTGTAGCACACGCGAAAGTCGAGGACATCGATATCCTCGTAGCGATAGCGTGGATAGACGTCAAAGAAGAAAAAGGCGTTGAACAGGATGAACAGCACCACCAGCAACCAGACCGAGTCTACCAGCGTTTCAGAGCGCAGCATGACCACCAGCGTCGCCAGAAACGCGGCATACATGGCAACAAACAGTCCCGGATGGTTGCGGATAAAACTGATGCTAAAACGCGGGCGATTATCGCGTTTTTCCTGGACGTTGAGTTCGTCAATGGTGTGAATCAGCAGGCGTTGTATTTCTGTCATCTTGGTCCTCGAATTCTGCAATGAGCCTGCCGCGCCCGGCGGACCAGGCGCGGCAGGCTCAGCCTGAAGGCTATTTTATGTTGCAATATTCTGCGGAGAAAGTAACAGATCAGTTACAGAAAAGCATAACAGTTACGGATTTGTCGGCGGAAGGCGCTTAATGATCTGCGCCGGGTTACCGCCGACGACGGTACAGGCAGGGACGTCTTTGGTGACCACCGCGCCGGACGCAATGACCGCATTATCGCCAATGGTCACGCCGGGATTGATCACTGCCCGACCCCCAATCCACACATTGTGGCCAATAGTTACCGGCTTGCCGTATTCCTGGCCGCTATTACGCGCATCGGCGTCCAGCGGATGAGTGGCAGTATAAATATGGACGCCTGGCGCCAGCATACAGTTATCGCCAATATGGATAGGGCAGACGTCGAGCATCACGCAGTCAAAATTGGCGTAAAAACCGGCGCCGAGAAAAATATTATAACCATAGTCGCAGCGAAAGCTTGGCTCGATATACGCATCGCCGGCGCGAGCGAACAGCTCGGCCAGAATATGCTGACGTTGTTCCTGGTCATCCGGGGCGGAATGATTATAACGGTGCAACAACTGTCTGGCGCGCAGGCGATCGGCGCGAAGCGTTGGGTCGCCAGATAAATAGAGCTCACCGGCGATCATTTTGCGTTTTTCTTCACTCATGGGTCTTCCTTATACCTGACTGTTGATGGCCGTAGCAGTATAAAAAAGAAACCGGTTACAGGGTTGCTGTTGGCTGAATGATGTGATGTCTATCACAAAGATACCCTGCGGCGGCTGACCCGTACCGTCCGGCCAGCAGACCACGTAGTACGCGTAAATTAGCGGATAAATTTCCAGACAGAGGTCGGGATTTTATCGTATAGCTTATTCATGGTCAGTTCCGCCAGACGATGGTCGGCAGCTGAGTAAAATACCGCCAGCTCATTATCAGACAGTTCATATTTATTTTTTTCAATGACGCGCTCCAGCGTGTCAATTGTCTGGCAACGACGTAAGCGCATCAAATAGTCTGTTTTAGTTAATGGCTTATCAGACATAATTCCACCTTTTGATTGTAATAATTCTAACACGATAGACTGGCCGGGTTTTCCCGGCTGGCGTTGACAAAGCAACGAAATAGTCGGTTACCGGATTTTTTCCACTTTTGCAAATCCGTAGAGTTAATGCCGTAGTTACTGAACAACGTAAAAGTGTCGTCCAGATATTCGTCAACCTGAGCGATCAGCTTATTATCCTCTGCATACTTAATTTTATAATTAAGAGCGAATGTGGCAATGTGCTCGATCAATTCATTTAACTGGAGATTGACAGCCGACGTCGGGTCGTTGACCCAGCCATGGTTGCTCTCTTCCAGGTTTGCAAGGCAGTCATGATACAGCGTTTCGCAGAGAAAGCGTAGCTGTGCAATATCATGTCTTTTTGGCGAGTATTCGTCCATAACGCATCCCCTTTTGAGTGGTTTAAACGACGACTAGCAAACACCGTTGTGGGATGAACACGACTAACTGACCTGACACTAACTGAGTAATCCTGCTGATTTAACTATAATCCACTCTCCAACAGATTTCATCGTGCTATTACGAAAAATTACAATTATCAGCGAGAAATTATCTTAAAAATAGACGAATTAATTTCGCAGGCGCTGGCCCACAGCCGGAGAAATAGAGAAATCTTATGAATCATTGGTTTAAGGCAGGCAGCTGTCGCGTTCAGAAACCGCCGACCCGTGGATAATGATAGTAGGATTATTCCTGGTAAATGAGTGTTTGCCGATCCCGAGTTGTTGAACAAGCTGCTAAAAATAGCCTGCGCCATATCAATATATATTAAATGCAGAACGAAAAATAAACAATGGCAATATGTGCCTTGCCAGCCAGTGATAAAAAAGGGCCGCGGTAGCGGCCCTTTGTTCAGGAGTGAAGATTAATGATGCTCAACCTGATGGCTGTGCTCTATATCTTCCGATTTTTTGCTAAAGCGGCGACGAACCACCACAAAGAACACCGGCACGAAGAAGATCGCCAGGATCGTCGCGGTCACCATCCCGCCCATTACGCCTGTACCGACGGCGTTCTGCGCACCGGAGCCGGCGCCGGAGCTGATAACTAGCGGCATTACCCCGAGGATGAACGCCAGAGATGTCATCAGGATTGGACGTAGACGCATACGTACTGCTTCAAGCGTCGCCTCAATCAGCCCTTTGCCCTCTTTCTCCATCAGGTCTTTGGCGAATTCAACGATCAATATTGCGTTCTTCGCCGACAGGCCGATGGTGGTCAGCAGACCCACCTGGAAGTAAACGTCGTTGGTTAGCCCGCGGAAGGTGGCGGCTAACAGCGCACCGACCACACCCAAGGGGACGACCAGCATAACCGAGAACGGAATCGACCAGCTCTCATACAGCGCCGCCAGACACAGGAAGACGACAATCAGCGAGATGGCATACAGGGCAGGGGCCTGGTTGCCGGACAGTCGCTCCTGATAAGACATCCCGGTCCAGTCGTAGCCGATACCGGAAGGCAGTTTACCCGCCAGCTCTTCCATCAGCGCCATCGCCTCACCGGTACTCTTGCCTGGCGCGGCCTGACCGAGGATTTCCAGTGACGGCAGACCGTTGTAGCGTTCCAGACGCGGCGAACCGTATTCCCAACGCGAGGTCGAGAAAGCAGAGAACGGCACCATCTGACCATCGCTGCCGCGAACATACCACTTGCCGATATCTTCCGGCAGCATACGGTATTTCGCTTCGGACATGATGTACACTTTCTTCACGCGGCCGCGGTCGATAAAGTCGTTGACATAGCTTCCGCCCCAGGCTGCGCCCAGCGTGGTGTTAATGTCGCTGATGGAGACGCCCAGCGCCTGAGCTTTCTCCTGATCGATATCGATTTTAAACTGCGGTGTATCTTCCAGACCGTTAGGGCGCACGCCGGTCAGCACGTCAGGATGCTGCGCCACCATGCCAAACAGTTGGTTACGCGCCTGGGTCAGTTTTTCGTGGCCCAGACCGCCCTGGTCAATCAGCTCGAAGTCAAAGCCGGTCGCGGTACCCAGTTCAACGATAGCCGGCAGGTTAAAGGCGAAGACCATCGCATCTTTAATCTGCGAGAAGTAGCCCATTGCTCTCGCGGTGATCGCTTCAACTTTGTTTTCCTCACCCGGACGCTGGCTCCAGTCTTTCAGCGAAACGAACGCGATACCGGTGTTCTGGCCGCGGCCGGCGAAACCGAAGCCGTTAACCGCAAACACGGATTCCACGTTGTCCTTCTCTTTGGTGAGATAGTAATTCGTCATCTCATCCAGCACTTTCTGCGTACGCTCCTGGGTGGCGCCGGCAGGCAGCTGCGCCATACTCAGGAATACACCCTGGTCCTCGTCCGGCAGGAACGAGCTCGGCAGACGGACGAACAGCCATGCCATACCCACCACGATGATCAGATACAGCACCAGATAACGACCGGTGCTGCGCAGAATGTTGCCTACGCTGTCGGTGTAATGGTGCGTGCTCTTATCAAACATGCGGTTAAACCAGCCGAAGAAGCCGGTGGTCGCGCCATGGCTGCCTTTCTGAATGGGTTTCAGCATCGTGGCGCACAGCGCCGGCGTCAGGATTAACGCCACCAGTACCGACAGCGCCATCGCGGAAACGATAGTGATGGAGAACTGGCGATAGATGGCCCCGGTTGAGCCGCCGAAGAACGCCATCGGGATAAATACCGCCGACAGCACCATAGCGATACCAACCAGCGCGCCCTGAATCTGTCCCATCGATTTACGCGTCGCTTCTTTCGGCGGCAGACCCTCTTCCGCCATCACGCGCTCGACGTTCTCTACCACCACGATGGCGTCATCCACCAACAGGCCGATGGCGAGCACCATCCCGAACATCGTCAGGGTGTTTATCGAGAAGCCAAACGCCGCCAGCACCGCGAAGGTGCCTAACAGGACCACCGGTACCGCGATGGTGGGGATCAGGGTGGCGCGGAAGTTCTGCAGGAACAGATACATGACCAGGAACACCAGGATGATCGCTTCCACCAGCGTTTTAACCACTTCGTGAATAGAAATTTTCACGAACGGGGTGGTGTCATACGGGTAAACGATCTTCATCCCCGACGGGAAAAACGGCTCCATCTTCGCCAGTTCAGCGCGAATAGCGTTGGCGGTATCCAGCGCGTTCGCGCCGGTAGCCAGTTTTATACCCAGACCGGATGCCGGCTGGCCGTTAAACTTCGCCACTACGTCATAGCTTTCGCCGCCCAGCTCAATTTTGGCGACATCACGCAGACGAACCTGGGAACCGTCCTGGTTCACCTTCAGCAGGATGTTGCCAAACTCTTCCGTATTGGTCAGACGCGTCTGCGCGATGATCGAGGCGTTAAGCTGCTGGCCTTTCACCGGCGGCGTACCGCCTAACTGGCCCGCGGCCACCTGGGCGTTCTGCGCTTTCAGGGCGCTGATCACATCCACCGGCGTAAGCTGGAAGTTGTTCAGTTTGTTTGGATCCATCCAGATACGCATCGCATACTGGGAACCGAATAGCTGAACGTCGCCGACGCCGCTGGTACGGCTAATCGGATCCTTCATGTTGGCCGCCACGTAGTCCGAAATATCGTCCTGGTTCATGGTGCCGTTGGTGTTAATGACGCCGACAACCATCAGGAAGCTGCTGGACGCTTTCTCAACGCTAATCCCTTGCTGCTGTACTTCTTGCGGCAGCAGAGGCGTCGCCAGCGCCAGCTTGTTCTGAACCTGAACCTGGGCGATATCCGGATCGGTACCGGATTCGAAGGTCAGCGTAATGGTTGCCGTACCGGTGGAGTCGCCATTTGAGGACATGTACATCAGGTGATCGATACCGTTCATATTCTGTTCGATAACCTGAGTTACGGTGTTCTGCACCGTTTCGGCGTCAGCACCGGGGTACATGGCGGTAATGGAAATTGCTGGCGGCGCAATCGTCGGATATTGCGCCACCGGCAATTTGAGGATCGATAATCCCCCAGCCAGCATGATGATAATGGCGATCACCCATGCAAATATGGGGCGATCGATAAAGAAATTAGGCATGTCTTAACGGCTCCTGTTTAAGTTAAGACTTGGTTTGTTCTGATGGCGCGTTGCCTGCGGCTTGCTGTTTATCATCAGAAGCTACTTCCTGCGCTTTTACCTGCACACCTGGTTTGATTTTTTGCAGGCCGGTGACGATAACGCGATCGCCGGATTTCAGACCGTCAGTGACCAGCCATTTATCGCCGATCGCCTGAGAAGCAGTGACCTGGCGGACTTCGACTTTATCGCCTTCACCCACTACCATGACGCTGGCGTCGCCGCGCGGCGTACGGGTAACACCCTGTTGCGGTACCAGCAGGGCGTCAGGGTTAATCCCTTCTTCCAGACGGGCACGGACGAACATCCCCGGTAACAGGGTGTGATCCGGGTTCGGGAAAATAGCGCGTAGCGTGATTGAGCCGGTGGTCTGATCGACGGTGACATCCGAGAATTCCAGCGTGCCGGACTGCGGATACTTAAGCCCGTCATTAGTCACCAGCTCCACTTTCGCTTTGCCGTTTTCCTGTTTCAGGCGGCCGTCGGCTAGCTCCTGCTTCAGGCGCAGGAAATCATTGCTCGACTGGGTGACGTCAACATAGATCGGATCCAGCTGCTGAACGGTTGCCAGGGCGGTCGTTTGACCATTCTGTACCAGCGCCCCTTCGGTCACGGCGGATTTACCGATCCGGCCGCTGATCGGCGAGGTCACTTTGGTGTAGGCCAGATTGATGCGCGCGGTTTCAACGGCCGCTTTCGCCGCGACCACGGCCGCATTGCTCTGCTGCGCCGTCGCAACGGCGGTATCGTAGTCTTGTTGACTAATATATTTGGTGCCCAACAGTTTCTGATAACGCTTGACCGTCAGTTGATCCATGTTTGCCGCCGCCTGGGCTTTTGCCAGGTCGCCTTTGGCGCTGTCATAGCTGGCCTGATAGGTGGCTGGATCGATCTGATACAGGGAGACGCCGGCCTGGATATCGCTACCTTCCACGAAGTTACGTTTTAAAATAATGCCACTGACCTGAGGACGGACTTCCGCAATGCGATAGGCGCTGGTGCGGCCTGGCAGTTCGGTGGTTATTTGTAGAGGTGCGGATTTGAGCGTCACAATACCGACTTCCGGCATGTGCTGGGCTCCCTGTTGAGCCGGTTTATCGTCACATCCTGTTAGCGCTAAGCTGCCTGAGAGCATCAGAACGACCGCCAGAGGCGTTAACCCTCTGTTTTTGTTCATATGTAAACCTCGAGTGTCCAATTTCAAAATGTTCAGTGGCTCAAACAACCACAAACCCACTACAGTCTTTCTATTATGGTCATGCTATGGTACATACATTCACAAATGTATGTAAACGTAACCTCTGTAAAGTCATTAACCTATGGCACGAAAAACCAAACAACAGGCACGTGAAACCCGGCAACTGATTCTGGATGTTGCTCTGCGTCTGTTTTCGCAGCAAGGCGTATCATCTACCTCGTTGGCAACAATTGCAAAAGCTGCGGGTGTAACGAGGGGGGCTATCTACTGGCATTTCAAGAATAAATCAGATTTATTCAACGAAATTTGGGAGCTGTCAGACGCCAGTATTAGCGATCTCGAAAATGAGTATCGGGCAAAATTCCCCAACGATCCACTCTCAGTTATCAGGGAGATTCTAGTCTATGTTCTTGAAGCGACAGTGACAGAAGAACGTCGACGATTAATGATGGAGATTATCTATCATAAGTGTGAGTTCGTCGGTGAAATGACCGTGGTGCAGCAGGCCCAGCGGCAGCTCTCCCTGGCGAGTTATGAGCGTATCGAGCAGACCTTGAAAGAGTGCATCGCGGCGAAGCTGCTGCCCGCCAATTTACTCACCCGGCGGGCGGCCGTGTTAATGCGCAGCTACCTTTCCGGGCTGATGGAAAATTGGCTGTTTGCCCCCGATTCGTTCGACCTGCATGCGGAAGCGCGGGACTACGTCGCTATTCTGCTGGAGATGTATCAATTCTGCCCGACGCTACGCGGCCCGGAGAGCTTGTCAGCTTAAAGGTAGCGCGCGGATGGGCGTGAATTTTTAGCGCCGTCCGCCGCTATTCGCCAGCGCTGAGAAATGCTATTCTGCGCGCTTGCGACGACCCCCGGTATTCTCCGGCATTTGCATTCATTCATATTAACTATGCTGCACACGATCTCCAGGCAACGCGCCACGTTCATCTTTATTATCACGCTGCTCTGTTTTATTGGCCTTTTCAGCCCAGTCCAGGGCCGCGCCGCGGATCTCCCCGATCGGGCAGAGGTGCAGAGCCAGCTCAATACGTTAAACAAGCAAAAAGAACTGACTCCGCAGGACAAACTGGTCCAGCAGGATCTGACTCAGACGCTGGAAACGCTGGATAAAATCGAGCGTATCAAAAGCGAGACGGCACAGCTGCGACAGCAGGTCGAGCAGGCGCCGGCGAAGCTGCGCCAGGCGGTGGAGAGCCTCAATAACCTGAGCGATGTCCCGAACGACGACGCGACGCGCAAAACGCTAAGTACGCTCTCCCTGCGTCAGCTGGAGTCGCGCGTCACCCAGACGCTGGACGATCTGCAGAATGCGCAAAACGATCTGGCGACCTATAACAGCCAACTGGTTTCCCTGCAAACGCAGCCGGAACGCGTGCAAAATGCGATGTTCAACGCCTCCCAGCAGCTGCAGCAGATCCGCAATCGTCTGAATGGCACCTCGGTGGGCGACGAGACCCTACGCCCGACCCAGCAAGTGCTGTTGCAGGCTCAACAGGCATTGCTCAACGCGCAGATCGAGCAACAGCGCAAGAGCCTCGAAGGCAACACTATCCTGCAGGATACCCTGCAGAAGCAGCGTGACTACGTCACCGCCTGGAGCAACCGGCTGGAGCATCAGCTACAGCTGCTGCAGGAGGCCGTGAACAGCAAACGGCTGACCCTGACCGAGAAAACCGCCCAGGAGGCGGTTACCCCCGACGAAACGGCGCGTATTCAGGCCAACCCGCTGGTCAAGCAGGAGCTGGATATTAACCATCAGCTCAGCGAGAAGCTGATCCAGGCAACAGAGAACGGTAACCAGCTGGTGCAGCGCAATATCCAGGTCAAAAACTGGCTCGACCGCGCGCTGCAGTCTGAACGGGATATTAAAGAGCAAATTTCAGTTCTGCGGGGGAGCCTGCTGCTGTCGCGTATTCTTTACCAACAGCAACAGACATTACCGTCGGCGGATGAGCTGCAGGATATGACCAACCGCATCGCCGACCTGCGGCTTGAACAGTTTGAGGTGAACCAGCAGCGCGACGCGCTGTTCCAGAGCGATGCCTTTGTCGCCAAACTGGAGGAGGGGCACAGCAGCGAAGTGAACGATGAAGTCCACGCCGCGCTACTGGAAGTGATCGACATGCGTCGCGAACTGCTTGATCAGTTCAACAAACAGTTGGGCAACCAGCTGATGATGGCCATCAACCTGCAGATCAACCAGCAGCAGCTGATGAGCGTCTCGAGCAGTCTGAAGGAAATTCTGACCCAGCAAATTTTCTGGGTGAACAGCAATAAACCGATGGACTGGGAGTGGATTAAGGCCTTCCCGGAGGCGCTGAAAGGTCAGTTTAAGGCGATGAAAATCACCGTGAACTGGGAAAAAGCGTGGCCTGCGGTGTTTGTCGCTTTCCTGGCCGGTTTACCGCTGCTGTTGATTGCCGGCCTCATCCGCTGGCGTCTGCAGTGGCTCAAGGATTATCAGGCAAAGCTTGCTTCCCAGGTGGGACAGCTGCGCAACGATACCCAACTGCATACGCCGAAGGCGATCCTGATCGATCTGATCCGCGCCTTACCGGTGGTGCTGTTGATTCTGGCTATCGGTCTGATCTTACTCACCATGCAGTTAAATATTAGCGGACTGCTGTGGGCGTACAGTAAAAAGCTGGCTATGTTCTGGCTGGTGTTTGGCCTGTGCTGGAAAGTGCTGGAAAAGAACGGCGTCGCGGTCAACCACTTTAATATGCCGGCGCAGTTGACCAGCCACTGGCGGCGGCAGATTGTTCGCGTCAGCCTGGCGCTGCTGCCGCTGAATTTCTGGTCGGTGATTTCCGAACTGTCGCCGCTGAACCTGATGGACGACGTGCTGGGGCAGTTGGTGATTTTCTTCAACTTACTGCTGATCGCGGTGCTGGTTTGGCCGATGTGCCGGGAAAGCTGGCGCGATAAAGAGTCGCACAGCCTGCGCCTGCTGACGATCACGGTGTTGTCTATCGTTCCGGTGGCCCTGATGGTGCTGACGGCAACCGGCTACTTCTACACGACGCTGCGTCTGGCGGGACGCTGGATCGAGACCGTGTATCTGGTGATGATCTGGAACCTGCTGTACCAGACCGTGCTGCGCGGCCTGAGCGTGGCGGCGCGGCGTATCGCCTGGCGCCGCGCGCTGGCGCGCCGTCAACATCTGGTGAAGGAAGGGGCGGAAGGCGCCGAGCCGCAGGAAGAGCCAACTATCGCTCTCGAGCAGGTCAACCAGCAGACGCTGCGCATCACCATGTTGGTGATGGTCGCGCTGTTCGCAGTGATGTTCTGGGCGATTTGGTCTGATTTGATCACCGTTTTCGCCTACCTCGACAGCATTACCCTCTGGCACTACAACGGCACCGAGGCGGGGGCCAGCGTGGTGCGCAGCGTGACGATGGGCAGTTTGTTGTTCGCCATTGTGGCGTCAATGGTCGCCTGGGCGCTGATCCGCAACCTGCCGGGTTTGCTGGAGGTGCTGGTGCTGTCGCGGCTCAACATGCGTCAGGGGACCTCCTACGCCATCACCACCATTCTCAACTATGCGATTATCGCTATCGGGGCGATGACGGTATTCGGGGCGCTGGGCGTCTCCTGGGATAAACTGCAATGGCTGGCGGCCGCGCTGTCGGTTGGTTTAGGTTTTGGTCTGCAGGAGATCTTCGGTAACTTTGTCTCCGGCCTAATCATTCTGTTCGAACGTCCGGTGCGCATTGGGGATACGGTCACTATCGGAACCTTCTCGGGGACGGTAAGCAAAATCCGTATTCGCGCCACCACCATCACCGACTTCGATCGCAAAGAGGTGATTATCCCGAACAAGGCGTTCGTTACCGAGCGCTTGATCAACTGGTCGCTCTCCGACACCGTGACCCGGGTGGTGATCCGCCTCGGCGTCGCCTATGGCTCAGACCTGGATAAGGTGAAAGAGGTGCTGCTGAAGGCCGCGCACGATCATCCGAAAGTGATGCAGGAGCCGGCGCCAGCGGTTTTCTTCACCACCTTCGGGGCCAGTACCCTGGATCATGAACTGCGTCTGTATGTTCGAGAACTGCGCGATCGCAGCTACACGGTGGATGAGCTCAACCGCGCCATCGACCGCCTGTGCCGGGAGAATGACATCAACATTGCCTTTAACCAGCTGGAAGTTCATCTGCGCAATGAAAAAGGCGATGAAGTCACCGAAGTGAAACGGGACGGGAAAGGCGACGATCTGGCGCCCACCACCGCGTCCTGATCGAAGAGGGGCGGCGCAAAGCCGCCCCTGCTGTATCAGGGCGCCAGCGCGGCGAGTTCTTCATCGCTCAGCCCGGTGAGCTCCTGCACGGTTTGACGTTCGAGGCCGCGCGCCAGCATTCTGGCGGCGATGCTGCGAGTGGCGGCTTCTCGACCTTCCTGCTCACCCTCTTGCTTTCCCTGTTTACGGCCTTTCTCTTCCAGCCATTCGGCAATGGTCATCATCAGCTCCTTATGCCTGGGCGACTGCGCCGCCAGCGTGCGGATCAGCGCCCCCGGATGTTCCGTGGTTCCCGCCTGCAACATATAGCGCAGCAGCGTATTCAGCTGCGCTTCTGTCAGATAGCCTTGCGTCATCAGCGCAATCAGCGGCACCTGCAGCTCGGCCAGATCGCGATGGCGGATATGCTTTTGCAGCAGCTCCAGCATGGCCATCCGCCGATGACGGGCGATCTGATTATCTGGCATTACGGTGAGGTCCACCAGCGGAAAATCATTGCTATAGAGCGCCTTCGCCAGCGCCGGATCGGCGAATAGCTGTTGCCAGTTGCGGGCCCAGGGCCAGGGGCTCACTTTGCCGTGATAAAACAGAATCGGCACCACCAGCGGCAGCGTGTCGTGGCCGGCGTCCAGATGACGCTGCATGGCGGCCAGCGCATAGCGCAGCAGGCGAAACGCCATCAGCTTGTCCGGGGTACTCTGGTGCTCAATCAGCGCGTACACATAGCCCGGTCCATGACGCGTGCGCAGTGAGTAAAGGATATCGGAATAGCTGGCGCGCAGGTCCTCTTCAACAAAGCTACCGGAGACCAGCTGCAGCGAATCCAGTTCGCAGATCGCCAGAAACGGCGCGGGGAGGTACAACTGCAAAAAATCCTTCGCGACCGCCTGATGCATGAGCATCTGGCGAAACACCGCGTCGTGTGGGGTTTGACTGACTTTTTCCATCAATATTGTCTCCAGTGGCGTCATGCGCAAAGGACCAGACTGCCAGCACACTGGCGGAGACAACATCCTACTTCTCTGGGTTTTGCGACCCGCTTTCCGCGTTTTTTAACTTGTTTGCATAATCCCGCCGGACAATTTCCAGCGCGCTCAGCACGGTTTGCGCCGGGATCTGATGCGATTCCAGCAACATGATTAAATCGACGGCCAGTTTGACCTCATCGGATGCATTTTCCAGCGACATCGGGCTCTCCTGTTAGCGCGTCAGCCGCGCCAGTACGTTTTCAATCTTGTCCAGCGCCTGTCGGCAGCGCGCCAACCGGCCGCTGTAGGCTTCAACTTCTTTCCCCAGCCGCTGCTGCTCGTCAAGGCTGGTCGCCTGCGCCAGCTGACGCTGGCGTTGGTCGCGCATCGCCACCAGGCGGCGCTCATATTCCTGATGCTGCAGGCGACGGCGCTGCCAGCGGCTCAACGTTGGCGACGCGTGGTCCCAACTGCGCAAGGACCAGGTGGCGGTTTCACGGCGCAGCGCGGCGATTTGTGCCGCCAGACGCTCGGCAATCCAGACCACCTGCGGCAGCTGCTGGCGCTCGACGGCCTGGCGGAGCTGGTTAAAGTTGTGTTGGGCTTCCGCCAGATAGGCCTGCATCAGCGTGCTGCGGGTGTGGAAGAGCTGCCGGTCAAAGCGCGGGCTGAGGGTCGCGTGCTCCGCCAGCGGCGCCACCAGCGCGGACAGCTCACTCAGCTGGTCGTTCAGCGTTTGTAAAAGTTGAGCAGTTTTCACCAACCCCCTCCATTTTCCGTCAGCCAACTGTGCTACAGTAGCCTCATCTGTTTGATAACGATTCGCATTATGCCACCTGTTATTTTAACCATTATCGGCTGGCTGGCGGTAGCGCTGGGTACGCTGGGCGTCTTCTTACCGTTGCTGCCGACGACGCCGTTTATTCTGCTCGCCGCCTGGTGCTTTGCCCGCTCATCGCCGCGCTTTCACCAGTGGCTGCTGTATTGCTCCTGGTTTGGCGGCTATCTTCGCCACTGGCAACAGTACCGCGCCATGCCTCGCGGCGCTAAACCGCGCGCCATTGCGATGATCGTGGTGACTTTTGCTATTTCGCTGTGGCTGGTTAAGCTTACGTGGGTGCGCATCATGCTGTTGGTCATTCTGGCCTGTCTGCTGATCTTTATGTGGCGCATTCCGGTGGTTGACGCAAAGCAACAAAAGCACTGATGCGCAATAATGCCTGTTGCAATTGTTGCCGACAGCCAGTAAATTCTGGCGTTTTCGAGCGCGGGCAAGCCTGGTCAAAGGTTAAACAAATGTTTCTTTGGCCCCTTTTGCACGCCCGTGGGTAATACCGTTTCAATCAGGCATACACTTATGACCGCAACTGCACAGCAGCTTGAATATCTGAAGAACAGCATCCAGAGTATCGAGGATTATCCAAAACCTGGCATTCTTTTCCGCGATGTCACCAGCTTACTGGAAGACCCGAAGGCCTACGCGCTTAGCATTGAACTGCTGACCGAGCGCTACAAAGACGCGGGTATTACCAAAGTGGTAGGGACTGAGGCGCGTGGCTTCCTGTTCGGCGCCCCGGTCGCGCTGGCGCTGGGCGTGGGCTTTGTTCCGGTACGCAAGCCGCGTAAGTTGCCGCGTGAAACCATCGCCGAGACCTATGAGCTGGAGTATGGCACCGATCAGCTGGAGATCCACGTTGACGCCATTAAACCGGGCGATAAAGTGCTGGTGGTTGACGATCTGCTGGCGACCGGCGGCACTATCGACGCCACGGTCAAACTGATCCGCCGCCTCGGTGGCGAAGTGCACGATGCCGCTTTCATTATCAATCTCTTCGATCTGGGCGGCGAACAGCGCCTGGAGAAGCTGGGGATCCACTGCTACTGTCTGGTGCCGTTCCCGGGCCACTAAGCAAATCCCTCCACATAGCCTCGCCGATCGGGCGGGGCTGTGATAGCATGACCCCTTCGTGATTTCACCTTCCAGCGTTTCAGAGCCAGCCCATGAGTTATCAGGTCTTAGCCCGTAAATGGCGCCCACAAACCTTTGCTGACGTCGTCGGCCAGGAACATGTGCTGACCGCACTGGCGAACGGCTTGTCGTTAGGGCGCATTCATCACGCTTATCTTTTTTCCGGTACCCGCGGGGTCGGGAAGACCTCCATCGCCCGTCTGCTGGCGAAAGGGTTAAACTGTGAAACCGGCATCACCGCCACCCCCTGCGGCGTGTGCGATAACTGCCGGGAAATTGAACAGGGGCGCTTTGTCGATCTGATTGAGATTGACGCCGCCTCGCGAACCAAAGTCGAAGATACCCGCGATCTGTTGGACAACGTCCAGTACGCGCCGGCCCGCGGCCGCTTTAAGGTCTATCTCATCGACGAAGTCCATATGCTGTCGCGTCACAGCTTCAACGCGTTGTTAAAAACGCTGGAGGAGCCGCCGGCGCACGTCAAATTCCTGCTGGCGACGACGGATCCGCAGAAGCTGCCGGTAACGATCTTATCCCGCTGCCTGCAGTTCCACCTGAAGGCGCTGGACGTTGAACAGATCCGCCATCAGCTGGAGCATATTCTTGGCGAAGAGCAGATTGCCTTTGAGCCCCGCGCGCTGCAGCTGTTGTCGCGGGCGGCCGATGGCAGCCTGCGCGATGCCTTAAGCCTGACCGATCAGGCGATTGCCAGTGGGGAAGGGCAGCTGACGGCCGCATCGGTGAGCACCATGCTCGGCACCCTTGATGACGATCAGGCGCTGTCGCTGATTGAAGCGCTGGTTGCTGCCGACGGCGAGCGGGTCATGGCGGGCGTCAATGACGCCGCCGCACGCGGCGTCGAGTGGGAGGCGCTGCTGGTCGAGATGCAGAGCCTGCTGCACCGCATCGCCATGGTTCAGCTGTCGCCTTCGGCGCTGGGCGCCGACATGGCCGCGGTCGAAGTGCGGATGCGCGAACTGGCGCGAACCGTACCGCCCGGCGACGTTCAGCTCTACTACCAAACGCTGCTGATTGGCCGCAAAGAGCTGCCTTACGCCCCGGACCGGCGGATGGGCGTCGAAATGACGCTGCTGCGTGCCCTGGCGTTTCATCCGCGTAAGCCGCTGCCGGAGCCGGAGGTGCAGCCGGCACAGGCCGCCGCGCCCGCGCCGCGTCAGCCGGTTGCCCCCGCCGCGCCGCCGCCACAGTCGCCGCAGAGTTTGCCGCCGACCACCAGCCAGGTGCTGGCGGCCCGCAGCCACCTGCAGCGCAGCCAGGGAGCAACCACCCCAAAAAAGAGTGAACCGGCAGCCGCTTCCCGCGCGCGGCCGGTGAATAACGCTGCGCTGGAGCGACTGAGTTCGATTACCGAGCGCGTCCAGGCTCGTCCGGCCGCGGCCGCGCTGGAGCAGGCCCCGGCGAAGAAAGAGGCCTATCGCTGGAAGGCGACGACGGTGGTGGAAGAGACCAAAGTCGAAGTCGCCACGCCCAAAGCGCTGAAAAAGGCGCTGGAGCATGAGAAGACGCCGGAGCTGGCGGCCAAGCTCGCCGAAGAAGCGGTCGAGCGCGACAGCTGGGCGGCGGAAGTGAGCCAGCTGGCGGTACCGAAGCTGGTCGAGCAGGTGGCGCTCAACGCGTGGAAAGAGCAGGAGGGCAGCCGCGTCTGTCTGCATCTGCGTCCCAGCCAGCGCCACCTCAATTCCGCCAGCGCGCAGCAAAAGCTGGCTGAAGCGCTGGGGGTGTTGTACGGTACGCCGGTTGAATTGACCATCGTGGAAGACGATAATCCCGCGATGCGTACGCCGCTGGAGTGGCGGCAGGCTATTTATGAAGAGAAGCTCGCGCAGGCGCGCGAAGCCATTATCGCGGATAATAACATTCAGACCCTGCGTCGTTTCTTCGACGCCGATCTGGATGAAGAGAGTATTCGCCCCATTTGAATGCCAGTCTGACTGGCATTCAGTACCTTTAACGATGACTGACTGAGAGAGAAGCCTATGTTTGGTGGAAAAGGCGGCCTGGGTAACCTGATGAAGCAGGCCCAGCAGATGCAAGAGAAAATGCAGAAGATGCAGGAAGAGATCGCTCAGCTGGAAGTAACCGGCGAATCCGGCGCGGGTCTGGTGAAAGTGACCATTAACGGCGCGCACAACTGCCGCCGTGTGGAGATCGACCCAAGCCTGCTGGAAGACGACAAAGAGATGCTCGAAGACCTGGTGGCTGCCGCGTTCAACGACGCCGCGCGCCGTATCGAAGAGACCCAGAAAGAGAAGATGGCTTCCGTTTCTGCCGGTATGCAACTGCCGCCAGGCTTCAAGATGCCGTTCTGATGCAAACTAGCCCGCTGTTAACTCAGCTTATGGAAGCGCTGCGCTGTCTGCCGGGCGTCGGCCCGAAGTCAGCGCAGCGCATGGCGTTTACCCTGCTGCAGCGCGATCGCAGCGGCGGGATGCGCCTGGCGCAGGCGCTGACGCGTGCGATGTCGGAGATCGGCCACTGCGCCGATTGCCGCACCTTCACCGAGCAGGAGGTGTGCAATATCTGCAGCAACCCGCGTCGCCAGGAAAACGGCCAGATCTGCGTGGTAGAGAGTCCGGCGGACATCTATGCCATTGAGCAGACCGGGCAGTATTCCGGCCGCTACTTCGTGCTGATGGGGCACCTGTCGCCGCTCGACGGCATCGGGCCTGATGACATCGGGCTCGATCGCCTGGAGCAACGGCTGGAGGCGGAGTCGATCACCGAGGTGATCCTCGCCACCAACCCGACCGTTGAGGGCGAGGCGACGGCCAACTACATCGCAGAGCTGTGCGCGCAGTATGGCGTCGACGCCAGCCGAATCGCCCACGGCGTGCCGGTGGGCGGCGAGCTGGAGATGGTCGACGGCACCACGCTGTCCCACTCCCTGGCCGGTCGCCACAAGATTACTTTCTGAACAAATGGAGGCGGCCTTCGCCGCCTCCGCTTGAAAAATTTCCCCGCTGTCCCCATCTCCCACTCAACGGTTTTTTACCCATTTAAAATGGCATTGTTGAGGTTGAATCAGATGAAAGGACAAGAAACTCGTGGTTTTCAGTCAGAAGTAAAACAGCTTCTGCACCTGATGATCCATTCCCTCTATTCCAACAAAGAAATCTTTCTGCGTGAGCTGATTTCCAACGCCTCTGATGCGGCCGATAAGCTGCGTTTCCGCGCGCTGTCGCAGCCGGATTTGTATGAGGGAGACGGCGAGCTGCGCGTGCGGGTTTCGTTTGATAAAGACAACCGCACCCTGACCATCGCCGATAACGGTATCGGTATGAACCGGGAAGAGGTTATCGACCATCTCGGCACCATCGCCAAATCCGGCACCAAAGCGTTCCTCGAATCGATGGGTTCTGACCAGGCGAAGGATAGCCAGCTGATCGGTCAGTTCGGCGTCGGCTTCTATTCGGCCTTCATCGTGGCGGACAAAGTGACCGTGCGTACCCGTGCGGCGGGCGACAAGCCGGAAAACGGCGTGTTCTGGGAATCCGCCGGCGAAGGCGAATATACCGTAGCTGATATCACCAAAGCCGATCGCGGCACCGAAATCACCCTGCATCTGCGCGAAGGCGAAGATGATTTCCTCAACGACTGGCGCGTGCGCTCTATCATCAGCAAGTATTCCGACCATATCGCGCTGCCGGTTGAGATTGAAAAACGGGAAGAGAAAGACGGCGAAACCGTGATTTCGTGGGAAAAAATCAACAAGGCGCAGGCCCTGTGGACCCGCAGCAAATCCGAAGTTAACGACGACGAATACAAAGAGTTTTATAAGCATATCGCTCACGACTACAGCGACCCGCTGACCTGGAGCCACAACCGCGTGGAAGGTAAGCAGGAGTACACCAGCCTGCTGTATATCCCGTCGCAGGCGCCGTGGGATATGTGGAACCGCGATCATAAACACGGCCTGAAGCTGTACGTCCAGCGTGTGTTCATCATGGACGACGCCGAGCAGTTTATGCCGAACTACCTGCGCTTCGTGCGCGGCCTGATCGATTCCAACGATCTGCCGCTGAACGTCTCCCGTGAAATCCTGCAGGACAGCAGCGTGACCCGCAACCTGCGCACCGCGCTGACCAAACGCGCGCTGCAGATGCTGGATAAGCTGGCGAAAGACGACGCTGAAAAATACCAAACCTTCTGGAAACAGTTCGGCCTGGTGCTGAAAGAGGGCCCGGCGGAAGATCCGAGCAACCAGGAAGCGATCGCCAAACTGCTGCGTTTCGCAACCACCCATACCGACTCCTCCGCGCAGACCGTGTCGCTGGAAGAGTATGTCTCGCGGATGAAAGAAGGCCAGGAGAAGATCTACTACATCACTGCCGACAGCTATGCGGCGGCGAAGAGCAGCCCGCACCTCGAACTGCTGCGTAAGAAAGGGATTGAAGTTCTGCTGCTCTCCGATCGCATCGACGAGTGGATGATGAGCTACCTGACCGAGTTCGACGGCAAAGCGTTCCAGTCTGTCGCTAAAGCCGACGAGTCGCTGGACAAGCTGGCGGATGAAGTGGACGAGTCCACCAAAGAAGCTGAAAAAGCGCTGGAGCCGTTCGTTGAGCGGGTGAAAAACCTGCTTGGCGACCGGGTGAAAGAGGTGCGTCTGACCCATCGTCTGACCGACACCCCGGCGATTGTCACTACCGATGCCGACGAGATGAGCACTCAGATGGCGAAGCTGTTCGCGGCAGCGGGCCAGGCGGCGCCGGAAGTGAAATACATCTTCGAACTGAACCCGGCGCATCAGCTGGTGAAACGCGCAGCTGATACCCAGGATGACGCCCAGTTCGGCGAATGGGTGGAACTGCTGCTGGATCAGGCGCTGCTGGCCGAGCGCGGCACGCTGGAAGATCCGAACCAGTTTATCCGTCGTATGAACCAGCTGCTGGCTTCCTGACACGAAGCTGAACGAGTAGCCCGGCCGAGCGACGCGACGCCGGGAACGGGATAAATGCCCCGTCTGAGCGATGTGCTCAGGCGGGGCATTTCACATTGGATTGCATAAAATATCTCACCATTAACCGTTTCAGCCGCACCGCCTTCCTTGAGCCATCGCCGTTCTGGTGGTATGGTTTAGCGTTTTTGAAAAATTGAATCGACTTTTGAGGGGATTTTCGTAATGCGTATTATTCTGCTTGGCGCTCCGGGCGCGGGTAAAGGAACTCAGGCTCAGTTCATCATGGAGAAATACGGTATTCCGCAAATCTCCACCGGCGATATGCTGCGCGCGGCGGTAAAATCCGGCTCTGAGCTCGGTAAGCAAGCGAAAGACATTATGGACGCAGGCAAGCTGGTGACCGATGAGCTGGTCATCGCGCTGGTGAAAGAGCGTATCGCCCAGGAAGATTGCCGTAACGGCTTCCTGCTGGACGGCTTCCCGCGGACCATTCCGCAGGCTGACGCCATGAAAGAGGCGGGCATTACCGTTGATTACGTGCTGGAATTCGACGTGCCGGACGAACTGATCGTCGACCGCATCGTTGGCCGTCGCGTCCATGCGGCATCCGGTCGCGTATACCACATCAAATTCAATCCGCCGAAGGTGGAAGGCAAAGACGACGTGACCGGCGAAGAGCTGACCACCCGTAAAGACGATCAGGAAGAGACCGTGCGTAAGCGTCTGGTAGAATACCATCAGATGACAGCGCCGCTGATCGGCTACTACACCAAAGAAGCGCAGGCGGGCAACACCAAATACGCCAAAGTCGACGGCACCAAAGCGGTAGCTGACGTGCGCGCCGAACTGGAAAAAATCCTCGGCTGATAAAGCCTTTTCTCATCCTGCTGCGGCAGGATGAGAACTCCGCTCATTTCTACCTTTTGCTATGATTGGTTCCGTTTAGCGCCATTTCAGCTACAATTGGCTGCGATTCAAATGGTTAAGAGGCGGTAATGCATCAGACGAAAACAGGTATCTTGCTGGCCAATTTAGGCACTCCCGATGCGCCCACCCCCGGGGCGGTGAAGCGCTATCTGCGACAATTCCTCAGCGACAAACGGGTGGTGGATACGTCTCGTCTGCTATGGTGGCCGCTGCTGCGCGGCGTCATACTGCCGATTCGCTCCCCGCGTGTGGCGAAGCTCTATCAGTCCGTGTGGATGGAAGAGGGATCGCCGCTGATGGTGTATAGTCGTCGCCAGCAGCAGGCGCTGGCTGCCAGGCTGCCGGATACCCCGGTGGCGCTGGGCATGAGCTATGGTTCACCGTCACTGGCCAGCGCGGTGGATGACTTACTGGCGCAGGGGGTGGAGCACATCGTGGTGCTGCCGCTGTATCCGCAATATTCCTGCTCGACGGTGGCCGCCGTCTGGGACGAACTGGCGCGGATTCTGGCGAAAAAGCGCGCCATTCCGGGTATCTCGTTTATTCGCGACTATGCCGAACATCCGGACTATATCCATGCGCTGGCGGCCAGCGTGCGCGCTTCCTTCGCGGTGCATGGGGAACCGGATCTGCTGCTGCTCTCCTATCATGGGATCCCGCAGCGCTATGCCAACCAGGGCGATGATTATCCTCAGCGCTGTCGCGATACGACGCGGGAACTGGTTTCCGCGCTGGGGCTGCCGCCGGAGCGGGTGATGATGACTTTCCAGTCGCGCTTTGGCCGGGAACCCTGGCTGACGCCGTACACCGATGAAACGCTAAAGATGCTCGGCGAGAAAGGGACGAAGCATATTCAGGTGCTGTGCCCGGGGTTTGCCGCCGACTGTCTCGAAACGCTGGAAGAAATCGCCGTCCAGAACCGGGAAATATTCCTCGAAGCAGGCGGCAAGCAATATGAATATATTCCGGCGCTTAATGCGGACGCAGCGCATATTGAGATGATGGTCAATCTGACGGCGCCTTATCGCTGATCGCGCGCAGGGCGGGGAATATGCTACTATTTCCCGCTTGTTCCCTGTTATTTAAGCGCCACTATGAAATTTCCCGGTAAACGCAAATCTAAACACTATTTTCCCGTTAACGCCCGCGATCCGCTGCTGCAGCAAATTCAGCCGGAGAATGAATCCAGCGTCTCCTGGGTGGTCGGTATCGACCAGACGCTGGTGGATATCGAAGCGAAAGTGGATGAGGCGTTTATCGTGCGCTACGGCCTGAGCGCGGGCCATTCGCTGGTGATTGAAGATGACGTCGCCGAGGCGCTGTACCAGGAGCTGGTGCGCAACAATCTCATTACCCATCAGTTTGCCGGCGGCACCATCGGCAATACCATGCACAACTACTCGGTGCTGGCGGACGATCGCTCGGTGCTGCTTGGCGTGATGTGCAGCAATATCGAAATCGGCGGCTATGCCTATCGTTACCTGTGCAATACCTCCAGCCGCACCGATCTGAACTATCTGCAGGGCGTCGACGGCGCCATTGGCCGCTGCTTTACCCTGATCGGTGACAGCGGCGAGCGCACCTTCGCCATCAGCCCGGGCCACATGAACAAGCTGCGTCCGGAAAGCATTCCGGAAGCGGTGATCGCCGGCGCCTCGGCGCTGGTGCTGACCTCTTACCTGGTCCGCTGCAAGCCGGGCGAGCCGATGCCGGACGCCACGATGAAGGCTATTGAGTATGCCAAAAAGCACGATGTGCCGGTGGTGTTAACCCTCGGAACCAAATACGTGATTGCCGATAACCCGGCGTGGTGGCAGGAGTTCCTGCAGGAGCATGTCTCTATTCTGGCAATGAACGAAGAGGAAGGGGAAGCGCTGACCGGCTTTGCCGATCCGCTGTCAGCGGCGAATAAGGCGCTGGACTGGGTCGACCTGGTGCTGTGCACCGCCGGCCCGGCGGGCCTGTATATGGCGGGCTTCACTGAAGAAGAGGCGAAGCGTAAAACCCAGCATCCGCTGCTGCCGGGGGCGATCCCGGAGTTTAACCAGTTTGAATTCAGCCGCGCGATGCGTCACCAGGATTGCGTTAATCCGCTGCGCATATATTCCCATATCGCTCCCTATATGGGCGGCCCCGAGAAGATCATGAACACCAACGGCGCAGGCGACGGCGCGCTGGCGGCGCTGCTGCATGACATCACCGCCAATAACTACCACCGCAATAACGTCCCCAACTCCAGCAAGCACAAATGCAAATGGCTGACCTACTCCTCGCTGGCGCAGGTGTGTAAATATGCCAACCGCGTGAGCTATCAGGTGCTGAACCAGCACTCGCCGCGTTTAACCCGCGGCCTGCCGGAGCGTGAGGACAGCCTGGAAGAGGCGTACTGGGATCGGTAAGCGCGTCCCTCTCCCGGCGGGGAGAGGGCAGTACATCAGCCGGTGACCACTTCGCCAGCCGGTGGCGTTTCCAGAAGCCGCAGCATGGCGCGGGCAATTTCCCGTTCGCCCATCACCACCTGATTGGCTCCGCGATCGATAATGTAGTCCACTTCGTCATCATAATGGGCGCGGGCGATAATCTCGATATTCGGACATTTTTCCCGTGCGGAAGCGACAATCTCTCCGGCCTCGTAGCCGTTAGGGATTGTCAGCAGCAGCCAGCGGGCGCAATCGAGATGCGCCAGCTCCATGATCTCTTCATTGGCGGCATTGCCGAGCACCGCGCTGATCCCGCGCTCGCGTAGCTCATCCACGCGGGTGCGCGAGGTTTCAACCACCACCAGCGGGATCCCCTGGGCCATCAGCTTCTCGCCCAGCAGGCTGCCGACGCGGCCGAAGCCGACCAACAGCGCGTGGTTGCAGATATCGACCGGCACCTGCTTCTCGTCTTCCAGGACCTCTTCCAGCGTCTGCTCGTCGAGGGTTTCGGTTTTATCGAGATATTTTTCCAGCAGGGTAAACAGCACCGGGTTGAGCATAATTGAGATGATCGCCCCGGCCAGCACCAGATTTTGTCCGGCCTGCGGCAGCAGGTTAAGCGCCATTCCCAGGCCGGCGAGAATAAAGGCAAACTCGCCAATCTGCGCCAGGCTGGCGGCGATGGTCAGCGCGGTGCGCGGCGAGTGACCAAACATCCGCACAAGGAAAAAGGCGGCTGCGGATTTACCAAAGATAATAATCGCCAGCGTCGCCAGCACCGCCAGCGGCTGTTGGACCAGCACCATCGGGTCAAATAGCATGCCGACGGAGACGAAGAACAGCACCGCGAAGGCGTCGCGCAGCGGCAGGGTGTCATGGGCGGCGCGGTGGCTGAGCTCGGATTCGTTAAGCACCATGCCGGCAAAGAAGGCGCCGAGGGCAAAAGAGACATCAAACAGCTCCACGGCGCCGAAGGCGATGCCCAGCGCCAGGGCCAGCACCGACAGAGTGAACAGCTCGCGTGAGCCGGTGGCGGCGCTGCGCGACATGATCCACGGCACCAGCCGGCGGCCAACCAGCATCATAATGGCGATAAAGGCCACCACTTTGCCAATGGTGATCCCGAGGTCGAGGGCCAGGGACGCGAAGCCGACGTTGCCTTTCTCCGCCATACCGGCAATCGCCGGCAGCAGGACCAGCGTCAGGACCATCACCAGGTCTTCCACAATCAGCCAGCCGATGGCGATTTGCCCGCGCTGGCTGTCAATCAGTTGTCGTTCCTCCAGCGCGCGCAGCAGCACTACGGTACTGGCGGTGGAGAGGCACAGGCCAAAGACGATGCCGGTCATCAGCGACCAGCCGAGGGCGGCGGAGAGCGCCATACCCAGCAGCGTCGCCACGGCTATCTGGGCGATGGCCCCGGGGATGGCGATCGATTTTACCGCCATCAGGTCTTTAAGTGAGAAATGCAGCCCGACGCCGAACATCAGCAGAATGACGCCAAGTTCCGCCAGTTCCGGAGCCAGTTTGGTGTCAGCAACAAAGCCAGGGGTGAAAGGTCCGGCCAGCACGCCCGCTAAGAGATATCCCACCAGAGGAGAAATACGTAGCTTATTGGCAATCATGCCGAGAATAAAGGCGAGCACGAGGCCGCCGACAATGGTGGTGATAAGCGGTGTTGCGTGGTGCATTCCGTCTCCTTTCCAGTGGTGTATCGGTCCATTTTGCTACCCTGTCCGGGTAATAGTTTATGACAAAAACGTTCACTTTGTTTATGAATAATTCTTGAGTTGTGCAAAAAAATGCAATTAGCCGATGAAAAGGCACAGAAGGGAAAATGGCGGGGGGAAATCGTGGAACAGGCTGATGACACAAGGGTTAACGGCGGCCAAGGTTGCACTTTGGCCGCCGAATAATCAGGCTTTTTGCCGGTTATCAGGAAGGAATATCGTCAGGAATCCCAGCAGCGGCAGGAAGGCGCAGATTTTATAAACCAGATCGATGCTGGTATGGTCCGCCAGCAGGCCTAACACCGCGGCGCCAAGGCCGCCCATGCCAAAGGCGAAGCCGAAAAACAGGCCAGAAACCATGCCGATGCGTCCCGGCAGCAGTTCCTGCGCATAGACCAGAATAGCGGAAAAGGCCGAGGCGAGGATAAAACCAATGATCACCGTTAAAATCCCCGTCCATTCAAGGCTGGCGTAGGGTAAAACAAGGGTGAAAGGCGCTACGCCGAGGATAGAACCCCAAATCACATATTTACGCCCAATTTTATCGCCAACAGGCCCGCCAATTACCGTCCCGGCAGCCACTGCGAACAGGAAGGCAAACAGATGAAGCTGGGCGTTTTGCACCGTTAAGCCGAATTTATGCATCAGATAAAAGGTGTAATAGCTGCTAATGCTCGCCATATAGAAATATTTCGAGAAAATCAGCATCAGCAGAATGCCTACCGCCAGAATGACCTTCTTGCGCGGCAGCGGATTAACGATGGCCGGTTTCGGTTTGCCCTTATTCATTCGATGCTGCGCGGCATACCAGCGGCTGATTTGCGACAGCACGACAATAGCCAGCAGAGCGGCCAGCACAAACCAGGCGACGTTGCCTTTGCCGTACGGGGCGATGATCACCGCCGCCAGCAATGGGCCAAGCGAGCTGCCGAAGTTGCCGCCCACCTGGAACAGCGACTGGGCCAGGCCGTGACGGCCGCCGGAGGCCATCCGCGCTACGCGGGACGATTCCGGATGGAAAACCGAGGAGCCGGTACCTACCAGCGCGGCGGCCAGCAGCACCATGCCGAAGCTACCGGCCAGCGCGAGGAGAATCAAACCGCAGAGGGTGAAGCACATGCCCACCGGCAGCGACCACGGCATCGAGCGTTTATCGGTGATGTAGCCAATCACCGGCTGGAATAGCGATGAGGTGAGCTGGAAGGTCAGGGTGATCATGCCGATCTGCACGAAGGTAAGGGAGAACTCCGCCTGCAGCAGCGGGTAGATAGCGAGAATAAGCGACTGGATCATATCGTTAAGCAAATGGGACAGGCTGATCGCGCCTAAGATGCCAAACGAGGTGCGTGCTTTTTGCGGCGGCGCAGCGGGGCCGGACAAGGGTTGAGCGGTCTGATTGATTGCCATAGGTTCACGTCACTTTTTTATATAGCTTTCGTCTTTTGTCCGCCATGGCGACTGCCCTGATTTTACCGGCTACTGCATGGGAAATATGACGAACGGGCTGACGCAATGCCATACAACGCGAAGGCGTATAGAGGATGCAGGTAGAATTATTATCCGACTAACATACCTGTTGATAAGGTTTGAAGGAAGTCGCAATTCTGAAAACATATTTGTCAACGCGACTAACTCGCTATACTTTCGGCACTTGGGATTAAGTCAGGGAGTGAAGCATGCATTATTTCAAACACAGCGTAGCGCTGGCGCTATTCGCCGCTTTATCGCTGGGCAGCCTGTCGGCACAGGCCTATGAGCAGGATAAAACCTATAAAATTACCATCCTGCACACCAACGATCACCACGGCCATTTCTGGCGCAATGACTACGGCGAATATGGCCTGGCGGCGCAGAAAACGCTGGTCGATGGCATCCGTAAAGAGGTGGCGGCGGAAGGGGGAAGCGTCCTGCTGTTATCCGGCGGCGATATTAATACCGGCGTACCGGAGTCTGATTTACAGGATGCAGAGCCCGATTTTCGCGGCATGAACCTGATCGGCTACGACGCGATGGCGGTGGGAAACCATGAATTCGATAATCCGCTGAGCGTACTGCGCCAGCAGGAAAAGTGGGCTAAGTTCCCGTTCCTGTCGGCCAATATTTATCAGAAAAGCACCGGCGAACGGCTGTTCAAACCCTGGGCGTTGTTTAAGCGCGGTGGGCTGAAAATCGCGGTGATTGGCTTAACCACCGACGATACGGCCAAGATTGGCAATCCGGAATATTTCACCGATATTGAATTCCGCAAACCGGCGGAAGAGGCGAAGCTGGTTATCCAGGAGCTGCAGCAGAATGAAAAGCCGGACGTGATCCTGGCCACCACCCATATGGGCCATTACGACAATGGCAACCACGGCTCTAACGCGCCGGGCGATGTTGAAATGGCGCGGAGTTTACCTGCGGGATCGCTGGCGATGATCGTCGGCGGTCACTCGCAGGATCCGGTATGCATGGCGGCGGAAAATAAAAAGCAGGTCGATTATGTGCCAGGCACCCCGTGCGCTCCGGATCGTCAGAACGGCATCTGGATCGTCCAGGCGCATGAGTGGGGCAAATACGTCGGCCGCGCCGATTTTGAGTTCCGCAACGGCGAGATGAAGCTGGTGCACTATCATCTGATCCCGGTCAACCTGAAGAAAAAAGTGACTTACGATAACGGCCAAAGCGAGCGGGTGCTGTATACGCCGCAGATCGCCGAGAACCCGCAGATGATGTCGCTGCTGACGCCGTTCCAGAACAAAGGCAAGGCGCAGCTGCAGGTCAAAATCGGCAGCGTGAATGGTCATCTGGAGGGCGACCGCAGTAAAGTGCGCTTTGTGCAGACCAATATGGGCCACCTGCTGCTGGCGGCGCAAATGGCGCGCAGCAACGCGGATTTCGCGGTGATGAGCGGCGGCGGGATCCGCGACTCCATTGAGGCGGGGGATATCACCTACAAAGATGTGATGAAGGTCCAGCCGTTCGGCAATGTGCTGACCTATGTCGATATGAACGGCAAGGAGGTAGTGGATTACCTGACCGCCGTCGCGCAGATGAAGCCGGATTCCGGCGCTTATCCGCAGTTTGCCAACGTCAGTTTCGTGGCCAAAGACGGTAAGCTGAACGATCTGAAAATCAAAGGCGAACCGGTGGATCCGGCGAAGACCTATCGGATGGCGACGCTGAGCTTTAACGCCACCGGCGGCGATGGCTATCCGAACATCGCCGATAAACCCGGGTATGTGAATACCGGCTTTATCGATGCCGAAGTGCTGAAAGAGTATATCGAGAAGAACTCGCCGCTGGATGCCGCCGCCTATGAGCCGAAAGGCGAGGTGAGCTGGCAGTAAGCCTGGGCTTCAGGTTGGCTATTTCCCCGGTGGCGCTACGCTTACCGGGGCTACAAGTTGGGTATCCCGGATAAGGCGCGTGCGCCGCTATCCGGGATCGTTTTATCAATCGCGGCGGGCGATATCGGCGAACTTCGCATCGAGAAGCTGCGCCAGATCGCTGGCCGCCAGCTCAATATCCAGCCCGCGTTTGCCGCCGGAAATATAGATGGTGGCAAATTCCTGCGCCGGGGCGTCAATCACCGTCGGCAGGCGCTTCTTCTGCCCCAGCGGACTGATGCCGCCCACCAGATAGCCGGTGATACGCTGCGCCACCATCGGGTCGGCCATGTCGACTTTCTTAGCGCCCAGCGCTTTCGCCACTTTCTTCAAATCCAGCTGCCCGGCGACCGGAGTGACGGCCACCGCCAGATGCTTCATATCGCCGTTCACGGCGACCAGCAAGGTCTTGTAAACCTGGTCGGCATTGAGGCCGAGCTTGCGCACCACTTCATCTCCGAAGTTGGTCTCATTGGGATCGTGATCGTAACTGTGGATCTGAAAGGAAATTTTGTTTTTTTCGAGTAATTTAACGGCGGGAGTCATAGCTATCCTTCTTACCAACCGGTTTTGCGTGACGTCAGAATACGCCCGCAGGTTGTCTAAAAAATAGTACCATCTTGCGCAATAGTGTTGGCAGTGATGGTCACTTTGAGCGACAATCAGACGATCCGGGATGCAAATCCCGGGATAATAATAATGATGAAATTCCTCTTTGACGGGCCAATAGCAATATTGGCCATTTTTTTTATGTCAGCATATCCGGCAGATTCCCTTCGCCATACAGGTGCAGCGCGCCGACGGCAACCACGTAGCGCCCCGGCGGCAAGGCCAGCAGCGTCTCGCGCCAGGCGAGGTTGCGCTGGTGCATCAGCACATCATATAAAGACTGGCTAAAGGTCGTCGGCAGCGATACCGCGCCGCGCGACGGCGGTTGCTCCAGCCACCAGCCGATCATGACCTGCAGTAAACGGGCGTTGGTGCGCCAGTGGGTCAGTGTATCCTCCAGCAGCGCCATCCCCCCGTCGGGCAGATCGCGCAGCAGCGCGATTTGGCTGTCGGCGCCTTCCAGCTCCATCACCGCTATGTTGCTCTCGCGGGCGGCCATCAGCAACTGATAATCGATGCCGTAATCCGGTCGCAGCCCCAGCTTCTGCGCCTGGGTGGCCTGCAGGACCATCGCCACCTGCCACAGCGGCTGGCTGTCGAACAGCCCGACCGACAGGCCCAGCTCGCCGGCTCGCGCCTCTAGCTCGCTCAGCTGCGCATCGCTCAGGCGTTCCGCCAGCGGTGGGTAAGTGGGGAGATTGCTAAACGGGGTTTCATTGCCGCTGATATCGGCCTCGACGATTAACGCATCGGCCTGGCGTATTTTTTTCAGAAGCTTCGCCGGCGGCGGCGCCATGTCGCGGGTGCCCATATGGATACTGCCGACGAGGTGCAAATAGCGTTCGCCGGGCAGGACGATATCCATCGCAGGCCAGGAATAAGACGAGCCGACGGCGGCTCGCCACAGCATTTTTATCCGGTTTAACAGGCCCATACGCGCTCCGAAGTGTGAGGACTTCATGCTAGCGCATATGGTGATACACGTCACCCTTCCGGCGAGCTTTTCTTGTCCCGGCAAAAAAACGGGCGCCGAACAACGTCGGCGCCCGTTTCATCTGACGGCGTTTACTCTTTTGGTTTAAAGCGCAGCAAGCGGTTGGCGTTACTCACCACGGTGATCGACGACAGCGCCATCGCCGCGCCGGCGACCACCGGGTTGAGCAGGGTGCCGGTCAGCGGCCAGAGGATCCCGGCGGCAATCGGGATACCCAGCGAGTTGTAGACAAACGCGCCCAGCAGGTTCTGCTTCATATTGCGTAACGTTGCTTTCGAAATCGCCAGCGCATCGGCCACGCCGTGAAGACTATGGCGCATCAGGGTGATCGCCGCGGTTTCAATAGCGACATCGCTGCCGCCGCCCATGGCGATCCCGACATCCGCCTGGGCCAGCGCCGGGGCGTCGTTAATCCCATCGCCAACCATCGCCACTTTGTGCCCCTGGCTCTGCAGACGCTTAATGGCATCGGCTTTACCGTCCGGCAGCACGCCGGCGATCACTTCATCAATGCCGGCTTCTTTGGCGATAGCCTTCGCGGTGGTGGGGTTATCCCCGGTAAGCATCACCAGCCGGTAGCCCTGCCGATGCAAACGCGCCAGGGCGTCGACGCTGTCTTCGCGCAGCGGGTCGCGGATGGCGAACAGCGCGGCGGCCTGACCATCCACCGCCAGCAGCACCGGTGTGGCGCCGCGTGAGGCCTGGGCTGTCATCTCGCTTTCCACCTCGGCGGTATTGATATGCTGCTCGTTGAGCAGCGCCTGGTTACCGAGCAGCAGACGATGACCTTCCGCCTCGCCGCTGACGCCAAGGCCGCGCAGGGTGCGGAAGCCGCTGACTTCCGGCAATGGGCCGTCGGCAGCTTTATCAAGGATCGCTCGCGCCAGCGGATGGCTTGAGCCCTGCTCCAGCGCGGCGGCAAGACGCAGCGCGGTATGCTCATCAACGCCAGCGAAAGTTTTCACCGCCACCACCTGCGGCTTGCCTTCGGTCAGGGTGCCGGTTTTATCGAACACCAGGGTGTCGAGTTCACTGGCGCGCTGCAGCGCATCGGCATCGCGCACCAGCACGCCGTACTCCGCCGCCCGGCCAACGCCGGAGATAATCGACATCGGCGTCGCCAGGCCTAAGGCGCACGGACAGGCGATAATCAGTACCGTGGTGGCAATGACCAGGGTATAGACGATCTGCGGCGCCGGGCCGAAGAAGTACCAGATCGCAGCGCTAATCAGCGCAATGACGACCACCGCCGGAACAAATACGGCGGAGATTTTATCCGCCAGCTGGCCGATCTCCGGTTTGCTGCTCTGCGCCTGGCGCACCATGCGGATAATTCTTGCCAGCGTGGTCTGGCTGCCGACGGCGCTGGCGGTAAACAGCACGCTGCCATCCTGCACCACGGTCCCGGCGTGAATGGCGTCGCCATCGCCTTTTTGCTGCGGCACCGGTTCGCCGGTGAGCATCGCTTCATCAAACCAGGCTTCGCCCTGGCTTATCATGCCGTCGACCGGGACGCGGTCGCCGGTAGTCAGGCGCAGCGTCATGCCCGCCTGAACTTCCGCGAGCGGCAGATCTTTCTCGCCCTCGGGCGTGACGACCCGCGCCGAAGGCGGCGTCAGGTCGAGCAGTTTTTCCAGCGCTTTCGAGGAGCGCTGACGCGCGCGGGCCTCCAGCATATGGCCGAGGTTAATCAGGCCGATAATCATCGCGCTGGCTTCGTAATAGAGATGGCGGGCTTCCATCGGGAACCACTGCGGCCACAGGTTGACGCTCATCGAGTACAGCCAGGCGACGCCGGTGCCGAGCGCCACCAGCGTGTCCATGGTGGCGGTGCCGTTTTTCAGGCTTTTCCACGCGCTGCGGTAGAAGTGGCCGCCGGCGAAGACCATGACGGCGAGGGTGACAAGGCCGATAACCAGCCACAGCGAACGGTTTTCGTCGCTGACCATCATGTTATCGCCGATCATGCCCCAGACCATCACCGGCACGCCGACCAGCAGGGCGACAATCGCCTGCCAGCGAAAACGCTTCATCGTCGCGAGGGCGGTTTCCTGCTGGCGTTCGCGGCGTTGCAGATCGTCTTCGATCGCCTCCGCGCCATAGCCGGCTTTCTCCACCGCCTGCACTAATTCTGCGGCGGACGCACTGCCCATCACTAGCGCCGTGCGTTCCGCCAGGTTAACCCGCGCCTGTGAGACGCCCGGCACCGCGGCAAGCGCGTTTTGTACCCGGGAGACGCAGCTGGCGCAGCTCATGCCGTTGATCAGCAGCTGTTGACTGTCATCTTCGTCATGGGCTGCCGGAAGCTCAGGAGTGGCCGCTGTCAGTGCTTCCGACGGGATTGATGATTCTGCCAGCGGTTTAGCCTTTGGGTGGCTGAGCTCCGCGCCGTATCCGGCTTGTTTAACGGTATCAATCAGCGCTTGCGCGCTGGCGCTGCCCGTCACATGGGCTTCAGTGAGGGTTACTTCCGCTTGCTCAACGTCAGGACGCTGCTCCAGACTCTCTTTCACGCGTTTGACGCAGTGGCCGCAGGAGAGGCCATCCAGCGTCAGGTCGATAGTGTTAGACATAAATAACTCCTGAATAATTTTCCGGTCAACGATTGACCAGACCCACTCTTTCATCGAGTATTAAGAAGGTTAAACCTTCCAGCAAGGGGAAGGTCAAGGAGAAAAAATGAATATCAGCGATGTGGCGAAAAAAACCGGCTTAACCAGCAAAGCGATTCGTTTTTATGAAGAGAAGGGGCTGGTGACGCCGCCGTTGCGGAGCGAAAACGGCTACCGCACCTATAGCCAGCAGCATCTCGATGAACTGACGCTGCTGCGCCAGGCGCGGCAGGTGGGGTTTAACCTGGAAGAGTGCCGCGAGCTGGTGGCACTGTTCAACGACCCGTCGCGGCACAGCGCCGATGTGAAAAAACGCACGCTGGAGAAAGTGGCGGATATCGAGAACCATATCCGCGAGCTGCAAAATATGCGCGCGCACCTGCTGGCGCTGGCCGAATCCTGCCCCGGCGACGACAGCGCGGAGTGCCCGATTATCGATAATCTTTCCGGCTGCTGCCATCGCAAGGCGCAGGCTTAACGGACGGCGGGTCTGATTCGTAGCGTAATCCCTTCTACGGCAATCACTTCAACCTTGCTGCCCGCCGCGAAGTCTTCATCGGCAATCACCGGCCAGGAGCTGTCGCCCACGCGGACGTGGCCGCGGCCGTTCACCAGCGGGGCATCCAGCGTCAGGCGGCGGCCCACCAGTTGCTGCCCGCGCTGGTTGAGCTGGGCATCGGCCGGGCGCTGCGTTTTGACGCGCTTGCGCAGCCATTTCGACCACAGCCACGCCGCCAGCAGGGTGAGAACGGCAAACAGCGTGCCTTGCCATTCCCAGCTCAGCGGCAGGAGCCAGGTCAGGGCGCCGGTCACCACGCCGGCGACGCCGCTCCACAGCAGGTATCCGCTGCCGCCCAGCATCTCGGCCGCCAGCAGCAGCCCGCCGAGGCTTAGCCAGAACAGATGGGGGTGTGCGAGGATCATGCCGATCATGATTTTTTCCGATCGCCAGCGCCTTCTTTGATCAGCTCGCTGATCCCGGCGATCGATCCCATCAGGCTGCTGGCATCCAGCGGCATCAATACCACTTTGCTGTTGTTAGCGGCGCCAATCTGCTGCAGCGCATCGGTGTATTTCTGCGCCACGAAGTAGTTGATCGCCTGAATATCGCCTGAGGCGATCGCCGAGGAGACCATTTGGGTGGCGCGGGCTTCCGCTTCGGCGGACCGTTCGCGAGCCTCCGCCTGCAGGAACGCGGACTGCCGTTCGCCCTCGGCCTTGAGGATCTGCGACTGCTTTTCCCCTTCCGCTTTCAGAATTTCCGCCTGTCGCACCCCTTCGGCCTCAAGGATGTACGCGCGTTTGGTACGTTCGGCTTTCATCTGGGCGTTCATCGAGGCGATAAGCTCCGCCGGCGGGCGAACGTCGCGAATTTCGACGCGGGTGATTTTCACCCCCCACGGGTTGGTGGCGTCGTCAACGATATGCAGCAGGCGGGTGTTAATGCTGTCGCGCTGGGAGAGCATTTCGTCCAGCTCCATTGAGCCGAGCACGGTACGGATGTTGGTCATCGTCAGGTTGACGATCGCCTGCTCAAGATTGCTGACCTCGTAGGCGGCCTTTGGCGCGTCGATCACCTGAATAAAGCAGACCGCGTCGATGGTGACGTTGGCGTTATCCCGGGAGATAACCTCCTGCGAGGGGATATCGAGCACCTGCTCCATCATGTTCACTTTGCGGCCGATACGGTCCATAAACGGCACGACTAAGCTTAATCCCGGCTGCAGCGTCTGGGTAAAACGCCCGAAGCGCTCCACCGTCCACTGGTAGCCCTGCGGGACAATTTTCACCGCCGCGGCCACAATAACCAGCGCGACGAAAATAAGGATAGGAATAAAAATTAGCATCAAAAACCTCCTGTCTTGTTGCCTGGCGGGGCGCTACAAGGAAATAGCGCATGTTTAAACTGAGTATATCTTTCTCCTCATCCTGGAGAAAGGAAAGTGCGGTAAACTAGCGGTGTTTCAGAAAATAATCAGGAAGACTCATGAAGGAAAATAACGCGCTTTTGCGTCTCGACGGTGTGGGGTTTAAGACCGACGACGCCGTTATTTTACACAATATCAATTTTCAGCTTCGCGCCGGAGAATTCAAGTTGATTACCGGCCCTTCCGGCTGCGGGAAAAGTACCTTGCTGAAGATTATCGCCTCGCTGCTCAGCCCAACCTCCGGGCGCCTGTTCTTCGACGATGCGGATGTCGCGACGCTGTCGCCGGAAAGGTATCGCCAACAGGTCTCTTACTGCGCGCAGACGCCGGCCCTGTTCGGTGATTCGGTTTACGATAATCTGATTTTTCCGTGGCAGATCCGCAATAAACAACCGGATCCGCAGGCGCTGCTGGCCGACCTTCAGCGCTTTGGCCTTGACGAAAATATGCTGGAAAAATCCATTAACGAACTCTCCGGCGGGGAAAAGCAGCGCGTATCGCTGATCCGCAATCTACAATTTCTGCCGCGCGTGCTGCTGCTGGACGAAATTACCAGCGCGCTGGATGAAAGTAATAAACAGAATGTGAATGAAATTATTCATGGCTACGCAACGGAAAAACAGGTCGCTGTTCTGTGGGTCACCCACGATCGCAATGAAATTTCGCATGCCGATGAAGTGATTACGCTGCAACCTGCCGGCGGAAATATGCAGGAGGTACAGCATGAACGGGCATAACATTACGAACGAATCGCTGGCGCTGTCGATGGTGCTGGTGCTGATCGCTATTCTGGTCAGCTATCGGGAAAAGCTGGCGCTGGAAAAAGATATTATCTGGAGTATTTGCCGGGCGATCGTGCAGCTGATAATCGTCGGCTATGTGCTGAAATATATCTTTAACGTCAATCATGCGGTTCTGACGCTGTTGATGGTGCTGTTTATCTGCTTTAACGCGGCGTGGAATGCGAAGAAGCGCAGTAAATATATCGACAAAGCTTTTATCTCGTCGTTTATCGCCATCACTACTGGCGCTGGACTAACGCTGGCGGTACTGGTGTTTTCTGGCTCGATCGCCTTCGTGCCGATGCAGGTGATCCCGATTGCCGGGATGGTGGCCGGGAACGCCATGGTGGCGGTGGGGCTGTGCTACAACAATATGGGCCAGCGCTTCAGCAGCGAGCAGCAGCAGATTCAGGAGAAACTGAGCCTCGGCGCGACGCCGAAGATGGCCTCAGCGCGGCTGATTCGCGAGAGTATTCGCGCGTCATTGATTCCCACCGTCGATTCGGCGAAAACGGTCGGTCTGGTGAGCTTGCCTGGGATGATGTCGGGGCTGATTTTTGCCGGTATTGACCCGGTGAAGGCGATTAAGTACCAGATCATGGTGACCTTTATGCTGCTGTCGACCGCCAGCCTGTCGACGATTATCGCCGGCTATCTGACCTACCGGAAGTTCTTCAACGCCCGCCATCAGCTGGTGGTGACGCAGCTGAAAAAGCGCCCGTGAACGATCCCGGGTTGCGGCGTTCACGCCTTACCCGGGCTACTTAGGCTACGTTCTGCATAGTTCGCGTAGCCCGGATAAGCGCAGCGCTATCCGGGGAAGGCAACGGATTAGTACAGCAGCGAATAGAGCTGACGACGATATTTGGCGGCCAGCGCATCGCCGGTACCGAGGGCGGCGAGGATCTCCTGCAGCATCTTGCGCGCCTGGCCATCGCCGGCGCCTAAATCTTTCTGCAGATGGCTGAACAGCAGGGCCAGCGCTTCTTCATTACGCCCGACCTGATGCAGCTGCAGCGCCAGCTGGGAGGCCAACTGCGCATCCTCCGGATTCTGTTCCACCTGCTGCTGCAGCTGCTGGATTTCCGGGGTGTCGGCGGCCTGTTTGAGCAGCTCAATCTGCGCCACCAGACCCTGATAGTGGGTATCCTGATCCTGCAGAGGAATGGTTTTCAGCACGCTTTCCGCTTCATCGGAACGGTGCAGAGCAATCAGCGTTTCCGCCAGCAGCAGGCCAATCTGGCTTTCCTGATTCGACAGCTGCCAGGCTTCCTTCAGCAGCGGCAGGGCATCGGCGTATTTTTCTTCCTGCATCAGGGCCAGCGCCTGCTGAGCTTTCAGCTCCTCTTCACGGGGCAGGACTTTATCCAGCAGGGCGCGGATCGCTTCTTCCGGCTGCGGGCCTTCAAAACCATCCACCGGCTGGCCGTTCTGGAACAGATAAACCGTTGGGATGGCGCGCAGACCAAACTGTGAAGCGAGCATCTGCTCGGCGTCGCAATCGACCTTCGCCAGCGTGAACTGGCCGTTGTATTGGGCTGCCAGGCGCTCGAGCACCGGGGTCAGCTGTTCGCAGTGCTGGCTGCGGGCAGACCAGAAATAAAACAGCACCGGAACGTTCATGGACTGCTGTAGCGTCTGCTGCAGGTTCGCTTCGCTAATGTTGACAATATTCTGTTCGGACATGGGCATTTCTCGTTAGTCGATTTCTGTTTTACATGGGGGCGGCATTCCGCGCTTCAACTCAGCCGTGGATAATTTTGTCCATCGCGCGGGCAGGCAGCAGGCGCTTAAGCAGCGCCACCGCGTGGGTGACCAGGGTGACCGGATAGCGCAGCTTTGGTTTATCGCTGGTAAAAGCATGGCGCACTTTTTCCACCACCGCCTCCGGCCCGAGGGTAAAGCGGGCGGCGATACCCGGGTTTTCTACGGGCTTATCGCTTTGCGTCTGGTTGACGTTATCGGTAAAGCGGGTGCGGATCGGGCCCGGTTCAATCAGGCTGACCTGAATACCGCTGTGGCGCAGCTCCATGCGCAGCGCGTCGGACCACGCCTCGAGGGCATATTTACTGGCGGCATAGGCTCCGCGGCCGGGACTGGCGATAAGCCCCATCACCGAGGAGGTCATCACGATGCGCCCTTCGCCGTGCGGCGTCATCGCCGGCAGCAGCAGCATGGTGAGCTGATGCGCGCCGAAAAAGTTAGCGGAAAATTGCTGTTCCATCTGCTGGCGGCTGATGGTGTTCAGCGGGCCATAGACGCCATACCCGGCGTTATTGAACAGGCCGTAGAGACGATTATCGGTCAGCGCAATCACCTCCGCTGCCGCGCGCTCCACGCTCTGCGGGTCATCCAGATCGAGCAAAATACCGGTTAGCCCCAGCTCCTGCATCCGCGCGACATCCTCTGCTTTGCGGCAGGCCGCCAGCACGCGAAAGCCCTGGCGGGTTAAATCCAGCGCGCTTTCCAGACCAATTCCGCTGGAACAGCCTGTCACTAAAACCGTTTTTTGCATAACTTTACCTGTCAGCGACCCCTGGCGTTCAGGAGTCATGATTAACTAAGGGAGCCAGCCGCTTCGCCATCCAGTCGGCGATAAACGGCTGCGCGTCGCGATTTGGGTGAATGCCGTCGTCCTGCATCCATTGCGGCTTGAGATAGACCTCCTCCATAAAAAAGGGCAGGAGAGGAATAGCGAACTCTTTGGCCAGGGCCGGGTAAATCGCGCCGAAGGCTTCATTATAGCGGCGGCCATAGTTCGCCGGCAGGTGAATTTGCATCAGCAGCGGCTCGGCGTTGGCCGCTTTGATATCTTTAATAATGGTGCGCAGCGTCTGCTCGGTCTGCTGCGGCGGAAAACCGCGCAGTCCGTCATTGCCGCCGAGCTCAACCAGCACCCAGCGCGGCTGGTGCTGCTTAAGCAGCGCTGGCAGGCGAGCCAACCCCTGCTGCGAGGTATCGCCGCTGATGCTGGCGTTCACCACCGGCGTTTTCGCCTGCCACTGCTCATTGAGCAGCGCAGGCCAGGCGGCGTTGGCCGCCATCCGATAGCCAGCGCTCAGGCTGTCGCCGAGGATCAGCAGCGTGTCCGCCGCCATCGCGCGGCAGGTAAACAGGAACAACAACAGGAAAGGCACATGCCAGCGGAAAACATACTTGAAGTTCATCATCTTAAGAAGTCCGTCGGTCAGGGGGAGCATCAGCTCTCCATCCTTACCGGAGTTGAGCTGGTTGTCAAACCGCGGCAGACCATCGCCCTGATCGGCGAGTCGGGTTCCGGTAAATCGACCCTGCTGGCGATCCTCGCCGGCCTCGACGATGGCAGCAGCGGGGAAGTATCGATGCTGGGCAAACCGCTGCACCGGATGGATGAAGAGGCGCGGGCGGCGCTGCGGGCGCAGCACGTTGGTTTTGTTTTTCAGTCGTTTATGCTGATCCCGACGCTCAACGCCCTGGAGAACGTCGAGCTGCCGGCGCTGTTGCGCGGCGCCAGCGATAGCCAGAGCCGGGGCGATGCCCGCGCGCTGCTTGAGCAGCTGGGACTTGGCAGACGCCTGCACCACCTGCCGGCGCAGCTCTCCGGCGGCGAACAGCAGCGGGTGGCGCTGGCCCGGGCCTTTAACGGGCGCCCGGCCATTCTGTTCGCCGATGAGCCCACCGGCAACCTCGATCGCCAGACCGGGGACAAAATTGCCGATCTGCTGTTCTCGCTTAATCGCGAACACGGCACCACCCTGATCCTCGTCACTCACGATCCGCTGCTGGCGGCGCGCTGCGATCGCCGTCTGCGCCTGGTGGATGGCCAGCTGCGGGAGGAAGCATGATCGCCCGCTGGTTCTGGCGCGAATGGCGCTCGCCGTCGCTGCTGATCGTCTGGCTGGCGTTAAGCCTCGCCGTGGCCTGCGTGCTGGCCCTGGGGTCGATAAGCGATCGGATGGAGAAAGGCCTTAGCCAGCAAAGCCGTGAGTTTATGGCCGGCGACCGTACGCTGCGCAGTTCGCGCGAGGTACCCGCCGAGTGGATCGCACAGGCGCGGAAGTCAGGGCTGACCGTCGGCGAGCAGCTGAGCTTTGCCACCATGACGTTCGCCGGGGATACGCCGCAGCTGGCGGACGTTAAGGCGGTGGACGACCGCTATCCGCTGTATGGCACCCTCGAAACGCAACCGCCGGGGCTGAAGCCGCAGGCGGGGAGCGTGCTGCTGGCGCCAAGGCTGATGGCGCTCCTGAACCTGAAAACCGGCGATACGATTGACGTTGGCGATGCCACGCTGCGCATTGCCGGGGAGGTGATTCAGGAGCCGGATGCAGGGTTTAACCCCTTCCAGATGGCGCCGCGACTGATGATGAATATGGCCGACGTGGCAAAAACCGGGGCCGTGCAGCCCGGCAGTCGCGTCGCATGGCGCTATAAGTTCGCCGGCGACGCTGAACAGCTCGCCAATTATGAGCAGTGGCTGCTGCCGAAGCTCGGCCCGGAGCATCGCTGGATTGGCCTTGACCAGGACGACAGCGCGCTGGGCAAATCCCTCGAACGCTCGCAGCAATTCCTGTTGTTATCCGCGCTGTTGACGCTGCTGCTGGCCGTCGCCGCAGTGGCGGTAGCGATGAGCCACTACTGCCGCAGCCGCTATGATCTGGTCGCCATACTCAAGACGCTGGGCGCCGGAAGGTCGCAGCTGCGCAAGCTTATCGTCGGCCAATGGCTGCTGCTGTTGACGCTGTCGGTGATAACCGGCGGGGGGGCGGGCCTGGCGCTGGAGCGTCTGCTGCTGCTGGTGCTCAAACCGGTGCTGCCCGCCGCGTTACCCGCTGCCAGCGGTTGGCCGTGGCTGTGGGCTATCGGGGCGACAGGCGTCATTTCCCTGCTGGTGGGCCTGCGACCCTATCGACTGCTGCTGGCGACCCTGCCGCTGCGAGTGCTGCGTCAGGATGTGGTGGCTAACGTCTGGCCGTTGAAAATCTGGATCCCGGCGGTTAGCGTCGTGGTGGTGGGCCTGTTGGCCTGGCTGCTGGGCGGCAGCCCGCTGCTGTGGTCGGTGCTGGCCGGGGCGGTGGTGCTGGCGCTGCTGTGCGGCCTGGTGGGCTGGGGATTGCTGTGGCTGCTCAAACGCCTGACGCTCAAAGCCTTGCCGCTGCGCCTGGCGGTGAACCGCCTGCTGCGCCAGCCGTGGTCGACCCTCAGCCAGCTGGCGGCGTTTTCCCTGTCGTTTATGCTGCTGGCGCTCCTGTTGGTGCTGCGCGGCGATCTGCTTGACCGCTGGCAGCAGCAGTTGCCCCCGCAGAGCCCGAACTACTTTCTGATCAATATCGCCCCTGAGCAGATAGTGCCGGTGAAGACCTTCCTCGCCGAACACCAGACGCGGGCGGCGGAATTCTATCCGATCGTCCGGGCCCGTCTGACGCAGATCAACGGTCAGTCCACGGACGGAAACAAAGACGAAGCGCTGAATCGCGAGCTTAATCTCACCTGGAGCGAACAGCGTCCGGATCATAATCCGCTGGTGGCCGGCAGCTGGCCGCCGAAGCCGGGCGAGGTATCGATTGAGGAGGGGCTGGCGCAGCGGCTGGGGATAAAGATCGGCGATACGGTGACCTTTACCGGCGATACCCAGAAGTTCAGCGCGAAGGTCAGCAGCGTGCGCACAGTAGACTGGGAGAGCCTGCGGCCAAACTTCTTCTTTATTTTCCCCGCCGGGGCGCTGGACGGGCAGCCGCAGAGCTGGCTCACCAGCTTCCGCTGGGATAACGGTCCCGCGATGTTGACCCAGCTGAACCGCGAGTTTCCCACCGTCAGTCTGCTGGATATCGGCGCCATCCTGCGTCAGGTCGGCCAGGTGCTCTCCCAGGTCAGCCGGGCGCTGGAGGTGATGGTGGGCCTGGTGACAGCCTGCGGCGTGCTGCTGTTGCTGGCGCAGGTGCAGGTCGGTATGCGTCAACGCCATCAGGAGCTGGTGGTCTGGCGCACGCTGGGGGCAGGAAAATCGCTGCTGCGCGCTACGCTGTGGGCGGAGTTTGCCCTGCTGGGGCTGGTTTCCGGCCTGGTGGCGGCGATAGGCGCGGAAGTGGCGCTGGCGATGCTGCAGACGAAAGTCTTTGATTTTCCCTGGGCGCCGGACTGGCGCCTGTGGGTGTTGCTGCCGCTGACGGGAGCGGTGTTGTTATCCCTGTGCGGCGGCGGGCTGGGGCTGCGTCTGTTAAAAGGAAAAGCGCTATTCCGCCAGTTTAGCCAGTAAGAATATTGCATTTTGATGATGCGCCGCCGTTTTTGGCGGCGCTTTTATTTTAAACGCACAAATTGATAAATCATTGATTTTTAAGAGCACAAAACATTAAAAACCCAACAACACGCTATGCTGATTCGCGGTTAATATTCAACTGGAAAATATAAGGTGGCTTATTAATCAAGGAAAAACTATGGCACACACAATAAAAGCGCTGGCGATCTCGATCGGCGCAGCATTAGCGTTAACGTCATTGCCTTCCCACGCGGAGATTACGCTGCTGAAACAAGATCCGCAGGCGGGCGATCCGTTAAGCCGGCTTAACTTTACCGTCGGCGGCAGTATCCGGCCGCAGTTCAACATGATGACCGGCGATGGCGACAAAGGCTCCTATAAGCGTAACGGTTTTGACGGCGGCACCCGCTTCCGCTTCGCGGCGGATTACTACCTGTTCGATGATATTAGCTGGATCAGCTACTATGAGCTGGGCGTGAACATTCCGGCGCTGTTTGACTGGGATAACCACTACGCGGAAGGCGCGAACAATACCACCCGCCGCATGCTGTATACCGGCCTGAAAAGCGATACCTGGGGTACGTTAACCTACGGGCAGCAGAACAGCATTTACTATGATGTGGTGGGGGTGAAAACCGATATCTGGGACTACGATATGATCGGTCAGGCCCCGGGGAACGGTATTAATGGCGATTACGATGGCTCCTATCGTTCACGTAATATGCTGAAATATAAGAAAACTGTAGGTGATGTCGATCTTTACGGCTCTTATCTGTTCGAAGACAGCGAATACCTGCCGGGTAACGGCCTGCGTTACAAGCGTAAAGGCGGTGGTTCTGTTGGCGCGGACTACCACATCATGAAGGATCTGACCTGGGGTACCGCGTGGAACTACACCCGCGCCGAAATGCGCGACCCGTCAAGCGCCGACAGCAAAACCTATGACCAGAATATCGTCGGTACCGCGCTGAGCTGGACCCCGGATAACTGGACCTTCTCCTTCGGCGGCGGCTGGTATCAGAACTTCCTCACCACCAAGAAAACCGATGTGCATAATTACTTTGCCGGTGACGCCTGGGGGATTGAATATTTTGCGGGCTATAAATTCCCGATCAATCAATACGCTGTTAAATCTATTCAGCCGTACTTTATGGGCGACCGTCTGGAATATGTGAACGGCCGCAACTATCAGCGTATCGATAACGGTCTGGGGATTAGCTTCCAGCTGGATTACGGTTTCCGCGTTGACTACGAACACGTGTTTACCTCCAGCACCGACAACCTTGGCGATATGAACCTGGTCCGTCTGCGCTACGACTTCTAAGCGGTCACAACTCCCCGGTCGCGCGCGCTTACCGTGGCTACAAATCGCGCCGACCGGTAGCCCGGCTAAGGCGTTTACGCCGCAAGCCGGGACAATAGAGCATGCGATTACTTCGCCAGCCAGGCTGCGACCTCCTGCCAGCTGCCGCGAAAGAGAATTTTCCCGGCTTTTTTCCCCAACTGATAGCGATACATCGGGTCGTAGTATTCTTCCAGCAGCGGTACCAGCCAGGCAAAGTGCGCCTCGGTGCTGGCGGTGCGCTGCTGCTGCACCAGCGCCTCATCGAGCCGTTCAGTGAGCTGAGCAAAACGCTGCAGCCCCAGGCGACGGCGGATGGCAAACAGGCCGTGATGCAGATACTCGCCGTATGCCTGCCAGCCTTTCTCTTCGCCATATGCGGCGATAAAGTCGCGATACATGCGATCGAAATACTCTTCGCGCAGCCGTTCGAGGCGAACGTCAAACGGATCTTCCACCACCGCCAGCGGCGACTGCGCCATGCGGAGGCGCAGGCTCTCCGGTAGATGATTGGCGCCGATCATATGGCCTTCATCTTCCAGCACCCAGCGGGTCTGCTGTTCGGCTTTTTTAAGCAGGCTGACCGCCAGGTGGTTTTCAAAGGTGGCCTGCGGATGCTGATCCTGCAGGGTTCGACCGAATGAAGAACCGCGGTGATGAGCAAGCCCTTCCAGGTCGATACCGTCCGGGCGCGAGCAGACCAGCTGAGTTTTACCGTTGCCGGTGCAGCCGCCAATCAGCACGATCGGCCGCTGCACCAGTTCGTCGGTGGCCTGGATCGCCGCCTGGCGTAGCGCTTTATAGCCGCCGACGATCAGGGGGTAATCCACGCCAGCTTCTTTCAGCCACTGCTGGACGATATGCGAGCGCTGGCCGCCGCGGGCGCAGCACAGGTAACCGTGTGGGTAACGGGCGCACGCTTCCAGCCACGCCTGAGTACGGCTGGCGCGCAGGTCACCCTGGACCAGTTTATGGCCGAGCGCCAGCGCCGCTTCCGGCCCCTGACGCTTGTAGCAGGTGCCGACCGCGGCGCGTTCTTCATCATTCATCAGCGGCAGGTTGATCGCCGCCGGCATCGCGCTTTGGCTAAACTCCACCGGGGCGCGTACGTCAATCAGTGGCGTATCGCTGGCGAGAATGGCGCGATAATCCGTCCCATTGGTCATGGGGTATCCTCTGAAGTCAAAACAGAAATGAGCTTTACAGCAAGGGGGGGATTGTACGCGCCTCAAGGTGTGCCGGGGAAGGGGATAGATCAAATCCCCGGCACGAAGGGCTTAGCTGAGCTGCGATTGCGCCCAGAACAGGCCGCTGGTGTACTCCGGCGGCAGCAGCGGCTTGATCGCTTCCAGCGTCGCGCTCAGGCGATCGGTATCGCTGTCGGTGAGGTTCAGGTGGCCGACTTTACGACCCGGGCGCACCTCTTTGTCATACCAGTGCAGGTGCACCAGCGGCAGCTTCAGCCAGTCGTAGTTAAGATCGGTGCCGATCAGGTTGATCATCACCGACGGGCTGTTGACCACCGGTGGCGGCAGCGGCAGGCCGGTAATCGCCCGCAGATGCAGCTCGAACTGGCTGATAGACGCGCCGTTCTGCGTCCAGTGGCCGCTGTTGTGCACCCGCGGCGCCAGCTCGTTAATCAGCAGCCCCTCGGCGGTAACGAAGCACTCCATCGCCATCACGCCGACATAGTTCAGCTCGTTCATGATCGCCGTCAGCATGCTTTCCGCCTGTTCCTGCTGGCGAGCGTTGGCCTGCGGGAAGGCGACGCTGGCGCGCAGAATACCGTCCTGATGCAGGTTACGGGTCAGCGGGTAGAAGACGGTGCTACCGTCATGAGCGCGGGCGCCCACCAGCGATACCTCGCCGGAGAAGTTAATCCCCTGCTCGACGATGCACTCGCCGTAGTTATCGGCCGGTAGCTGATCGATCTCGTTTTCCCGCAGACGCCACTGGCCGCGGCCGTCGTAACCGCCAACGCGACGCTTAACGATCGCCAGTTCGCCAAGGCGGGCAAACACCGCCGGCCACTCGCTTTTATCCGCCAGCAGCTGCCACGGGGCGGTGGCGAGGCCAAGCTTGTCAAACAGCTGCTTTTGCGTCAGGCGGTCGGCGATAATCGGGAAGACATCGCGGTTGACGAACGCCGGGTGGCGGGCCAGCTCGCGGGTGAGGGCGGTTTCCGGCCAGCGTTCAATTTCTGCCGTGATGACGCTCTGCTGGAACGGCACCGCTTCCGGGTCGGCTTCCAGGCCGACCGGCCAAACGGCGATGCCCAGCGGCTCGCCGGCCTGGCGCAGCATACGGCCTAACTGGCCGTTACCGAGCACGCATACCTGTTTCATGCCGCACCCCGCGGATCCGGATTATCCAGCACTTCATCGGTTTGCGCCTGACGCCAGGCGCTCAGGCGCTGGTGCAGTTCAGCATCGTGCTGGGCAAGGATCTGCGCGGCGAGCAGGCCGGCGTTCGCAGCGCCAGCTTTGCCGATGGCCAGGGTACCGACCGGAATGCCGCGCGGCATCTGCACAATGGAGTAGAGGCTGTCGACACCGCTTAAGGCTGCGCTCTGAACCGGTACGCCGAGCACCGGCACCAGGGTTTTCGCCGCAATCATGCCCGGCAGATGCGCCGCGCCGCCTGCTCCTGCAATAATCACCTGATAACCGTGGCTTTCGGCGCTTTCAGCAAAGCTGAACAGCTTATCGGGCGTGCGGTGGGCGGAGACCACTTCGACATGGTACGGAACGTTCAGGGCATCAAGGATTTCTGCGGTAAATTGCATGGTAGCCCAGTCGCTTTTGGACCCCATCACGATGGCGATACGCGCCGAATTATTGCGGGAAGACATGCGTCTTAAAACTCCTGTGGGTGTGTTTCACACTGCTTTAGAGGCCACAGAGAATAGCATGAACTGCCAGCAAGGAAAACGGTTGCGTGCGCATGGTTAGCCGTCTTTTGTCTCGCCTGGAGGTGATGGCGTGGGTGCCTGATTGACCTTTATCTCCCTCATGATACAGGTGATAAGCAGCACTACCCCCCATGGGAGCATCAGGGTGCCCATAAGCAGTAAATAGATTTGTACCAGCCGGCTATCGTGAGGGCGGGTGCAGAGCAAATAAATGGCATAAAAATAGATAGCCCACGCCAGCATCGCACACCAGACAAACGTCAGCGTGTTGCCGATAACGACGCCGATTAAGGCGATATAACTTACCCCTAACGGATTGAGGATCGCGATGATCATTCCCCACGTCAGCGGCTGACTCCACCTTTTCCTGCTCATGCTCGTTCCTTGAGAGTGACGTTGTGGAAGACTAGCATGCAGGGCGGGGGGAAGCGCGCACCTTCGCCCGGGCAAAAGGCGCTTTCGGAATTGTGCTCGCGCAGGAATTAGAACGGAAAGTGGATTAGTTCGACGTCGTCCGGCGTCACCTTGACCATCGAACCTTCGCTGTGCCAGGCGCCAAGTACCACACGCCATGCGGGTTGGCCGTTGGCCTGCAGTTCATGGACCGCCGGGCGATGGGTATGGCCGTGGATCAGCCACTGCACGTGATGCCGCTCCATCGCGTCAACTACCGCCTGTGGATTTACATCCATAATTTCCATTGATTTACTGCTGTTGGCGGCTTTGCTGTCGGCGCGCATGCGGGCGGCGATGCGACGGCGGATAAACAGCGGCAGGGCCAGGAACAGACGCTGGATCCACGGGGTGTGGACTTTGGCGCGAAACGCCAGATAGCCTTGGTCATCGGTACACAGCGTGTCGCCATGCATGATCAAGACTTCACGGCCATAGAGGTCCAGTCGCTCTTCTTCGGCGAGCAGGATCATCCCGCTCTGGCGGGCAAAGCGCTGGCCGACGAGAAAATCGCGGTTGCCATGGATGAAGTAGCACGGCACGCCGGCGTCGACGACGGCTTTGATTGCCGAGGCAATTTGTTGGTGCAGCGGGTTAGGATCGTCATCGCCGATCCATGCCTCAAACAGATCGCCAAGGATATACAGAGCGTCCGCCTGGCGGGCTTCGCCCTGTAAAAAACGCAGAAAACCGGCGGTGATCGCCGGTTCTTCTGTTTGCAGGTGCAAATCTGCAATGAAAAGTGTCGCCACGAATTACTCGCTGACGGTGACGCTTTTGATGATCACATCATCTTTCGGCACATCCTGGTGCATGCCGCTGCGGCCGGTGGCAACCGCTTTGATTTTGTCAACCACGTCCATGCCTTCAACCACTTCCGCGAAGACGCAGTAGCCCCAACCCTGCAGGCTTTCGCCGGAGAAGTTCAGGAAGTCGTTGTCAACCACGTTGATGAAGAACTGCGCGGTGGCAGAGTGCGGCGCCTGAGTACGGGCCATCGCCAGCGTGCCGCGGGTGTTTTTCAGACCGTTGTTCGCTTCGTTCTGAATCGGAGATTTGGTCGCTTTTTGTTTCATGCCAGGTTCAAAACCGCCGCCCTGAATCATGAAGCCGTTGATAACACGGTGGAAAATGGTGTTGTCGTAGAAACCTTCGCGGCAGTAGTCCAGGAAGTTTTTAACTGTTTCCGGCGCTTTGTCGTCAAACGTTTTGATTACGATATCGCCATGATTGGTGTGGAAAGTAACCATTTTTGCATCCTGTTCCGATGAGTGTGGTGCCAGCACCCGGTGTCGGGTGAGATATAGGGGGGTGTTATAGCATAACCGCGGGGGTCGATGCACCTTGCAATGTGTGCTGCGTCCGGTCTGAATTATGGGTATTATAGAGACTTCATTACCCACACACGTCTACACGGAATCTTCGATGTTAAAAATTTTTAATACACTGACGCGCCAGAAAGAGGAATTTAAACCTATCCATGCCGGGGAAGTCGGCATGTACGTGTGTGGTATTACCGTTTACGATCTCTGTCATATCGGCCATGGACGTACCTTCGTCTCCTTTGACGTCGTGGCGCGCTATCTGCGTTTTCTCGGCTATAAGCTGAAGTACGTGCGCAATATCACCGATATCGACGACAAAATCATTAAGCGCGCTAATGAAAACGGCGAAAGCTTTGTCGCGCTGGTCGATCGCATGATTGCCGAAATGCACAAAGATTTTGACGCGCTGAATATTCTGCGTCCCGACAGCGAGCCGCGCGCAACGCACCATATTGCGGAGATCATTGAGATCACCGAGCAGCTGATCGCCAAAGGCCATGCTTACGTGGCAGATAACGGCGACGTGATGTTCGACGTGCCGACGGACCCGAACTACGGTCTGCTGTCGCGTCAGGATCTCGATCAACTGCAGGCGGGGGCGCGCGTCGACGTGGTTGACGTCAAGCGTAACCCGATGGACTTCGTCCTGTGGAAAATGTCGAAAGAGGGCGAGCCGAGCTGGCCGTCGCCGTGGGGCGCGGGCCGTCCGGGCTGGCATATCGAGTGCTCGGCGATGAACTGCAAGCAGCTTGGCAACCACTTCGATATTCACGGCGGCGGTTCGGATCTGATGTTCCCTCACCATGAAAACGAAATCGCCCAGTCCACCTGCGCCCACGACGGTGAATACGTCAACTACTGGATGCACTCCGGCATGGTGATGGTTGACCGCGAGAAGATGTCGAAATCGCTGGGTAATTTCTTTACCGTCCGCGACGTGCTGAAGTATTACGATGCGGAGACGATTCGCTACTTCCTGATGTCCGGCCACTATCGCAGCCAGCTGAACTACAGCGAAGAGAACCTCAAGCAGGCGCGTTCGGCGCTGGAGCGTCTGTACACCGCGCTGCGCGGGACGGACAAATCCGTCGATGCGGCGGGTGGCGAAGCCTTCGAAGCACGCTTTATCGAGGCGATGGACGACGACTTCAACACCCCGGAAGCCTATTCGGTGCTGTTCGATATGGCGCGTGAAGTAAACCGCCTGAAAACCGAGGACGCGGCCGCGGCGAACGCCATGGCGGCCCACCTGCGTAAGCTTGCTGCGGTACTGGGTCTGCTGGAGCAGGAGCCGGAGGCGTTCCTGCAGAGCGGCGCGCAGGTTGACGACGCGGAAGTGGCGGAGATCGAATCGCTCATCCAGCAGCGTCTGGACGCGCGCAAAGCGAAAGACTGGGCGGCGGCGGATGCGGCGCGCGACCGTCTCAACGAGATGGGCATTGTGCTGGAAGATGGCCCGCAGGGCACCACCTGGCGCCGGAAGTAAGCCATAAAAAAACGCCCGCAAAAGCGGGCGTTTTTATTTTCGTTGTCAGGCCGTGACGGTCACGCTCTGGCCTTCAAAGCTCACCGTCTGACCAGCGACGATTTTGCAGCGTTTGCGGGTTTCCACCGCGCCGTCGACTTTTACCAGCCCGTCGGCGATGGCGATCTTCGCCTGGGCGCCGCTTTCGCTCCAGCCTTCCAGCTTCAGCAGATCGCACAGCTCAACGTGCGGGTGTTTACCTAAGGAAAATGTCGCCATCTCAGGCCTCCTCAACGTCGTGATACTCTTCGCACGCCTGCAGCGTGTTCTGGATCAGGGTGGCGACGGTCATCGGGCCAACGCCGCCGGGAACCGGGGTGATGTAGGACGCGCGTTCGGCGGCATCTTCATACACCACGTCGCCGACCACTTTGCCGCTTTCCAGACGGTTGATGCCGACATCGACCACAATCGCCCCTTCTTTAATCCACTCGCCAGGAATAAAGCCCGGTTTGCCCACCGCGACGATCAGCAGGTCGGCGTTTTCGACATGATGGCGCAGGTTTTTTGTAAAGCGGTGGGTGACGGTGGTGGTGCAGCCGGCCAGCAGCAGCTCCATGCTCATCGGGCGACCGACGATATTGGAAGCGCCAATGACCACCGCATTGAGGCCGTAGGTGTCGATATTGTAGCGTTCCAGCAAGGTCACGATACCGCGCGGAGTGCACGGACGCAGGCGCGGCGCGCGCTGGCACAGGCGGCCAACGTTGTAAGGATGGAAGCCGTCGACGTCTTTATCCGGCGCGATGCGCTCGAGAACTTTGACGTTATCGATCCCTGCCGGCAGGGGCAGCTGAACCAGAATACCGTCGATGGTCTTATCGGCATTCAGAGTGTCGATAAGCTCCAGCAGCTCGGCTTCGCTGGTGGTTTCCGGGAGATCGTAAGAGCGGGAGACGAAGCCCACTTCTTCACATGCTTTGCGCTTGCTGCCGACATAAATCTGCGAGGCCGGGTTGCTGCCGACCAGCACGACGGCCAGCCCAGGGGCGCGTTTTCCGGCCGCAACGCGAGCCTTCACTTTTTCCGCAACCTCAGAGCGTACCTGCTGCGCAATCGTTTTACCGTCAATAATTTTTGCTGCCATCAGAGAGAGGATTCCATCTGTATCTTTACGAAAGGGGGATGAGGATATTTTGTCAGAAGCGGGCCTCGCTGTCAGTCCTCGTTTGCTGTTTTATCCTGTCTGAGGCTAATTTAGCCTGTTATGACCATGGTTATTACATGGTTATAGGTGCGTTGCGCCTGGCCACTGAGTCGATTTACGCGCGCATTAGCCCCGGCGGTATGCTTCTTGTACAGTTGGTGGGGGATATTTCGCCAGCGTCGTATAAGCTCCGCAGTTTCCTGGCAAAATGGATTGACTCGACCGACGTGGACCGTATAATTCCACGCGTTTCACTCCGCGAAGCACTCGCTTCTCAGGGCGCCCTTAGCTCAGCTGGATAGAGCAACGGCCTTCTAAGCCGTAGGTCACAGGTTCGAACCCTGTAGGGCGTACCATTAAGAAACAGTAACTTACGCCAGTTTTAAACCAGCCTGATTTCCTCCTTGTGTCGTATTTGTGTCGCTAGCGCCAAAAATGGCGTCAATTTTCCGTGCGTGTTCGGTCAAATGGTTCGGCGCCAGGTGAGCATACCGACGCACCATCTCGATGCTCTCCCATCCGCCCATTTCCTGCAAAACAGAAAGCGGGACGCCGGACTGAATCAGCCAGCTCGCCCAGGTGTGCCGGAGGTCGTGAAAACGGAAATCCTCTATCCCCGCTTTTTTCAGCCCGGCGCGCCAGGCGTTATTGTCATCCACCCGCATTTTTCTCACCGCGGGCGTCAGCGTTCCGTCAGAGCGATGTTTTGCCGTGGTATGAACGAATACCCACCGGGAGTGCTTCCCTATCTGATCCCTTAATACCCTGCATGCGGTATCATTCAGAGCTACGCCAATCGCCTTGCCCGCTTTTGCGTTCTCCGGATTTACCCATGCAACCTTTCTCTGCATATCGACCTGCTGCCACTCAAGCCCGATGATGTTTGAGCGGCGCAGGCCGGTTGCCAGTGCAAATATCACCACTGGCTTAATGCTCTCCGGCATGCACTCGATCAACCGCTCAGCTTCTTCTCTGGTCAGCCACCGTATCCGCTTACTGATAGGCTTGCGGGTTTTGATAACAGGGGCTGTTTTTATCCAGCCCCAGTCATTCGCGGCGGCCCTGAGAAGGGACCGAATGAAGGAAAGGTGCTGCGCCTTCGTCGCCTGAGAAACCTGCCGTGGTTTGTACTCAGGAACCGGCTTACCCTTCCTCACCGCGGCATCGCGTTTACTCTCCCATACCTGCAGGTGCTTACGGTTGATCATCCCGTTAACGGCTTCGTGAACTTCCTCCGCCGTTATCTTCGAGACATCACGGCCGGAAAAATGCTGCAGCCAAAACTCAATTTTGGTTTTGTCATCATCCAGCGATCGCTTATGGTCTTTTTCCCGCAGCCACCTGATGCAGCATTCTTCGAAGGTTCTGACGGGAAGGTCTCCGATCTGGTCAACCCGCCACGCTTCCGCCTTCAGCTTGTCGTGGAGCTCCTGAGCCTGCTTTTTGTCCCCCGTGCCAAGAGATCGCCTAACTCTTTTTCCTGACGGCGTAAAGAAATGACAGTGCCACACGCCGCCCCTGAGGGTGATTGACATAAAACTTCTCCTTTATGTTCACCCGCGTTCGCGATGACAGGATCGCGCGGGGTTTTCAAATATGCAATACAAGCCGCCTCGGTCGTTCTGTACTTGTTGCCGACCTTGCGGCCGGCGAGCTCACCAGATTCAATGAGACGATAGATCACCCGCGCCGACACGATGAGCAAATCGGCGGCCTGCTGTGCTGTTATCGGTTTGTCAGACGCCATATTTCCTCCCGGTTACGCCGCCTGCTGGGCGCGCAGTTTCTTAATGTGTTCGCTCTGCTCCAGCTCTGCCTTTATCTGCTGGGACTCTTCGTGAGAGAGCGGCTCGAAGTCATTGTTAAAGCGGTCTATGCTTGCGGTGTTGATCCGCCCCTGGCGCCAGTAGCGAACCGTCTTTTCGTCGCTGCTGGCGATAATTACCGGCCATCCGTGGCAATCGGCAAAGAGCTGACCTCTCTGAATTAGTTTGAACATCACGGCCTCCGGTGTTTACCGCGTAATTCCTCATCTTCCTGACAGTCAGCGCAGCGCTGACAGCCCGCCACAGCTTCCCAGCGCGGTTCTGGTATCTCTTCCCCGCAGTCGCGGCAGTGAGTAGCCGATACCGCCGCATGGTTGATGCGCATGTTCTGGATGGTCATTTCCAGCCGGCGCTCTGCCAGCTCGTTGGCCTGATCGATGAGTTCTGCGCTCATGCTTCGACTCCTTTCACGGCCAGAAACGTAGCCATCGCTTTATCAACAATCTTCGCATTGTGGTATTTGCTGATTGCCCAGGTGATAGCGAATAAAATCCACCGGAAATGGCTGGTATACGTCTTAAAGGTCAGCCCGTCGCAGATATCCCAGGCGCTAAACCTTTCGGGCCAGTCGGCATCATAAACAGCGTTATAGGCTTCAAAATCGTTGTTAAACTCAGCCAGACACAACTCACGGACGATTTCGCGCACCTTAGCCTTTTCGCTATCCGGAGTTTCGTCATCGTCGTCCCAGTCGTCATCTTCTTCTGGCTCCTCGCTTTCGTCGTCCTCCAGGTAATCACTCATAGACTCTTTCAGGCTTTTGCAGAACGCGTCGTGGTCATACTCTTTCGCCAGCATTTCGCGTGCCGAACATCCCGCGCCAGCCTCCAGTTTTTCAGCCCAGTAATGGGTATTGATTCCACCTTCCCAGGCGCCAAAAAAGTCGAACATGTCCGCGATGCGACTGAATGTCCACGTTCCCATGTCGCCGGTTACGGTTAAGTAACCAGGCCAGGTGATAACGTCGTAGTAGTAGCAGGATGTTCCAGGCTGCTGCATACGCAGGTGGCGATACAAGCCATCATCACGAATGATTTCCAGACGGTGAAATGCTGTATCGATCAAAAATCTGGAGTCGATTTCAAAGAAGTTCATGCTGCACCGCCTTCGCTTTTTTCCGCTTCAACCGCCATCTGCTCAAGCTTTCGTGAAAGCTCGGCAGACAGTGCCTGGAACTCTTCCTCTGTCGCTACCGGGATCGGCACAAACCGGATGCCGATATGAGCAAGGCCATGTGCGGCCTCAAGGCATTTCCTTAAATCAACGGGAGAGGCTCTGTTCATGCTGCACCGCCTTCAACGCGCTTGAACTCGATAACCCAAACCCAACCGTTGGCCTTCCAGCTTTCCTCGCCGTAGATGGAGTCCCACAGGCTTCTGAATGAGGACCGATATAGTTGATTCATTTCTACGTAGTGGGGCATGTCATCGGACCAAAACTGGAAAAACTCATCACTTGCCACGTAATTTCTTGCAACTACTGTCTGGTCCCAAACCTCGGTATGAACTCCCTCGCGTTGTGCGTCCTCTTCGCTGATAGCGTTCAACCGCTCAACGCGCACGTCGGTGATTTCCAGCAGAATGCGGCTGGCTGCTCTCGGCATATGAATGGAAGGCTTCCAGCACGAACGACCATCTTCATAACCATCGTCATCACCCCAGGTAAAATCACCATCAGCTGCATAAATGGCGTGGCCAGAGTAATAGCCATTGCCAAACGGCATTTCGTTAATGGCTTTAGCCGGTCGGTCTGGCGTCCATGGTTGGATTCGACCATCCTCATCAAGTTCGTGGCTGACGACTCCCCACGTCTCGCGCACCCAGATGCGGTCGCCTGGCTTGCAAAATGCGCTGTTCAGATAGTTCCCTGCCGACAGCTCCCCGGCCAGTTCATTGCCAGCCAGCTCGCACCCAAGGTTTTTATCATACACAGGGAATTTCACTGGGCGCCGGGTCTGCGTCTTCCGGCCGTCAAGAATGGCTCGTACCATTTCAGAGTTGAAAATCATTCCGCGCTCAGTCATTCCAGGCCTCCATTTCGTTCTCGATCTCTTCGTCGATTTCGTCGTTGGTAGCTTCTTCGTCCAGGTAGTCGCGTGCTTCTTTCAGGTACTGCTCATGGCGCTCCCGATACCAGGCCGAAAATTCTGGCGTCCAGCCGTTCGGCTCACCGTCATAGTCAACCTTGGCGTTACGTTCAGCCATGCTTTCGACCATGCTGTAGGCGGTGGTAAGCGCCGCCTCGCGGATATATCCGCGTAAGTCACGCTTGCGCCAGTAGGGATTAACTTTTGAATCGCAGAAAGGTTTGAATTCCACTTCCCAGCGACGAATGCAACGCGCGTTTAATGACTTGCTCATGATTCCACTCCATAGCGGCCGCTGAGCCGCCCAATAACACTGACAAATTTCACCAGGCTGACACCCATAGGCCGGACCTTCTCGTAGTGCTTGCGAAGGATGGGGGGGCATACAGCGTTCCACTTCGGTTTAGGCTTTACGCTCATCGCTTTGGTTAGCTCTTCTGCGCAGCGACGAGCCTGGGCGCGGAGAGCATTTTCTTTTTCTTCTGGCGTCATGCTGCCTCCAGAGTGCCAATCCGCTTTAACTCAGCCAGCGATACGGATGTGATGATGTGTCGCGGACTGATGAACGGTCGCCAGATAAACAGCAGCGAGCCTTTTGGGTTACTCCGGCGCTTGCCTGTAACGGATGCCGGAACAAACTGGACGCGACCACCGGTTATCAGCCTCAGTTCATCAGCTGACTGCATAGCCGAGATAAACCAGCCGGTAGAGATGTCAGCCGGCAACAGCATCACTACAGCCTGAGACTGCGCTCTGGATTGTTCGGCAGCCTTTTCCACCCACGGTCCGATATCGGAATAGGGCGGGTTACACCAGATCGCGCCGTATGACGTCCAGTCGCTGTTCAGCGAGTTATCCAGCTCAGTGAGGTAATGAGCGCAAAGCGCATTACTCTCAGAGGCTGCAGCGTCCAGCCAGAAGCCAAATTCGCGATCGAGCGCATTGAAAATTTCAATCGGCGTTTGCCAGTAGTCGCGTTCATTTTTTGGTGTTTTCGATCCTCCGAAATCAGTCATTGCGCACCTCTTTTCGCGTCTGCCTTTCTCATGCGGCTTAAAGTCCTGGATACCGACGCAACGCTGCGGCCCATCTTCATGGCGATGCTTTTATGCGACTCGCCGGCAGCGCGCAGTTCAGCTGCTACCTGCTTCTCTTCTGGCTTCCATGGCTTGTAGACAAACGCTGTGCTGATGGAATAGCTCTGTGCCAGGCGGTAGAAGTTTGCCTGGCTAATCCCCAGCGCATCCGCTGCGCGACAGGCAGGCATGGTTCCGGCGACGGCGCGGAATTGCTCTGGTGTGATGCTCTGCTTATTCATTGTGCCTCCCGTGGTAACCGGTATATTTCTCCGCCAAGCGTCCCGTTTCCCCAGCGCTCGACGGTCAGAAATGGCTTAACCATTTCCAGTTCCGGCGCCGAGATGAACACTTCTTTCATCTCAAGTGCTGGCGCCCACCCGGCGTAATAAGGTTCATGAAAATTCAGGGTTATCCCTGCGTTGTGCCCGAGGGCACCTGCTGCGGTCTGCCAGCGATGAAATACCGTAATGTTGTTCCGCGCGTCCTTGCGCAGGATGGACAGGATTGACTCAGCTGTTACTTTCATGGCTGCCACCACTTGCGGCTTGTTTCAGCTCTCTCAGGCGGATGCCGGTAACGACCCTGCACTTCGCCTGATGCCCAGGGAAGCCATGAAGGCTGTTCCATGCTTTTCCGTAGTTATCCTGGAGGGCCTTCGGATCGTTCTCTGAGCCTGCGTAAGCAGTGAAATCAGCGAGAATCTGATCTGCGTCTGCTGGCCTTACCTGGTGAGCCTCATAGTCAGGGTCCACAGCCGTCTCTTCTGTAGGGATGCAGAACGCCTGAAAGGCTGCATATTTGTACGCAATCGACATGGCCTTGTTCGTTGCTTTATCGCCGCTATCCATCGCCTCGCCGTAGGTGACGACGGTATGAATGCTGCCGTCCTCCGTGCTGACAAAATCGAACTCAGCCCGGACGGTTACATAAAACAACGCGCCACCATTTTTGCTGGTTCGTTCACAGCATGACCGCTCAGTACACCGCGGGAGGATCAGTAACTTGTGCTTCACCAGGGCAGGGGCCAGAGCGTTGTAAACGTCATCGATCCCACGGAATGCGTAGTTGACCTGGCTGCCCTGTTTTCTGGCCTTGCTGATGCCTTTCTCTGCCAGCTCTCCGGCCACAGCGCTGATAGCGGCGTATACTTTTTTATCCGTCATTGAAAATTCCCCGCGAATTCATCCCAGCTGATCACCGGGTTCTGCCGTTCCGCAGAAAGGTTTACTGGTTCGTCATCGTCGAAATCACGTTCGCCGATCGCATCGCTCATCAGCTGAATGAATTCGTCGTCATCCCATTTTTCCGCCGCGCTCATGCTGCTTTCTCCCGATGAGTAATGACGTAGCCATGTTCCGCCAGACATTCGATCACCACGTCCCAATCCAGTTGCATGAGGACTTCACGACTGTTAACTGTTCCCGACAGCACCACGTCTTCCAGCTCGACGGTTAACGTGTTATGTGGGCCTACAGATGTGCGCATGTCTGTGCATTCACATTTGATGTTCATAAGCACCTCAGTAACTGATACCGGTATGAGGAATGCGGCCGTCTTTAACCGCGGTGAGCACCTCGATAGCCTGATCCCGAGTAAGGCTGGTATTGGCCAGAAGAGCTTTGACGATTTCAGTGCCTACAGCCTTGCGGTGCTTAACGTCGGCTTCGCGTCGCGCCTGCTCATCGGCTTTGCGTTTATCCTCAGCCAGGCGGGCCTGTTCGCGTTGCTCTGCCTCGCGGCGGATGCGATCGGCTTCTTCCTGAGCTTTGCGGCGCTCCGCTTCGATAGCGGCCTGCTTGTCAGCCTCAGCTTTCTGCTCGGCTGCAATGCGATCTCGCTCTGCCTGCTCAGCTTGTGCTTTCAACACAGCTTCACGATGCGCCGCTTCTTCACGTTCACGCTGTGCGCGCTGCTCAACTTCGCGGGCTGCTGCAGCTGCTGCCAGTCGCTTAATTTCTTCTTCATGGGCAATGCGCTGGCGCTCAGCCTCAGCCGCTTTATCTGCCTGCTCACGATCGAAAGCGTCATTCATCAGCAGAGCCATTTCGTGGTCAGACTCAATACGAGCTGCCAGCCGCCGATCGAAGTTTTCATTCATGGCCAGTGCTTCGACGTGAAGGGCGAGCATGGCTTCTTCGGCCTTAATGCGTTCCTGCTCCGCCTCCCATTCGGTCAACGGGCGACGCACTTCATCTTTCAGTGCATCGAGACGCTCACGGACAACGCGGCGGCTTTCATCAATCTGCTTTGGCAGCGCCTTCAGCTCAGCGACCAGGTCTTTACCTGCGTTGTCGATGTAGGTTTTAGAGCGCGCCACCTTGTGAGCCATGGATGCGATGGCGTCGCGGCCTTTTTTGGTGGTCACGTCCGGCACCAGACTGCGAGCCTCTTTTTCGATCGCTTCGATAAGCGGATCGAGTTGGTCGTTATTGGTGAAAACCGCCATCGCGTTCCTTTTCTCGATGACGACTAAATCCATTATTTCGCTCATGGTTTCCCCTCCAAAAGGTTGTTATTAATAACTTCGTTATTTGCAAATTTGCCATGGAGTTTCAGCCGATAATCCTTTATTGCCGACTCAGCATCTTTAAGTGACAAATAACTCCCTATTTCTTTGTTTTTCCCTTTTATGGATATGCTGGCCCGGAATCTTTTCCTTCTGCCATCCCAGCTAACACCCTTTACTCCTGTTTTGTTATTTTTCCCGGCTGCGCTATTCCACATATTTTGTTCAGCGGTGGCTTCTCTTAGGTTATTGATTTTATTGTTTTCTCTGTTGCCATCAATGTGGTCTATCATGTTGACTGGGAATGTTCCATGCGTAACTAGCCACGCGAGGCGATGAGCAAAATAAAACTTCCCGTCAATTTTTATGAGAATGTAACCTTGTCCATTTTTGCTTCCTGCGATACATCCAGACTTAGCCTTTCCCCGGCGGTTAACCTTCCAAGTAAATAACCCTGAATCAGGCGAATAATCTAATAACTCATCAAGTCTTTCTTTATTCAGCATGCGTGCCTCCCGGCGCGATGAAAGCCGCCTGATAGTTCAGTTAAATTCTTCGTTTCGATTACCGGCTGAGACCTTGTCCCAACCCGTTCAGATAAACTTCAACCAGCAAGTCGGTTGTGTAAGTCCGCTCAATCCCGCGATGCAGGTACAGGCGGCCGCGTTTATTTGCTGATGCTGTCCAGGTGCTTTCCCGATGCTTAACGAGCATCCCTGGGAGAACGGCGCCGCGGTTAACGGTCTGTGTCCCGTAATGATGACTAACCATTGAACACCCCCGTAACGTGCAGAATTTTGATAATCAACGCTGTCCAGATAACGCCGCAGATCAGCAGGCAGTAAATCAGTGAACGAATGCCTTGTTTGCTCATGCTGAACCACCAGGTATCAGGCAGAATGCACTTGCTATCAGTACGCATACGACGATGGCGAATGCGTGTGCCAGAAACTTAAACCACTCAGTTTTATCTTCTTCGCGGATCATCTCTTCACCTTTGCCTTATCGCGGCTAACGGAGCGTTGTTACCTATTACCGGCGCCAACGTTGTTGTTTGGATACCAAAACCAGCTCGTAAACTGGCTTTGGTAACGCCTCTCGGGAGAGGCTTTAACCGAGACCCTTCTCCTCTTTGCTCATAACTTCGTAGTCACTAATCATCTTCAATACCTCCGTAAGAGGCTGCTCTATGACAAAGCGACTGCCAGAAACCAAAATAACCAATGTTTTTTTTGTGTCTTTTTCACGCAGAAGGCACGCAACCTTTTCAAGGTCAATTGCTACGCCCTCATCTATGTTTGCTAAAAGTTTCACGTTCACCTCATCGCTGTGTTGTTTGGATGGCTTAAATTTAGCGCGATGCTAAATAAATGGCAATAGCAAAATGCTAAATTATCGCTATGTGGTATTTAGCGTTTTGATTTGCTTAGGGTTTAATTTTTGGATGAAGTGTATTGGGGAGTTTTTAGGCATAAAAAAACCCGCCGGAGCGGGTTTGTTAAAGGGGTATTATCATGGAATATTCAATATCTTAGCATCTACTACAACCCCTACAATCCTACAGTTTCCGTTAATTTCAATCATCGGATACTGTGGGTTTAAGGGCTTCAGGAAGCGCCTTCCAGCATCAATTACTAACTTTTTGAAAGTGGCTTCATTATCGCCTTCCAACTTGGCCACAACCAATTTCCCATTAATAGGCTCTACTTCAGGATCAACCAGGATAGCTGCACCTTCAGGAATGCTAAGGCCGACAGGAGATGTCATAGAATCGCCGTGGACATCTAACCAGAAAGAATCGTCAGAGCATTCGACGGTTGTTTCATACCAGCGGTCAATCGCTCTTCGGTGATAAGGCTCTACTGCTTCCATCCACTGTCCGGCACTAACCCAGCTGATCACTGGGTAGCTCCCCTGAGGGGTATTTACTGATCTGAATGTTACGTTCGTGTGGTTCTCTTTGGCATGTAACGTATCCATCCAGCCGAAAGGCAGATTGAGTGCAGATTCAATTTTACGAGCCATTTTATCGCCGATGTTTCTATGAGGTTTATCACCTATCAGCTGACTCAGAGCTGCTGGGCTTGTATCGATAAGCTCTGCAAATTGAGCCTTGTTCAGGCCTGCATCTACACGCTGCTGTTCGATCAAGTTCTCCAGATTCGCTTTTCTAATCTCTTTACTTTCCATCTGCTCATTTTTGTCATTTTTAGCAGAATGATAAATATGCAAATTGCTAAATCTTTCTTGATTAGTATTTAGCATAACGCTAAACTCCATTTTAAATAAGTCACGGGGAGGTCCCATGAGTAATGAACTTTTACGCTGGCGAAAAGATGCCAGCACAGGCGAGTGGGCTCAGTTGGCAAAACTGGCAAACACAACCGTTGGTTATCTGGATCAAATCGCCTATGGAAACCGTCGGGCATCGCCTGAGAAGGCAGAGGCAATAGAAGAGGCAACCAAAGGGTTTAGCCATTACCAACCCGTATCAAAAGAGAGCCTTGTTTTTTCACGTCCGAGATGTTCCGCGGCTTAACAACAGGAAATATCACAAATGCAAAGCGCAATAGCCCGCAACTTAGAACCGCCGATCCTCAACCCGATTGAGCTGGAAGGGGTTTTACTCAACCGCCTTTCATCCATTGGGCAGAAGGCTTACGCGGAGATATTGGGTATCAGTGAATCAACAGTCAGTCGCAGAAAGGGGGAAGGGCATTTCGCTGACATAGCAAAAGAGTTGTCCGTGCTTGGTCTGCAGGTTGTGCCGCCTGAAGCGGTAGTGGTTTCCCGGCATTACCTGCAGTCGGTAGAAACGCTGGCAGATATCGGATTACGTGCAGAGCGGTGCCGACCAGGACCGTTGGGATGGGACTAATGAAGGGTAGAAAAGGCGAAAGCCGCAGTGTTCGAGCACTAACGGCTTTCTACGCGAATTAACTGGATCAATTCACAGGAGTAATTATGAGTTCACTTTACCAGCTTTACAAGCACAAAGACAAAAACGGCACCGGAACGGTGGTTAACAAAACTTACACCGTTCCTTTGTCAGAGCTGTACGTCGAGCCCGGACTGAATATCCGCGAAATCGACCAGGATCACGTCGCTGAGTTCCGCGATGCGTTTATCGCCGGCGAGTCGGTGCCTCCGCTGGACGTCCAGGTTACCGAGAAGGGCGTGAAGGTTATCGACGGCCACCACCGCTATTACGGCGCCATTGAAGCGACGAAAGCAGGCGCTGACATCATCCGGCTTGAGTGCAAAGACTTCGTCGGGAACGAAGCTGATCGTATCGCCTTCATGGTTACCCGGAACCAGGGCAAGCCTCTCACTGCTCTGGAACGCGCAGCTGCATATCAGCGTTTGAGAAATCAGGGGTGGGAACCGGACGAGATCGCGAAGAAGGTTAAGCGTTCTCTGTCCGACGTCGACTATCACCTGCATTTGCTGACCTGTGGAGAAGAGCTGATCAGCATGGTGCGTGCCGGCGAGGTATCCCCAACAACCGCGGTTGCACTATCCCGCGAGCACGGCCCCCAGGCGGCCTCTGTAGCCATTCGCCAGATGGATAAGGCCAGAGCGTCAGGTAAATCGAAATTAACCCGCAGCGCGGCGCTGCCGCAGTTTAGCGCAGCAAAGGCGCGCCAGTTTCTCCAGATAGTCGCTGATCAGGCTGACATTGAACTGCCAGCTGATGCGCGCGCCATCCTGGATAACTATCGCGAATTCCTGAAAGAGGCCGGCTGGGAGAGTGAAGCATGAACACCGCAGAAATACTCAAGTTTCCCGGCGCCGCGCCGGGGCAATTCAGGAGCAACCGGATGGAAAACCAGAAATCTGGCTACATCCCGTTGTACCGGAGCGTTCTCAAGCAGTCCTGGGCAAAAGATGTGTACCTCAGAACCCTGTGGGAAAACCTGCTGCTTAATGCTGCTCGTCAGCCATTCAAAGCGACTTTCAAAGGTCATGAGTGGTCACTGCTGCCCGGACAACTGGTGGTCACAGCGGCCGATTTAGGGCTGCAGCTTTGCGACCGGAAAGGGAATCCTACTAGTCGCGATTCAGTGGAGAGAATGCTGGCCGTTTTTGTGCGCGAAGGGATGATTTCTATCGAAGGCGAGAAGCAAAAAGGGAGAGTGATCACCATCACAAATTTTGCAGAATATGCTCAAAAAACAGACAATTTACCCGCACATGAAGCCGCACATGAAGCCGCACATACTTGCGCACATGACGAGTCCAGCAATGGCGCGGGTTTGAAGGTGGTACCCGCACATGATGGCGCACATGAAGCCGCACAAACAACCGCACAACATGAACAAGAAGGTAATAACAAGAATAAAAACATTAAAAGATCTTCGTCCGAGAATTCTGGCGAATCCTCTGACGCCCGCCTGAAGAAATTTTTGTCTGCTCATCCTGATGCTGCGGTTTACACACCCAGCGGCAGCAAGTGGGGAACCGCCGAAGACGTTCGCGTTGCCGAGTGGATTTTCTCCAGGGTCAGGATGATCAACCCAACCTGCAAAACCCCTGACATGACCGCTTGGTCAAACACGGTTCGACTGATGCGTCAGATCGACAATCGTAGCCACCAGGATATCTGCGGCATGTACGACTGGGCCAGCAAAGACTCGTTCTGGCATCGCAACATCCTGAGCCCTGATGCGCTGCGCAAGCAGTGGGACAAGTTGACCATGCAGCGCAGCGCGCCAGGGATTCAGGTTGCCTGGAAGCCAAAAGTCGACCTGAACAACACTGACTGGATTTACGGGGTGCTCGAATGAAATCAATCGCTGAAAGCATGCACAACTTCGATCGGGAAAATTTCCAGCGCGTGGCTGCCGGGCTTCCTGAAATGCAGGACGAGCAGGCAGTAAAGCGCCAGGCGGCAAAGACTGCGGAGATCTTCAACGAACTGTTCCGCCAGTTGCTCGCTGTGTTTCCGGCGCTGGCCAGCAAAACACCCGAGGAGATGAACGAGATGCGCCGGCAGTGGCTCCTGGCGTTCAAGGAAAACGGGATTGTCTCCATGGAGCAAATCAACGCCGGAATGCGCGTTGCCCGCAAACAGGATCGCCCATTCATGCCATCGCCGGGTCAGTTTGTCGCCTGGTGCAAATCGGAATCAGCCGTATCTTCCGGACTGCCGGATGCAGTGGAGCTGGTCGATATGGTTTACCAGTACTGCAGGACCCGCGGGCAATACCCGGATGCTGAATCCTATCCGTGGCCAGAGCACAACGTCACACCGGTAACGCTGAAGCACAAAGCCTGCTACTGGATGGTTACTGGCCTGTACGCAGACATGCGCGCAAACGGCCTCAGTGACGCTGAGCTGCGTCGTAAGGCGCAGGATGAGCTGATGCGTATGGTGCGTCGTTTAAACGCAGGAGAAGCGATTCCAGAGCCGGTTAAGCAGATTCCAAAACTTGGCGGTCGGCCATTAAGTCAGGAGCAGGGGTTAAACAAAATCGCAGAAATTCGGGCGAAATTTGGACTGGGGAGAGGGCGGTCATGAAAAAGAACTCTGGCAAACAAGCCGTTATTAACTTCATCGGCCAGCATCCTGGCTGCAACTTTCAGGATATCCGCCGCGGCACCGGGCTTGACTCTTCAGTGGTCAATTCCTCCCTGTGGCAGATGCACCGTGACGGCCAGGTTAAGCGTGAGGGTGAGTGCAGGAGCTACCGCTACACCCTGATTGACACAACAGCCGTAACCGACAGCGATCCGTCTGTTCAGTATCGCCAGCGTCCTGGCGGTGTAAACCCAATGACCAAACTGTTTAACCAGTGCCTGGCGGGAGTAAGAAAATGATTTTTCTGAAATTAACACAAAAAATCGTGGTACAGCACCAGGGTGCATACGGTTGGGAACCAGAAACAGTCTACGAGCCTGTGTTTGTTGCTGCAGACCACATCGCCAGCATGTATTTCGCTGGTCTGACGATTCTGAAAATGACCTCCGGAGAACGCATTGACGTGAAAGAGACCCCGGAAGAAATCATCGCCATGCTCGCAGAAGGAGCCGCCAAATGACTATCACACTACAGGCTGTAAATGAGCTCATCGCCTCCCTTGAGAGCGCAGGCGAGCCGTCGATCAGAGAGCAGAAGTTCCTGAAGCTGGCGAAAGCGTACCAGCAGCTGGCTGCGGAGAATGCGGGGCTGAAGGCTGGCATTGCAGAAGAAATTGAAGTTATCAATCGTGGCGGTCAGGCGTACTGCGTGAAGGACGGCATGTCCATAAACCCGATATATGCGCGCGGATGGAATGACCACCGGGCTAATTTGGCAGCGGAAAAAACCCCCGCCACCGATCGCATCGTAGCCGGGATTAAGGCTGATGGGGTGGAGGATATGGCTAACCTTTTTTTCAAATTAGCCAAAGATGAGGCGAATAGTTTGATTGCCGAGCAATGGCGCGAATCAGGTCGAGTTGCTAATGAGCAGGCCAAGCAGCTGCGCGAGGGGGCCGACAAATGAGCAACCGTTTTTACATGCTTTGCACGCGAGAAACTGTGGGGAGCAACGCCTCGTTTCATTGCCATAACGGAAACGGATACAGCTCCAATATCGACCGCGCGCACGTTTATACGCAGGAAGAGGCGCAGAGATGCTGGGACTACGGGAGAGAGATTGACCAGCCGATTTGCGCTGATGCTGTTGATGCCCTGGCTGTATGGCATGTGGATTGCCAGTACATCCCATGCGATAGCGTGGTTGAGCAAGGTTGCAGCGCATACGTTGCGTATAAAAAAGGTGACTGGAACGGGAACGATGTTTACTGGTTACAAAGCGGAGGGTTGCCAACCGATGATTTCAGCAAGGCATTCGTTTTTGTATCAGCCAACACGGATGAGCCAGGCGTTGTGTGGCTGCCCTTCCATATGGCAGATGCAGTAAAGCGCCGCACGTTCAATATCAATGATTTCAACCGCCGAACTATGGTTCAAGGTGCCGGACTGGTGATGCCTGAATGGCTAAAAAAATACAATCGCAGACAGAAGGCAAAAAGTGGAAAGGTTCGCTGGAACTGCCCACATTGTGGCCGCATTACCTGGCAATACAACCCATACGACTTTGATGGATGCAGCAATTATAGCTGCGAAGGATGGCGAGCATGACAACTGATATCACCGAACTGGCGGCAGCTATGAAAGCGGCAGCTATGAAAGCGACGCCCGGTCAATGGGTGGCATTTACCCATACAGACTCTCGGACCTTCTCAGTGCATACGCCAGATGACAAACGTTGCGGGGACGTCATTAAGTGGGCTGGTTTTGACGGTCAGCGCAAAGCAAAGGCGAATGCAGAGTTTATCGCCCTGGCTAACCCTACCAACGTCCTCGCGCTGGTAGAGGCGCTGGAGAAGGCGCAGACCAAAGCAGATGTATACGACATGCTTCGGGATGGCTACGGTTTACGCGAAAAAGGTGTTGGCCTTGCAGACTTAGTTGACTGGCAAGCTAAGCGCATCGCCGAGCTGGAGTCCCGCACCGTCACCGTGAAGCTGCCACAACGACTTCAGCCAGGCGCTGATGGTTGGGATGACTGGTATGTGCACAGCGACGATGAAGGAGAATATCTCAAGTTTGATGATGTGCTGGCAATGCTAACCGACGCTGGCATCAAGGTGGAGGCTGAGTGATGTTCATGATCGAAAGCCCTGAGCAGCGCCTGAAGCGAGTTCTCAAAGAAAACGCAGGTAAATTCACCATCGACGAAGACGGCGGCATCCATACCAACTGGCGGCATCCAGATGTGCAGGAAACCATGCGTAAGCATTTTGAATCGCTGAGAAAAATTAAGGTGGAACGGCAATGACCAGCAAATTATCCAGAGATCGCCTGCAGGAAATCGCTGAAGACGGTTTCCTGAAGCATGGCGAAAGCAAAGCGTTGGCCCGTATGGCGCTGGCCGCAATGGACAGCGAGCCGGTGGCGCTTCAACCTGAGCTGGCAAAAGTTATCTATCACTTCCGTGACTGGAATGAAGGATTTCCGGTTGAGCGGTTCAAGGCCGACTACGTCATTAGTTGGATGCTGGCAAATTATCCGCCAGCGCCGCCAGCGCCGGTAGTTCCTGAATTGATGGTGGATTGGCAGGAAAATGAGTTTAGCGCAGGCTGGAACGCCTGCCGAGCCTCCATGCTAGCAGCCGCCCCGCAGTCACCCGGCAGTGAACCCGCTACCGTGCCGGGTAAATGGATTCCGGTAAGCGAGCGCATGCCGCCCAATCGTCATGAGGTTTTGGTCGGGTGTTGGTGGGGAGAGAAGCCGCGGTGGTGTTGCAAATGGGCAACGTATATCCCTGGACACCCTGATGCGCAGAGTAGCGGCTGGTTGATCCCCGGCGCGTCATGGACACCAACTCACTGGATGCCGCTGCCAGCAGCGCCGCAGGAGGTGAAATGATGCCGTACTTCTTCCTGATTTTCGTCATCAGCAGCAATACATCGAATATGCAGGTGGTTCCCATGCAGAGTATGGAGCAGTGCAAAGCAGCCATTAAGGCGATGAAAGTTGCAGATGATAAGAGGTCCTGGGACGACGTTTCGCCAAGCGTAGATAATATTCAATGCGTAGAGGTAAACGGTGCCTAAATCCCCCGCAGAACGCAAAGCCATCCGCTAATCTCAACCCCTCTCCGGAGGGGTTTTTATCGTATATGCTCATTTTGCTTTTCTCCCCGGGAAGGGCGATAATTACCTCGTCAGCCTGAGCAACTGACACGATTATCCGGCGCCAAGTGGGGACACATGGCGCAAACACTGCAATTTGAGAAGAGTTATCAAAACGTACTGATTCCCGCAGAGCCGGGAACCAGCGAATACCTGCAACTTATCCCCGTGGGGCAACTGCTTTGCGGTGAGTTCCGCAAGCCCCGGAATTACGCATTCCACAAGAAGTTCTTCAAACTTCTGACTCTCGGGTATCACTACTGGACGCCTTCCGGTGGTCTCATTGAGCCCGCGGAGCGCAACCTCATATCCGGGTTTATCGACTTCCTTTCATCCGACCTCGATCAGCGCGCTGCACTCCAGAACGCCGCGGAGATGTATCTCTCCTCGGTCGGCATTTCTCGTTCCCGCGATATGGCGCTTCTGAAACACTTCGAATCCTTCCGCGAGTGGGCAACCATTCAGGCTGGCTTTTACGACGAATACCAGATGCCTGACGGTAGCCGTCGTCGTGTCGCAAAGTCGATCTCCTTCGCCAGCATGGACGACAGCCAGTTCAACGGCGTCTACAAATCAGTGCTGAATGTGCTCTGGAACTACATTCTGCGTCGCAAGTTCCACTCGCCGGCTGAGGCTGAAAACGCCGCCAGTCAGCTGCTGAGCTTTGCGGGGTGATGGCGATGAAATACTCATGGTTCCAGCATCCCGACTGCACAACCGAGCAGGCCGAACAGTTAGTGTCCAGATATCAGGCGCGAGGCATTGTCACAGAGAAAAGCCTTAACGCGGATTATCTGAGTTGGACGGTCAGCGCCCGGCTGCCGGTTTGTGTTCGCCCGGAGCATACTCCGCGATCACTTCGTCAACGTATATGGGGGTGAGCATGGCCAATCTTCGTAAAGCAGCTCGCGGTCGTGAATGCCAGGTTCGCATCCCGGGCGTCTGCAACGGCAACTCAGAAACCACGGTATTGGCCCATATCCGCATTGCTGGATTGTGCGGGACCGGGATTAAGCCGCCTGATCTGATCGCCGCTATCGCCTGTTCATCCTGTCACGATGAAATAGACCGCCGCACGCGCCTGGTAGATGCGGAGTATGCGAAGGAGTGCGCGCTGGAGGGAATGGCCAGAACGCAGGTTATCTGGATGAAAGAGGGGCTGATAAAAGCATGAACCAATATCGAATTTCATTACCCTGGCCACCAAGCAACAACCGCTACTACCGGCATAACCGGGGGCGCACACACATCAGCGCGGAAGGGCAGGCATACCGCGACAGTGTCGCCAGAATCATCAAAGACTTGATGCTTGATATCGGCCTTTCCACGCCACTGAGAATCCGTATTGAGTGCCACATGCCGGATCGCCGGCGCCGTGACCTGGACAACCTGCAAAAAGCTGCATTCGACGCCCTGACGAAATCGGGTTTCTGGCTCGATGACCAGCAGGTTGACTACTACAGCGTGAAGAGAATGCCTGTCGTCAAAGGTGGGCGGCTTGAGCTAACCATTACCGAAATGGAGGCCGCATGAACCGTGAAGTTATCGAACGCATCCACGACCGCTGGCAAAAGCTCCGTCTCTGCCGGCACCGCGGCACCGTACTGGTTGACTACCGAATTTTGAAGAATTTCGTCCGCATCTATCAGGCTTCAGGAGAGAAAGCATGAATACCCAGTATCTTGAGTATGTTCGCCAGCAGCTGATAGTGGCCACCGCCGATCTGAGCGGCGCGACGAAAGGACAGTTGGTTGCTTTTGCAGAAAACGCGCAATTCACCGCTACGGCGCGCAGCCGGGGAAGGAAGAAAATAGCCGATCCGGTAACCGGCCGCATGGTAAACCCATCCAGCCCACCAATTCCCGGGCAGCAGTCCCGCGCTAAGGGTTCATCAATCGCTCTCGTTCTGCCCGTTGAGTATTCGACGGCCAGTTGGCGCCGGGCTCTGCTGTCGCTGGAAGAGCATCAGAAATCGTGGCTGCTGTGGAACTACAGCGACAATATCCGCTGGGAGCACCAGGAGACGATCACCCGGTGGGCATGGGAGCAATTCTACGAAAAGCTGGCCGGCGTGCGCATTGCAAAGAAAACAGTCGATCGCCTGCGTCAACTCATCTGGCTGGCCGCGCAGGATGTCAAAGCCGAGCTGGCAGGGCGGGAGACGTATGAATACCAAAAACTTGCCGCTCTGGTCGGAGTGACCCCGAAGAACTGGTCAGAAACGTTTACGGAGCGGTGGGAGGAGATGAAAACAACCTTGCGGCGCCTTGATAGCGATGCCCTGTTGCAGGTAACGCGATCACGTTCACAACAAAAGGCGACAAATTTTGACTCAAGTCTTGCAAAACTGGATTAAATGCGTCATATTTGAGTCTACTTTGATATGCTGCCTTAACTTTAAGTGGCGGCATGATGAATAAAAAGGCCCTGGCGGAAACGTCGGGGCTTTTGCGTTTCTGGAGGCAGGAAATGTGAATAGGAACGGGTCGACCGCGGCCTAATGGCCATGCTGCAGTAGTGATGCTGCCCCGAGTCGCGTAATTGCGAGCCTGTGTGGTGATGGGTAAGGGTTCATAAACAACACAAGCCCCGGTAAAGCAGCGCGAATGCCAGACGCGCACCGGTTATAAGCGGCGATGATGCGGCAGGTACTCAAGGGCATGAGCGCGAACCACTGCGAGAGTGTGGTTGTGCGATCCGGTCAGGGCTCTTGGGTAGAGACGTGCTGCACGACACGTTGAAACCCGCCGCGCAAGAGCCCTGAACCAGATTGTTCGCATAGCTTAACAAGGTTAAAGCACCCGACTCATAATCGGATGATTTCAGGTTCGAACCCTGATGCGAGCACCAATTCAGCGCCATTAGCTCAACCGGAGAGAGCAATAGCCTTCTAAGCTATCGGTTTCAGGTTCGAGTCCTGAATGGTGCACCAGATAATGGCCTGACCTGATGACGGGCTCATAATCCAATCCATCAGGGCGTTGTTGGCGCAACGCAACAGGCCACCATATCCCTCTACCTTGGGACCATTACGGCTACCGCCGTCGCTTTTACCCTTGGTATTTCTTCCCGCCTTGAGCGGGTTTTTTATTTTCAGGGTCGCGGGAATCACCCTCGACGCTTTGTTGGTAAATCAGCCCGACGGCCCTGAACCTTTTACTGACTACAGATAGCACCCCGAACATTATCGGAGGTGAGAGATGCAACGTATGAACCCAACCGATGGTCACAATCTGCCTTACTGGTGGTCAGCCTTGCTTGGTATCTTTTCCGTCCTGAGTCTGCAGGATTATGTCTTCATCATTGGCGCCCTGATCTCTGCCTTCTTCACAATCAAGACGTATTACGCAAAGCGTAAAGAAGAGCGAGAGCGACTGGATGAAGAGAAAAAACGCACGCAGCTGTTGGCCAGTTATCTGGCTGATGTCTCCGACAAGCCAGGAAGTGACCGCCCGGCTTCAGCCGAAGTGGTAACCGAGGCCTTGAAGCGGATCGCAAATGATACACAGGGGTGAGCATGACGCCATCAATGAGGAAAAAACTGATTGGCGTGATCGCCGGCGGTGGTGGCGCCATAGCCATTGCCTCTGCGCTCATCACCGGCCCAACCGGTAACGATGGTCTTGAAGGTGTGCGATACAACCCTTATCAGGATGTGGTAGGCGTCTGGACTGTCTGCTATGGCCACACTGGCAAAGACATCATGCTCGGCAAGAAGTACACCGAGGCTGAATGCCGTGCGCTGCTCAATAAAGACCTGAACACCGTCGCCCGCCAGATTGATCCGTACATCCAGAAGCCGATCCCCGTAACAATGCGCGGGGCCCTCTACTCATTCGCCTATAACGTCGGTGCTGGTAACTTCCAGGCCTCCACGCTGCTGCGCAAAATCAACCAGGGCGACCAGAAAGGTGCCTGCGATCAGCTGCGCCGCTGGACCTATGCCAAGGGCAAACAGTGGAAAGGCCTGGTAACTCGCCGCGAGATTGAGCGTGAAGTTTGTTTGTGGGGGCAGAAATGAGCCGGTTAACCGCCATTATCAGCGCCATTGTGATCTGCCTGATAGTCAGCCTCGGCTGGCTGGCCAGTCACTACCACAGCAATGCCACCGAGTTCAAAAGGCAGCGGGACAAAGTGACTGAGCAACTCAGCCTGGCAAATGACACGATCGCGGACATGCAGACTCGACAGCGTGACGTCGCAGCGCTTGATGCTAAATACACGAAGGAATTAGCCGATGCAAAAGCTGAAAATGATGCTCTGCAGCGCAAGCTTGATAATGGTGGTCGGGTGCTCGTCAAAGGCAAGTGTCCAGTGTCAGCCGCAACCCAAACCGCCGGCGCCGCCAGCGTGGGCGATGATGCCACCGTCGAACTCTCTGCAGTTGCTGGACGAAACGTTCTCGGTATCCGGTCCGGAATCCTCAGCGACCAAACAGCCCTGAGGGCGCTGCAGGAATACATCACCACGCAGTGCCTTAAATAACCTGGCACTGAAAATCAACAAACAGGAGTAAATCCATGGTCAGTTTGCGTCATATGTGTTCGCGCTTCATCTCGGCTTGCTGGGCAATTATCACTACCATTTCGTTTGAAGACATCTCGGTGAGCCGAGCGGTTAGTAAGTTGCGCCGGGTGGTGGAGCGGGTCATTTCCGCAGTCTCCGTGAAAGCCTCGCCTGAAAAGGCTGACTGGCGAATCGTAGAGCGAATGTGCAGTGAAAGCGTGCGCGAGCAAGTTAATATTTTCGGCCGCCGTCCTCGCAACACCGGCGCTTTGTGCAGTCCGTTGCTATAGGCATTACAGAGCCACTTCAAGAGGTGGCTCGATAATGTCACAACGAGGTAAGCCATATGCGCACCACTGGAATCCTAATGGCGGAAATTACGCTTCGCCCATACATGAAGCCGCTGCTGATTCTTTCAGTGCTTTTGCGCTGGGGTTGGCTCACTAAGAAGTGCATCCGGATTGGCCCTGTAATTGGCAAGCAGGCGTAATTATAAAGATCTGCAAATGGTGCATTAAAAGCGCCATTGACAGAGTTTTATATAAGTTTGTTGATGCCTTGATGTCGAAATTACCGAGCAAGTATGTTTGGTTTCCAGAGGATTGTTCTGCATGACTGAAAATGACAATCGCAGACCATACCCTCCCGTCAACTTCACTGGCGAAAACTGGCTGCCGTATACCCGGCTGATCCCTGCTGCCGAAATCGGGGAATGGGTAAATCAGAACATCCTCTCCGAAGACGGCCGAATCCATAACCCTGACCATGCGCACTTGCTCGACGCTGATGTGGCGTTCTTGTGGGCTTCTGGCTCATTCGCCAAAAGCGGCCGCATTGTGCTTGGCCAGTGTGAGCAGGTAATGATGCGCGCCGGCGGCTGGCAGAAAGCCCGAATGGAGCAACAGATGCATGAATGGTTCGGTCGCATACCGAAGTTCATCATCACCCTGGCTGCTGACTACTGCGAGCAATGTAACGATCTGGAGTTCTGCGCACTGGTAGAGCATGAGCTTTACCACATCGCCCAGGCTACCGATGACTATGGCGCGCCGAAGTTCAACAAAGAGACCGGGATGCCGGTGCTCAAACTTCGCGGCCATGATGTCGAGGAATTCGTCGGAGTGGTCCGGCGTTACGGCGCCAGCAAAGATGTGCAGGAAATGGTGGATGCGGCGAACAGGCCGGCGGAGGTTGCTCATATCGATGTTGCCAGAGCTTGCGGGACGTGCATGCTGAAACTGGCGTGATTTTATACTGCTTTATACGGACGGTGGGTTATGGCTGCACTAAAACCAGAAGTGAGAGCCTTTATCGTTCAAGAGCTCGCTTGCTTTGATACGCCATCCCAAATCGTCGAGTCCGTACAAAAAGAATTTAAGGTTCAGGTGACGCGCCAGCAGGTGGCATCGCATGACCCGACAAAGGTGGCTGGGAAAGGTTTGGCTCAAAAATGGGTAGACCTTTTCAACTGCACCCGAGACCGATTCCTCAACGAAATCTCCGACATCCCGATCGCCAACAAAGCCTATCGCCTACGCGTCCTTCAGCGAATGTCTACGACTGCCGAAGGTATGAAAAACCTCGGCATGACAGCTCAGCTACTGGAGCAGGCGGCAAAAGAGGTTGGCGATGCCTACAGCAACAAGCAAAAGGTCGAGCTGACCGGTAAAGACGGCGGCCCGCTGAATCAGGTGACGTACACCGCTGAAGACTATGCGAAGGCCCAGCAGAAGCTGGAGGGAAGGTTAGAAGGGCTGGACTGATATGAGCGGAATTATCGAATGGGATGACCTGTCATTCCCGGAGCGCGTGATCATCCGTTCAAAGTCTACGAAGTCATTCCTGAACTTCACCCGGATATGGTTCGAGCTGATTCAGGGTGATCGGCTGCTGGTTAACTGGCATCACCGCCTGATGGCTTCGAAAATTGATGATCTGCTTGCCGGGCGCCTTGTCCCGCGAAACCTGATTATCAACATCCCGCCAGGCGGTACGAAAACTGAGTTCTTCTCCATCCACTTCCCGGCGTATGTCAACGCCCTGGTGCAGGAGAAGCGGCTTAAACGCTTTCGCAACCTGAATATCTCTTTTGCTGACACGCTGGTAAAGCGTAACAGCCGGCGCACCCGCGACATTATCGCCAGCCGTGAGTATCAGGAGTTCTGGCCCTGCTCGTTTGGTGTCAACCAGGCAGAAGAGTGGGAGATAAAGGACGAGCGAGGGCGCTCTATAGGCCAGACAGTATCGCGCTCAAGCAACGGGCAGATCACCGGGGGTCGTGGTGGCTACTACGGACCAGAGTTCTCCGGCATGGTGATGCTGGACGACTACAACAAGCCGGTGGACATGCTCAGCGAGTCCCGACGCAAAAGCGCGAATACGCTGCTGGTAAACACCATTCGATCACGCCGCGGCGATAAGTCGAAAGAGCACCCGACTCCGTTTGTGAGCATTCAGCAGCGCCTGCACACCGACGATGCAACGGGATTCATGCTTGCCGGCGGAATGGGGGTGCCGTTTCACCATGTCGCCATACCGGCCATGATCGACGAGAAGTACATCCAGTCGCTCGATGAGCCATGGCGTTCGCTTTGCTGGGAAACGGTCAAAGATACCGATTCTGTGGTCGTTGGTGGTGTTCGCTACTGGTCCTACTGGCCGCAGATGGAAGACGTTAACGACCTCCTGCAACTGTGGGAAAAGGATCGCTATACCTTCCTGTCGCAATACCAGCAAAACCCGATGGCGCTGACTGGCGGGATTATCGACACCAGCTGGTTCAGAACGTACACCACGCTGCCGAAGCTTACGCACCGCGCCGTGTACGTCGATACGAACAGCGGGAAGGTAGAGGACTGGCTGGATTACACCGTGTTTACGCTGGCTGGCATGGGCGTGGACGGGAACCTGTACATCATCGACGTCGTTCGCGGACGGTGGGACCCGGAAGACCTCCTGAAGAAAGCGGAAGAGGTTTGGGAAAAATGGCGCCTGTCTGGCTCCATGCGGGTTATGCCGCTCCGCCATATGGCCATTGAAGAGAAGCAAGCCGGACAGGGCCTCATCACCACGCTGAAAAAACGTAGCCAGACGCCCGGGCAACTCGCCATCCCGGTGAGGGAAATCCCGCGCGGCACCGGGCAGAACAAGCTCGTTCGCTGCCTTAACGTCATCCCTCAAATCAAAACCGGGAAAGTGTTTGTCCCCGCGACGCACACCGACGACGGACAGAAGCTTTCCAGAATCTTCTACGAGGACGGCACGATCGCAGGCTCAACGGAGTGGGTGCTGACGGCGATGACGGAATGCGCTGCTTTCTCCGCTGATGACAGTCACGACAACGACGACATCCTTGATACCTGGATGGACGCAATCGACGACAACCTGATTTCCGGCCCGCAGCCGATGGTTATCGACCCGAATCAACTCAGGAGAATTTAAGTGTGGTGGTTTAAAAAGAAAGAAGTCGCCGCGCCTGAGCCGGCAAAAGAACCGGAAGCACCGAAGGTCGGGATCAGACCAGAGGCCGTGGCCGAAGTCCGTGCATTACCGAAAAGAGAGTTTCAGCGCTACGAGCCGCCGAAAGGGGTGATCCCCGAGGCTATCAAAAGCGCCATTCTGGCAATGGACTCCACGCCTTACGATGATCTCAATGCTGCGTATGGCGGTTACGGCTACGGCGACTTTGATAGCTTTCCCGGCTACCCGTATCTGGCCACGCTGGCGCAGAAGCCTGAATATCGCAAGATGGTCGGCACCATCGCGGAAGAAATGACCCGCAAATGGATAAAGCTCAAAACTGTCGGCGATGAAGACAAGGCAGATCGGGTGAAGCAGCTCGAAGAGGCCATGAAGCGGTTTAAGGTGCGCGAGCGCTTTAAAGAAGCCGCAGAGCATGACGGTTACTTCGGCGGCGGCCAGATTTACATCGACGTTCGTTCGCCGCGGGGAATCTCCGCATGGATGGACGACAACGAGCTGCAATCGAAGCTCTTCATGAGCGACAAGAAAATCACGAAAGGCAGCCTGCAGGGGTTCAGGGTCATCGAGCCTATCTGGACCTATCCGGGTATTTATAACTCCGACAACCCGCTGAGCCCGGATTTCTACAAGCCGACGCAGTGGTTTGTCATGGGCCGGACCGTACATGCAAGCCGGATGATTGATTTCGTCTCGCGGCAGGTCCCTGATCTGCTGAAAGCATCGTATAACTTCCGCGGCCTGTCTCTCTCGCAGATTGCCGAGCCATACGTCAATAACTGGCTTCGTACCCGCGACAGCGTCAGCGACATGATTCACTCGTTCTCAGTTCCGGTAATCGGAACAAATATGAGCACGATTCTGCAGGGCGGTGGGGCAGATAGTCTTCTGGCAAGGCTTGATGTCTTCAACCGATGCCGCGATAACCGTGGCGCATTCGCTAAAGACAACAACCCTACCCAGCCAGAAACGGTTGAGTTCGTTAACGCCCCGCTTAACGGTCTGGATGCCCTGCAGGCACAGTCGCAGGAGCACATGTCTGCGGTTTCGAGCATCCCGCTCGTCAAACTGCTGGGCATTACTCCAAATGGCCTTAACGCAACGTCTGACGGCGAAATCCGCGTTTTCTACGACTACATTCACGCCCTGCAGCAGTCTGTTTTTAAAGACAACCTGAAGCGTGTGATGGACATCATTCAGCTCTCTGAGTTCGGCGACATTGACGATGGCATAACCTTCGACTTTGAGCCGCTGTATGAAATGAGTGCTAAAGAGCGGGCGGAAATTCGAAAAGTAGACGCGGACACAGACGCTGTCTATGTAGGCGCCAGCGTGCTCTCTGGCAACGAAGTCCGCGAAAAAATCGCCGGTGACCTGGACTCTCCTTATCACTCTCTGGACCTGAATGATGACCTCGAAATCGAAGACGACTACGACGAAGAGGAAGAAGCAGACCCTGACGATAAGGGCGGTTCATCCTAACGCTGGCGTCGAAGCATGGTACCGCCGACAGCTTGATAAGCAGGTGCAGGAAATGCAGGCATCTGTTGTCTACTGGCTGTCGGCAAACTATCGGGCCAGCGGCGCGGCTGTCGCCATGGATGCATCACCTGCAGTGATGATGCGGAATGCCATGCAGAAACTGGCTAAGCGCTGGACGCGGCGGTTTGATGACATGGCGCAAAAGCTGGCCGACAGGTTCGCTAACGACGCCATGAAAAACGCGGATGCTTCACTGGCCACAGCCTTCAAAGATGCGGGGTTTACTGTCAAGTTCAAGATGACCTCGCAGATGAATAACGCTCTTCAGGCGACCATCGCCGAGAATGTCGGCCTAATCCGATCCATCCCCGAGAAGTATTTCACCGAGGTGGAAGGGCTGGTTATGCGGACGGTAGCGCGTGGGCGCGACTTGTCCTATCTCACCGATGAACTCCAGAAGCGATACGGGATTACCCGGCGCCGTGCGGCGTTCATTGCCCGAGATCAGAACAACAAGGCTACCTCATTCGTTCAGTCTGCGCGACAGCAGGCGCTCGGCATTACCCAGGGAATATGGAAGCACTCCCATGCAGGCAAAAAGCCTCGCCAGTCCCATGTAAAAGCTAATGGCAAGCTGTTCGATCTCTCAGAAGGGATGCTCATCGATGGCGAGCACATCATGCCAGGCGAATTACCAAATTGTCGTTGCACCTGGGAGGCTGTCATTCCAGGGCTTTCAAAACAGGATTGAGCAATGAACTCCACAGAGTGCTTAGCTTTCGATCGCGCCTCTATGCGCACCATCGACGCAAATGGGCGCCTTCAGATTTCACGAACGAATATCAGCAAGGCAAACGTCAACGCCTACTACGGACGAGAGATACCAAGAAGCGAAGAGCTTGGGCTCGATCCCAACAAACTTTACCGGCTTTGGCGCCACCCGGACGAGCTCCGGAAAGCAGCCAAAACCTTCAATAACATCCCCGTGCTCAGCAAGCACATCCCCGATTTTCCCACCGACCCGCCCAATGAATTTCGTGTTGGCGTGACGCACTCCAATGCGGAGTTTGACGGCACGTATCTCACGGTTGGTATGTCGATATGGGATAACAGCGCGATTGCTGGAATTGAGAGCGGAGAGCAGCGAGAGCTATCTGCATCGTACAAGTACGTCGCAGACATGACCCCGGGTGTCACCCCTGACGGCGAGCCTTATGACGGCGTTATGCGTGACATTTTCGGAAACCACGAAGCGCTGGTCCCTGACGGCCGCGCAGGGCCAGATGTACTGGTCGCAGATTCATTACCACCGGAGCTTAATCACATGCGTAAACATAAGGTAGCGGCGATCCGCGCCACCCTTAAGCCACTTCTGGCGCAGGATGCAGATCTGGAGGCAGAAGTCCGCAAAGCTCTTCTGGCTCTTGATGAGGCCGAAAAGGAAGACGAAAAAGAAAACAAAACCGCCGACGACGAAGACGACGACGAGAAGGACAAGAAAAAAACGGCGGATGATGAGGACGACGAGGAAGACAAGGACAAGAAGAAAACCGCCGAAGATGAAGACGATGAAGAAGACGACAAAGTCTCCAGAACGGCGATGGACTCTGCGATTCGTCTGGCGGCCGACAGCGCAACTAAAAAGGCTGCGGAAAACTTCCGGAAAATCCGTGAGGCAGAGCAGGTTGTCCGCCCGCTGATCGGCGACGTTGTTGCCATGGACTCAGCCGAAGATGTCTATCGCACCGCGCTTGAACAGAGCGGCGTGGATATCTCCGGCGTTCACCCGTCCGCTTATCCGGCGATGGTCAAAATGGCGATCAGCCAGAAAGAAAATTCACGCCCTGTCATTGCGCAGGATTCCGCTTCCGTCAGTGAGTTCGAAAAAGCATTCCCGACCGCTGGCAAACTGAAACGAGGTTAACATGGCAGGTTTTCAGACACGAATTAACCAGTATCCGGCCCCCGGCGTCGAAGGGGCCTTTGCTGGCACCAACCCTCACGCGACCTATCAGGCTGGCGAGGGCGCTCTGGTTGCTGGCGAGGATGGCCTGACTGTCGGCCGCTTTGCCTGGGCTGTTGACGGTGTGGCTTCCAATGCCGGTAGCGGTGTTCCGTCTGGCTTTGTCCATCGTGACGGTCAGGCGTCGATCACCATCTGGCTGGGTCAGGCATCCATGCTTATCCAGCCCGGACGCGAAATCACCCTGATGGTTGCCGGTGACTTCTGGGCCAAAACGTCAACCGCTGCCACCCGCGGGCAGAAGGTTTTTGCATCCCTGACTACCGGTGAGGTGCAAGTCGCCGCAGCCGGCGCAACCGTGGCCGGTTTTATCGAGACCGAATTCTATGCCGCAAGCGATTGTGACGCTGGCGAGCTGGTCAAAATCAGCACCTGGAGCAAGTAATGAACGAATTTCAGCGACACTACGCCGCAGCCAGCGGGAAATATGGCATTGTGCTGCCCGGCGCGAAGGACTACCTGAAGCCGGAGTTTGCGGAGAATTTCGCGCTGGCGATGGATGCTCAGCCGCAAATGGTTACTGCGAATAACGCCGGTATCCCGGCCTACTTCACGAACTACGTCGATCCGGAACTTATCCGCGTTCTCGTAACTCCGATGAAGGCTGCAGAGATTATCGGTGAAGTGAAAAAAGGCGACTGGACGACGCTGACCTCGCAGTTCCCGATCGTCGAGTCGACTGGCGAAACCAGCGCTTACGGCGACTTCAACAACAACGGCATGACGTCCGCCAACGTCAACTGGGTGCCGCGCCAGTCGTTCCATTATCAGACTCACACCCGCTGGGGTGAGCGCGAGCTGGACATGTACGGCGCCGGGCGTATCGGCTATGCCGCAGAGCTCAACGTGGCCTCTGCGCTTGTGCTGAACAAGTTCCAGAACAAGTCCTACTTCTACGGCATCGCCGGACTGGAAAACTATGGTCTGCTCAACGATCCGTCTCTGAGCGCTCCGGTGACGCCGGCGGCGACTGGTTCCGGCGGTAGCGTTGCCTGGGCAACTAAAGACGGGCAAGCCGTATATGACGACATCTCCGGTCGTCTCTATAAGCAGTTGGTCTCTCAGACCAAAGGCCTCGTAGAGCGTACCGATCGCATGGTGCTCGGTATGTCTCCGGAAATGGAAGTCAACCTGACCAAGACGAACCAGTACAACGTGAACGTCACCGATCAGCTGAAGAAAAACTTCCCGAACATGCGTATCGAAACCGCTGTTGAATACAGCACCGACGCGGGCGAGCTTGTACAGCTGATTGTTGAGCGTCTGGGCGAGCAGGACACCGCTTACGCAGCATTCACCGAGAAGATGCGCGCGCACGCTGTCGTGGTGGAAGAGTCTTCCTGGCGGCAGAAAAAATCCGGTGGCACCTGGGGTGCAATCATTCGTCAACCGCTGGGCATCGCCAGCATGATCGGGGTGTAACATGGCCGAAACAGTAACTGTAGGATGCAAACTGCCGAACGGCCTGATCCTGGAGCAGGGCGGCTACAAAGTGGAGCTTAACGGCTCCAACTCCTCTCTCGTTTTCGGCGGCTATGGCCTGACCGAAAACGTGGACAAGGAAGCCTTTGAGGCGTGGCTGGCAGTACATGCTGATCAGCCCTACGTTCGCAAAGAGCTGGTGTTTGCCCAGGCGAAAACCAGCAGCGCCCAGGCGAAAGCGAATGAAAACGCTTCGGAGAAAACTGGTCTGGAAGGTCTGGATCAGAACAACCCGGCTCCGGGCATTGAGAAGGCGGACAAAAAATAATGGCGATCGTTGTCTTTGATGTTGCCGCATTTCGTGAGCGTTATCCGGAGTTCGATGCCGTAAGTGAAACGCTGCTTAATGCGTACTTCACGGAGGCAACGATTTACCTTGATAACACGGACCGCAGCCTGGTTGCGGATGTTGCTGTCCGCGCCGTCTTCTTGAATATGCTGGTTGCTCACATCGCGGCTTTGAATTCAGGCGTAAACGGCGAGAAGGCTTCTGGTCTGGTAGGTCGGGTGGCAAGCGCATCGGAGGGGTCTGTATCGGTTTCGACTGATGCGGGGCCTTCCAGCGCGTCATCGTGGTGGTATCTACAGACGCCATACGGTGCAGCTTACTGGCAAGCTACGGCCCCTTATCGCACTGTGCGATATGTCCCTGGGTCCTCTCCTTCGATGTACCCTGGCCATTATAACCGCCGCTCTTTCATCCGGAGGTAGCTATGGATGGAATGTCAGGCGGAGATAAGCTGATGGAGCACCTGCAGTCGATCGCAAAGGGGCTGTCCTCTGGCGATGATTTGAAGGTTGGTTTCCTTGAAGGGTCCAAATACCCCGACGGGACGCCGGTAGCACTTGTGGCAGCCACCAACGAATTTGGCGGCACTGTAAATATCCCGGCGCATACCAGGGATTTGAACTTTTACGTTCGCCGTGACGGCGTTTCTCGCTTCGCTAAGCCATCAAAGGCCAATTTCGCGCAGTCAGTAATGATACCCGAGCATATCGTTACGATCCCATCCCGACCGTACTTCAGGAAGACCATTTCTGAACATGGTCCGGAGTGGGGCGGAGAGCTCGGGAAGCTCATGAAGGCAAACGATTTTGACGCCCGCAAAAGCCTGGCGCTGATGGGGGAGCGGATCAAGGGGCAGATTCAGTCGTCAATCATCGCTTTTTCTGAGCCGCCGAACGCAAAAAGCACGGTCGACAAAAAAGGGTTTAATGACCCGTTAATCGACTCGGCACACATGCTGAACTCGGTCGACTACGAGGTGAAAGAGTGAATCTTCATTCCATAGTGCGAAGCGCCATTAGCGCGGTTAATCCTCGCGTCGAGGCGCAGATTTACCGCTCGATCGGACCAATCAAAAACCCGGATTACTCGACTTCTCCTGGCTTCGCGCCGCCGGTAACGATGATGGTGCAAAAGCAGGCGCTGAGTCAGGCTGATATCAGGCACATGGATAACATGAATATCCAGGGTGTACTGGTCAGCATCTGGACGGATGGCAACTGGTGCGGGATTAACAGGGATCGGCAGCAGGGTGGGGATAAGTTCGTTATCGGCAATGAAACATGGCTGGTTGTGGCTGTTCCTGAAGTCTGGCCGGACTGGACGAGGGTTATCGCATGTCAACAATTGACGTAGGCCTGCAGGTCACTGAAAGCGATCTGTTTAAGGCGACCGGCGATTTCCTTTCAGCTCTTTTCCCGGACGCAGAAGTCACGCAGACACAGCAAAACCAAACCCCAATGCCGAAAGGCGGTTTCATTACCATGACGCCGCTTTTTTTGACTGACCTCTCAACCAGTGCTGTTGATTACGAGTATGACGGCGTCAGTGATTACGGGCGGGCAGAACTTCGCCGCGTTGATGAATGGCAGTGTCAGCTCGATTTCTACGGGGATCAGGCGCAAAACAATGCCACCATCTTTTCGCGCATCGCACGCTCTGAATTCGCATGCACCTGGTTCAGGGAAAATGCGAATGTCCTAGTGCCGCTTTATTCCGGCCCCCCGCGGCAAACCTCGATGATCAACGGCGAGAAACAGTGGGAATCCCGCTGGACGCTTGAATTCCACGCAAACCCGCTGATTGTCGTCAGCGTTCCTCAGCAGTTTATGACAGGCGCAGATGTGATATCGCAGCCGGTCGACGTGAGATTTCCTCCGGAGAAATAATAAATGGCAATTTCGCTATCAAAAATCGCCCAGATGCTTCCCGGCGTACTGAAGGCGACAGGGACGGCTATTGATCTCAATGGCCTGTTCCTGACCGACAGCGCATACGCGCCGGTTGGTGCAGTACCCTCATTTGCCAGTGCGGATGAGGTAAAGGCGTACTTCGGCAGCGCGTCGATTGAGTACACCGCCGCGGTGCTGTATTTCGCTGCTTTCAACGGCAAAACGCAGATGCCCGGCAAGCTGTATTTTAGCCGATTCAATACTGCGGCAGTGGCTGCATTCCTTCGTTCCGGATCGCACGCCGCGACCACTCTGGCACAGCTCAAGTTACTGAGCGGCACGCTGACTCTGACCGTCGACGGTACGGAGGAGACTTCAGCGGCTATTAACCTCAGCGGCGCGACCAGTTTTGATAACGCGGCAGAGCTGATTGAAACCGGGATTGGCTCCTCGGTTGTGGTGACCTGGGATAGCGTGCTGAAGAAATTCATCATCACCTCTGCCACCACCGGCTCAGAGAGTTCGATCACCTTCGCCGATGACGGTACGCTGGCCGCTGGCCTCAAGCTGACCGAGGCGACTGGCGCGGTAATTTCCCAGGGCGCTGCGCCGGCAGTGGTTGACGATATTTTTACTGCCATTCTTGCCAAAGAGCAGGACTGGGTAACATTCTCCACGACGTTCGCTGTAACCAAAGAACAGGCCAATGCGTTTGCGCTCTGGGTAAACAGCAAGAACCACCGCTTTGCCTATGTCCCCTGGGACGCATCAGGAGCGGCGATCGTGGCGGGCAGCTCGAACGCACTGGTGTATGACATCATCAACACCTACGCCTACAACGATACCTGCCCCGTGTATGGTTACCCGAACCACGCAGCAAACGCGATGGGTTTTGTGGCCGCGCTGAACTTCACTCAAGCCAATGGGCGCTGCTCGCTGAATGGCCGTCAGGTGTCCGGCCTGTTGCCGATGATCAGTAACGATACTGATTACGAGGCTGCCAAGGCCAACGGCTATAACTTCTATGGCAACTATGCCTCGAATGCCGTCGAAACCAATCAGTGGGCGCCCGGCTCTATTACCGGTGATTACGCATGGCTTGACGCCTGGGCGGGTCAGGTATGGGTAAATGCTCAGCTTCAGGCAGCTCTCGTTGCGCTGTTCCAGCAGGCGAGCAATCTGCCCTATGCTGCAGCCGGGAAGGCTCGCATTGAGTCGTGCATGAAGCCGACCATTGAGCAATTCAGGGCGTGGGGCGGTATGACGGCGGGCACTGACCTTGACCAGTCGCAGATCGACCAGATTAACGCCATCACTGGCGTCGACGTTACGGATTCTCTTCTGGCTGAAGGGTATTACATCTACATCGGCCCGTTCACCCCGGCAATGCGCGCCTCGCGTACCAAGCCAACGGTTTACTTCTGGTACACCGACGGCGGGATCATCCAGGGTATTACCGTTAATAGCACGGAGGTGCAGTAATGTCCGGTCAAAACATTACGTCGGCTGACGCCATCATTGAGCTGGTAATCGCTGAGCTATACCCGTCTGGGTTTAACCTGGAACAGTTCGAAGCGCAGAACATCTTCGAAATGGGCGATACCGACATGGCAGAGTATCAGCGTACTGCTGACGGTAAACTGCTGGGCGGTTTTGTTTATGGTGATCTGCCGTGGACATTCCATCTGGCTGCATCCTCTCCGTCGATTAAGTACATCGACAACTGGCAAACCACGCAGATAACCACACGGTCTGTACTGCGTGTCAATGGCACGGTGATCCTGCCGTCGCTGGGTAAAAAGTACATCATGACCAACGGTATCCTGCAGCGCGCGCGACGCATGCCATCCGCTGGTCGCGTGCTTCAGCCGGTAACGGGTCTCATCCAGTGGGAAACCGTCACCCCGGCAGGGTACTCAGCGTAAACAATCAGCCCGGCTAAGCCCGGGCTTTTTTATTGCCAGATAACTCATTCAGGAAACAAAAATGGCTCGTAAAAGCATCGTATTTACGGTTGAGGCAGATAACCGTGACAAGGGTAAGCAGTTCAAAATAACCGAAATGCCGGCGCGCAAAGCAGAAGAATGGGCGATCCGCCTGGCGTGTGCCGTGATTGGCGCCGGCGTTACCGTTCCCGACAATATGATGATGGCCATCGGTGCTGCGGTGGCGCCTGCCCCATCTGAGGATAACGCAGAAGCTCGCGAGCTGTACGAAAGCGTGATGGCCAGCGGCATGGCAGGTCTTGCTCAGTGGGGTATCACTTCACTGGCCAAAGTTCCGTTCGCACAGTCAAAGCCTCTGCTTGATGAGCTGCTTGGCTGTGTGAAATTCCTCGGCGGTAACGGTATCGAAACAGCGCTTGTTGACGAAGGGCAGATCGAAGAAATCAGCACCTGGTCGCGCCTGAAAATCGAAGCCTTCAAACTCCATATCGCTTTTGTAGCAGCCACCGCAAGTTAGAAATCCCCTTATCCGTCCCGGAAGACTCAGATCGTGGCTTCATTCAGTACGAGAACGTGCCGCGCAGTATCGCCGCGGTGATCTCCGGGAAAATGGCGACACTCCACGAACTGGACACGGTATACAGCGTCCAGGATATGTGGTGGCTGATTGAAATAATGACCGTGGATAACACCAACAGAGCCATAGCGGCGGAGAGTGATCATGGCAGCAACGGTAATTGACGCCCTCCTGGTAACGCTGGGCCTTGATACTTCTCAGTTCCGCAAAGGCCAGCAGGAAGTCAGTGACGACCTGAAAAAGCAGCGCGAAGATGCCAAAAACACCGCCAAAGAAATGGCAGAGCAGGGCAAGAAAGCCGCTTCGTTCTTCAGCAGCATAAAGACGGAATTGCTGGCACTGACTGGCGTTACCGTCACTGCCGGCGGCCTGATGAGCCTTGTTAAAAATACCACGTCTAGCCTGATGGACCTTTCCATTCAGTCAAAGGCTCTTGGCATGACAGCCAGAGAACTTGATGGCTTCGGGAAGGCTGCAGAATCAGCCGGAAGCTCTTTTGAGAGGATTACGGCCGCCTTGCAGGGGTTCCAGGCTGCAAAGCAAGGTTCTCTATTTGGGGATACCAGCAGCCCGATCTTTAGCGGAATGCGAATGCTTACGGCGTTAACTGGTGATACTTTTGACGTCTATTCAAAGGATGCCAAGTCACTTGCAAGGTCTTATCTGGAGTCACTCAGGAAAGTTAAAGACCCAAACATTCGGCGCCAGATTGGTGCTATGGGTGGCTTCGATGATGCCACCATTCAGCGAAACCAGGAGGGTAGATTTCTTCCGGATGTTGACCGCTTAACAAAAAGCTCCGGCATTACAGACGCCTCAACCAAAGGCGCAAAGGAATTTACAGCCGCATGGGCGGAGCTGGGGCAAAATCTCGACACGGTAAAAAACCAAATTTATGAAGGTCTGATACCAACCATTCGAGACCTAAATGGCTTGCTAAAAGAATGGTCATCAGGGAATGTTAAATCCTCTTCATTCTTTAAAGAGCTGAAGCGGGACATTAACGATATCACAGGCATTGACCTTGGTGGCTGGACGCTATCAAGCGATCTGCGCAACCTCAAAGATAACTTTTCCATGCTCGGAAAAGTGCTCAACCATTTGGGTAACGCTTTAAACGAGCTCAACAACGGCAACTTCTCCAAGGCTGCCGATGAGTTTAAAAAGGCGTGGTACGGCACTGAAGACGGAAAGCCTACCGGTAATGATGCGCTGCCCGGGGTGACAAGTAACTCCCAAAGCATTTACGAAAACAGCACGTATAAAAAATATAATGACCTCCTGAACAAGTATCTACCCGAGTGGCTGGGGGGAACACCTTCGGACAGAAAGAAGGACCAAGATGAGAAGTCTTACTGGGATACGACAAAGACTCTGCTTTCTAAAATAGCCGATGCCATTGTCACCCCTGCTGGCGCCTCCTCTTTAGAGCCAAGTATCGGGGGGTATCAGCCCAACGTCCCGCTTAACGCTCAGGCCGCTCGTCTTGGCGCTAAAGGAAAGGCATTTCTTCAGGCAATGGCTGGGGAGTTCGGATCGCTGGAAGGTAAATATGGCCTTCCAGCCGGTCTGCTGTCTTCGGTAGCTGCTACTGAATCAGGTGGTGACCCGTTTGCGGAGTCGAAAGCTGGAGCCAAAGGCTTGTTCCAGTTCATGCCAGGCACCGCAAAGGATATGGGGCTGAAAGGTCGTGATGTTTTCGACCCCCACAAATCTGCAGATGCCGCTGGAAGATATCTGCGCTTTCTGCTGGATGCTACCGGCGGCGATCTTGAAAAAACTCTTGCCTCCTATAACTGGGGGCTCGGAAACGTCCAGAAGAAAGGCATGGATAACCTGCCGTCGGAAACTCGCAATTACGTACCTAAAGTCATGGCCGGGATGCGTCCCGGCGCCGGTATGGCTGTAGACCGAGCGATGCCCGGGCAGGCTGGCGGTGTTTATAACTTTTATGGCACCAAAATCACTACCCAGGCCCAGAACGTGCAACAGCTTACCAGCGACATCAAAAAGCACGGTGACAACCGCGTCATGCTAATGGCTGGCTACTCAGGACAATAACTCATGTCGTTTTCTCTGAATGTCTCGACAGTGCTATCCGCCATTCAGGGAGGAAGCCTGTTATCCGTCCTTAACAGCGCCCTGTCGCCAACTTACCGGATCACCTACAACACGGTGGATAAGTCAATTTCAACCGCAATAGCCGGGCAGGAGGTTTTCTCTCCGTCCGGCTGGGTTAGTGTTGATCGCTACGGTGATGCTAACGTGACGAAGGGGCCGGTTGAAAATGGGCAGTATACTTCGTACAACAAGGTCCGGCAGCCATCGGAGTTAAGGGTGATCCTGGCGCTTGAAGGATGGACCGCATATACAGGAGCGCTTCCAAATCTGACAAACTTCTCTCTTCTTAGCCGAAGTAATTTCATCAAAAAGCTTGATGAGATGAAAAACACGGCTAGCACCTACAACATCGAGACACCTGATACGGTGTATTACAGCTACGATCTGACCCACTTTGATTACTTTGTGGGGTCGTATCGTGGGCAGACGTTGTTGATGGCGAACTGCACTTTCGAGGAGATCATGGATAGCGGTGAAGTAATTATCGCTAATGGGGTTTCCGGTAAGGCACCGACAAATAACGACAAAACAAACAACAAGGGCGCTGCAAAAACAGAGGTGATCACTGCTTCAACTAAAGAAGTAACACTTACTGACGCAAAAAACGCATGGACAAGCGGAAATTCATCGCTATCAAGCGCTATTGATCTTACCGGCAGTGCCATAGTTTCAGGTGTCAATTCGGCGGCCAAATCGGTATCGCAAGTATGGGATAACTCATCTACAGCGGTCTCAAAACAGATCAAAAGCACGGTGGCTGATTTTCTTAAAAATAAGGTGATGTGACATGCAGGAAATTAGCTTATCACCGTCACTTTCTCAAAAGGTGTATGTTACGCTTGGTGGACAGAACTGCGCGATCAAGCTTCATCAGCGCTCAACTGGATTCTACATAGACCTGTATGTTGATGACACGGCAATTATGCAAGGTGTTCTCTGCCTTAACTGTATATATCTTGTCAGATATAAGTATCTTGGATTTAATGGTGATCTCATTTTTGTAGACACAAAAGGGGATTCCGATCCGGTTTATGACGAAATAGGGACGCGCTTTAAGCTTTATTATGCATCGAGCGATGAGGTGGGCCGATGAGTTACAAGGAAAGAGAGATAACGGTTGAGTTTACTCTGGCCAATGGGACCTTTGACGGTAAAAAAGGTAACACGCTCATAGCCGAAGGGTTCAAGTGCGAGCTTTCTGTTTCGGCTTATGGGGGAGCTACCGGGACGATGATGGAGCTTAGCCTGTGGGGCTTATCCCTTGATAACATGGCTAAATTGACCACCAACTCCGAAAAATTCTTCGGTGAGCAGCAAAACGCCATACGGGTTTTTACTGGAGATGTTTGCGTGTTTATGGGCACGATAATATCTGCCAGGGTTAATCTGAATCAAATGCCTGATGCTCCGATTGAAATAACGGCCTCCGCTATTGGAAAGGAAAAGCTTGTCGTATGCGAGCCAACTTCAATTGAAGGTGAAGCGTCTGTCGCTGATATGATAAAAGCACTGGCCTCTAAGGTGGATTTGAAGTTCGTAAATGTTGATGTTAAATCGGTGCATAGCAACCCTTATTATGAGGGAAATGCTATTGAGCAAATTCAGAAAATTGCGGCCGATCACAATATTATTGCAGATATAGACTTTGGGACGGTTACAATCTACACGGGGGAAAGCCCTATTGATTCTGTGGTTCCATTTATATCTCCAGAACATGGACTAATTGGCTATCCTATTTTTTATGATATTGGTATAAATTTTCGCTGCATTTATTCACCATCAATAAAGCTGGCTCGAAAAATAAAACTGGAAACCTCTCTCCCTCACGCAAGCGGGGATTGGATAGTCCAGTATGGAACCACTCATTACTTGTCATGCAGGGTCCCCGGTGGTCTATGGGAAACATTCGTTGTAGCTTATCCCGGATTTGTATTTGGAGTGTGAGATGCTTACCAAGCAAAAGCCTAGTGACATGTCGTGTCAGGGGAATGCTGTTCTTTCGCTTATAGCCGGAGCCATAAAGGGCTGCGTATTTGCCGATATCGTTTTAGTCAAAAAAGTGAATGGGAAGACCCTTACCGTTTTTCCTCTGGTTACTGGAACAAACGCTTCTGGCGGATCAATTGAAAACCAGGATGTTTACAATGTTCCATTCATTCAGTACCAGGCTGGAAATAGTTCGGTAAAAATGACGCCCAGAGTAGGTGATATTGGCTTGGTGATTGCCTGTGATAAAGACATCACAAATGTGAAAAAAACTAAAGGCGGAGGCCCTCCACCAACTCAGCGGCGCCACTCATACTCAGATGCTGTTTACATCACGGCGATCGCTAGCCTGAATGATGAGCCGACGGAGCTTGCAGAGTTCACCGGTAGCGGCATAAACATCAAGAGCCCTGGCGTAGTTAACATCAACGGCATGAAAGTACACCCAGACGGGAAACTTGAGCTTGTCGATGGCTCTATCGTTGATGGGCATACTCATGGTGGGGTAGTATCAGGAGGAAGCCGAACCGATCCTCTGGGGGCGGCATAGAGGGAATAAAAATGTCGTTTTTAGTTATTGCAGCATTGTTGGGATTAATACCTGCGTTCATTGCGCAAAGTAAGGGGCGATCTTTCGGCGGTTGGTGGCTCTATGGATTCTTGCTTTTCATCGTTGCAATTATTCACGTTCTTTTCGTCCCCTCGCTTAATTCTTCTGGCGCTGCCGTAGCTGATTCTAAGGGCCCAATGAGGGACTGCCCCTACTGTGCAGAGCCAGTGAAGTATCAGGCTACGAAGTGCAAGCATTGCGGGAGTGAGATTACCCCGATGGTATTACCAGAGCCAAAATACAACGGCACTCAAATTGCTTGGGATCGGGTGCTGATTCTCATAGGAGGTATTGTGGCTGTTGCTTTGCTTTTCGGAGCTATGCACGATTGATGATGCCCACGTGTGTGGGCACCTCCTCAGCCGAATCTGTCTTTAAAGCTGATGTCACTTTTTCTTTTTTTCATTTTGCTATTGCAGTTCGGGCAAAGGTGTTGCTTTTTGCCGTCGATCTTCCAGGTGTAGTAGTTACGTTTAAAACCTGTGCCGCATACATCGCAACGCCTTGGTTTGAAAAGGTTAACGAGAAACACTATTACGATTACGCCAATAATCCATTCCATCATGTTCTCCAGAGGTTTTGCTATTTATCGTTGTCAAGATAACCCATGCGCTTCCCAAGGATTGCAGCAAGCCTTCTGTTATGTTCCTCTCCCTCACGAAGAATTGCAGCGGTAAAGGGGTCTCTTTTTTCAAGCTCAGCGAGAAACGCGGCTTTTTCCTCTGGCGTGGATTTTGAATCCAAGGCCGCCTGAGTTGAATCAAAATCGACAATGTCGCTTTCAGCTATCAGCTTTTCTGTCTCCAGCGCATCTTGAAGGATCTGGACAATCTCAGAGTTCATAGACCTTCCGTTGCGCTTGGCCCGCGCAGCTATGGCGTCGCGCATACCATCAGGAAAGCGAAGGTTGAACTTGTCGTAGTCTTTTACTTGTTTTTCGGCCATTGCAAATCCCTCAAAAAAAATCATGGTGCCATATTGCCATACGATTTCAATGGTGGCACAGTGGCCTACATGGCGTCACTCTGGCACCAAATAAAGGAGATTAGATAATGCAAGATACACTTTTCACTGAGCGCAAAAACATCAAAATCAACCTACGTCTTCCATCACGACTAAACGAGGAAGTTCGCCGCCTAGCTGAAATGGACTGTATTTCTCTTAATTCGGCGATTGTTCGTTTGCTGGCAAAAGGCGTGAGGGAAGAGGTGGCGAATGGTCGCTAAAAACAGCGAAGCCCGGAAGTGCGCTAACACTATCCGGGCCTCTATCGAAAATAACCGCGAAGGAAATATCGACATGAACATTGTAGCTAAATCAGATTTCAACTTCCATGGTGTAACGCTTAATCCGGTAGAAAATGTCACAGGTGTCTGGCTGACATCTGCAGATATTGCGAAGGCTCTCGGTTACAAAAGCACCAAGTCAATTTCTAACCTCTTCGCTCAGTACGAAGATGAGTTCTCTCAGGGTATGACAATGGTCATTGAATCAGTGACCAATGGAATAAATGGCTCTACCCGCAGGATGAAAGTTCGCGTCTTCTCTATGCGCGGTGCCCATCTTATCGCAATGTTTGCCCGCACTCCGGTAGCCAAAGAGTTTCGCCGCTGGGTTCTGGATATTCTGGATCGGGAAGTGGCGCATTCGCCGATTGCGAAGCAGTTCAGTGATGATGAGCTTTGCTCTTTGGCATGGTTATGGCGTGCCAGCGACATCATGCTCAAGGCCTGCGATAGCGTCACTCCGTTGTTGAAAGTGGCTGGGCATCGCCAAGCTGGGCATTTTCATTCAATCGGGCAGGAATTGCCACGATCGATTAACAAGGCAAGAGAAGTGATTAAGCGCGAGACGGCGCATATCGAATTTCACCCATGGAAGGATGATAACTGGAGCAGGGTATTACCACACCTGCGTCAGGAGATGTTGCAGTGATGCATAAATAGAAAAGCCGGTAGTTACGAGCTACCGGCCATCCATAAATCTGTCATAAGGGTCCAACCAATGACTTCATTAAATTTAGCACCAAAAAGCAGTGTTGTCACCGATAAAACCATTGACAGCCAGTCTTTGCTGATGATGGTCAATCAGGCTCGCAAGCAGTGCGGGGAGCCAGAGGTACGCAACAATAAGTTCATTGAAAAAGTAGTCGACGAACTTGATGGGGAGTTTTACACAAAAAGTGTAAAACCCTCCGGCACTAATGGCGGCCGTCCTGTTGAGGTAATTGACATGACGATCAAGCAGGCCCTTCGCGTGGCGGCCCGTGAGTCTAAAGCCGTTCGCCGCTCTTTGGTTGATAAGCTGGAAGACATGCAGGCTATCCAGGTGCCGACCAAAAGCACCTCAGGGCTTACTGAATATCGGCTTGCCAAAGCTGAACAACTCAAAGCTCAGGCGCTGGAGAAAAACATCGCATCGGCCCGCGAGCTGATGTCAATGTTCCCTCGGCTTGGTGAATCGGCTAACCAGGTGATCGTCGCCACTCTCGTTAACCCACTTCTCGGTCATGAAGTTGTGCCACTGCCGGCGATTGAAGAGCATTACTATACGGCGGGTGAAGTGGCGGCGCAGCTCGGTTGCACTGCGAACAAGATCGGTCGTGTGGCTAATAAACACAATCTGAAAACAGAGCAGTACGGCAAGTTCTTTCTGGATAAGTCGAGACACTCAGATAAGCAGGTTGAGGCGTTCCGCTACAATGCAGAAGGTGTAAAGGCATTGCGCCACCTGATCCATGGCGCAGATGTAGCCTAACTATCTGATAATAAATCTAAGCACTAATTAGTGCTTCGAAAACCAAACCTCGCTTCGGCGGGGTTTTTTTATGGGCGAAATCCATGAAAACAATCTCTCTCAAACTCGATCCCGAAACCTGGGACCTTGTCCTTGATGAGCTGGGTAATATCGCCACGGTAGAAAACCCCTACGCCTGCGCTCAGGACGTAGCGACGGCATGCCTGGCTATACGCGGTGAATGCATTTACGAAAAAGATACCGGCGTTAATTACAAAGAGCTGCTGAACGTTAAGGCCAGCACTGGCGCCATGGCGGCCGCGCTTCAGGTTGAAGCGTTGCGGATGAGCTATATCGCACGCGCTGAGCCGACGCTGATTAACAACCGAGATACGCGCCGCACTACCGGCGTTATTGCGATCGTGGATACCAACGGCCTGGATTCCAGCGTCACCCTGTGAGGAAAAAATGACGACAATCTCTACGGCAGTACCGGCCGTGACATTTTCCACCACTGGCCTTGATGTTCCAGATGAGGGAGACATTCTTGCCGGGCGTATAGCAGATATTGGTTCTGCATTCGGGACGGCGATGAGCACGAACCTCAAGACGCCGCAGGGGCAACTGGCTGTCACTGATACTGCAATCATTGCAGACAAGAACGATCAGCTTCTGGCCATCGTAAACAACATGAACCCGGACTTTTCCTCCGGCAGGTTTCAGGATGGCATCGGCAGGATTTACTTCCTCGATCGCATTGCTGCTGCGGGTACGGTTGTAACGGCCACATGCTCCGGCGTACCGGGAACGGTGATCCCGGCACAGTCCTATGCAACCGACGACAACGGTTATATGTACGTGTCCCTGGCGGCCGGAACGATAGGCGCAGACGGGACGGTAAAGATCGAGTTCCAGAACCTGACTACCGGGCCGATAGCTTGCCCCATTGGTACGCTGACAAACATCTATGTCGCGGTAAGTGGCTGGTCGAGTATCACCAACGAGACCGCGGGTGTACCGGGCTCGAATGTTGAAGGGCGATCTGCATTTGAGTATCGCCGTCGCCAGTCAGTGGCACGTAACGCCTTCAACACGGCAGCGGCTGTGCGGGCTGCTGTCCTGGAAGTCGATGGGGTGCTTGATGTTTATGTGATCGACAACAAAGAGCCGACTTCTGTCGAAAAAGGTTCCACGAATTACACGCTGCTTGCCAGCTCGATTTATATCGGGGTTTATGGCGGGGCAGTGGCTGAGATTGCAGCGGCCATCAATAAAAAACTCCCCCCGGGCACCGTTATGAACGGTGACACCACCGGAACCGTGCAGGATACCGAAAATTATGACGCCCCTTATCCGGAGTACACCTACAGGTGGAAAACGCTGGATGCGGTGAGCGTTCATATCAAGGTGGAATACGAAGCGAATGATGGCCTTCCGTCAGATATCAACGTGCAGATCAGAGCGGTCGTCCTGAATGCCTTCACCGGCGCAGATGGCGGTACCCGGGCGCGTGCCGGCGCGCGAATTTATGGCAGCCGCTATATCGGACCCATTCAGGCGCTTGATGCACAGAACATGAACGTTCTTTCGGTCCAGATATCTCTGAACGGAACAACATGGTCTAGTGCGCTGACCATGGGCATTGATCAGGAACCGACCCTCGATACGACAAACATCATAACGGAGGCGGTAAGTGAATAATGTTGACTGGACGATCTACGCGCAGTACGTGAACTCAACCAGCCTGCGGTCACTGATTGACACCTTTAACGCTTCTGTAGCGCCAGAGGACTGGATAGACACGTTCTATGACCTCGTATTCAACATCGAGACCTGCGGCGATTACGGGCTGATGTGCTGGGGTAAAATCGTTGATGTAGAGCGTTTGCTGACTGTGACGCCATCCCAGCAGTTTCTGGGGTTTGGCGAAGCGACCAGCACCCCGGCAGAACTCACCGACCCGCAACCCTTTAACCAGGCGCCTTTCTATACCGGCGTACAGGACACGAACACAGTGGTCCTGACCAATGATGCATACCGCAAGCTGATCATGTGCAAAGCGATGGCTAACATCAGCGACTGCACCGTGCCGATCATGAATCGCATGCTGATGTACATGTTCGGCTCCAGCGGGCGAGCTTACGTGCGTGATGATGGCAACCATGTCATGAGCTACGTATTCGAATTTCAACTTTCCGAATCTGAGCTGGCCATAGTGCAAAGCTCGGGCGCGCTTCCTTCCCCGCCTGGGGTAAAAGTAAACATCGTTCAGGAGGTCTGAATTGAACAATTCAGCCATGCCGTCGCGTCTGACGGTTGTTTTTTCTGCGAGTGGCGACAAAAACACGATCCCGGTCAATTCCACCTCTGAAACGTTGGCCAATGGCCTTGCGGCGATGGACTCAGGATTTCCTCCGCTGACCCGCATCGCTCTATCTGCTGGCGGTAAGCCGCCAAAAGGGCAGGATTTTAATGGGATTTTTAATGATGCCTATACTCGCCTTCAATGGGAGCAAGCAGGAGGTTTCTATACATTCGACTCTGCATTTTCTGCAGCTATCGGTGGATACCCAAAAGGCGCGATTCTTATCAATTCAGCCAGGGATGGGTTCTGGCAAAGCACTATCGAAAATAACACGACAAATCCTGATGCTGGCGGGATTGGATGGATTAATTATTCATCCGGACGACTCCTGAACGTGCAGACATTTTTATCATCCGGCACCTATACGCCGACCCCTGGTACCAAGTCAGTTGTTGTTGAAATGGTTGGCGGTGGTGGAGGGAGCGACGCTGCCCCAGCCACTGGAGCGGGGCAGGTGTCAATAGTTTCAGGTGGTGGGGCCGGGTCATATGCTAAGGGTAGATTTTCAATAAATTTCACCAGCATTAGCATCGTTGTTGGCGCTGGCGGACAGGGAGGGACCGCAGCATCTCCGGTTGGCTCTGTTGGTGGCTCAAGCTCATTTGGATCGCTGATGGTTGCGCCTGGTGGAACAAGAGGGCCATCTGCCGGACCAGCAAATCCACCTTTTCTTCCTCAGGGTAATGTCGCATCAAGTGCCCCGTCCGGAGCCAATATCATAGGTTCTCCAGGAGCCCCATCTACACCTGCATACGCTAACGCGACCCAGTCATTTCTCGGCTCACCTGGGGCAAGTAGCGTTTTTGGAGGCGGGGGATGGGTGCCATCATTTGGAGACCCGGCTATTGATGGACAGGCATATGGTTCAGGCGCATCTGGTTCTTCACAAGGACCATCCTCTCCGGCAGTGAATGGCGCCCGGGGGAAAGAAGGCATCGTGATAATTTATGAATATTCATGAGAATAAAAAATGACAATCACCGAAACGCAAAAAACTGCTCAATTAGCAGCAGATGCCGCCGTTAGTGCCGCAGAAGCCAAACAATACATGCTGGAGGCTGAGAAAGGATATCAGGATACTAGTGCTGCCGCCCAGCAAGCCCAGGATGCAGCTGGATCAGCTCTTTTATCCAAGCAGAGCGCGGCTACATCAGAAACCAATGCCGCTCAATCTGCAGAAGAGGCTGAAGCAGCAAAAATAGAGGCTGCCGCCGCTGCAGCTAACGCCTCCGACTACGCTAAAAACAAGTTCACTTTTTACAAAACACCAACTGATCCGGACGGCACCATTGCAGGGCTGGCAGCAACTACTGATGGCCAGTCGTTCTGGGTAGCCCAGGGCCCAGATGCGCTTTCCGCTGCATGGCAGTATCAAAACAAAGCAGGCGTGGCCGTATTGCAGGCGAAGCAGCCGGGTACAGCGGCCATAACAGGGACAATCCGCGAGTTTCCGACGCTGGCTGCGGCGCAGGCAGACGCAGATGCTGGCAACATACCGGTAGGATCAACTGCGTATTACCGTAGCCCCGATGATAGTGCGCTGGCTATTGAAGTCATCAATAACGGCGGGACGCTGCAGCCTACCGGGCGGAAAATGCCCTCACAGGAAGCTATAAACGCAGTTTTTGATTTCATCAGCAAATTTATTGTCAGCGCTGACGTTGGAAACAACTATTTCCCGTTCTTCACTGATGGCGCTGACAACGTTCCCTTGTGGTGGGATGATGGGTTTGCGGTATCACGAATTTCATCTGAGCTCTATCAGATGATTTATGATGATGTTCACTCCCGACTAGGGGATGCGCTGAACTCGGTTGTTAATGACGTATCAAATTCTTTCTTCCCGCTGTTTATTGATGCCAGCAATAACGTTCCGGTTTGGTGGGATAATGGTTTTGATGTTTCCATAATTTCTGAAAGCTTGAAAGCGAAAATATGGAACTATATTAACTCCATTATTTCACCAGCTCTTAATAAAGCGGTCCCGCTTGTATCGACGGGATTCGTTCCGGGCATGACAGATGGTGCTGATAATGTACTGTTCTGGTTTCAGGATGGGAAATTTGATACGTATGAAGTGGGGCCAAACATTAGCGCCTCACTCGCCAGTGCTTACCAGCGCAGGATGTATACCGCATATTACAACATGCCTTTGCATACCGACGGCCGCACATTGTGGCGCTGGCGTGCGAAAAAAGCGCAACTCAAGGCAGGGATGGCTACGCAGCCTAATTTCCTTCTCACAGGTGACAGTTGGACGCAGAACAATGAACTTGCGACCGCTATTGCAAGTGTCCTGAGCGCTGAATATGGTGACGCTGGTTTAGGCTGGCGAACTGTGAACTATGGCGCATCGCGCGATGGTTCAAATATCTTTCGCTCTGCCGGCTGGGATTTATATGACGCCTCGCCAACGAGCGGCGCCCCGCTTTATGGTTGCGGCATTGACGGCCAGTCCATCAACACCACCACGAACACGGCCTATTTCAACGTGACTAATGTCCGCTGTACTGATTGCCGTATTTATTATCAGGACCTGAATGGCACCTTTCAGTACGGCTACGACGTTGGCGGAGTGACACAGTGGACCACTGTTGTGTGTGGAAATACAGGCACGACTAAATCAGTATTGCTGACAGGGATGACTGATGAGGTCAGGACGATTTATACCAAGACTGATGGTAACACCGGGCGGGTGGCCATACATGGATTCTATTTCTGGCGATCTGGTGTCTCTGGTTGCGTGATGAGTAAGGCCGGTAATGCTGGTATTCTCGCTGATCAGTTTTTGCTGTTTTCCGACAAAATAGCAACGTATCTCAGCACCATTCAGCCTGATGTGATCGCTATCGTCATCGGTAACAACGACTACCGCATTTCGACAGGGACCCAGACATTTCGCACAGCGCTGCAAACCTATATGGCTGCCTGTCGTGCTGTGTTGCCTGATGTGGGTTTCATCCTCATGGCTCCCCCGAGAACCAACGGCACAGCGGTAACGCCGCTCGTTGATTTCCGTGATGTAATGTACGACCTCTCTCAGACGCTGAACTGTGAATTTTTCAGCATTTATGACCTGTTCGATACCTGGACGGAAATGAACGGACTTGGCTGCTTCATTGATAATCTTCACCCCAGCACCGTCGGTGGAAACATGATCGCTTCATCCCTTAATAACGCGCTGATCAAAGGCTAAAAAATATGAGCACAATTTATATTCCAAAACTGGGCGACATTGTTATTCCGGGGAGCCATCCCAAAAAAGGGCACTTCATGGTGCCCGATTTACCTGTTACTACCGGTCTGAAAGGGATGCATATTCAGGGTGGTAATGCTGCACTGAGCATCAGGAATCTGGCGGATAGTACCACCCCGCTGACCATGGTAGGAACGCCGACAATCTCCCCGACCTTTGGCGCCGTTTGTAATTTCAGCAACTGTTTTGATACGGGAAGGGTGTCCAGTCGGAACCAGACACACATCGTCATCTGTAAGCCAGTAAAGCCAACTGCAGCTACTGAGCAGCAACAGGCTTTCATGATGGGTAACTACAATTACTCAGGGTCACCGATTGTTTATCGTGGTGATGGCCTCGCATTTATGTATACGACCACTGCGCCTAACACGATCTATGGCGCTTTCGTTGAGGATAATAATGCCACGCCGACCAATCTTATTAATAACTTCACGACCAACTATGACGTAACCAAATGGGCAGCTTTTGTGTCACTGATCGACGGCGATAACAACATTGCCCGAATCGGTGGGCGGCAGGGAGGGGCGCTTGCATGGCAGGGGTCGCGAACGCTAACTAACAGGACGGCATACACTGGCAGAACCATCAGGATTGGATCGCATCATGCCAGTGCTGCATACCCGGCCGGAGCGGATATCACCATGGGTATGGAACTGATTTTTGAAGCAGCGCTAACGCAGGCCGAAGTAGCATCTGTTATCGACAGCATCAGTGCGTATCTGAACGCTGCGTGGGGCATTAACGATTTGGGTTAATGCAGTGATTGTAGAGACTTGCGGCTGTCATTTAAATTGATAGCCGCAACCTCTATTGATCCTATTTCTGATAAAAAATACTGTATATGCAAACAGTATTTATCGGAGGGCAGATCATGCTTCGACAGTCAGACATCGCCGCGGCTTTCCGCGAGTCCATTTTGCGCAGTTCCAAGGGGTTTCAATACCTTCACACCCGCGACTTCGTTACTGCGCTTCGCCGGCGCGGCATTCATTTTACCGAGGTGGAGGCGAATTCCTGGATCGCGCGGGAACAAACGTATTTTGTCGATAAGACGCCGGACCATAGCGAAAACCGCCTGTGGATGATGGCAGGGATGGGGAGGGTCATCTGATGGGATTCCCTTCACCCGCGACGGATTACGTCGAGCAAAGGTTGTCTGTTAACTCGATCTGCAATGTCGGCCCTAACACCCGCGTTTTCGAAAGGGATGGCGGTTATGTCGTAGTAGATATTGGGCTTAAACCCAAGCAGGGAAGCCAGCTCATTATTTTATACGATGGCAGGTCTGAGCTTGCAAAGCTGATGGGGCGATCGCTTATAACCGAAGATGGCGAAGCGATTGAAGGCGAGGCTCTGGATGATGTCACTGTCGCCGGCGTCGTGACACATATCATTTGTGATGTGCGAGGCGATAGCCTGGCGGTTTAACCATGAAAGAGTGGTGCGCACCGAAAATTACATGATTAACTAGCGCGCTAATGATGCGTCCTTCCGGTGATGAGGTAAACCGGGGATTTTGCGATCTGGATAGCTGCTCGCAGATTTTGGCATCTCAGGAGATGGCGCAAATGGAATCCTGATCCTGGAAGAAGTCGCGTGACGGGTGTGTCGTAGTTGTGGCGTGACAGGAATGCACGATAAAGACAGGGATGTATTCAAACGACACGAAAAGACACAAAACCGGATGCGAACGCGGAAAACATGTGTGATTACAGTGTGTTATTTAACGCTCTACTTTCTTCTAAGCCGTAGGTCACAGGTTCGAATCCTGTAGGGCGTGCCATACTCACTTCTCTTAACGTCTCCTGAAGTCTACTCAACCCAGCATACACGCGGTATTCTCCAATATTTCATTATCCCAACGTCTACTATGGTCTATTGAAATCCACATTCATGTGGGGGTACATTTGGGGGTAGATTCCTGTTCAATGAAATGAGATACCCCCAAGTGAAGCTTACAGCCCGCCAGGTCGATACATCTAAAGCTAAGGACAAACCCTATAAACTGTCTGATGGCGGTGGCCTTTACCTCTTGGTGAACCCCAACGGCGCTCGATACTGGCGGCTGAAGTACCGGGTCGCCGGTAAAGAAAAGTCGTTGGCTTTAGGTGTATACCCTGAAGTCTCGCTGGCCGATGCACGTCAAAAACGAGCAGAGGCTAAAAAAGTATTGGCTGCTGGTGGTGACCCGGGGCAGGAAAAGCAGGAAAAAAAACATGCCAGGGCGATGGCCGTATCAAACAGCTTTGAGAGACTGGCGCTGGAATGGCATGAACATAAATCGATGAACTGGTCAGCAGGCTATGCCAGTGACATACTGGAGTATCTGAGAAAAGATATTTTTCCTTATATTGGCTCCCGGTCGATCACTGATATTAAGCCCGTTGATATGTTGGCTGTTCTTCGCAAGATGGAACAACGTGGAGTACTTGATAAGCTCAAAAAGACACGTCAAGCCTGCCGGCAGATCTTCACCTATGCTGTCATCACCGGCAGAGCAGAACATAATCCCGTGGTCGATCTCGCCAGTACTCTAAAAGCACCAAAGCAAAAACACTTCCCTCATTTATCGGTTGAACAAATACCTGACTTTCTGCGAGCTTTGAACGACTATAGCGGCAGCGTGGTGACTCGAAATGCTACCCGCCTGCTTATGCTTACTGGGCTCAGGACAATTGAGCTCCGTGCTTCTGAATGGGTTGATATCGACTTCGATAAGGGGGTCTGGAATATCCCTGCAGAGCGAATGAAGATGCGGCGGCCGCATCTCGTTCCTATCTCAACTCAGGTTCGCGAACTGCTTGAAGAAATCCACCAGCTTACCTGGCGAGGGAAGTATATTTTCCCGGGACGGAATGATGCCGGTAAGCCAATGAGTGAGGCCAGCATCAACCAGGTGATTAAACGAATCGGCTATGACGGTAAAGCGACTGGTCACGGCTTCCGGCACACTATGAGCACCATACTCCATGAACAGGGCTATAACACCGCCTGGATTGAAACGCAGTTGGCCCACGTCGATAAGAACTCAATCCGCGGCACATACAACCACGCTCAGTATCTGGACGGCCGGCGGGAAATGCTCCAGTGGTATGCCGACTATATGCAGGCGCTGGAGAATGGTGAAAATGTGGTGCATGGCTCGTTCGGGAAACGTGCCTGACTGGATGCATAGACAGTATATACAGACGATAGTAGACTTAGATAGACGATCAAAGAATAGGCTATGTCTAGGCTGATCCCCGAAAACCCGTACACCTCTGCGGGCTGGCATAGCCGCCAAAATCAGAGGGCGTGAGGTGGCGTAATGAATTATTCGACTTATAAGAAAGTACCAACATTAGAGTATTGCAAGATAACAAGAGCGGCTGAGCTACTTGATTGCTCGGTTGACGACTTATTGTATTGGGCCGAAGAACGAAAAATAAAAATCTGTATTAAAGTTCAAGACCTTAAAGGCATGTTGGTTGTTCCTGCCATTTCGGAACCAGAACAATTGCTTATGTTTTTATGCGAACTTATGCATGGAGAACACACTACAAACATAATGTGTAGAGGTTATGGTGATATTAAGCCTTACCCATTATCGAAAGTTTATGCTGAAGAGATTTATGATTTGGAAACAGAGAATGATTTTCTATTGTTTTCAGAAGCAACCATCGCACGAAATGGTTTTGATGTTCGTATTGATGGATTATGGGAACTTGCGAACATAACAATGGGGTTAATTGATTATTATGATAAAGAAAATCCCCCAGTCATCGGTGGGGAGTGTAGTGAAACAAGGACTATGGTTAAGTTATTGGAGGCATTAGACTTTCCATTTGAAAATGGCATGAGGCATACACTTAATTCAACCTCTTTTGTTTTACGCCCGGCAGATACTTTAGATGAAGTTGGTGATTTTGTATTTATGGGGTATGAGCAAGAAAAACCGATCTCACTAAGCCTTGATAATCTATATGTAACAAAAACTCAAATTAAAAACATTATTAGTAATCTAATGATTCCATTTGATGACATGATTAAGAAAGATAATGCAAAAAAAACAAACACGACAAAAAAACAATCAGAATTTACCGTCGGGATTTTGAAAGAGATTGGTTTTACTAATAGTGATTTGAGTGGCAGTATCAGTGAACTCAGAAAAAAAATAGCAAGAAAATTGCCAACGGTATCAGTTCCTGCAGATGATAAATCACTGATTGATTGGCTTCGGAAAGGCGGTATTGACCGCTAGAAACTCCAAAGAATTTCTTAAAACTCCACAACACTAGATCAGGCCAATAGCACAATCCTCCTGAAGTCTACTTAAGTCTACTAATGACTATCTAAGATTGCGGGAGGAGTTATGCCAGTAAAAAATCATTTCAATTCACTGATCAGATTAGCTGAAGCACAGCGGCGAACGGGTTATAGTAAAGCATGGCTATATCGACTAATTGGGCAAAAACGTTTTCCACAACCAGTAAAGATTGGTTCTCGCTCTATCGCATTTATCGAAAGTGAAGTGGATGAATGGATCAATCAGCGCATCGCTGAATCTCGTAGTGAGGTTGTCTGATGCCAAAAGAAAACCGCCCATTACAGGCGGCTAACACAGATACTCGCGGATCTGATGTTACGCCACCAGCCTACACCGTTCAAGCCTCAAAGCGCATTCCGAAGAAACACCGTGCCCGCACCTATATGCTGCGCTGTGGGACTGGTGGGTGGACAGAAAACGATATCCTGCGCCATTGCCGACTCTCATCTGGCCGCAACTATGCGAGCGAACTTGAGCGCGAGCTTGATATCTGCCTGGAGCGCTTGGAAGAGAAAAACCCTGATGGTATCGGTGCGCACATGCGCTACAGGTTTGCGTGCCGTGGTGACGTGCTGAAGGTGATTCAGTTCGTTAACCGCATGGCCGCAGTCAACCAACATTACGGGCTTTCAAAGCAGGATATCGCCGACATTCTGAACCTCTACCCGGACAACTTCACCGCCGCATAACGGAGCCGAAAAAATGAAAATCGAAAAAAGCAGATTCAATTCTGAGGCCGCCCCTCAACCCAAGGTTAACCCGGGCGTAATTAACGGCAATGACTTTGCCGCCATCGTTCCCGTTATTCCCGGCCAAATTGGCGGGCGCGAAACCAATATTGCGAGCGCCAGAGATTTGCATAAAGCGCTGGGTGTGGGCCGCGACTTTACCAACTGGATTAAAGGCCGCATCGACCAGTACGGATTTGTGGCCGGGACTGACTATATCCGTGTTGAAAATTTGAGCTCACCAAAACGGGCGAGCGCAAAATTTCGCCAGCAAATCGAGCATGATTACCTTCTCTCGCTGGATATGGCTAAAGAAGTGGCAATGGTTGAGCGCAATGAACAGGGGCGCGCCGTCCGCCGCTATTTCATCCAGTGCGAGGAAGCGCTACAGCTGAGTGCGCCGGAAATCGCCGCGAAGTATCGCCGGCACCTCAAAGCCCGCATTGGTGCTGCCAACCTCTTCAAGCCGATGTGCGCCGCTCTGGATGCTGCCCGGGCAGAACAGGGGAAAGAGACGCAAGCCCGGCACTACAGCAATGAAAGCAACATGATCGCCCGTATTGTGCTGGGTGGCATGACCGCTAAGCAGTGGGCGCAGGTGAACGGTATCGACGGCGAACCGCGCGATAGCATGAGCGCCGCCCAACTGGAACACCTCAGCTACCTGGAGGGTACAAACATCACGCTGATCGATATGGGCATGGAGTACGGCCAGCGTAAAGCGGAATTAACCCGCCTCTCTCAGCGTTGGCTGGCTAAACGTCTGGGGGCTAACGATGAATAAGCCCACCAGCACACCGTTACCAAATCACTCCTACCGCGACGCTCACGGCCAGATGGTGAACGTGACCGCTGTAGCGCATAACCGCGTGACGTTCTACCGCAAGGGCTACCAATTCCCTTGCGTGCAGCCCATTGAGCGTTTCATGAAGGAGTTCTCGGAGGTAAAGCAATGATTTTCACCGTCCAGGGTAAAAGCCTCTCTTTGGCTGGCCTGATGAATGCAAAAGCTAAAGCTTTGCTGGTGGTGTGTCACCGCGTGAACCTGTCAAAACCTGTCACATTGCGGGCCACTGATAGTGGCGTACAAAATGCCTGGCGGAGTTTCGAGACAATTACGCGCGATGGACATCACACCTGCAGTAATGTGTTTTCGGAGTCCATAAAAAAGGACTTGATGTTCTACATCATCCCGGTCTATGGTTATAACGCACCAGCAAAATCTGGTGCCGGGATTGGCGTCCTGGAAAAGTACAAGGCGACACATGACGCGCCTAGCGTCTTTTTTTGTGTCCTCACATTCGCTCACCCTTTTTTCAGCGCTGCGGTTATAATCCGTGCCGCTTGCAGAGTTATGGTGAGTTGGATGGGGGCGGAGAAATCCGCGCCGGTTACCTTGTACGCCGGTTACGCCAACCCTGTTCAGCTCACCACCAGTGAAATTGGCGTTTCCGGTGGTGGGATTAATCCCCAGTACAAGGAGGCTGCCATTGTGGCTACTACCCCTACCCAAAATCCGCAGTTTATCTGGATTATCGCCGCTGTTCGCCGCGATATGACGACAATTAAAGCCCAAATTCACCATATCGCCGCACCGTCTGAACGTGACGCCCGCCGTTCACTGGCTCGCGATCATGTCTGCTTTTTCGCTGGTCGCATCCGTCTGGAGGTGGCTCATGCGTAACAATTTCCGCATCACCGGCTACGCCGTTAATAAGCGCGGTTTAACCGTTGGCATCGGCTATCAACTCACATCCAGCGACACTAAAACAGCAATGGCCCACGCAGTGCTTCAGGCGCAGCGTGAAGGTCTCAGCCACGTTCGCATTACACGCGTACAGGAGGTGGCAGCATGAGCCTGTATAACGATTTAGTTCGCCACGAATTCGGCAAAGGCGCCACCGTTGATGAGCTGGAAGGCATTCAGAACCGCATGGATGAGGCTGTGAGTGATTTGTTGCTCGGCATTAGTGCCATTGGAAGTCTGATGTTCTGGGCCACGGACAATAACAACTACACCGAGGAGACCGCAAAGGGAGACATGCGCAAAATAGGCGCAATGCTGGGTACGGTTGGTGAGGTGGTGCTGGCGCTTAACGATACCGTAGCGAATGCGGGTGTGTGTCGTTCTGACTGCGTCAAAGAATCAAAAATGAGGGCGGGCAAATGAATATAAACGCTATATACCGCCATCCTGCCGAACTTGAGGCCGAGGCGACGCTATCCCGTGTGCAGCCTTATCCGGAAGATTTTACTCTGGCAGAGCGTACCGCAGAACGTATGGCCCGCGCTCGTAATGGGTTAGTTCATGTAATGACCGATTTATCACCATACCTCGACGTTGAGCAAGCAGTCGTTGTGCATTGCTGGCTGGATAAAGTCCTGGCGATTGTCGATATGGTCAGAATTGATGCGGAGGTCAGGGTATGAGCGATATGCAGCTTATTGATGCCCAATGTCGTGTTGAACAAGCACAGGCACTGCTCTCAATATGGTTAGAGGGCACGAAAGCATCTGAACGGGATATGCAGTTAATTTGTGCTCTGATCTCGTTACTCCAGGATGTACCAGAAACGATTAAAACGGCGGATGAAGAACTTGCTGATTACGTCTTGCGTGCACATCGGGAGAAGCGTCAATGAAACTGGCACCTAACCTGAAACATTTGCCAAAAGAAAAATTTACTGAAGCAGTTATTTTTGCTGGAACCGATGCGTATGCACATGCAAAAGGATGGGAAGAGGGCATGGGTAAACAAGTCGCTGAGGACAGAACACCTCCCATTTATCTTGGACCGAAGCAGCTGGCGGAACTGGAGAACCTGCAAATTATTGATAAAGGGCGTCGCAGTGCTCGTGTTTATCTGGCTGGAAGCATTGAGCCAATAATGATTAATGCCATTGGGGAAAAACTTGCTCAGGCAGGTGTACTGGAAGCGAAATTATATAAGGGAATTCCTGACCAAAAACCGGAAAACTGGAGGCAATATCTGGCCAGACTCAGAGAACAGGGCGAGCACACAACGACATCAATTCTGAAAGCCAATAAATCTGCGAATAGTGACAACCTGAAGCCACATGTTGAAAGCCGAGCTGACGGTATTTTTTGGGTTGAACCCAAATCAGACAAAGATACCGGGGAAATAACTACCCGTGAAAGCTGGCTGTGTTCTGCTCTGGAGGTCATAGGCACTGGCATAGATGACAGTAAAACCCGGTATCTGATCCTGCGCTGGCGCCCATTCGGTTCGAAGGGGGATACTGTCCAGGCAATACCATTTGCTGATATTGGTGAACGCGAAGGCTGGCGAACGCTTAAGGCTGGTGGGTTGAACGTCACAACCAAAAGTGGTTTACGTGCAACGCTGGCCGACTGGCTGCAGAGCTGTGCCAATGGTGAGGTATGGCGCATTGCGCATGCTACGGGCTGGCAGTGTGGCGCCTACATCATGCCGGATGGCGAGATCATTGGTACTCCAGATCAACCGGTGCTGTTTAATGGACGAAGTTCTGCCGCATCCGGTTATACCACCAGCGGTACTGTTGAGAGCTGGCGAGAGAGCGTTGGACGTCTGGCCTTTGGCAACTACTCGATGATGACTGGCGTGGCTGCAGCGCTGTCAGCTCCTTTGATTGGCCTTGCCGGCGCTGATGGTTTTGGTATCCATCTCTATGAGCAGTCGAGCGCCGGTAAGACCACCACTGCCAATGTGGCATCCAGTCTCTACGGCAATCCTGATGTATTGCGCCTTACCTGGTACGGTACCGCGCTGGGGCTGGCGAATGAAGCTGCCGCACACAACGACGCGCTGATGCCGCTAGACGAAATCGGGCAGGGCGCTGATCCGGTGGAAGTCTACAAATCTGCCTACGCGCTATTTAATGGTACGGGTAAGCTGCAGGGCGCGAAGGAGGGGGGGAACCGTGATCTGAAGCGCTGGCGTACTGTGGCCATCAGTACCGGTGAGATGGATCTGGAAACCTTCATTGCGAGCGCCGGTCGCAAGGCTAAAGCAGGCCAGCTGGTTCGCCTGCTGAATATCCCGATGCGCCGGGCTGTTCGTTTCCATGAGCATGCCAACGGCAAACACCATGCCGATGCCCTCAAAGATGCATACCAGCATCACCATGGAGTGGCTGGGCGTGAGTGGGTGAAATGGCTGGCTGACCACCAGCAAGAGGCGGTGAACGCCGTCAGAGCAGCGGAAGAGCGCTGGCGTAGTCTGATCCCGTCGGATTACGGGGAGCAGGTCCATCGTGTTGGCGCCCGGTTTGCCATTCTGGAAGCCGCACTATTGTTAGGTAATGTGATCACCGGCTGGGATGAGCAGACGTGTCGGGATGCTATTCAGTACAGCTATAACGCCTGGTTGCGTGAATTCGGTACCGGCAACAAAGAGCATCAGCAAATTATTGAGCAGACAGAGGCATTCCTGAACGCTTACGGCATGAGCCGCTTTGCACCGTTCCCGTATGACCCGACCAGTCTCCCCATCTCCAACATGGCGGGATACCGGCAGAAGGGCGGTCATGAGACTGACCCGATGGTGTTCTACACCTTCCCGGCAGCCTTCGAAGGGGAGATCGCCCGCGGCTTTAACACTCGTCAGTTTGCGGAGGTATTGAAGAAAGCTGGCATGCTGACACCGCCGACTTCAGGCCGGGGGTTTCAGAGAAAGTCACCACGCATTGATGGGCGACAGATTCGGGTTTATGTCCTGCAGTATCTGCCGGACGATGGCCAGCCAGAGTAAAAGCACTCTTTCATGTGTGTAGATTAAGTGTTGGTTCAGTTGGTTCAGTTGCCTCAGTAGTTATATATATCTGTTTAATAAGGTTTCATGTTTAAAAAATGAACCAACATTGAGGCAACAAACTACCAGTTTGAACCAACACTGAATCAGGTACAGGGTATCAGAAGAGAGGATCACTGCGATGACAGCTCAAATTTCAGCGTATGGCCGGCTGGTGGCCGACCCGCAGACCAGAACAACGGGAAAAGGTACGAACATGACAATGGCCCGCCTGGCGGTAGCTCTGCCCTGTAATGCGGCAGATAACGGAGAGGCTACTTTCTGGTTGGGCGTGATTGCCTTTGGTAAGCAGGTTGACGCGCTGGCCAAACACCATAAAGGCGACCTTGTCAGCGTGGCGGGCAATATGCAGCTCAATCAGTGGACTGGTCAGGATGGTGGTATGCAGCAAGGTTATCAGGTTATTGCGGACAGTGTACTCAGCGCCAGAACGGTCCGCCCAGGCGGTAAAGTAGGTCAACAAGGACAGGCTACTGATGCCCTGCGCCGGGCCCAGGAGCAGCAACCGCCCGCGAACGGGTATGAAGGATACGACCAGACACCTCCGTATGACGATGATTTTTGACATGGGTATGGATCAGTAACATGCGACTGACTACAGAACAGAAGGCGGAAATCGCTCGCCTCAAACGTAGTGGTGTAGGGTATCGCACCATCGCGAATAAAATGGGACTTAAGCCCAGCACTGTGAGTAGCTTCTGCCAGCGCAGTGGATTGTTCGCTGATAATCCGGCTCACAAGGTTCTTTTCACTATCCCTGAGGCGCGCTTTTCGAACGTACCTGCGTTAACAAAGGCACTGCCGCCCCAAAAGGTCATTACTGGTCATAAGCAGACCGATGCTTATTTGTGGGTGCTGGAAGTGATTAAGCTGAATGAGCCAGCACATCTGGATGCTGCAGAGGCAGCACTTGAGAAGCTTACCATTAGCCCAAAAGACGTAGAGAAACGGTATCGTGACTGGATGGTCGCTAATGGTGCTGACATATTGCAAACCGCTTTCGGTACCTTTTTCATGGATGATCCTCAGCACTACCTCAAGCTTGCCAGGGAGAATATCAGGAAGGCCAGCGAAGTTCGTGCTGTGTTTGGTAGTTATGAAGCTGCTATGGAACCAGTAGAAGCAGAGTTGCTCATCTCACGATCTGCATTTCTGGTAGATGAGGATTTTGGGCTGACGAGGGAAGAAGTCGCCGATGGAAGTATTTCAGGTATCGAGCGATATCTGGAACTGGATGATGCTCGGAAAGATGCACATCATGGTTTCACGGATGTACTGCCTTCACCTCACACACTATCCGATGTTGTCCGCGAATTTGATTACTGGACGTGGCTTTATTGGATACGCGATGCTGCTGGGCGAGAGTTAGGTCACCAGTATTCAGAAGGGCTGAGTCAGGAGGTCTATGATCGAGAGGACTGGCTTGATACCCAACTTGCTACGATCAGTCCTATCCACCAGCAGGAGGCTATTGATGTGCTGAAATGGTTACTCAAAAGTGACCGACACGAAGGGCGAGATGAGGTAGATGCTATTCTCATGAATTTGGTTACAAAGGGTTAGGTGTAAAAGAAACCCGGCACGGTGGCCGGGTTATGGACGTTACATTCTTATTAAATAGGCATCAGAATTTTGTGATGTCGATATTGTAGATCGCCATCCATGCTTCTGCAGGGTAGGAGTTTAATGGAACGGATTGGTAGTGAGGTGTAAGAATTTCTACTGATAGGTTGTGGTAGCTGCAGTAGTTTGCCAGCGCCTGCCAACTGTACTTTCCAGGCATAACGCTTTTAACATGCGCAATCGTAGCGTGCCTAAATCCTTCGCCTTTGCTATGAACATACTTGTTGTGCTGCATAACATGTTGACCATAGGCGCCGCGCACTGATTTAAACTGACCATCTTTCTTTTCCAGCATAAGTTGTGCACGCTCAGTCGCTTCTGCCTGATCGGCAAGTTGTCGAAGCGCATCAGCATAGGTTTGAGGCACCATGTTATATCCGCCAGTTTTACGGATAGATGGAAGAACCTCAGAAGTAACCCATTTTTTAAAATGTTTCGCTTCTACCTTCTGCGACCCCATTACTGCATTATATAACCCAGACTCATTAATAAGTGTCTGATTTGTGTAGTTTCGTCCATTTTGCAGGGTCTGTTTTCTTTTCTCATCCTCATCCAGCCTTTCAGTCATGTTGCTGGTTTCTGCATATCCAAGAATATCCGCAACATCTTTTGCTACAAACCACACCTCTGAATATTCATCAGTCATAGTTCTTACGGCATTACCGTTAAAATCGAACTCATTCAAAGCAACAGGATGACTCATCGCACCACCTAAAAAGATGGCATCGAATGCTTTACAGGGGATCTCGCTTGAGTTAATCTTCTAAACCGAGATCTCAAGAAAGCATTGTTAGCCAATTAATGATGTTTTGCAGCCCCTGAACAGCTCCAACTGTTCAGGGGTTTTCCTTTTGTGTATGAGCACAAAATGCTCAAGCAACACTCAAATCCTACCCAGGAAAATAAGAAACTTCAATAAAATGATCAGCTTATTGCTGTGATTTTTTACACCTGCAATTCCATCCAATAAAAAAAGCCGCATTTCTGCGACCTATCTCTACCCACCGATTACTTACCCATGCTTCCTGTACGTCTGCGGCATTACCAAAAAACATCGAACTACCGGTCTGGCTTACTCAAAGTCATCCCGCCCACTCCTTCGCTTGAAGAAAATTTTGTCCAGCCTGAGGACTATCCCAACCAACCCGATAATCAGCAAAGTAATAAGTATGGGGATAACTAAGTCAGACATGCTTCCTCTGCATTGTTTAAATCTTATTTAGGCGGAGCATCAGAGGACTGGCTGTCTAGCCATTCTGCAAGTTTCTTTAAAATCTGCACTCATGTTGGATCTGCCTTATGTACCTGGAGTCGCATAGCCACCCAGAATGAACCACGCCAGAAAAGCTACAGCAACGATAAATACGATCACCGGGAAGGCAATACCTATCCTCATCGATCCTCCTTGAATCAATTAATTTAAAGCAGCGTTCCAGCACCACAACTCGCATAACGAGCAACAGCGCATAGCGGCGCAGAGAACCACGATTTTGAGCGTAAACCTCATGGCTTTTGTCCGGAGAATGAGCTTAGCGCCTGACTCCGCGGTATCCAGCATTATGCTCAGAAAAGCACAACGATGAACTAAATTAACAACAGTACAGCCATCATGATGACGATAACGGTCAGTGCAAATATCTTTGCATCCTTCATGCGACCTGCAGTGTCGGGGTATGACACCTCTTCACAGACTGGCGCAGAAGAACTGTCAGAGCTATGCGTACAGGGTATGCAGATGATATAGCTCAATATTAGATCGGAATCAGGAGGGGCGATACCTGTGTATTTATCAGGGATACGTGTTAACTCCGTGCTACATCGACACGGTGATCCATTCGCTTCTACCTACTACAGGAATTGGTGGTGATTTGTTGCTGCTTCGATTGATGTTAGGATAAATCCGAGCTGACATAATGAGATTAGGGATATGAAAAAGACACTTTTAGCATGCGTTATTGCCACTAGCCTCTTGGCTGGGTGTGGGCCAAAGGATTTAACCCCGGAGCAGAAGCAGGAAGTTGCAAGTCTCCGTAGCGAACTGGCTAAGGCTGAACAAGAAATTGTCGAGGCTAAATCACAGCAGGGGCAGTATACTGGGGGATTAATTAGAAATCTTATAACAGCCAGACTTGAAGTCTTAGGGACTAATAAAGCCCTTTTGGAGCAGCGTATTAACGCGATTGAGTCGGGGGCTAAGATTGAGATATCTGTTAGCGGTGTTAAACCAAATCCTGAAGCAGCGGCGGCATTAAAAACTGAAATTGAAACTCTTGATACACAGATTGCCGATGCTAAGAAAGATGCAAGTCAGTACAGTGGTGGTCTGCTACAGGCACTGAAACTATCTGCTATTGCGACGCAGGAGCAAACAAGGGCGATGCTTCAACAGAGATACCTTTCGGCAACGTATGGGTTAGCTGAAGTGAAAGTACCTAATGAGCAAGCAAACGAAGCAATCACAGAAAAACAAGCAGACAAAGCAGAACCCCATTCCACCAGAACGCCGTTACTTCCACCAGGTGAAGGACCATTCGGTTTAGAGGCCGGTTTGTCTAAGGAAGGTGCGAACAAGTTCCTGATATGAGATCATCATATTCATCCGGAGCGCATC